>Ga0256841_1001044_pt1 | contig 25514 bp, 29 predicted proteins | sample 356308metaG_FD_185971 | JGI IMG/M metagenome (GOLD analysis project Ga0256841, IMG submission 185971) | Hydrothermal vent microbial communities from Mid Atlantic Ridge, Atlantic Ocean - 356-308 | ecosystem: Environmental > Aquatic > Marine > Hydrothermal vents | place: Atlantic Ocean: Mid...
GCCGGGTGGCGATGAGAATGGCATTGGGCCGGGTGCAGCCCTTGGGGTCCAGCCCCATGGGACCGGTGCCGCGGGTGACCATGAGGCGCAGGTAGCCGTTCTCCTCGGGGAAGGCGCCGATGATCTCGTCCACCGCCTCCGCCAGCCTTTCCCGGGTGCAGGGCAGGGTCAGCCGGATGGCCGCGCAGGAGTCGGCCAGGCGTTGCAGATGGGCCGCCAGGCGGAAGGGACGGCGATGGTAGAAGCGGATCCCCTCGAAGACCCCGTCCCCGTAGAGCAGCCCGTGGTCCATCACCGGGATCACCGCCTCCCGTTCGGGGCGCAGCCGGCCGTTGATCCAGCACAGAGTTGAATCAGACATTGCCAGTCCTCGAAAGCTTCGGGGCATGGACCTGAAAGAGGGGAAGGGGAGTGCTCATGTCCGTATTCGCCGTTTTTTGTGTTGATTCTGATACCTGTGCAGATTAAAACTCACCGTGCAATAAGTACAGATTCAGATAAAATAAAACAGGAGCGATACAGATTGGAAATATATGAAACTGTATCGGTATATTGCACGACCAACTGTACTCATCGAAAGGGGATTTCCTGAAAGGGGAGTTCGGGCCATGGCGGCGGACAAACTGTATGAGCGCGTGGCAAGGCAGCTTGCCGGGCAGATGGACCAGGGGCTCTACCGGCCGGGTGACCGCCTGCCGGGGGTGCGGCGGCTCGCCCGCCAGTTCGGGGTGAGTATCTCCACCATCGTCCAGGCGCAACGCCTGCTGGAGGACGACGGGCGAATCGAGGCGCGTCCCCGCTCCGGCTGGTACGTGCGTGCCCAGGCCTGGCCCCGGCCGGAGCCGCCAGCCATCTCCCGTCCCACGGTCAAGCCGGTGCCGGTCACGGGCCAGGAGCTGGTGCTGCGCCTGGTCCAGGCCGCCAATGAGCCGGATTTCGTGCAGCTGGGTGCGGCGGTGCCGGCTCCGGACTTTCTGCCCACCCGCGCCATCCAGCGCGCCCTGGCCGCGGCGGCCCGCGCCGGGGGGCCGAATCTGGCCACCTACCAGTTTCCGCCGGGCAGCCCCGAGCTGCGCCGCCAGATCGCCCGCCGGATGGCGGATGCCGGCTGCCAGGTGGCCCCCGATGAAATCGTCATCACCAGCGGCTGCCAGGAGGCGCTGATCCTGGCCCTGCGGGCGGTGGCCGGCCCCGGCGATGTGGTCGCCATCGAGTCGCCCAGCTTCTACGGCCTGCTGCAGGCCATCGACTCCCTGGGGCTGAAGGCCCTGGAGATCCCCACCGATCCGGCCACCGGCATCAGCCTGGAGGCCCTGGAACTGGCGCTGGAAAAGTGGCCGGTCAGGGCCTGCGTGCTGACCGCCAATTTCAGCAATCCCCTGGGCGGTATCATGCCGGTGGAGAAGAAACAGGCCCTGGTGGCCCTCTTGGCCCGTCACGAAATCCCCCTCATCGAGGACGACATCTACGGCGATCTGGGCTTCGAGGGCGAACGCCCCCAGGCCCTGCGCGCCTTCGACGAATCGGACGGGGTGATCTACTGCGCCTCCTTTTCCAAGACCCTCTCGCCTGGCCTGCGGGTGGGCTGGATGGTGCCCGGCCGCTGGCGGGAGCAGGTGGAGTACCTGAAATACGTCACCAGCCTCGCGGCACCCACCCTGTCGCAACGGGCCGTGGCCGATTTTCTGCACCACGGCGGCTATGACCGCCACCTGCGGCAGGTGCGGGGCGCCTATGCCCGACAGGTGGCCCTCATGACTCGCGCCGTCGGCAAGTACTTCCCGGCGGGCACGCGTGTTACCCAGCCCCGGGGCGGGTTCGTGCTCTGGGTGGAGCTGCCGGAGGCGATCGATGCCCTGAGCCTGTGTCAACGGGCGCTGGAACGACGCATCAGCATCGCGCCGGGACCGGTCTTCTCCGCCTCGGGTAAATACCGGAACTTCATCCGCCTCAATTGCGCCCAGCCGTGGAACGATACCCTCGACCAGGCGGTGATGACCCTGGGGCGCATGGCCGAGGCGGGCACTTGATGCGTGAGGAACCCGTGAATTCAGCCGTCGTAGGTGGCCACTTCGATCAGGTTCCGGTCAGGATCCCGGAAATAGACGGAGGTGATCGGTCCCTGCGCGTTGGTGATTTCAGGTTGTGACCTTGATGGGGTTTGAATGATGTGGACATTAAGGGAAGCTGTTGAGAACGACTACGAGGGCATATGCAGCCTGATTAAGACCGAGGATGAGCTGTTCATGGTATACCCGAATGGCCAATACCCTTTGACGGTCGATCAGGTCAGGAAACTGTCTCAAACCAGGGAAGCGTTGACTGTGGCAGTGGATGAAGTGGGGAACGTGATCGGGTTTGCCAATTTGTATAATCATGAGCCAGGCAAGACCGCTTTATCGGAAACGTCGTGGTTGATCCCGGTTACAGGGGAAGAGGCATGGGGAAAGCGATTGTTTTCCATATGCTGGAGAAGGCGTTCGGGAGATATGACTTGCCCGAAGTGCGGATCTCGGTATTCAGCGAAAACACACCGGCATTGCTCTTGTATTCGGGTTTTGGGTTTGTTCCTTACGGAATTGAAGAAAGGAGTGATAAACCTCCCCCGAAAGGGAAAAGGGTCGCGCTCATTCATATGAGACTGTTGCTGGAGCTAAGCTACTTACAACATCCCAAGCATTGCAGCCTTCACTGTAGCTGCCAGTTTGTTGGCAGTCCCCAACTTTGACACGGCGTTATTGATATGAAAGTTGACGGTCCGCTCCGAGATACGCAGGATGTCTGCAATCTCACCGGAAGTCTTACCGTCTGCAGTCCAATGCAGCACGGCAACTTCCCGATCCGTCAACTGGATCTCGCCCTCCGGCAGCAACTTTGCCGTCAGGCATTGCGACATACCCAAGTGTGCGACCTGAGTCAGCCAAGTCATCTTGAGACCCTTGTCGCGCAGTTCCACGTTGGTCAGTGGCTCTCCGGAACGTGCCAGCGTCAGCATTCCGCCGACACCATTCGCATCGCGGCTCGACTGCGCCCAGCCTACCTGCAATCCGAACGAGCGGGCTTCCTCCCACAGCGCATGCGCCGCAGCAAACACTTCATCGGACCAAATAATAGGAATGAGCGAGCGCATGCCGTGACATACCGTCGGATCGACGGCAAGGTAGTTCTGCTCCCGATACCGCGCTTGCCAAGGGGTCGGGTAGTTGTTGAACATCACTACTTTGGGCCTTGAGACCGGTAACGGCATGCGCAAGCCATAGGCGCAATATTCAAACCCCAGATCATGCGCGACCGTGGCAAGCGCTTCGAAAAGCTCGTGCTCGCACTGAATCGCCAATAACGCCTGAAGTTGCTCTTCCTGCCAACTCTCCATCGTCCACTCCTTGACTGATATCCCTAGTGTACGAGTCCTGTTCTACCTTTGAGGCATCCTCTCACTCCGGAAAATGGTGAGTGTGTGGGGGCCAGGCACCCTGGTAAATTTGACACTTCCCCGATCCGCCATTGTCATATAATGTCTATTGCATTAGGGAACGTTTGATCCATTCATATTTGTACCGCGGGTGCTCGTAGATATGGAAGACTTGGCTAAATCAGGCGGTTTCGTTAGCGATTATCCGGCAGATTCTGCCCATTCTACAAGCATTCATACACCTGGACAGGATCCAGGCACACCTCCCCTACGTCTGGTACGACAGCCTGTATGGGGCTATGTACAGGTTAACCAGACCACAGGCCACGAACAACTAGTTGGCATTTATCGAGAGTCCGCGGTAGTGGACCGTGGTAAAAGTAGTGGACCGTGGTAAAACCAAACACGCGCTTGAGAATGAGAAACGGATGTACAACCTTGGCCCGAGTTATCGACTTGATCCAGTTACTGGCGTGCTCCACGGTACTCAGTGGCCAGAAACGGCTAGCTTTCTTTGGGGAAAAATTCCGGGCCCCCGGCGCATGTTCGCGGGCCCGTTCGGTCCGCCCACTATAGGTCGATTCACCCCAGACGTGCTTCTCACGCCTATGCTGCAGATCCGGCAGCGGATGGCTGTTGTGCATATTGGCCGCCGTCGCCGCCACCGACTGAGTCAACCTCGTCCAACTGTCCACGCTAATATGCGCTTTCATGCCAAAGTACCACTAGTCCCCCTTTCTTCGTCAAATGTATCTCCCGATCCGGTTTCCGCTCCCGGTTCTTAATCGAATTCGGCGTACTGATGACAGTGGCATCCACAATGGTTCTGATGCTGAGTTTCAGGCCATTCTCCGCCAGATAGTCGGCAAACAACGCAAGCAACCGGTCTCCTGGATTGTGGCGCTCCAGCAGATGCCGGAAGCTGCAGATCGTCGTCTTGTCCAGATCCGGTTCCCGGCCCAGGTCGATGCCCATAAAGCGCCGCATCGCCTGTGTGTCGTACAGGCCTCTTCCACTTCCGAATCCGTGAGGTTGAATCAGTTGCAGGAAGTGGTACGCAATATGCGCCCAATACCGATAGATGGCCATCTGCGCACTTCGGATAGAACGGTTCAATGACCCCGACCGTTTCGCATGAGGAATGATCTGATCCATCTTATCGAGAAACTGTTCGTGGCGGATCGGCTTGCGGTACTTTTTGAAACCTTTTTCGGTAGGGGGCTGCCGGCACATCTGGTGGCTCCGTGGAACTTGGGTCAACGAAAAGGCATATTATGAATGAAACGGCAAATAAATAATGGGTTCCTCAGCAATGTCCGCGACGCACTTCGCATGATCGAATCCAAGTCTCAACACCGGCCTCGCGCAAGCGCTAATGATTACCCTTTGTGAAGATGGTTACGTGCGGCTGACCCTCGCCACTTTGCAGGCCACGCCTTTTACGCACCTCTTGTCTGGACTCGACGACGATCAACCGGGGAATCTACGGCAAGGCGAGAGCACTTCCACGATTTCTGGCTACACCGAATGGGTGAGCTCTACTATACCCGCCATAACGCTCGGATGGGACTGGCGGGTCGAGGCGTTACGGGGGAAGCTCAAGTACAGACGGACGAGTCCTCCGCGCGGTAACCTCATGCTTGTGGACTCCCGAAATCACGATCTCGGATCGGACCGAACCTTAAGTCTGCTCGAAGTGGAAGTGGATGCTTTGAACTGGCAAGAGGAAACGGCGAAGGCTATCAGCGCTCGTTATGTATTTGTAACCTGTCAAGGTTGACAGTTATATAGCCGATGGCGATGGGGTTATATTCCCCCCCCAAGGATGCGATTTCCTAAGGAAGGGGAGACATGGACGTGGTGTCTGGTACCCAAGAAGGGCTGCTACCTGAGCTGTGCTCGAAAGTTGCCCGCTATCGCCACCAAGTATTTGTAGAGCGGCTGGGCTGGCAGCTCCCAACGAGCGACGGCGCTGAGTTGGACCAGTTCGATCGGCCAGATACCATTTACGTCGTCGCACAGGAGAGCGACGGCCGCATAGTCGGTTGCGCGCGGCTTTTGCCAACCACCCGGCCTTACCTCCTGGCAGAGGTCTTTCCGCAACTACTCAATGGCTTGCCGCTGCCCCGTTCCCCGGATGTATGGGAGCTTTCCAGATTTTCGGCAACGGATCTCACCGGACAATTACCTACTGCCCGAGGGCAGTTTTCTTCACCTGTTGCTGTGAGACTGCTACAGGCCTCGATAGCTTGCGCCGCAAGCCATGGTGCCAGGCGTCTGATCACGGTATCTCCTATCGGTGTGGAGCGGCTGCTACAGAAAGCCCGGTTTCACGCATATCGCGCCGGTCCACCGGTGGTAGTTGATGGGCATCCGATCATTGCCTGCTGGATTGAAGTGGAGACAAATTACGTGGGACCGGACGGAAACCGCTAATACAAAGTCACAGTAAAATGGAAAGTATGGTCGGAGGTGATTTGGTCGTCACGTGTGTTGTCGATATTGACTATTCACGCCACAAAGTGGGAATACAACAGACGCAACGACAGATGGCTTGGATGGTCCAAAATCTAATGATTATTCAACGTACCTAGGAGGCTTCGATATGGATATGCGAACCTACACTAATACGAAAGTTCCTTCTCTACGCAGGTTAAGGCGCCGCAAACATCTCCGGGAATTCATCGCAGAACAACATATAAGCGCCAATGATCTTTGTCACCCGATATTTATCCGCGATGACATTGAACGACCAATGGAAGTGGAGAACATGCCGGGGCTTTTCTACTTTCCAACCGCCAAGGCCATCGATGAAATAAAGGCCGTACGCGACCTGGGCGTTAAACATTTTGTCATTCGCCCGCGACCCCGCGCAGCGATAGCGGATGATCCCGAGAAATCCATTGCTTTTGAGAGCGAGGTTATCGAAAAGATTACCAAAGAGTGTCCCGATGTAACAAAGCTAATTGACGGGTACTTCGGAATGGCTAGGTCGAGCGGTTATTACGCCGAGGTTAACGACGCGGGGGAAGTGGATCTTGAATCGTCCCTGGATGAACTGGCACGGCACGCAGTCGCGCAGGGTAACGCCGGCGCTGATCTAGTCGTTTCACTCGGCCGGTTAGATGGTTCGGTTGCCACGATGCGTAACGCGTTGGATGAGCATGGGTTAGAGCACGTAGGCATCCTCGCTTATTCAATAAACTTCGCATCCACTCTTGCCCATGCCATGCTAGACGGAACCACGATGGCAAAAAATGCTTATGAGCAAACCATTGCCAGCAAGATCGGTGTACCTAACATCAAGGACGCCCTTCGGCAGGCGGAACAGGAAGTTATGGAGGGGGCGGATGTCTTGGGCGTAAAACCAGCATCTATCTTCATGGATGCGATAATACAATTAAAACACAGATTCGACCTTCCAATAGCGACCTACATTGTATCAAAAGAATATTGCATGGTAAAAGCCGCGGCTGGAAAGGGATGGATCGATGAGCGTGACACCGTCATGGAATATATGCTCAGTCTGAAGCGCGCCGGGGCCAATAAGATCTTTAATTATTGGGTAAAAGATATTATGAAATGGATAGAAAGCTAGCGCAAACAACATAAGGATGGTTTTGACAATGCAACAGAACGCTCCAACGAACCAGGATGGAAGCGAGGGAACTCAGCTGCCAATTCGCCCATTTGGGGACACCGGGGACAAACTGACCTCTTTGGGGTTTGGCACGGCACCTATCGGGCTGAGCGGATATCAGGATCCTAGCTTCACACAACGAGATGCCGAGAAGGAATCCGTTAGGGCGCTGGAGGTTGCCATCGAGCGCGGCATTCGCTTCTTTGATACGGCGCCGGCTTACGCGAACAAAGTGCCTACAGGAGGGTGGTCAACCGACCGTGCCTCGGAACGTATTCTGGGACAGGTCGTGGTAAATCATGATAGGGAAAAACTCTTTCTTGCCTCAAAGAATATGTTCGACCGTATGGACCCTGCTGGGATCCGAGATTCAATAAACGAGACTCTGCGACTGTTGAACACTGACTATCTCGACCTATTTCAGGTGCACGGTATTATCGCGAAACCATTTCGTGCAGATAACTGGCGAGAGTTTGTGACAGATGAGGTTATGCGAACGTTTGAGGACCTCCGTCAGGAAGGCAAGACCCGATACATCGGGATTTCAGGATATCGCGAAGGGGCTCTTTCTGCAATAATAGAGAGCGGCCTGTTCGACGCCGTTATGCCACAGTTCAACTATTTCTATCGCGGAGCGGAGTGGGAGCTGGTTCACTTGGCCAAGAATCGTGGTGTGGCAGTGATTCCCATGCGCCCGCTGACCGGCAGGCTGATACAAGAGACGGTAGGCGCCTTGGTGGACGGCCCTGTCGGTGACGAACCTCTTAAATTAGTCATGTCATATCTCCTTCAGTTCGAAGCGGTAGCATCCCTGCCAATTGGAATGCGTACAGTGGAGGAGGTCGAACACAATTGCCGATTGATAAACGAAGTGGAAGCACAGTTGAAGGCAGAGCAACAGTAGAACCCGTGCGCCAGCAGATTCAGTCCATTGAGGTGTCCATGAGCAATACCGCAGAAAGAGTTATTAATACTTTGCGTGGAGTTCTTCCCAAAGCGATTAGGGACAAGGCCATAACACCGAATAGTGTGCTTTCTGAACTCGGGATGGACTCCCTTGCATTCTTGGAGTTCTTGTTGGCGCTGGAGAGTGAATTCGGTCTTAACCTTAGCGGGGACACGCTTAAGCTGCGCGCTGTTCGGAGTGTAAACGATGCAGTGGAGTTGGTGGAGTTGGCGCGCAAGGATCAGTGAAGGAGATATGACGATGGTGGCACTGGCTGGGATTCGATATTCCCTAGGTGATGCCTTCCCGCTGGAGGAGATACCAGCGTTGACACGACGGCCAGATGTTCTCTACTCATTGAAAGAAAAGGGTCTGGTGTGTTGCTCCGTAACTACAAAGAGGCCGACAGAGTTGGCGTTGAAATCAGCGAGAGAGACACTCAATGTAACGCGTATATCGGGAAGCGACCTTGATGCAGTCATCTATGCAACGACAAGCTTCTCAGATAAGAGTTTTTACTCTGAGCGGGATGTGGCATGGCTGATGCATTCGCTCGGAGCCTCCCGTGCCTTCGGCACGGGAACCTTTTTTCCGGGGTGCGCAAACGCCGTATCCGCCTTGCGTGTTGCGGCGAACCTAGTCCGAGCGGAGGGCATGAGCCGAATTTTAGTCATTATAGCGGATAAGGCAGATCCGAGCAGCGAAGAAGCACGTGTGATGTGGCCTGACATATCCGTTCTCAGCGATGCCTCTGTCAGTTTTGTTGTTACCGACGGCTGCGTAACTGAATTCGAAGTAATGGCAATTCGGCAATACAGCTCGCCAGCCATGTGGGATATGGACTATAACAGGAACCAGGCTGCCTTCTTTCTAGAGACAGCAAAGGGCGCAGCGCACGCTGCTCGTGAAACCCTTGCAGAGCTAGGGCTGGTTCCGGAGGAGTGTGCGGCGCTGATCACGAATAACTACAACCGCCCCGTAATGGAAATGATTGCCAGACGGTGTGGATTCGAATCCGACCAAGTATATTTTGATAATGTTCCTAGGCTCGCACACGCGTTTGCAGCGGATACGATCATAAATTTAGCAGATTTGATCAGTACGCACGGAGTTGCCGGCCACGATCCCTATTTCCTGTTGGCCACAGGGCACAAGAACTGGGGTTCGGTAGTTCTACGAGGAGCATGACAAATTTGAGGTAATTATGAGCGTATTTGAATGTGAAAGAGTTCACGGGGTAGGGCCCGGGGAGATACTCTCGAGGTTAATCAGCTCCCGTTATTCCGTGAGAGGGTTTAAGGAAAACCTCGTTGAACGCGCGACAGTAGAGCGATTAGTGCATCAGGCTAGCCAGGCGCCGTCTTGGTGTAATACTCAACCATGGCAAGTCTACTACATTGCAGGCGACACGCTAGAGAAGCTGCGGGTGTCGTTGCTACAGGCTGCTCGTGACCGCGATTCTGATCCCGATATTCCTTTTACTCGGGAATATCCGCAACCGTATTTTGCTCGTAAAAAGGAAGCCGATTCCGAACTGATGCGAGCAAGAAATATTGCTAACACGGACTATCGAGGAATTGTCGAAGGGATATACGCAAACTGGCGGTTTTTTGGGGCACCACAAGCCTTGGTACTTACCGTACCTCACGCCCTACTTCCTTATGCGCTATTGGATTTAGGATGCTTTCTGCAGAACTTATTACTCGGCATGGTAGCCGAAGGGCTTGGAGCCTGCCCCCAGGCATCTATCGCTGAGTATCCCCAAGCAATACGTCGCCATGTTGATATTCCCACAGGCCAGGCAATAGCTTGCGGAGTTTCGTTCGGAGTTCCGGACAACGCTGTGCCAGCGAATCGCTGCCGAACCCAACGTATCCCCGTATCCAGTGTCATTACATACCGTGACGAGTAGAGAATGTCCGACATAGTATCTCTAGTTGAGCGATCTGCCCCCGATCCCGGTTGGCGATTAAAGGAACTTGACCGCTGCTTGCAGCGCAACCGGAGCAATCGGTTGCGCTATTTCGATGCGAAGGGCAAATCGGTCGAAGTGTCGTACCCTCAAATTCGCGAGGAGGCATGGAAGCTGATTGCAATGTTTGAGGAGGCTGGGTTTCCTTTAGGCAAAGGAAAACGATGCGCTGTCGCTGCGGTGCCGAGCTATGAATGGGTGCTTGCTGCAGTTGCGTGCATCCTGACCGGAACTGAACTAGTTGCAGTACCGGAAACTCTTCAGGAGGGCGAGCTGGAAGATACATTGACCGAGTTGGGGATCGATTTCTGTATCTGCGATCCACAGATTCGCAAACTCGCTCCATTTCACTCCTTACCAGGACTCGAAACGGATGGGATCAGGGAACGATGCGAGCAGCGTGAACTGGCGACTAACGTTTATGTTCCTTGCTTCTCAGTAGTGGCATTCACTTCGGGATCAAGGGCAACCTCGAAGCTGAAAGCATTCCGCTTACAGGCAGGGGCAACGGAACTGTTTATTTCCGTGTTTGTTCGAGAATTCGGTTTAAATGAGTCCGACGATTGGCTTGTATGTCACCCGTTTTCGCATATAGTCCATCTGGAGTATGTTTTGGGCGGGTTATGCGCTGGATATAACGTCACACTGGCCACCCCTATGCAGCTGGTGTTGAAGGGAAGGGAGTTATGCCCAGCAGTGGTTGTCACGGTGCCCAGCGTCTACCAGCACCTTCTTCGGGTCATCCACGCGCGTCTACCGACTCGCGGGATTCGTGCCGCCTTGATAAGGCTGCTTCATCGCCGTCCCAGTTATAGGTTCTCCAGGCCATTAGCTAAGTGGGTACGTCCGTGGCTGCTTAGAGAGGTAGAAAGCGTGATCGGCGAACATCTCAAGGTAATGATCATAGGCGCAGCCCCAAGCTCGGAATCGATGAAAAGGGAACTGGTCTCCTTAGGTGTGCCGGTATACGAAGGTTACGGGCTTTCAGAGACAAACATGGTTGCTTGTAATGTTCCTGGCCATGAACGTCCAGAGACCGTTGGGCCTGTTTGGCCTGGGGTCTCAGTTAGAGTTACCGACACCGGCGGGGTTCAGGTCCGGCTGCAAGCGCCCCGAACACAGAGTTACCTAAACGTCGGAAAGCACGAAAACATGTCGACATTCCTTGAGGGTGGGTGGATTGACACCGGTGATGTCGGGCGCCTTGACGGAGAATATTTGACAATAACCGGTCGCGAAAAAGACATAATTGTCACGGATCGAGGAAAGAACATTAATCCTGCCTCAATTGAGACATTGTTGCAAGGAATTACTGGTATTCAGAATGCTTTGGTTTTTGGCGATAACCGCCCTTTCTTGGTCGCGCTCCTTAATTGTGCCGGTGATGTGGTTCTAAACGAGGAAGAAGTGAGGATGCGGATTGAGGAACTCAACCGGTGTCTACCTTCGCACGAGCGCATCCAGTCATTTTTATTGTTGGAGGATGAACTTAATGAAGGTAACGGTTTGATGACTCGCTCAGGAAAGCCCAGACGCAGAGTTATTGAGGAGCGTTACGCAGACGCGCTGGAGGAGTTGTATGGCCGAGAAGCAGCAGTCTGAGGTGCATGAGCTACAGCGCGAGACGGAAGGTAATCTATGGTCGCAACCGGACATCGGTTTTCAATGGGTCCGAGGTGACTTGGATTACGTCGCTAACCCAGCGATTATTTTTGAGTGTTACAACTATGAGTGGGGTGACTTGAAAAGGCGGGTTATAGATATACTCTCGAAAGCGCGAAAGGCCTCGGGGGCACCGGTAAGTCTATATGCGCGGAGTCGAAATTTCACTGAGGCGGAGCTTCTCGGTGCCTTGGCTGGGTTAGCAAACGCCTATCCAGAGGTACCGGTTCTTCTGCATTGCTTTGGGCTGGACGGGCTAAGGGAGATCCAGCGGGTTTCTAAGGCCAAGGTGCTTGTCAATTATGTGAGTGGAGAAAGGTGGGCGCTGCACGGCATTTTGGACGTGCTGGCGAACCGTCCGCTTCCAGTGGTAGTGCAGACAATTGGTGATGAGGGTATTCCGAGAGATGTCGCCGGACGGATGAAGGTGGTTGAAGGAGTGTGGCGAGAGCTAGAGGCCATCGGCTTGAGTAGGTCGGAGGTTTACGTGGATGCGTTGTCGCCGTCGCTCTGTGCACTCCCAGAAACCCTCAAAGTGAGTCTGTCAACTGTTGAAGCGGCCAAGCGTGAGGGTTTTCGTACTATTTTATGGCCTGCTAACGCCGGTCTCGGCCATCCACACAGGCAGGTGGTTGGGTCGGCATTTGTATCGCTCGCCATGCGGCAAGGACTCGACGTTGCAGTGGTCAGGGCGAGTGACCATGAATTAGTTGTTTGTATGGATACGATACTGAAACTTAGAGGAGATTCACAATGACAAAAATGCCCCAAGAGGTGATTGCACTGCGCGATCGTATGGACGATGTGGACCGTCAGTTGCTCGCGGTGTTGGCCGAACGGTTAGATGTAAGTCGGCAGATTGGATACGCCAAAGCTAAACATGGGTGGCCGCTACACGATGCAGCCCGTGAGACAGCGCTGCTGGCTGAGTGCGCGGAGAAAGGCGAGAAACTAGGGCTCCCTGAGAGGTTCGTTGTCGAGGTGCTGAAGGGGGTACTATGTAGTTCGCGCCGGGAGGTCGAAGCAGACTTAGCCAGGCGCGAGCGTTCCTCGATGGCGTACTAGGAAAAACTAATCTTTCAGTAGCCATACCTGGAAGATATGCTAAGAAAAGCGACCTTTCGGGTAGGCTAGTAGCATATAAGGAGATAGATATGCCGAAAATTAGTGTGATTTTGCATCCCCCCCTTGATCAGGTTAGTGGATTGAACAAAGGTGGCAGTATTGTCGAGGGGGTTACGGTGCTGGACGCGTTACAGAGGTTGACGTCGCGCCTGCCGAAGTTGGCGGATGTGCTTTTCGAGGACGATAACATAAGTCCATTTATCCATATCTTTTACAACGGTAAAGAGGTTAATCCGCAGCATTGCAGCATACAGCGGATTCAAGATGGCGGAGAAGTAGAGCTGCTTACCGCCATTCGCGGGGGCTGAGGTCATGTATCTTCCAGATTCGATTCGCGTGGACATCATTAAACATGCGCTGGCATTGGCCCCTAATCAAGCCTGCGGCTTAGTTCTGTTTGATGACCGGATGTGCGCCGTGAAAGTCGAACACGGGAATAACCTGGGGGCATGGCCCTACGGCTTCCAGATTGATCCGGCATCCCAGCGTAGAGCTTATCAACAAGCCAGGCAGAATGGTTGGAGCGTATCTGGGGTTTATCACAGTCATGCTGTGTCTTCTGCTGTCCCCACCGGCCGCGACCTGAAACGACCGGTCCCCAAAGGAATGCTTTACCTTATAGTCTCGTTGTTGGATCAGAACAAACCGGAGTTATGTGGTTATTTAATTGAGCAAGGGGTTCCAACTGAAGTTTCGTTAGACAGAAGGGAGTGATATCAATGACGGTTTACAGTATCGATGAACTCTTGGAGCAGATGCGTAGCCGAGTGCCACAGATGGAACCTGAGGACCTGTACCGGGAGTTTCGGACGGGTGACATCAATATCTTCGATATCCGCGACCCTGACACTATTGACGAGGGAGGCATTCCGTTATCCCGCCTAGTGCAAGAGCGATATATTGAGCTGGAGCTAAGCAAGTACCAGCAGCTCACCGAGGAGTCCCCCATCGTTGTTTACTGTTCGGGTGGCCGAAATTCGCTCTTCGCTGCCAATTCGATAATGGGGCTGGGCTTCCGGAATGTCTATTCGCTTCGGGGTGGCTTTGAGGCTTGGCGCCAGGCGGGATATCCGGTTGAACGCGCAATGAATCTCACTGTTGCGGAGCGACGCCGCTACCGCCGGCATTTGACACTTCCACAGATTGGAGAGGCGGGCCAGCAACGCCTGAAAGCTGCGTCTGTCGCGATTGTTGGCGCTGGTGGCCTAGGTTCCCCGGTTGCCTATTATCTAGCCGCTGCCGGTGTGGGGGCACTAAGGGTTATCGACCCTGACCTAGTAGAAGAGAGTAACCTTCAGCGTCAGATACTCCACGATACGGCGGCAATAGGGAAGGCAAAGGTGGATTCGGCCCAGGTTCGAATAAAAGCGCTGAACCCACACGTGCGCCTGGAAACAGTCAAACAGAGGGTTACCTACGAGAACGCGGCCGATTTGCTGGAGGGGGCTGATATTGTGGTGGATGGTAGTGATAATTTTGACACCCGTTACGCAGTCAATAGGGCCATTGTAGCTAACTCGCAAACGTTGGTTTCTGCGAGTATTTTCCAGTTCAGCGGCCACGTCAGCGTGTTTGCACCTTCCCTAGGGGCTCCTTGTTACAGCTGCCTGTTCCCAGAGGCAACGCCGGCGGACTTGGCTCCCAGCTGCTCGGCGTCAGGTGTGGTCGGGGCTCTGGCTGGGGTGATCGGTACCCTGCAGGCCTTGGAAACAATTAAGGAAATTGTTGGTCTTGGCGGAGGACTGAGGGGACGTCTCCTGACCTATGATGGCCTTTCTCAGGATGTACGCGTTCTGAATTTTTCGCGGAGAGACGATTGTAATGTGTGCGCTAGTTCAAACTGAAGCGAAGCGGCGTGGCAAGCAACAAGGGGCAAGTAGTGCGTTGAAGAGCGCGTGAAAGCAGTGTAGCATGCCTCGATACAGTACTCGGTAATATAATGAAGATGGAATTTGTTTCACCCGCGGGAATACGGGTCGAGCGCTACAAGCAGCAGCTCGAATATCAGCCTCGCCTTGAGAAGTTGGCTGAGTCTCTCGATAAGGAGCGTGGGGTTTGCCTCTCTTCGGGGGTCGACTTTCCAAACCGGTATTCTCAGTGGGAGATTGGCTTCAAGAATCCACCCCTGGAGTTCATTGGTCGGGGCAGAGATTTGCAGGTCAGCGCCTTGAATCAACGAGGCGTGATACTACTTTCGTTGTTTCGTGACGTCTTGGCCTCTGATGAGGCGGTGAGTATTGCAGCCGAGGACGAGCGGTATATCAAGCTTGAGATCGTACGAGCGCATCGGCTATTTGCTGAGGAAGAACGTAGTTTGCAGCCCTCGCTCGTTACGCCACTGAGGTCATTGATCGCTGAATTTGCCGGAATTGAAGACGACGTATTGGGGCTCTACGGTGCGTTCGGCTATGACCTGATTTTCCAATTCGAACCAATCGGGCTGAAGCACGCGCGTGGTCCGGATGCTAAAGACTTACACCTTTTTTTTCCCGATGAAATCTATCTGGTAGACCGGCGTAGGGAGATAACGCACCGGGTCGACTATATCTTCAGCCGAGATGGATGCACTACGGCCGGGCGAGACCATCATCCATTTTCACCCTTGGTGGATAGCACGGATGAACGCTTTCCTGATGTTAGCGAAGTGGAATCCAATCACGACCGCGACTCATTTACGGAACTTGTCGATAGTGCAAGGGATCGGATGCGTGCCGGCGATGTTTACGAGCTGGTGCTACACAGACGCTTTTCGGTGCCTGCTCGCACGCGGCCCTCGCTGGTTGCTGCTGAAATGCGTAGGCTGAATCCGAGTCCCTATGAGTTTTTCTGCCAGTTTGGAAACGAACAGCTAGTAGGGACCTCACCCGAGATGTTTGTTCGAGTTACCGGTGATCGAATCGAATCGTGCCCCATATCAGGTACGGTGCGCAGTTACGGTAACGCCATGGAAGATGCTGATGCAGTGCGGCACTTGCTCAATTCCGAAAAAGACGAAGTAGAGTTAACCATGTGCACGGACGTTGATCGCAATGATAAGGCTCGTATCTGTCTGCCGGGTAGTGTTCGCCTTCTGGAACGCAGACTGGTGGAGCGCTATGCCGGGCTGTACCATACGGTCGATCATGTGGAGGGGCGTTTGCGCCCGGGCATGACTGGGCTGGATGCGTTTCTTAGCCATATGTGGGCGGTTACTCTGACCGGCAGTCCAAAGCCAATGGCTGCTAAGTTGATAGAGCAGATGGAAGGGGAGCCGCGGCAATGGTACGGAGGAGCCGTCGGCACTCTCAAACTAAATGGCGACGTGTCTACCGGAATAACCATCAGAACGGTACACCTTAAGGATCACATGTGTCACTACCGGACGGGGGCCACGCTCGTCTATGATTCTGTCGGTGCCGAGGAGGAGCAGGAGACCCGCACCAAGGCCACTGCTTTTTTCCAGATGTTGGAGCGCCATAGCCGTGGTATAGAAACCAGCGAACGGAGTGGACGTGGCCCCCAACGTGCGCGGCTGGGTGAGGGCCGTTGCATTCTCTTGATCGATAATCAGGACTCCTTTGTGAACATCCTGGCCGACTATTTTCGCCAGACGCGCGCGGAGGTGCACACCTATCGCAGCGGTTTGTCTCTTGAATTTATACATTCCCTTAACCCGGACCTTGTCGTTCACTCTCCAGGTCCGGGATGGCCCAAAGATTTCGGCGTTCCTGCGCTGGTGTCTGCGCTGGCGGATGCTGGTATCCCCCAGTTCGGTATCTGCCTTGGTATGCAGGGCATCGTTGAGGCTTTTGGAGGGAAATTGGAAGTCCTCGACGAACCGAGGCAGGGCAAGACTTGGAGCCTTTTCCACGACGGCACCGGTCTGTTTGAAGGCGTCAGCGTTGGATGCACAGTGGGTGCCTACCACGCTATCCAGGCGATGGATGAAGCTATACCCTCTTGCTTACATGTGCTGGCCCGCTCGGAGCAGGGTGGCGTAATGGCAGTGAGCCATGCTGACAAACCCATTTGGGGAGTTCAGTTCCATCCGGAATCCATTTTGTCCATGCGTGGCGAAGCCGGTAGACGAATTATAGACAACGTTATGAAGTTGCTCTCGGAGTTCGATGGAGGGTGACTAAGAGCGGCCGCCGATATATAGGCACACTTTCAAGGCGGCACCTGGGCGTCCTACAATTTAGCCCTTTGTCTCGGGGAAGGGTACCGTGGGGCGACACGGTATTGGAATCCTCTTGACTCCGCCCTCAGCTGTCGGATATCCCGAATCCGTCACTTTTCCACATGATATCTGTTCGAGCGGAGCAGATGAACGCTACGTACAAAGGTTGAGCCTGCAGCGGTTGCTGATTTGCTGCTTGCGGACGGAATTTTACGGATCAAGGGTGCCGGGAGCAGGTTGGAAGCCAGCAATTTTGTGTTGCGGGCAGGTCTGCCCGTCGGCAACTGTCTATCCGGGTTGCCTAGGGTGTTGCGGTGCGCAAGCTTACGTGCCAGCGAGTGCCGTGTAATAGCGTTAAAATGCCAGGAGGCTAGAATCGCCTCGATTTAAAGGGCGAGAAATAGGGCCGTCTGTGTCGGACAAGATGCGCGGCTTTATAGATTTCCTGCAACTGACCCTCCCGATTTTCTGCACCATGGCGGTTATGGCCGCTATCTGCGGCGAGGGGTTGTGCCTTTGCCCGTCAAGTAGCCCTCATGACCTGCGCTGAGGGCAAGTACATCCTGGCGGTCACGCGCGTCGCCCGGTCCCGGGGAGGGTTCGTGATCTGGGTGGAGCTGCCGGAGGAGGTCTATGCCCTGGATCTGTGCCGGCAGGCGCTGGAACGACGCATCCGCATCGCGTCGGGACCGGTCTTCTCCGCCTCGGGAAAATACCGGAACTGCATCCACCCCCAATTGCGCCAAGCCCTGGGCCGGTGCCTTCGACCCGGCGGTGATGACTCTGGGGCGCATGGCCGATACATTCGCCTGAACTGGGTGGGGGAGGATTGACAGGAGGATCGCAGACCAGCTAGCCTATAGAGATGTTCACGCCTTTACCTGCCGTTATAGCTGATCACGCCATGCGACTGTGGTGGAAACCCCGTTTCCATCGCGGTCTGTGCTGATTTTTTCATCCTTTCGATTCAAATAACCCAGGGCAGCCGCGGATCTCGCCGCGCCCCGTCGTCCTGACTCTCCCGCCGCCAGATCCCGGCTTCCCGGCAACACAGGGAGCCATTCATGAACAATCTGCAAGCATCCTCACGCCGGCATCTGGTAGGTAGTCTCATGGTGCTGCTCGGTGCGGTGGGCTTCTCGGCAAAGGCCGTGCTGGTCAGACTGGCCTACGCACACGGCCCGCAGCTGGATGCCGTCACGCTCATGGCCTTGCGTATGTTGCTGTCGCTGCCGTTTTTCCTAGGCATGGTGGTGTGGCTGCACCGCCGCCGGCGTGTGCCCCTGCCTGCGCGCAGGGAGCTGGGCCTGATCGCCATGTTAGGCATCATGGGTTTCTACGTGGCCGGCTACCTGGATTTCGCGGGGCTGGCCTATATCCCGGCCGGCCTGGAGCGCCTGATTCTGTTTCTCTACCCGACCCTGGTCGTGCTCTTTTCGGCCCTCTTCTATGGCCGGAAGGTGACGCTGCGGACAGGCGCGGCCTTGGCCCTCAGTTACGCGGGTACGGCAGTGGTGTTGATCCAGCCGTCGTCGGTGCTGCCGTCGCAGCTGCTCATCGGCGTCCCGCTCGTGTTCGGTTCGGCCGTGGTGTTCGCCCTCTATCTCATGTTATCCGGCGAGCAGATGCAGCGCAGCGGGTCTATGGTTTTCACAGCCTACGGTATGAGCGCGGCCAGTTTTGCCGCCGTGGCGCATTTTACACTCGGCCACGGGGTGACCGCACTCGACCTGCCCGCGCAGGTCTATGGCCTGGCACTGATCATGGCGTTGTTGTCTACTGTGCTGCCAGCCTTCCTGATGCACGCGGGTATTCACCGCATCGGTGCAGGTCGTGCTGCCATGCTCGGTGCCACTGGGCCGGTGTTCACGCTCTACCTGGCCTGGTGGTTCCTAGGGGAGCCGGTGGGCATGGCTCAGCTGGTGGGCACGGCAATGATTCTTGCGGGGGTGCTGATGATCGGTCGGGGACCGGCTGGAAGCCGAGCCGCAGAGCGGCGCCCATGAAAGAGGTGCGGACCATCGGGTGTCCCCGGTGGTTCCGCAACGGCTGCTGCCGCGGCTTCAGCGTCGGTGTCGCGGATTCTTTCGGTTCGGGCTACGATGTAATTCTGGCAGGTTTAACTTTTCACCATCTAACAGATACAGAAATAACAGATACAGAAAGGAAACATATTTTTGATGTGGTTTACGACGCCTTAAATGGAAGATGTGGTCCAGAGACCGGCTGACCTGGGTCTTCCATTGTGCTATCCAGCCAGCAGATTGTTCCTGGGTGTCTCTGCGCCGTTCCATCACGATGTTGTAGGTGGCGTCGAGAATGCCGTCGCAAAGCGCTTCCGAGCGCAGGACGTTCCAGCGTTCCCTGCCGGATTCCGGTATGAGCCTGCCCGGGGTCAAGGTGTCGAGATAGGCGCAGATCACCGGGCTGTCGTACAGGGAAGAGCCGTCATCCAGGATCAGCGTGGGCACCTTGCCCAGGGAATTTGCCGCTCCCAGCTCAGGCACCTCGTCGAAGGGGTTGCATGTCACGCTGGTGATCGCTTGCTGGAGTCCCTTTTCATGGATCATCATCTTAACCTTGCGGGAGTAGGGGGAAGTCTTGGAGTAGAACAACTTCATGATTCTGTCCTCATGTTGTTTCCAATTGCGTGGTGTCCGTCGTTTACAGGCAGCCACAATTCGTGTGTTTCCGGGGATTCGATGCTGAACCCGCATTCCCGGTTGTCGACCAGGAAGCAGGCCCGGACGTGTTGCCATCGCCGGGTCAGCGCCATCTCATCTGCCCGGACCAGCAATTCTTGAAGGCAAAGTCCGATGGCTGTCCTGCGCTCATAATCGAGCCCGGCCCTGTGCCAGTGCGCCTTCGCCGGGCCAATCCCTTCTTTCCCGATCGCCTGAAAGTGGGCGAGCAACAGGGACCGTAGTCGCTGTTTTCCCAGCCTGCGGGACAGGCGTGATATCCGCTCCTCGTCACTCAAGGTGCCATCGGGCAGAAGCCCTTTGAGCGTGGCCGGCAGGAATGTCTCGATCGATTCCCCCAGGATTCGGCCATGCATGACTTCCTCGACCATGGGACGGAAGCTGATTTCGATATCCGCGCTGGTGCGTGAGGCAAGCTGGATGACCGCCATGGCCTCGTTGCGGTGCCCGCTGAATCCGAATCCACAGAGGAAATGATCCAGAATGTCGTGGATCAGCACGGAGGTAGGTACTTTTTCTCCTGTGTATGCCGTGCTGGCGATGACCGTGCTGTCCATCAGGGAGGCATCGAGTTTCCAGCCTCTCGCCCCAAACCCGTCCTGCCATTCATCACGATAGGTCACGGGTATGCGCGTTCGTTGCCTGCTGTTATGGGTCTTACTCATGCCTAATAATGGTTGTACATACAAATAATCGGGCAAATTTTTTACGATTTATCCAGCATGCTTCTTGCCTCCCGCAAGGCACGGACCAGTTCCTGAAACTGTTTGTTGCCGAGTCTTGTTCGCATGGTCTGAAACAGTCCCTCACCGATCTTCTCCAGCCTCTTCTGCAGCCGCTTTCCTTCCGCGGTCGGAAACACGGCGGCGGAACGCCGGTCGGTGTGGCTGGTATCGCGACGTACCAGGCGACGTTCTGCCAATGCGTCCACAAAGCGTGTGACCGTTGACGGGTCCAGATGCAACTCCTCGGCGAGCTGCTTCTGGGATATGCCCGGCTCGCTCAGCACGAGGCGCATGACATAGGCATGGGGCGCCGAGAGGCCGGTCTGGCGGAACTCGGATTCCCATATACGGTTCACTTTGCGTGTCAGCGCATTGAGATTGAAATAGAGGCACCGTTCGAACATGGCAACATGTATAGCAAATAATGGTTGTACATACAAGTACTAGATTTGAAAAAACCCGCCAACACCCCAAAAGGTTTGGCGGGTTGAGGTTTAGGTGACAAGCTTCTTGGCCAGGGCCACCTCGATGGAATCCCCATCCTGGTTGAGGATATCCAGCCCGGTCTCCGGCATGTCACCGGAGGTGGACTGGCTCACCGCGATCTTCTTGGCCATGAGCGACAGGCACGCCATCTGTGCCGTCTCGCCATAGCCGAGAAAATACACGTCCACCGGGTGCTTCTGGCCGATTCGCCAGGAGCGGCGGGAGGCCTGTTGCAACGTGTAGGTGTTATACCCTGACTGCATGAACACGATGGTCGGGAACTCCAGCAGATCCAGACCGGTCTTCACCAGCTCGGGGTTGGTGACGAGAACGTCCACCCCGCGGTCGACCTGGTCGAAGATCCAGTCTTCCCGCCGGCTCGTGTCCACGCTGGCCCGCAGCACCGCGGCCTTGAGGCCATGGCTCTCCAACAGGCCCTTGAGCCGGCTGGAGGTATCGCGGGTGCCAGTGTAGGTCGTATAGGCCAGTACACGGCGCCCCCGGGCCTTCTCCTCCCGGCAGATGCGCAGCATCTCCGCTTCCTTCGGAGAGGGGGTCTCGCCGAGGATCGATGGCACGAATGCCAGCAGTTGCCGGGTTCGCGGATGCTTGACCACTTCTTCCCGGAAGCAGGTATCCGGCCAGGCCAGCAGCACGTTGAGCACGACACCCAGCAGGCTGTTGTCGCCCTTGCGCAGGGCCTCCTTCAGCTCGGCCGTGAGCGTGGACTCCAGGGCCTGATACCGCTCGGCCTGGTCGGCCGTCATCGTCACTTCCTGGAAATGCTCGTGGTACGGCGGCAGTACCTTGTCGCCGATGTCCTTGAGCTTGAGGAAGGCCGTGAACGGCAGCACGTAGCGGGCGATCCCCTTGGGGCCGAACCCCGGTGCCTTGACGGTTCGCACGGTCATGCGCTTGCCGCGGGCGGTGCGGTGGTTGTCCCCCTCGGACTCCTTGTAGATGTCCTTGAGGATGCCGTGATCCCGCATGAAGGCCATGGCCGCGCTGCCCAGACTGCCGTGGCCGTTGTAGCGGTAGCCGTCCTCGATCATCCTGCGGGGCATGATGCGCCACAACAGGTAGAAGAGGTCGTCAGCGTAGCCGCCCATGAGCGTGCCGGTCAGCAGCAGGACCTTGCGGACCTTGTTGGCGAGCACGCCCATGGCCTGGCCCTGGGCGGAGCCGTCGTTCTTGTACTCATGGCCTTCGTCCACCACGAGCAGGTCGAAGTACCCGTCCGGCAGGTAACGCTTGATGAACTCCGTCGGCTGATAGCCGCCCTGGCCGAAAGAGAACTCCAGGGTCGCCATGGCACGTTCCATGCGCGCCGCCTGGCGGTCGGAGAACACCAGCTCACCGTCGGCGTCCATCAGGTTGATGAACTCGTGGACGTTGTCCGAGAGCATCCCCGACAGCAGATCCTCGCCGAAGGTTCGCACCAGCTTGTCCGCCGTCTTGGGTCCGATGGTGGGCAACTGGCACATGGCCTCGAGAACCAGCTCCCGCCGGCTCTTCTGCTTGCGCCCCGGGCGCATCAGCGTCCACAGCGGTTCACCGCACTCTCGGCAGGTTTGACGGCGTTCCGCCGGGAACAGCTCCGGTGGCACCGGATCGCCGTCGCCGTTGACCACCGTCGTCCCGCAGGCGGGACAGGCGGCGTAGCGCACGGTGCGCACGAAGGTGGGCGATTCATCGTTGCCCCGCTCAGTGTGCTCGCGCACGTGGACGTTGCGTACCGCATAGGCGGGTTTCCAGTGAAAACCCATGCGCATGCGCACGCGGCCCATGATGAAGAACTCCGGACCCCGATGGGTCGGCGTTCGTTCCAGTGCCGCCCGAAGCTGTAACAGCTTGCGGAGGGTGTCCGGGCCGTTGAGGACCCACACCCGGGCGTTCGGCACCGTCTCCAGGATCTCCCGCCGCCACTTGTAGACCAGGTGGGGTGGGGCGATCACCAGGGTGCGCCGGTAGCCCTCGGCATGCAGTACCGCGGCGGTACAGATGGCCATCATGGTCTTGCCGGTGCCCATCTCTGCGTTGATGACCGCGGCCTGTTCGGCCTCGTCCACCAACAACCGGGTCACGGCCTGCACCACCGCCCGCTGCGCCGGGAACGGCTTGCGTTTGAGGACCTCCATCACCGCGTCGCGGCGCGGGTCGGGCGTCCCGTCGTAGACCGGCGGGTTTTGCCGGGTGACCGCCTCCAGCAGGCCATCGCCGAAGTCGGAGACGAACTGGGACAGCGGAATGACGTTGGTTACGTCGGTGTCGAGTTGAAGCGTTTCTGCAGTTGCGCTCATGGTCTGCTCCTTTCAGGTTGAAAAAACGAGGGGCAGACCACCCCGCACGGGGATGAATCCACCCCGTGTGGGTTGAGTAACAAAATGGACCGGCGATCGGATGGTCGCTGCGCCTGTTGCACGGTCCGGCGAAGGCGCTCGGGCGCAGGTGTCCCACCTGCAAGGGTGCCGTTGAAACCGCAACGGCCACGGTGAAAAGACCTTTCCAGAACACCGGCCAACCGGTGCTCGGGAAAGGCCCCGCTAGAGCGGGGCCGGCTGGTTACTTCAGCCTGCTCAGACCGCCCGGGCCGAGCGTGTTTCTGAGGTGTTGCAAATGGGGCGCCACATCGCTCAGCTCGGGCGGATAGCTCGCATGGAGCCAGCATTGCCTGAGCTTCGCTTTCCAGCACCGGCCGAAATGACACCGCGCCCTCGTGAGGGCTTCACTTTGAACAGTTGATAGACGGTTCATCGCTTCACCTCCTCACACGGCTTTCAGGGCGGCTTCATAGGCCTGGTTCAGATCGTCCCAGTCGATGCTGCCACCGTGTTCCTCGCCGCGGCGGTAGGCGTCGACCAACAGCCGTGCGGCCGTGAATGCGGCATCACGCCGGCGCAGGTAGTGAACGCTGCTGTCGGCTTCCGGCCAGGGGGCATCCGCATCCAGTTCCTGCTCGACGGTGAAGATGAGAGGGCTGTCGCCCGTTTCCTCATAGTCGTCGAACAACAACGGCACCTCGGCGGTGTCCTGCCAGATATCGCCCTCGTCGAACAAGGCTTCAGCCCTGGTGATGGCGGCCTCTCTGCTTTCGGCCTCGATGCCGACCACGACCCGGTGCTCGTAGGGGAGCGTGTATTGAACAACGTATTTCATGATGGTCCTCCAGTTGGATGTGCGGAGAGACCGCCGCCCCACGGGGGACGGAAGTCTCCCCGCGGGGTAGGAACGGTATGACGTCGAAGACGCCCGTTTACCGTTGATTCGATAGACAGTGCCGGTTGCGGAAACCCTGTCGGATGACCGCCAGCGGACCGCCCAGCGGGGCGGTCGCTTCCGAGACGGTATCGTCGGTGATGCCGAAGATCCCGTACTCCACCAGGGCGTTGACGGCTTCCGATTCGCTCAACCGGTTACCCCGCTGAACCGCCCGGATGAGCCGGGGGTAGCGCTGTCGGACGAGGTCGCCCATGGTCATGGTCAGTCCTCCCCGGGCAGCATGATGGTCACCACCGGTTCGCCGGCGTCACCCGGTCCGGCCACCAGTTTCAGCGCCGTCAGCCGCGCCTCGACGCTCTTGCCGTCTCGCGGCACGCGATAGAGCTGGTACACGATCTGCGATTCACCGGCGGCGGCGCCGTGGATCGCATTGAACGCCATCCACAGCACATCCCACAGGCGGCCGGACTCGTCCTGGTAGACCTGGCGGTGGTTGTCGTCCTCCGTCCAGGCGACGCAGTCCGCCCAGGCGGCCCGGGTCAGGGCCACCGGCCAGCGGAAACCGGCCTCGCGGGCCGTCGCCGACACGTCCACCAGTACCCCGTCCTCGATGGCCTGGGCGCGCGTGTAGGCGTGGATGACTTCACCAAACAGCTCATCGATGGCTTGCTTGTCGTTCATGATGGTTCTCCTTTCGGTTGATGAATGGAGAGACCACCGTCCCCACCGGGGACGAAAGTCTCCCCGGTGGGGTGGAATGAGGGATGGCGCAGGGCGGCATCCCTCGGTACGGTCGATCAGCCGGTGGCCGTCAGACGGCGTTCCCGGATGAGTCGGCTGACAACGGTTTCTACCGCGTCGTCACCCAGGTCCAGGGCGTAGGCGGCCAGGCCGACGCCCGGGAGGGTTTTGATCCAGCCCGCGGCCTCGAAGGCATCGAGCACGGTGTCGCGCCACTCGGGCAGAAGCGGCAGGTGGCAGGTCTCGGTGACCTGCGACCAGAGCCGATGCCTGAGCGACGCTTTCCCTGTGGGCGTCGATGCGTCTTCCGGCCGATAGAGCAACAGCGCGCGCCGGTTGGCACGGTCCGGCTCCACCGCCAGACGGTCGTACAGCCACAGGTGAATCAGGCTGCCGAAGATCATCTGCGGCGGTGTACGTCCGGAGTCGGTGACCAGCCGTTCCGGGTTGCCCACCTGCACGAACGGTGCGCCGTCACCATCCAGGCGGAAGTTGTCCAGGCCGCCTTCGCGGACCGGCAGCGACAGCCGCGCACGGAACTCCTGCACGGCGGTGTCCCGACCCCACAGCGACAGGAACAACAGGTTGTCCCCCTCGTCGGTGAGGACGGCATCGGCGAACAGGCCGGGCGCATCCAGGATGGGCATGAGCACAGGCCGTGTTGCGTCACGTTGATTGAGCGTGTTCATGGGGCTTTCTCCTTTCGGTTGATGGTCAAGAAACCG
>Ga0256841_1001045_pt1 | contig 25510 bp, 25 predicted proteins | sample 356308metaG_FD_185971 | JGI IMG/M metagenome (GOLD analysis project Ga0256841, IMG submission 185971) | Hydrothermal vent microbial communities from Mid Atlantic Ridge, Atlantic Ocean - 356-308 | ecosystem: Environmental > Aquatic > Marine > Hydrothermal vents | place: Atlantic Ocean: Mid...
CGTGGTCAGCGAGGAGCGGGGGACGATCCGCATCGCCGAGCGCGGCGAGCTCTCGCCCAACCTCACCCCCTCCGAACTCAAGGACCGCCTGCGGGAGGTGCTCGATGAGGCCCTCTGAACTGCTGCGCCGGCTCCTGCACAACTGGCCGATCAAGCTGGCCGCGCTGCTGACGGCGCTGGTGCTGTGGTACCAGCTGCGCGAGGTGGAGCCGGTGGTCGAGCGCAGCCTGGAACGGCCGCTCGAGGTGGTCGGTCTGGGCGAGGACCGCGCGGTCGTGGGCCTGCCCAAGACCGTGACCGTGCGCCTGGGCGGCACCGCGCGCATCGTCGAAAACCTGAACCCGGGCGCGGTGATCGCCTTCGTGGACGTCTCCGGGGTCAACGAAGGTCCCTTCAGCGCCGAGGTTCAGCTTCGGGCGCCGAGCGGGGTGCGCATCGTCGAGGTCGTGCCGGCCAAGGTGGAGGCGCGGATCGAGCGCCTGGGGGCCGGGGTGCTGCCGGTCGAGGTCTACGCCCCCGGCAGCGTCGTGACCTTCGAACCCGAAAGCGTGGCGATGCGCGGACCCGCCAGCCTGGTGGAGCGGGCGCGGGCGGCCGTGGGGGTGGACCTGAGCGCCGAGGGCACGGTGCACCTCGTCGCCTTCGACGCTGCCGGCACCCCGCTCCCCGAGCTCACCCTGGACCCCGACAGCGCCCGCATCACCTTCCGCTCCCCTACCCTGGCGCGCAAGGAGGTGGACCTGGTGCTGCTCCCGGCCCCGCGCGACCTGCACCCGGTGCAGGTGGAGGCGCCGCCCAAGGTCACGCTGGTGGGCCCGCCGGGGGTGCTGGGGCAGATCACCGCGGTCCAGGCCCAGGCCGAGTGGCGCGTGGGCGAGTACACCGCCCCGCTCGAGCTGCTGCTGCCGCCCGACGTTGATGCGATCGGCGCGGTGCTGGTCCGGCTCAAGGTGGAACCGGCCAAGCCGCTCGAGTAGCGCTTCGCAAAAACGTCCGCAGGTGGCAGAATGGAAGGGATGGCGAAGGTGCTGCCCGTTCGGCTCTACGGCGACCCGGTCCTGCGCAGGAAGGCGCGGCCGGTGCAGGATTTTTCGGACCTCGAGGAGCTGGCCGAGAACATGGTGGAGACGATGTTCGAATACGGCGGGGTGGGCCTGGCCGCGCCCCAGGTGGGGCTTTCGCGCCGCCTCTTCGTGGCCGCCGAGTACGCGCTCGAAGAGGAGGAGGCCGAGGCCGACGAGGAGGAACGGCCCCGTAGCGTACTCAAGAACCTCTACGTGATGGTCAACCCCCGCATCACCCACCGCGAGGGCGCCCAGGTGGGCACCGAGGGCTGCCTTTCCATCCCCGGCGTCTACTCCGACGACGTGCCCCGCGACCTGCAGATCCGCGTCGAGTACCAGGACGTGACCGGCCAGCCGCACACCCTCGAGGCCGAAGGCTACCTGGCGCGGGTGATCCAGCACGAGCTCGACCACCTCGAGGGGGTGCTCTTCCTCGACCGCATCCCCGCCGAGCTGCGCCGCGGCTTCCTGGAAGAACACCGCGCCGAGCTGGTCGAGATGCAGCGCAAGGCCAAGGCCTTCCTGCGCGAGTTGCAGGCCGAGCGGGGGTGAACGCGCTGCGCCGCCGCCTCGCCTTCTTCGGCTCGCCCGCCTGGGCGGTGCCGGTGCTCGAGGCGCTGGCCCGCGCGCACGACGTGGTGCTGGTGGTCACCCAGCCCGACAAGCCCCGGGGCCGGGGCCTGAAAACCCAGCCCAGCCCGGTGGCGCAGGCGGCCGAGCGGCTGGGCTTGGAAGTGGTCAAGCCGCGGCGGCTGCGCCGCGACGCGGAGATCGCCGATCGGCTGCGGGCGCTGGACCTCGACGCCGCGGTGGTGGCCGCCTACGGCCAGATCATCCCCGAGGCGCTGCTGGCGATTCCCCGGTACGGCTTCCTCAACCTCCACCCCTCGCTCCTGCCCAGGTACCGCGGCGCGGCGCCGGTGAACTGGGCGCTGATCCACGGCGAACCCGAAACCGGCGTCAGCATCATGCGCCTCGACGCCGGCATGGACACCGGCCCGGTCTTCGTCCAGGAGCGCACCCCCATCGGCCCCGACGAGACCGCAGCAGAACTCTCGGAGCGGCTGCGCGACCGCGGCACCCAGCTGCTTCTGGAGGTGCTCGAGCGGCTCGAAACCTGGGAACCCGAGCCGCAACGGGGCGAGCCCAGCTACGCCCCGCTGCTCAAGAAAGAAGACGGGCGCATCCGCTGGGACGAGCCGGCCCGCAAGGTCTACGACCGCCACCGCGGCGTCCAGCCCTGGCCGGGCAGCTGGTTCGAGCACCGCGGCCGGCGGGTCAAGGTGCTGGAGATGAAGCCCGCAGGGGGCCGGGGCGCCCCCGGCGAGGTGCTGGCCGTGGGGCCCGAGGGCGTGCGTGTGGCCGCCGGCGAGGGGGCGGTCGAACTGCTCGCCGTCCAGCCCGAGGGCAAGCGGCCCATGCCCGCCGCGGACTGGGCCCGGGGCCGGGGACTGAGCCCCGGCGACCGGCTGGGCTGAACGGCCGGCAGGGCCTTGCGGCTCCCCGCCTTTCGCATCATCTGCCGCTCCGCGGCGCACCGCCCCTCGAGTACCAACCGAAAGCGCTTCCGCGAACGCCGGAGGCCGGGGCCGGCTTGGTCCGTGCTCCCGGTCGGCGCTCCCCCGCCCGGCGGCCCTGCTTGAAGGGCTCTGCCCCGCCCAGACCAACGAGGCCCCGCGGGGCCCCGTTCGGTCGTGCGCCCGGGGAACTAGAGGATCCCCAGCTCCTTCAGCTTTTCCTCGGGCACCACGCCGTTCTTCCAGCCGCGCAGCTGGTAGTACTCGGAGAGCATCTCGTCCAGCTCGGTGACCTGGCCCTTGGAGCCGCCCGAGTCGGAGGGTTCCTTGAGGAAACGCTCGGGCAGGTAGTCCGAGCCCTCGCCCCAGCCCGCCTGGTTGTTGAAGTAGCGCTCCAGGTTGTAGATGCGCTCGCCGATCTTCATGATGTCGTCGGGGGTGACCTTCATCCCGGTGTAGGCGGTGTACTGGTCGGCGTACTCCTCGGGCCCTTCGGCGAACTGGCTGAACTTGCAGAGGTCCATCGAGTCGGTGAAGGCCGAGAGGTCCTGGAAGGTCTTGGTCAGCTCCGCCTTGCCGCGCCACTCGATGGGGTCGGTCTTGAAGGGGACGCCCAAGAGCTCCGAGGCCGGGGTGTAGGCGCGCAGGTGGCAGGCGCCGCGGTTGGAGGTGGCGTAGGCGATGCCCATGCCCTTGAGGCCGCGCGGGTCGTAGGCGGGGATGGCCTGGCCCTTGACCTCCATGGCCAGCTCCGGGTGGCCGATCGCCTTCATGAACCCGGCCGTGCCCTCGGCGGCCTTGTCGCCCAGCCCCTGGCGGTGGGCGACCATCTCCAGGAACTGGCACTCGCCCTGGACGTCGCCGAACTTGAGGCCCTCGTCCTCGCCGAGGTAGCCCTTTTCGGTGGCCTCCATCATCGCCGCGATCACGTTGCCGGCCTCGATGGTGTCCATCCCGAAGGCGTTGCACAGGTAGATGGCGTAGCTGACCCAGGTGCGGTCGGCCGAACCCGAGTCGGGGCCCAGGCTCCAGGCCGACTCGTACTCAACGGACTCGAAGCGAATGGGCCTGCCGTTAAGGTGGATTTCGACCATCTTCTTGCAGGCCACCGGGCAGGCGTGGCAGGTGTTGTCCTTGACCAGGATGTGCTCGCGGATGGCCTCGCCCGAGACCTCGCCCGCGGGCTCCCAGCTGGTGTGCTGGGCGTTGAAGGTGGGCAGCGCCCCGATCGAGTTGGTGATGTTCATCAGCACGTTGGTGCCGTAGACGCTGAGCCCGCCCTTGCGCGGCGCGGTGACGTTGTTCTCGTCCATGATCGTCGCCAGCGCCCGCTTGTCGGCTTCCTTCCAGGCGGCCTTGTCGGCGGGCTGGAAAACGCTCTTGTCGCCGGGCACGACGACGATGGCCTTGAGCTTCTTGGAGCCGCCCACCGCGCCGGTGCCGCCGCGGCCCGAGGCGCGCTCGTCGTTGTTGAGCCAGGCGGCGAACTTGACCAGGTTCTCGCCGGCGGGGCCGATGGCCATCACGTCGGCGTCCTCGCCGTGGCGCTTGCGCAGGATCTCGTGGGTCTCGTGGGTGGTCTTGCCCCAGAGGTCGGCGGCGTCCTTGATCTCGACCTGGCCGTCCTGCACCAGCAGGTAGACCGGTTTTTCGGCCGCGCCCTTGATGAGCAGGCCGTCGAAGCCGGCCCACTTGAGCTTGGCCGCGGTCCAGCCGCCCATGTGGCTGTCGGTCACCGTGCCCGTGAGCGGGCTCTTGGTCACCACCGCCAAGCGGCCGCTCATCTTGGCCTGGGTGCCGGTGAGCGGGCCGTTCATCACCGCGAGCAGGTTGTCGGGGCCGAGCGGGTCCACGTCGGGGCCGTTCTCGAAGACGTACTTGACGCCGAGCCCGCGTCCGCCGATGTACTTCTTCAGGTCCTCTTCCTTGGGGGCCTCGTAGGTGACCGTTCCTGCGGTCAGGTCGATCTTGGCCAAGCGATGCGCATACCCTTTGAGCATGGCTCCCTCCTTCCGGCACGACGCCGTGTTTGTTGTGTCTAAGGCTTATGCTACCGCCGCTGGTTTTTGAAAGCAATCCCGTATTGCATCAGCATGCAACACGCCGGCTGCACGCGTCTCATCCTGTACTCGAAGTAATCTGGAGGGGTGAGCGCAGAGGTTCCCGACGTCATCGAGCTCGAGCCCCGGTTCCTACCGCGCGTCTGGGGCGGGCGGCGGCTGGCCGAGCGCTTCGGGCTGGAAACCGACGAGCCCATCGGCGAGGCCTGGATGGTCTTCGATGAAAACCGCATCGCCTCGGGGCCCTACGCCGGGCGGGTGCTGGCCGAGGTGCTGCCCGAGCTGGGCGAGGCCTTCCTGGGGCGGGCGGTGGTGGAGCGGTACGGCTACCGGCTGCCGCTGATGGTCAAGTTCCTCGACACCGCCGACTGGCTTTCGGTGCAGGTGCACCCCGACGACGCCTACGCCCGCGCCCACGAGGCAAAAAGCGGCTGGCTGGGCAAGGCCGAGGCCTGGGTGGTGCTCGAGGCCGAGCCGGGCGCCCAGGTGATCTACGGTGTGAAGCGTCCGGTGACCCGCGAGGAGCTGCGCGCCGCGGCACGGGACGGCTCGATCCTCGAGCTGCTCAACTTCGTGCCGGTCCAGAAGGGCGACGTGATCTACGTCCCCCCGGGAACGATCCACGCCCTGGGCCCGGGCCTGCTGGTCTACGAGGTCTCCCAGCGCTCCGACCTGACCTACCGGCTCTACGACTACGGCCGGGGGCGGGAGCTGCACCTGGACCGGGCGCTGGACGTGGCCAGGCTGGAGCCGGCGGCCGCCGCGCTGGGGCGTGTGCGGGCTGGTTTGCTGATCGAAACGACCCAGTTCAAGCTCGTCGCAGAGGATCGCCTCTTGCAGGCTCCCGACCACGCTTTGCTGGTCGGTGCTTCGCTTTCCCTGCCCTGCAAAGGGCTCGTGCTCGGGGCGGGGCGGTCCCGGCCGGTCGAGAGCGCCCACCTCGCGGCTCATGTTTAACCCCATCGAAGCCGCGCCTCACGGTATGGTATGGGGCAGGAGGTAGGTGTTGTCCAGTCCGCTCGAAAAGTTCCGTGACCGCTCGGCCCGTGTCGGCGTCGTTGGCCTCGGCTACGTGGGGCTTCCCTTTGCGCTGGAAGCGGCCCAGGCAGGCTACCGCGTCACGGGCATCGAACGCAACCCGGAGCGCGTGGCCAAGGTCAACCGCGGCGAGAACTACATCGACGACATCCGCGAAGAAGACCTCGCCCGCGAGGTGCAGGCGGGGCGGCTGCGCGCCCAGGTGGATTTCGACGGGGTAGAGGATCTCGACGTGCTGATCATCGCGGTACCCACGCCGCTCGACAAGAACCTGGTGCCCGACCTTCAGTACGTACGCCACGTCACCGAAGAGCTGGCCCGTCGCCTGCGCCCCGGCCAGCTGGTGAGTCTCGAGTCCACCACCTACCCGGGCACCACCGAGGAGGTCATGCGGCCCATCCTGGAAAGCTCCGGCCTCAAGGCCGACCGGGACTTCTACCTGGCTCACTCCCCCGAGCGGGTGGACCCGGGCAACAAGCGTTGGCAGACCAAGAACACCGCCAAGGTCGTGGGCGGGGTGGGGCCGGGCTCACTCGAGGCCGCGCTCGCCTTCTACGGCAGCGTGCTGGAGAGCGTCGTTCCCATCTCCTCGGCCAAGGCAGCCGAGATGGTCAAGGTGTTCGAGAACACCTTTCGGGCGGTCAACATCGCCCTGGTCAACGAGCTGGCGCTGCTGTGCGACCGCATGGGCCTGAACGTGTGGGAGGTGCTCGACGCCGCCTTCACCAAGCCCTTCGGCATTATGCCCTTCTACCCGGGCCCGGGCGTGGGCGGCCACTGCATTCCCCTCGACCCGCACTACCTCGAGTGGAAGGCGCGTGAGCACAACTTCCGCACCCGCTTCATCGCCTTGGCGGGCGAGGTGAACCGGTCCATGCCGGAGTTCGTGCGCACCAAGGCCTGGCGCATCCTCAACGAGCAGGGGCTCGCCCCCTCGCGCTCGCGCATCCTGGTGCTGGGGCTTGCCTACAAGCGGGACATCAGCGACTGGCGAGAGTCGCCGGCCCTCGAGGTCATCAAGCTGCTTCAGGCCGACGGCGCCGACGTGAGCTACCACGACCCCTACATCCCCGTCTTCAAGCACGAGGGGCTCGACCTGGAGAGCGTCGAGCTCAGCGACGAGGCCCTGCGCGCGGCCGATCTCGTCATCATCACCACCGATCACTCGAGCCTCGACTACGCGCGCGTGGTGCGCGAGGCCAAACACGTGCTCGACACCAAGAACGCCACCAAGGGCGTTTCCGGGCGCGAAGGGAAGGTGACGCTGCTGTGAAGCGCTTCGCCCTCACCGGCGCCGCCGGCTACATCGCCCCCCGCCACATGAAGGCCATCAAGGACACCGGCAACCTGCTGGTGGCCGCGCTCGACCCCTTCGAGTCGGTGGGCATCATCGACAGCTATTTTCCCGAAGCCGAGTTCTTCACCGAGCCCGAGGCCTTCGAGGCCTACCTAGAGGAGGCGCGCGCGGCGGAGGGGCTCGACTACGTCAGCATCGCCACCCCCAACTACCTCCACTACCCCCAGATCCGCATGAGCCTGCGTCTCGGCGCCGACGCCCTATGCGAGAAACCGCTGGTCCTCGGCGAGGGTGAGCTCGATCGCCTGGCGGCGCTCGAGGCCGAGACCGGCCGCCGCGTCTGGACCGTTTTGCAGCTGCGGGTACACCCGGCGCTCGTCGAGTTGAAGCGCAAGCTCGAAAGCGAGGGCGGCCGCAAGCAGGTATCGCTCACCTACGTTACCGGCCGCGGAAAGTGGTACCTGAAGAGCTGGAAGGGTGACGTGAAAAAGAGCGGCGGGCTCGCCACCAACATCGGCGTTCACTTCTTCGACATGCTCACCTGGCTCTTCGGCGGCGTGCAAAGCATGGAAGTGCACGCCCGTGAGGACAAGGTGGTGGCGGGCTACATGGAGCTCGAGCGCGCCGGGGTGAGCTGGTTCTTGTCCATCGACGACGGCTTCGTGCCCGCCGAGCTCCGCGCCAAGGGTCAGCGCACCTACCGTTCGATTACCGTGGGCGGGGAGGAGATCGAGTTTTCCGGCGGCTTCACCGACCTGCACACCGAGGTCTACCGCCGCACCATCGCCGGCAACGGCTTCGGTCTGGAGGACACCCGTCAGGCGATCCGCACCACCGAGCAGATTCGCAACATCGAGGTAGGCGGCTCCGCCCCAAGGCACCCCTTCGTGGAGAAGCTATGAGCGTGTTCGTGCACGAAAGCGCCTACGTCGACGAGGGCGCCCGCATCGGGGCGGGTACCAAGGTCTGGCACTTTTCGCACGTCATGAGCGGGGCCGAGATCGGCGAGAACTGCGTGCTGGGGCAGAACGTCTTCGTAGCCAAAGGGGTTCGCATCGGCGACAACGTAAAGATCCAGAACAACGTCTCGGTCTACGAGGGCGTCGAGCTCGAAGACGACGTCTTCTGCGGCCCCAGCATGGTCTTTACCAACGTCAAGAACCCGCGCTCGGCCTTTCCCCGGCGCGGCCAGTACACCAAAACCATCGCCAGGCGCGGCGCCACCATCGGAGCCAACGCCACCATCGTTACCGGCGTCACCCTGGGCGAGTGGTGCTTCGTGGCCGCCGGCGCGGTGGTCACCAAAGACGTTCCGGCCTACGCGATGGCGGCCGGGGTACCCGCCAAGATCGTCGGCTGGGCCTGCGAGTGCGGCGAAAGGCTGACGTTCGACGGTGACCGGGCCGTTTGCGGCGCTTGCGGTAAGGCCTACCGCAGGATCGGCGAGAATCAGGTGGAGAAAGCGACGTGAGCAAGATCGAGATTCCCATCTACGACCCCCGCCCCGAGATCGCCGCCCTGCGGAGCGAGATCGACGCCGCCATCCGGCGCGTCGTCGACTCGGGGCGGTTCATCCTTGGCCCCGAGGTCGAGGCCTTCGAGGAGGAAGTGGCCGACTACCTGGGCGTCAAGCACGCCGTCGGCCTCAACTCGGGCACCGACGCACTCGTCATCGGGCTGCGCGCGCTGGGCGTGGGCCCCGGCGACGAGGTGATTACCACCCCTTTCACCTTCTTTGCCACCGCCGAGGCGATCAGTCTGGTGGGGGCCAAGCCGGTCTTCGTGGACATTGACCCGCGTACCTTTAATATTGACCCGGCGCTGATCCCCGCGGCCCTAACGGAACGCACCAAGGCTGTCGTTCCGGTCCACCTCTACGGTCAGGCCGCCGACATGGATCCGATCCTAGCCATCGCCCGCGAGCACGGACTCAAGGTGCTGGAAGACACCGCCCAAGCCTTTGGCGGCGAGTATAAGGGCAAGAAGCTCGGCACGATCGGCGACGCGGGGGCCTTTTCGTTCTTTCCCACCAAGAACCTGGGTGGCTTCGGCGACGGGGGTTTGCTGGCCACCAACTACGATGGGGTGGCCGAGATGGCGCGGATGCTACGCGCCCACGGAGCTAAGAGGAAGTATCAGAACGAAATCTTGGGCTACAACTCCCGCCTGGACGCGCTGCAGGCCGCCGTCCTGCGGGTCAAGCTGCGCCACATCGACGAGTTCAACGAGGCTCGCCGTCGCATTGCTGCTTTTTACACCCAGCGCTTAGCCGAGTTGGGTGGCATTACCCCACCCTACGAAGCGCCTTATACCAAACACGTCTACCACCAGTACACGGTGCGCATCACGGACGGCCGTCGCGACGCGGTGGCCGCTGGCCTCGCAGAGCGCGGGATCGGCACGATGATCTACTACCCCACGCCGGTGCACCGGCTCCCCGTCTACGACGAGTCGGCGGGCTGCTGCCCGCTTGCGGAGGATGCTGCGGACGAGGCGCTCTCGCTGCCGATGGGGCCAAGACTCGACCGCCGCACGGTTGAGGAGCGCATCCTCCCTGCCCTCCTAACATTGTTGTGAAGAGGTTGCTATCAGGCTTGTGGCGGAGTTTGCCGGGGGGCGCTTTCGCGCGCAACGTTCTCGTCATCGCCAGCGGTAGCACACTCGGGCAGCTCCTTGTGGTCGCAGCCTCTCCGCTGTTGACCCGTCTCTATACACCTGAGCAGTTCGGGATACTGGGCGTATACATGGCAAGTATCCTTTTGCTATCCGGGATCTCTACCCTGCGTTACGAGATGGCTATCCCGCTTCCCAAGGAGGACGCCACCGCCAAACACCTCTTGCAGCTTTCCCTCGGGCTCAGTCTTGGCTTTTCCCTCGCCCTCGGCCTCGTCTTGCTTTGGGGTGGCGGCGCCCTGCTCGGCTGGCTCAAGTGGGGCGAACTGGCTCCTTACGCGAGCTTCCTTCCGCTGGGCACCTTCCTTATCGCCAGCTACCAAAGCCTCACTTACTGGGCAGTTCGTAGTGGCCTGTACCGAGCCATCGCTACCACCCGGTTGTGGCAGGGGTTTGGCAACGTTGCCACCCAGCTTGCGCTCGGGCTTACCGGTGCGGGTGCCCTAGGGCTGCTCGCCGGTGACGCTGTAGGGCGCAGCGCCGGCATCACCCGCTTAGCGCGGGGCGTGCCCGGCCTTTTCCAGCGCCCTGACCCAAGCGCCCTTCGAGAAGTTGCCAGGAGATATAGGAAGTTCCCGATCTGGTCTGCCACTTCCACCTTTATCAACCGCCTAGGTTTGCAGCTGCCGCAGCTCTTCATGGCTACCGCATTCGGCCCGCGCGAGGCTGGCTGGTACCTGCTTACCCAGCGCGTACTGGGTACACCCACCAGCCTCGTGGGCCAGGCCGTAGCCCAGGTCTTCCTCAACCGCATCGCCAAGATTCGACGCGAAGAGCCAGAGCGTGCCCTGGCTTTCTACCTAGGCATTGTGAGTCGTATGGCGCTTTTGGGTGGCATGCCTATTCTAATCCTGGGAATAGTACTGGGTGGAGCGTTCGGCTGGCTCTTCGGTGAAGAGTGGAAGACGGCGGGGCGCATGGTGCAGATCCTTGCCCCGATGTTCGCGGCCCAGTGGACCTTTTCACCCACCTCGCAGATCCTCGTGGTCTTCGAACGGCAGGAGTTACAGCTCGTCTGGGACGTCTTGCGCCTGGCGCTGCTGGGCTCGGCGCTCGCTTATGCCCGCTGGGTCGGCGCGGACGCCCTGGGCGCTACCATCGCGATTAGCGCCGCGATGACGCTGGCCTACCTCATCTTGGGGGCGATGAATTACCATGCCGTACGCCAATCCTGACCGGCACGCTCCTAGCATCCCCGCTTGCTCGGTGGAGGCTGGCCATGAACCGATACGCGCGCCTTGTCCTTCGGACCGCCCTGGTCGCGGTCTGCACACTCGCGCTTTCGAACCTCACCGAGCCCTTCGTCTCGCGCTACGCCTCTAAGCTGCTGCAGCTGGTTAGGTACGGCACCCCGAGCCCTCACCTACTCACCGAGGACGGCGTTCCCGCAGTGCGCTACACGCGCCTCCAGGACCGCTATTATCACAAGCCGGTTTCGTGGGGATCTACGGGCTGTACTACTACGATCGCTGGCTCGAGAGCGGTCAGGACGACTACTTTTTGAAGGCTTACCTCCGCCACAGCCTCTTTCCACCCAAGAGAGCCCCGGGTGACGAAATCTGGCGCGAACGCTTCCTGGCCACTGCAAACTGGCTTTCTGGAAACTTCATCGTCCAACGATCGCCCGAGGGGCGGGTCTACGGGGTGTACGAATACCCCTTCGCCTGGGAGTTTTACGACCTAACGCCACCCTGGCGTTCGGGCATGGCCCAGGGACTGGCCCTCCAGGTGCTCCTGCGCGCATGGCAAACCACCGGGAAAGAGCGCTACCTGACTGCGGCAGAGCGCGTGAAACAGGCCTTCTTCGTGCCTGTCGAAGCGGAGGACGTGACCTACGTAGTCGCCGCCGAACGCAACGACGCGGAGGCCCGGTTGCTCTTCGAGCGTGGCATCAAAGCACTCGAGCGCACGCTAGCCTACTACTCGGCGCCCCAGATCCCCTGGACCTACTACGATGCCCTTGGCACGGTGGCCAACTACAAGTACCACGAGATCCACGTTGGCCTTACCCGTTACCTTTATGCCCTCACCGGATCCGAGCCCTTACGCATCTACACCACCTGGGCGTCCTGGGAGACGCCCTTCGTCATGCGGGAGTTCGTGCGCCAGCACCCAAACTACCTGGACCTGACCATCCTGTTCCTCAACTTCCTCTTTTGCGCGTTGCTGCTCGCAGCCGTGCGGGCTGTCGACCGCCGCGCGGCTCGTTTGCGCAGGGGCGCCAAACCTGGTTCAGGCAGCACCCGGGTCTGATTCATTGAATTGAACCGCTAGGTGTGCAGTCTCACCTCGTTGTTCACCCTAAGCCCCAAACGTGAGACGGGGGCCTAGTTGCCCAAACTGGTGTGCGGCCGGTACCAGTTGTAGTAGTGAAGCCACTGGGGCAGGTACGCGTCCCGGGCCTCGGAGCTGGGATAAGCGTGGGCATACGCCCACTCGTTCAGCAAAGTGCGGATGAACCGCTCCACCTTCCCGTTCACTCTCGGGGTGTAGGGGGCGTGGTCTCGTGCCGAATACCCAGCTGTCTGAGCACCCTTTGGAAACGCTTGGACTGGAAGACTTTAGCATTGTCGGTCATCACCGCCTGAACACGAACGCCTATTCTGCGGTAGTAGCGCAACGCGGAAAGCAAAAAGGCCACCGCACTCTCCTTCCGCTCATTCGCCTTCACCTCCCCGTAGGCCAGGCGACTATGGCGTCCACCGCAGCGTAGACCGCTTCGTAGCCGGCCCCGGGAGAAGACCGACGCCGGTCCCCGGTGACCCGGTGCCCTGGCCTTTGAAACCGGGCGAGCTTCTTGGTGTCCAGGTGCAGGAGCACGCCAGGCGCCTCGACCTCAAAGCGCCGGGGCGGGGGCTTGGGTTCCAGGAGCGATAGGCGGTGAAGGCCCGCGGTCTTGAGGATCCGGGCCACCGTGCTCCCGGAAACCCCAACCTTATGGGCGATGGCGTGGTAGGGCCAGCGTTGTTGGCGAAGCTCTTTCACCTGCTCCCTAAGCCTCCCAGGGGTGCGTCTTGGGCTTCGTCTTGGCCGGGAGTTCGGTCCAAGAGGCCAGCTTCCCCTTCCTCCCGGTAGCGCCTGAGCCACTTGTAAGCGGTCCTTGGGCTGACCCCTTGGGCCCTGGCCGCTTCCCTCACCGGCAGGCCTTCGTGGATCATGCGGGACACAAGGATGCACTTTCCTTGGTAGGTGAGCCGTGCGTTCTTGTGGCTGTTCACTGACAGGAGCCTGCCCCGGACTTGATCCGGGGCCCCTCCTCTCGTGCCCAAATCCATTCCTTCACAGGCACCAGGGTATGGGGCTCCAGTGAACAACGTGTTGGGAGGTCATAGCTAGACGTTTCACCAGAAACGCTACTGCTATTTCCTTGGGGAAGTGTACGTGGAGTGCTGTTTCAGCAGAGGAGAGCACAAGGGAGCTTCATCAGCTGCTAGGATAGGTCGGGAGGGAGGATTGCTCAAGTGGGCCAGCTTTGTTTTATTGGTTTAAACACGAACTTAATCGGAGGGGGCGATGCGCGTGCGTAAAGCATGGGTCGTTCTTGCAATCAGCTTTTTCTTAAGTTTCTTTACTATTAATTCCAGTGCACTGCAACTATCGTACCTTAACATTAAAATGCGCAACTTTCTCATACATGGTAAATTTCAGCTATTTTCTTTTACCGAGGAGGGTATTCCTGAACAACTTAACCCCCGTATTGGTAGATACGTATCGCCATTTTATGTTGTACACTTTGGATTGTTGTACTCGGAAGCTTGCCGTGGCCTTGTTGATAGCTCAAAAAACCATTGGCTAGAAGATGCAACGCTGAAATACTGGTATGGAACCTCGCCACCCCCATCACTACAGAACTTCAGAGCGGCCCTTGACTGGTTGCTGACAAACGCGGACGGGACGACGTATGGAGTTACTCATTTTTTGTACAATTTTGATTGGCCGTATTCACATTATCCGAGTGGTGTAATTAAAGCACCTTGGTGGTCTGGTTTGACTGACGCATATGCAATCGTATTGCTCCTTAGGGGATATGACTGCTTTAAGGATACGAGGTACCTTGTGTTAGCAGAGAAGCTATATGATTCAGTACTTACACCAATATCAAAAGGCGGGAGCTTGACGCATTGGGATGGCTTGCCGTGGATAGAGGAATATGTAGATCCGCGAGTATCAATCAAAGAATATTCTCACGTTTTTAATGGTATGGTCTACGCCTATTTTGGCATTCTGGCGTTTGAGCAGGCTAGAGATGTGGCAAGAGGCTCCTCTACAGCGCTACTTGCGAGTATAGCACAGCATGTCTACGATTTCGACATGGGGTACTGGTCTTATTACGACGCAATGGGTAACCCGGCAAACATTAAATACCACGACATCAACTCGGCACTCACAGCCGATTCCCGCATCTCAACGGCTATACCTCCAGAGGTTCGGCAAAGGTGGGCAGTTGGTGTACAGTATCCTATTTTATTTCTTATTTATGGCCCAAAATCCATAGCCTATTATCATCTATGGTTAGAGATATTATTGCTAACAACTTTATATTATATAATAATCATTAAGGTGACCTATGGTGCTTCTTAATAAAACAGCAGCGATTATTTCGTCCATAGTTGTATTTACAGTTGCCTGCGCTTTGGTGTTCTCGAAGTTCGCCAACTTACCAGGATATAATTTATTTAGTGCACCAATTGCCACTGAGTGGCTTTTATTTTCAGCATTAGCGCTTCTTGTTGGAATAGCACTTCCGGCAGAGAATAAATTTTCTTCAATGGTTATTTGGGTAGTTTTTTATATGCACATATTTCCATGGATCATGTTGGGGTCCTACTATATAGGTATACATACGAACATACCTGCAGTAGCAAAGTTGCTGGATGTTGTGTCTGTAAGTATTATTTTTGTATTAATAAGTGTTATTTCTTCCTACATTACTGTTAAGACAGCTGGTTTAAGAATTTCAAGCAAGAAGTTACTTAATATTCATACGGTAATAATAGTAGTTTTTGCAGTTGTATTACTAATAACGCTAAATAATATAATGAATATTCCGAAATATAGCGAGATATATCATCAACGTACAATATTTAAATACGCTATTACCACTACTACTGGTGGGAATATTATATCAAGATTGCTATTGATTATTACATATACTATTATTCCATTCTCTCTTGTATTCTCTAGTTATTTGATCCAAATAGATATGCATAAACGTACTGCAATAATAACGTCCATAGTATCGTTTTTGGCGAGTGTTTTAATATATAGTATTGCGGCATTCAAAAGTACGGTTGCAGTTGCTGCATTATCGTTCTTGACACCGGTTCTTTTGCATCGTATCCGACGCTTAGCAACGAGCTCAACCACGAAGTTATTCTGGCTACTTGCTCTAGCAGGTGTTGTATCACTGACTGCACATCTAGTTAGCCAGGACTCCCGCTGGCTATTGCATTATTTTCGCAGGATCTTCATTGTTCCAGGCATGCATGACTGGATATATATAGATATATTTCCAGCATACCCACCGCAGCTAGTAAGAGAGGCGCCTTTAGTTGTAGCGCGATTAGTATATGGTACTGAAGGAAGCGCAAATTCTGGACTAGTTGGCAGTGGATATGCACTAGGCGGTGCAATTGGTGTGATAATAAACTTTTGTATATTTTGCATATGGCTTACTGTGGCCAATTCATATTCAAGGAATCTTCCGGCTGCTATTCTTGTTCCACTAGCCGTAATCTACGGTTACTTATTTGCAAATTCTGCAACCACTACTGTCCTTTTTAGCTACGGCGCCATTTTAGTTCCCATTATATTTTCTATCCTATCTTCGTCAGTAAGACGTCTGTAATATTGTTCAATATTCTATCTATAGTGTATTATACTGGTATATCTTCCGCCCAATCCAGATCAAGCACCTAAGCTTAACCAAGCGCTTCGCTATGGACCCCCCTCCATTGCTAAGTCTGCTGGGGTGAACTGCAATACGGTAAGCTGCTTCCAGTTCACTTTACTAACTATTTTCACCGAGGTGGTGGGGGGTCAGCGCCACTATGCGTGGAAGTGGAAATGGACAAAAACAGTTTCGAGGATCGGCGTTAAGGAGGGCGAGGTAAGGGAGCACCTTGAAGGGGCCGGACTTGATAGTATTGCGCATTATGTGGGTTAATCCGGAGGTCTCAATTGACGAAGGAGGAACTTCGCGGATTGACCAAGGGGGAGATCAGCCGGCGGATCCGGGAGGGTGTGAAGGCAGTTATAGAAGAGGTGCTTGAGGAGGAGATGACCGAGCACCTGGACACGGGGTATCGCGAAGGCACGCCAAGCCTTCGGGGTGAGCGAACCGGCCACTATACCCGGGTCCTGATCACGCCGGTGGGTAGGATCGAGCGGTTCAAGGTGCCCCGTGAAGTTCACTAAGGCTTCGCCGTGAGCGAGAAGGGTCTTTCCTGACCAAGGTTTTTAGTGCCACAAGCGACTCACGCCAAAGGCGTAGCATTCTTTAACATGGGAGGTGGAGGAGGCCGTCCTGGAGATGTACTTGCAAGAGGTCTCCACCCGCAAGATCGCAGCCACGCAGCGCTTCGCCCACAGGGCGAACCTTTGACTGGGACTCTCTCGGATTCGCATCAGCAAGGACGCGGTTTCCCGGATCAACCAGCGTTTGGAGGAGGAACTCTCCGCCTGGAGGGAAAGGCCCCTGGAGCTTGCTTACCCCTACCTCTACCTGGACGCGAGCTATTTCAAGGTGAACTGGGGCAGGTGGTGGGCCTGGCCCTATGTGTGGCGGTGGGGGTGAACGTGCTTTACCCCGAAGGGGAAACCTTTGATTGGAAGGCTGCCACGGTCACGGGCGAAGCTCGTACATTTTTGGTGCTGGCGGTGGGACCCGCAGGTGGATAACGGAAGGAAGCCTGGAGGAATCTGCTTAAGGGGTTGATTGAACGCGGGCTCCGCGAGGTAAGGCTGGTGATCTCCGGTCACGCCGCAGGCGTACATGCTTTGACCACCCTTCCATCCATCAAGCGGTGATGGCTGAGCTTACCGGGGCGCTGTGGCAGCGGTGCGTGGTGCACTTTGAGCGCAACGTTTTGGCCCACGTGCCGCAACCGGAGCGGAAGGTTGTGGCCGAGGATCTCAAGGAGGTCTTCTCGATGAAGCGGAGGAGCACCGCCGAGTCCCTGGCCCAGGCGTTCATCGAGCGCTATCGAGACCGGTTCAAGCGGGCAGTGGAGGTGTTTGCCCAGGGTCTGGATGAGGCCTTGACCTACCTGGACTTTCCCGGCAGCCACCAAAGGCACATCAAGAGCACGAATGTGCTGGAGCGGCTTTTTAGGGAGGTGAAACGCAGAACCAAGGTGGTGGGCGCATTCCTGAACGAAAAGAGCCTGGGCAACCTGGCCACGGTGGTGATGCTCAAGATGACTGAGGACTGGGCGCTCCGGCGCTGCATGGACATGGGCCCGCTGTGGGCCGCGGTAGAGAAGCCCGCAAAAGTCGCGACTTGACTCCGGTCTTTGGTCTGCTAAAGCGCTGTGGGTGTATCTATACCTTTCCGCTCCCAGCTCTAAAGCGGAGACATCTGTGCTGACCCCTGAGTCCCAGGTGCCAGACAGCATCGTTCACACAAGCAGTACACCGCGATTGGCGCATCGACGTTTCACCAGAAACGCTACTGCTATTTCCTTGGGGAAGTGTACGTGGAGTGTTGTTTCAGGGGAGGAGAGCACAAGGGAGCTTCATCAGCTGCTAGGATGGGTCAGGAGGGAAGATTGCTCAAGTGGGCCAGCCCCTAACAAAAAGCATATAAGATTACTGTAATGCGAGGTATGATATGTCAACTCACTACCATCCATCCTCCAGATGATGTGCGCATTTTCCAGAAGGAGGCCCGCAGCCTGGCCGAGGCCGGGTACGACGTAACGCTCGTCACCCCCGCACTAAAAGAAGCCCAACTCGAAGGCGTGCGTTGGCTGGCCCTGCGGCCGCCCAAGGGAAGGTTCGACCGCTTTCTGCGCCTTGGGGTGGACGCTTACCACAATGCGCTTGCTTCTCAAGCCAAGGTTGTGCATATTCATGACCCGGAGCTGATCTTTGTGGGACTGGCATTGAAGCTTCGCGGTATAAAGGTAATCTGGGACATGCACGAAGACCTTCCCCTACAAGTTTTATCCAAGCCGTGGATTCCTAAATATTTAAGAAGGCTTGCTTCGTGGCTGGCCAAGGGCTCTCAGCAGGTGGCGGCTCTTGCGTTTGACGCGGTGATAGCAGCCACACCAGCAATCGCCAAACATTTCCCTTCCAGAAAGACCGTCACGATTCATAATTTTCCTCGTTTGGAAGAGCTGGAAGGTCGTGTATCGCCCTATCGAGATCGCCCGCTCCAGGTGCTCTATGCGGGAGGGATCACTTCAATCCGTGGCGCCAGGGAGATGGTGGAGGCAATCGACCGCGTGAAGAGCACCGTGGAGCTTTTGCTCGCGGGCTCTTTTGAGTCGGAAGACTTGAAGCAAGAGCTCAGTCGCATGCCGGGTTGGAGCAGAACCCGATTCCTCGGGTGGGTTGATCGGGCGGAGCTGGCTCGGCTTTTAGGACGGGCAAGGGTTGGGCTTGTGTTATTTTCGCCGGTCCCAAATCATATTGAGGCACTGCCCAACAAAATTTTCGAATACATGGCTTCCGCCACACCTTTTGTGGCCTCGGATTTCCCCATATGGCGGGAGTACGGAGAAGGGGCGGGCTTGTTCGTGGATCCCAAGGACCCAGAGGCAATTGCGAACGCAATCGAGTGGCTTATCAGCCACCCGGACGAAGCCGAAAAGATGGGCAAGCGTGGCAGGAAATTGGTGGAAGAGCGCTATAACTGGGAAGCTGAGGCCGAGAAGCTCTTGAGGTTGTACGGGGAGGTTTTGAAAAAGTGAAACTGGTTACTGTTCTCGGGGCCAGGCCACAGTTTATTAAGGCGGCTCCCGTTTCACGTGTGCTGCACACGGCGAAGGGCGTGCAGGAGATACTGATGCACACCGGGCAGCATTTTGACGATAACATGAGCAAAGTTTTTTTTGACGAATTAGACATTCCGAAACCCAATTACAACCTTGGCATCGGGGGCGGAACCCACGGGCAGAACACCGGCCGGATGCTCGAGGGCGTCGAGCGGGTGCTTCTGGACGAACGCCCTGACTGGGTGCTCGTCTACGGCGATACCGACAGCACCATTGCCGGCGCCCTGGCGGCGGTGAAGCTCCACATTCCGGTTGCCCACGTGGAGGCCGGCTTGCGTTCCTTCAACCGCCGCATGCCCGAGGAGATCAACCGGGTGCTCACCGACCATGCCTCCGATCTCCTCTTTGCACCTACTGAGACGGCGGTGCGGAACTTACGGCGGGAGGGGATTCCTGACGAACGCATCCACCTTGTGGGCGATGTGATGTACGACTCTGCTCTTTTTTACACAGAAAGGGCGGAGAAGCAGAGCCGCATTTTAAAAATGCTAGACCTAAATTCCAAACGATATGTCCTAGCAACGGTTCATAGGGCGGAAAACACCGATAACACTCAGAGGTTGGAAGCTATCTTCGGAGGCTTGGTCTTGGTGGCCGAACAAATCCCTGTCGTGATTCCTCTCCATCCGAGGACACGTAGAGCGCTGGAGAGAATAGGGATGCTTGACGAAATTAAGCGCAAGCTTCGCTTGATTGCTCCGGTGGGGTATCTAGACATGGTCATGCTTGAGAAGAACGCCCGACTGATTGTCACGGATTCCGGTGGTGTACAGAAGGAAGCCTTCTTCTATCGGGTTCCTTGCGTAACCCTGCGTGATGAAACCGAGTGGGTTGAGCTGGTCGAGTTAGGATGGAATCACCTCACCTCGCCGATCTCTGCCGCGGCAGTAGAGGCCGAGGTGCGCGCGGCTTTAGATACCGAGGGGCGGCCGGGTACACCCTATGGAAAGGGAGATAGCGCGCGGCGCATTGCGCAAGTATTGGTGAGGGGTAGCGTTTAAGGTGCGTTTCCTCGTTTTAAGCCAGTACTTCCCTCCTGAGGTGGGTGCACCCCAGGTGCGCCTGGCCGCGATGATTCGTGAACTCCGACTCCAGGGGCATGAGGTGGAGGTGGTCACTTCCCTGCCCAACTATCCTACTGGTCGAGTCTTCCCTGAGTACCGAGGACGCTTTTACGTGCGCGAGGTATGGGAAGGGGTTCCGGTACATCGGGTTTGGCTTTACGCAGCCGTAGGATCTGGAGTAAAGCGCATGCTTAACTATGCTTCGTTCACCGTGACCTCCCTCCTCGGGCTGCTACGGGCGCGACGCCCCGACTATTTGTTTGTTGAATCTCCACCACTCTTTCTCAGCATACCTGCTTTTTTACGGGCAGCTCCTCAGCAGATTCCGATCATCTTCAACGTTGCTGACTTGTGGCCGGACTCGGTCAAGCAGTTGGGTCTGATGGGGGACGGGCTGGTGCTTCGGTTCGCCGAGGCCCTGGAGGCGTGGAGCTACCGCAAGGCTGCCTATGTTAACGCAGTAACCGAAGGCATTCGCCGGATTCTAATTGAGCAAAAGGGAGTTCCTCCGAACAAAGTCCTTTTTCTGCCCAACGGTGTGGATACTTGGTTGTTTCGGCCGCGTGAGCCTGATCAAGCTTTGGCGCGAGAGCTGGGGTTACAAGGAAAGCAGGTGGTGCTCTACTCAGGGACCTTGGGGTATGCGCATGGACTTGAGGCTGCCCTAGAAGCGATGCGTCAACTCGGGGACGAAATGCCCCAGTTGCATTTGGTCCTTATTGGCGGGGGATCCGAGCAGGCGCGTTTAAAGCAGCTGATCAGAGAATGGAGGTTTTCTAATGTCACCTTTTTCAATCCTGCACCGCCGGAATATGTGGCGCGGTTGTATTCTATTGCGTTCGCTGGGCTCGCGAGCTTGCGAAGGTCACCTTTGTTCGAGGCTACACGTTCTGTTAAGATCCTTGCCATTATGGCATCGGGAAAGCCAGTGATTCACAGTGGAGCTGGTGAGGGGGCACGCCTCGTGGAAGAGGCCGAAGCAGGTGTTGTGGTACCGCCAGAGGACCCCTTTGCTCTTGCCGAGGCCATACGTAAGTTGGTCCAAAATCGAGAATGGGCTGCCAGTTTAGGCCAGAATGGACGCAGGTACGTGGAGCGGCACTTGAGTTGGTCGGTGCTGGTTAGCGACTGGTTGCATCAGTTGGAGGAGAGGAGAAGCCGTGGCACGTGATACTTTCCTTCCCTTTTCACTCCCATGCATTGGGGAGGAGGAAATCGGCGAAGTCGTTGACACCCTGCGTTCGGGCTGGATCACCACGGGGCCAAAGACCCGGCGTTTCGAGGCCGAGTTCGCTGCTTACCTGGGGGCTCCTGGAGCACTTGCGTTGAACTCATGCACCGCCGGTTTGCACACCGCGCTGATAACGCTTGGTATTGGGCCAGGGGATGAAGTAATAACGACCCCCATGACCTTTGCCGCTTCGGTCAACGTAATCGAGCACGTGGGAGCCCGGCCGGTTTTGGTGGATGTGGAGTCGGACACGCTGAACATTGACCCTGCTCAGGTTGAAGCGGCCATTACGCCGCGTACGAGGGCGATTCTTCCGGTCCATTATGCCGGCCACCCGGTGGGCCTCGATTCAATATATGAACTAGCCCGGGAACACGGTCTCCACGTCATCGAGGATGCGGCCCACGCGCTTCCGGCGAAGTATAAGGGGCGTTTTATCGGGTCGGGGAACAACCCGGTGGCGTTCAGCTTCTATGCTACGAAGAACCTTACCACCGGTGAGGGGGGGATGCTGACCGGGGACCCGGAGTTTTTGGAGCGTGCCCGCATCGTGAGCCTGCATGGAATGAGCCGGGACGCCTGGAAGCGGTACGACAAGGGGGGCAGCTGGTACTACGAGGTGTTGATGCCAGGTTTCAAGTACAACATGACAGACATTCAGGCCGCGACCGGGCTGTGGCAGCTTAGGAAGCTCGAGCGCTTCCAAAAGCGCCGTCGTGAAGTGGTTCAGGCTTATAACGACGCTTTCTCTGGGGTCGACGCACTTGAGATTCCGGTGGAGCGTCCCGAGGTCGAGCATGCCTGGCACCTGTATGTCCTGCGCTTAAATCTTGAGGTGTTGCGCATTGATCGGGACCAGTTTGTCGAGGAGATGAAAGCACGCTACATTGGTACCTCAGTGCACTTCATCCCGATTCACCTTCACCCTTTTTATCGAGATAAATATGGATATCAGCCAGACGACCTCCCCGTGGCATACCAGAACTACTTGAGGATCGTTAGCCTTCCTTTGCACCCAGGTCTTACCGATCGAGATGTGGCCGATGTTATTGAAGCGGTGCTCGATACGGTAAAGCAGCATATGCGATGAGGCTTAGTAAACGTTTGTTTGATCTGTTCTGGACTATTCTTGGGCTGATAATTCTCTGGCCCCTTTTCTTGCTTATTGCCGTTCTGATCAAGTTGGATGACGGGGGGCCTGTGTTTTATAGGCAAATCCGCGCGGGGTACAAAGGTAAGCCTTTTCGAGTATGGAAGTTTCGGACTATGGTGGTAGATGCAGACAAGATGGGGCGCCCTTTGACCGTAGGTCGCGATCCTCGCATTACTCGAGTTGGCAAGTGGTTGCGCAAGCTTAAACTGGATGAGCTCCCACAGCTATTTAACGTCTTGGTTGGGGAGATGAGCTTAGTGGGGCCACGCCCGGAAGTCTTCGCATACGTTGAGCGGTATTCTGAAAAGCAGCGTGAGGTGTTAGGCTTGATGCCTGGAATTACTGACCCTGCTTCAATAATATTCCGTAACGAAAACGAAATCCTGGCTCAAGCGAATAATCCGGAGCAAACCTATGTCAAAGAAATTATGCCTGAGAAGCTAAGGATCAACCTTGAGTACTCCAAAGAAGCAACTTTATGGAGCGACTTTATTACAATCCTAAAAACCATATTTAAGCTGTTGCACTAGGTCACTTTGTGCTTTCCCCGGCCTGCGGTTGCGGTGTAAGGTGAGGGTGGACATGACCTTTGGCCTCATGAGGTACATCATTGATCTTTTGCTCTGGTTCCTTGCTGCACCCATTGCCTTCTGGCTGCGCCTGGAATCGCCCTGGTCAGCGTACGGAACGGCCATAAGCGCCTATGCGCTCTTGGGCCTACCTATCAAAGCCGCTTTGATAGGATTGTTTGGCCTGCACAAGCAGTCTTGGAAGAGGGTAGGTATCAAAGACCTCTATCCCTTAAGCCACGCCGTGGGTATTGGGGTCCTAACGCTCTCTGCGATCGCCTTTTTCATCTACCCACATCAACCTGTGCCACGCAGCATACCGGTAATCGAGGGTGGGTTGGCGCTGCTGCTACTCGGTGGTGTGCGCATTGTAGACCGCATTCTTTTTGAACGCTCACAGCTGCGTCATAATCGCAAAGCCCAGTCCAGCACCAAGCAGGTATTGATCGTTGGGGCGGGGGAGGCCGGCACCATGCTCGCCCGCGAGATGTTGCGCCACCCGGAGTCGGGGCTGGTGCCCGTCGGCTTCCTGGACGACGACCCCAGCAAGCAACGCCAGCGCTTCGTGGGGCTGCCCGTGCTCGGGCGCATCGAGGACCTGCCGCGGGTGGCCCCCAAGGCGCGGGCGGACGAAGTACTTATTGCCATCCCCTCGGCACCGGGCAAGGTCGTACGCCGGGTCGTGGAGCTTGCCCAGCGAGCGAGGTTGCGCCATCGCATCGTGCCCGGGATCTACGAGATCCTCTCGGGCAAGGTGGCCATCTCTCAGATCCGCAACGTGGACGTCGAGGACCTACTACGTCGTGACCCGGTGCAACTAGACACCTCGGAGATCGCCGGCTACCTGGAGGGGCGGGTGGTGCTGGTCACAGGCGCAGGGGGTTCGATCGGCTCCGAGATCGTCCGCCAGGTGGCGCGTTTCCGGCCCCGCCGCATCCTCCTGCTGGGCCGCGGCGAGAACAGCCTCTACCAGATCGAACGTGAGCTCGAGCGCACCTGGCCCGAGCTGGACTGGCGCACCATCGTCGCGGACGTGCGCGACCGCGAGAAGATGCGGCACGTCTTCGCCGCATACGCCCCTGAGGTGGTCTTCCACGCGGCCGCCCACAAGCACGTACCTATGATGGAGGCCAACCCCGACGAGGCGGTCTTCAACAACGTCGGGGGGACCAAGAACGTCGTGGAGCTCGCACTCGAGCATGGCGTCGAGCGCTTCGTGAACATCTCCACCGACAAAGCCGTGAACCCCACCTCGGTCATGGGGGCCACAAAGCGCGTGGCCGAATACCTGGTGCAGTGGGCGGCCCAACAGGCCCCGCCGGGGCAGGCATTTGTTTCCGTGCGCTTTGGCAACGTGTTGGGCAGTAGGGGCAGTGTCATCCCCTTGTTCAAAGAGCAGATAGCTAGCGGTGGCCCCGTCACCGTAACGCACAGGGAAATGACGCGCTACTTCATGACCATCCCCGAGGCAGCCCAGCTCGTTCTGCAAGCGGGCGGGCTTGGAGACAACGGTGCGGTATATGTGCTCGATATGGGAGAGCCCGTGCGGATCGCCGACCTCGCCCGCGACCTGATCCGGCTTTCGGGGCTCGAGCCTGAGGTCGACGTCGATATCATCTTTACCGGTATCCGGCCGGGTGAAAAACTCTTCGAAGAACTCCTCACCGCAGAGGAAGGCACCGAGGCTTCCAAGCACCAGCAGATCTTCATCGCCAAAGCATCTACGCGAAATCTTAAAGAGCAAATTGAACTCTTGGAAATGCTCTTTTCTGCAGCAAAGGATAGAGATCCCATCGCTATTCGCGACGCTTTGAAGCGCCTCGTTCCCACTTTCTCACCTACCGCTGTCGATGCCTAGTGGCCATTCATACTAGACTGGTACACAGATGCCCACATTGAAGGGGTTAATTTTAGCTGCGGGGCGAGGTACCCGCTTGCAACCCCTCACCCACACCCGCCCCAAGCCGGTGATCCGGGTTGCGGGCCGGCCCATCATCCACTACGCCCTCGAGAACCTGAAGGGCGCGGGGGTGCGCGAGATCGGCGTCGTCGTCTCCCCCGACACCCACGGCGACGTGGTGGCGGCCCTGAACGGCTTCGACGGGGTCGATCTGAGCTACATCGTTCAGCACGAGCCCCAGGGGTTGGCGCACGCGGTCGGTGTCGCCCGGGAATGGCTGGGGGACGACCCCTTCGTGCTCTACCTGGGCGATAACCTCTTCGAACGGGGCGTGGAACCCTTCGTGCGCGCCTTCGCCGAACAGGGCCCCGCGGCGGTGGTGGCGCTGGCGCGGGTGGAAGACCCGCGCCAGTTCGGCGTCGCCGAGGTGGAGGAGGGGGCGATTCGTCGCCTGGTCGAGAAGCCCCAGGAACCCCCATCGGACCTGGCGGTCGCCGGGGTCTACGTTTTCGGGCCCGAGGTGCACGAGGCGATTGCCGGACTCGAGCCCTCGGCGCGCGGGGAATACGAGATCACCGACGCCATCCAGCGCCTCATCAACGACGGCCACGAGGTCCAGGGGCTGCCCATCGAAGGCTGGTGGAAGGACACCGGACGCGCCGAGGACCTGCTCGACGCCAACCGCCTGCTGCTCGCGGGCATCGAACCAAAAAACGAAGGCCGGGTCGAGGAAAGCCGACTCATCGGCCGCGTGGTCGTCGAAGAAGGGGCCGAGGTGCGGCGCTCCACGGTCATGGGCCCCGCCCTGATCGCCACCGGCAGCCGGGTGGAGGACGCCTTCGTGGGGCCGTTCACGGCGGTGGGGCCGGGGGCGGAGGTGCGCGGCTCGGAGGTGGAGTACTCCATCGTCGCCGACCGCGCGGTGATCGAGAACGTGCCCAC
>Ga0256841_1001046_pt1 | contig 25504 bp, 24 predicted proteins | sample 356308metaG_FD_185971 | JGI IMG/M metagenome (GOLD analysis project Ga0256841, IMG submission 185971) | Hydrothermal vent microbial communities from Mid Atlantic Ridge, Atlantic Ocean - 356-308 | ecosystem: Environmental > Aquatic > Marine > Hydrothermal vents | place: Atlantic Ocean: Mid...
CGCTTCATCGACCGGTTTCGCGCCAAGGCGACCAAGGCGCGTCAGGCGCAGAGCCGCATCAAGGCGCTGGCGCGGATGGAAATCATCGCTGCCGCCCATGTCGATTCACCGTTCAGTTTCTCGTTTTTCGAGCCTGGGCGGGCCGGCGATCCGCTGCTGACGCTCGATCAGGTCGATGCCGGCTATGGCGAAGTCCGCGTGCTGACCGGCCTCAGCTTCCAGTTGCGGCCGGGCGACCGGGTCGGGCTGCTCGGTCCCAATGGCGCAGGCAAGTCCACCCTGATCAAGCTGCTGGCTGGCGTGTTGTCGCCGATGACGGGTGAGCGCATCGAAGCGTCGGGCCTGAAGATCGGCTACTTTGCCCAGCACCAGCTCGAACAGCTCGATGCCGAAGCCTCCGCATTGCTCCATCTGCAACGGCTGGACGAAGGCGGCGCCAGCGAACAGGCCATGCGGGACTTCCTCGGCGGATTCGGTTTTCGCGGTGAACGCGCCGACGAAGCGATCGCGCCCTTCTCCGGTGGTGAAAAGGCGCGGCTGGCGCTGGCGTTACTGGTCTGGCAACGGCCCAATCTGCTGCTACTGGACGAACCGACCAACCACCTCGATATCGACATGCGCCATGCCATCACCGTGGCGTTGCAAGCCTTCGAAGGCGCCATGCTGATCGTCTCGCACGACCGGCATGTGCTGCGCACCTGCACGGATACCCTGTATCTGGTTCACGACCAGCATTGCGAACGCTATCAGGGCGATCTGGACGATTATCGGCGTCTGATCGCCGAGCGCGCCGCGCAGGATGACGAGCCCGAAGTGACGGAAAAAAAGCCTGTCGATCGCAAACAGCAACGGCGGGAAGCCGCTGAACAACGCCGTCGCCAGCAGCCAATCCGCCATCGCATTCAGGCGGTGGAAAAGGCGCTGGATGCGTTGCAGGCGCAACTGAGCAGCCTGGAACAGGAATTGGCCGGAGACGAAATCTACCAGCCAGCATCGGCCGAGCGTCTCAAAACCGTACTGGCAGAGCAGGGTCAGTGCCGGCGGGAGATCGAAACCCTCGAAGAAGAATGGCTCGAGCTGCAAGAATCGCTTATGTGACGGCTCCCGTCATTCCGGCAGGAAGCCGGAATCCAGCGCGCCATGGAGGGCGCAACCCACGGTGGTGGTCCACATCCCTGTGACTGGATCCCCGTGTCCAGCGGGGATGACGGCGCCGCAGTAATATCCCGCTCACAAGCACGAATCGAACGCGACAGAGGGACATCCTGCCGTGCTGATCATATCCCCGTCAGGGTGCGGGGGGTGGTAAGCACTCAGTCAGTGCCTGAAATGCCGCATGCCGGTGAACACCATCGCCATGCCGTGTTCGTCGGCCGCGGCGATGACCTCCTCATCACGCATCGAGCCGCCGGGCTGGATGACCGCGCTGATGCCTGCTTCATGCGCCGCATCGATGCCATCGCGGAACGGAAAGAACGCATCCGAAGCCATCACCGAGCCAGGCACCTCAAGATTTTCATCCTGCGCCTTGATACCGGCGATACGGGCGGAATAGACACGGCTCATCTGGCCCGCGCCGACGCCAATGGTTTGCCCATCGCGGGCATAGACAATGGCATTGGACTTGACGAATTTGGCCACCTTCCAGGCGAACAGCAGATCGTCGAGCTGTGCCTCGGTCGGCGCCACGCGGGTGACGATCTTCAGATCCTCACGCCGCACCATGCCCAGATCACGCTGCTGCACCAGCAGGCCACCGTTGACCCGCTTGTAATCCAGCGCCTGCGCATCCGCCGGGGTGAATTCACCGCATTCCAGCAGCCGGACATTCTTCTTGGCCGCCACGGCCGCACGGGCGCCCTCGCTGACCTGTGGCGCAATGATCACTTCGACGAACTGCCGCTCGATGATCGCCCGGGCAGTTTCTTCATCCAATGGCCGGTTGAAGGCGATGATGCCGCCAAAGGCCGAGGTTGGATCAGTGGCGAAAGCACGGTCATACGCACTCAGCAGACTGTCACCCACGGCGACACCGCAGGGGTTGGCATGCTTGACGATCACGCAGGCGGTTTCATCGAACTGCTTGACGCATTCCAGCGCCGCATCGGTATCACCGATATTGTTATAGGACAGCGCCTTGCCCTGAATCTGCGTCGCCGTCGAGACCGACGCCTCAGTCGGCTGGCGCTCGCGAAAGAAGGCGGCTTTCTGATGCGGATTCTCCCCGTAGCGCATGTCCTGACTCTTGATGAATTGCAAGCTCAGCGCATGCGGGAAAGTCGCCGGTTCGTCCCCCTCGGTCAGCCGGCCGAGATAGTTGGCGATCATGCCATCATAACGAGCGGTATGCTCGAAAGTCTTCACCGCCAGCCGGAACCGGGTCGTATCGGTCACCGCACCGCCGTTGGCCGTCATCTCCGCCTGCACGGTGGCATAGTCCTCCGGCTCCACCACCACGGTCACCGCCGCATGGTTCTTGGCCGCTGCCCGCAGCATCGCCGGCCCGCCGATGTCGATGTTCTCGATCGCATCCTCGAGCGAGCAATCCGGCTTCGCCACCGTCGCCTCGAAAGGGTAGAGGTTCACCACCACCAGATCGATGGGCGCGATGCCATGCGTTTCCATCACCCCCTCATCCTCGCCGCGGCGGCCGAGAATGCCTCCGTGAATCCTGGGGTGCAGCGTCTTGATCCGGCCGCTCATCATCTCCGGAAAACCGGTGTGCTCCGCCACCTCCGTCACCGCAATGCCCGACTCATCGAGGAGCCTGGCGGTGCCGCCGGTGGAAAGGATTTCAACGCCCGAATCGGCCAGAAACCGGGCAAAATCGACAATGCCGTCCTTGTCAGAAACGCTGATCAGCGCACGGCGAATGGGAGTAGCAGAAGTCATGGCAGTGTTCCGGAACGAAAGCGGCGATTATATACCGCTCCGCTCCGGAAATGCCTGCTACTGAATCAGAATGAACAACCCCCGGCCGTTGCGGACGATGTTGAGAAGCAGGGCTTTGCTATTCAGCTTGGCGGCTTCGCGCAATTCAGCCAGTGATGAGACCCGATGACGGTTGACAGAGAGGATGATGTCACCTTCCTGAAGGCTGGCGCGTGCGGCGGGGCTGCCGGGCTCGACCGAGGCGATCACGACCGCCGGCTCGTTGTCGATGGTGACATCCTCGAAAGTGGCCCCCGCCAATCGTTCGGTGACCTGCTGGCCGCCGATCTTGTGTCGTTCGGCGGCTTTGATGGTGGCGACGATTTTTTTCGGTCTGCCGTCGCGCAGGATATCGAGTGTCACCTGGCTGTCGACACGCAGCAGGCCGACGGCATTACGTAGCCGTGCGGCACTGGAAACGGGCTTACCGTTGACGGCAGTGACCACGTCACCGACTTGCAATCCGGCCTGGTCGGCGGGGGAGTCTTCTTCGACCTGGGAGACGACCGCGCCACCGGATTGCGGCAGGCCGAAAGCCGCCGCCAGGTCGGGGGTCAGATCCTGGATACCGACGCCGAGCCGCCCTCGCTGCACTTCACCGTACTGGATCAACTGCTTGGCGATGGAAATGGCCATGTTGACTGGAATGGCGAAGCCAATGCCGATATTGCCACCATTGGGGCCAAGGATGGCGGTATTGATGCCGACCAGTTCGCCCCGCAGATTGACCAGCGCGCCACCCGAGTTGCCCGGGTTGATGGAAGCATCGGTCTGGATGAAGTTCTCGTAGTCTTCGATGCCCAATCCTGAACGCCCGAGTGCGCTGACGATGCCCGAGGTGGCGGTCTGTTTGAGGCCGAACGGATTGCCGATTGCCACCACGAAATCGCCCACCCGCAGGTCATCGGAATTGGCGATCGGGAGGGCTTTCAGGTGACTGGCGTTGATTTTCAATACCGCGATGTCGGCTTTGGTATCGACGCCGATGACCTTGGCGGGAAAACGCCGGCCATCCTTGAGTGTGACGGTGATGGTATCGGCGTCTTCGGCGACATGCGCATTGGTGACGATGTAGCCTTTGCTGGCGTCGATGATCACACCGGAGCCAAGGCCCTGGGTACGTTTTTGCCGCCCCCGGCGGCCGAAGAAATATTCGAAGAACGGGTCGTTCGTGGCCGGGTGCACGGTTTCATGTCCCTGGATGGCGATGTGCACCACGGCCGGCGTTGCCTTTTCCAGCATTGGCGCCAGCGTTGGCAAGGGTTGGCCGTTGACCGAGGCGGGCAGGCCGCCACAGGCTGGGAGCACTGTCGCCAGCCCCAGCATAAAGGTCAGTGAAAGCCACAAATGGCGAAAAGAGAATTTGGCCATGTTCAAGGTGCTCCTGTTTGGGTCAACATCAGCCGGGCGGGTGGAGACCGGCGCGCGGCTCGAAATCGAAAGTGTCTCGCATTTTTTCATACAAAGCCCGCTCGTCGCTACTGTTGGCCGGTGGCGCGGCGACTTGAAGCCGGACATAGAGATCACCGGGCGGATTGCCGGGCATGCCGCGCCCCTTGAGCCGCAGACGCTTGCCCGAGGTCGAGCCGGCGGGGATCTTCAACTGCACCTTGCCGTCGAGTGTCGGGGCGGTGACTTCGCCACCAAGCGCCGCTTCCCAAGGGGCGATCGGCAGGGTCAGTTCGACATCTTTGCCATCGAGCCTGAAGTTCGGATCGGGCCGAATGGCAACAGTGATCAAAAGATCGCCTCGTTTCCCGCCTCCGCTGCCGTGGCCGCCCTGGCCGCTGAGGCGGATTTTCTGGCCATCCCGCACGCCGGCGGGAATACGGACGCTGAGTGTGCGACCGCCTTCGGCGCGGATTTTGACTTTGTCGCCGCGAAAGGCCTGGCCAAGGGTGATTTCGATGCGGCTTTCCAGGTTTTGTCCATCGCGTGCAAACCCGCTGCCGCTGTTGAAGCCCCGAAACCCGCTATGCTGACCAAATCCACCGGCCTGTTGGGTGAAACCTCCGCCACCGAAGATTGCTTCGAAAAACTCGGAGAAGCCACCGCCCATGCCACCGCTGCCGCTAAAATCGAATCCGTCCCAACCCGGCGGGGTATGAAACTCCTGCCCCGCTTTCCAGTTGGCGCCGAGCTGATCGTAGGCGGCGCGTTTTTCCGGGTCCTTGAGTACTTCCCAGGCTTCGCCCACTTCCTTGAAGCGTGCCTCGGCATCGGGTTCCTTGCTGACGTCGGGGTGATATTTGCGCGCCAGTCGCCGATAGGCTTTTTTGATTTCAGCGGTGTCCGCCGTGCGTGAAACACCCAATACTTTATAGTAGTCAACGTATTGCATGGCCGATCCCTTGCAAAAGGGTCACCGACGGCGGAGCCGCCGGCGCCAAGAGGATAGTGGTGGAGAGGAAGGGGTAAACCGTTCCAAGCGGGTCAGTGCTTGACTTCGATCTTGCGGGGTTGCGCTTCGGCCTTTTTAGGGATTGTGACCGTCAGCACGCCCTGTTCGTATTTGGCGTCGATGGCATCGGTATCGGCATTTTCGGGCAGCATGAAGCTGCGCTCGAAGGTGCCGAAACGCCGTTCCGCGCGGGTGCGTTCGCCGTCATCTTCCGGCGCGCGGCGCTCACCAGCCAGCGTCAGTACGCCTTTTTCAACACTCAGATCGATATCTTCGAAGCGCACGCCGGGCAAGTCCGCTCGCAGCAGATAGGCATGATCGGTGGCCGTCAGATCGACAGCCGGCTGCCAGTTTTTGCGCATGCCATTGGTTGCCGCCTGGTTGATCAGTGCACCGGAAAAAATGGCGGGATCGAAGAAGTTTGCATAAATCATTGTCGTCACCTGTTACTTGATGGAAAGTGCTAGCCCGAATTTCTCACAGGATCACGGCTGCGACCGCCCAATGCGGCGCGCTGACTGGCGTTCGTTCGGTCGGGCTGCTCGACGTAGTGTCGACTACGCCTGCGCGGCCCTCGGTCGCGAACGCCAGCCATCACACCACCTTGAGCGGTCTCGCTACGCGACTCTGTGAGAAATTCGGGCTAGTGTGTTCTACCGCGCGTATTGATACCGAAAATGGCGTATGCGGGGCAGAAGTGGAACAGGCCGGTGGCGATGGGCAGCAAGCCGATGAGTCCCCACCAGCTGTGGTTGAACAGGCCGATGACCATGATCAACAGGCCCAGTACGATGCGGATGTTGCGGTCGGTGTCACTGACATTGAGTTTCATTGCTCACTCCTGTAGTTGGATGGGTGTGCCATCGATGGGTGGCTGCGCCATCCTCAGATCCTGGCGATTGGCGACGCGCTGAATGCCTTCGCGCTGCATCAGATCGCGCAGGGAGGTGCCGGAGAGATAATCGTGGATCTCCTGGCTGAGACGCAGCCAGAGCCGATGGCTGAGACATTGGTGATTCATGTCACATGGAAGATCGTCCTGGCAACCGGTGTTATCGGTGATTTCATCGACGGCGTCGATGATATGGGCGAGCGAGATTTCCTCGGGAGGGCGTGCAAGCCGGTAGCCGCCGCCGGGTCCCCGGCTGCTGTTGACCAGCTGCGCCTTGCGCAGTTTGCGAAACAGCTGTTCGAGATAGCAACGGGAGATGCTTTGACGCTGTGAGATGTCGCTCAGTGGTGTGGCGCCGGTGGAGGCGTGCATCGCCAGGTCGAGCATGGCGGTTACGGCGTAGCGGCCTTTGGATGTGAGATTCATGCCAGCTTCCTGGGTTTGTCGGGCATGGGGACTTCAGTGGTGTTTTCGTCGATGTCGAGGGGGTCGAGGTCTTCGCTCTCGATATCGGGTAACTCATCGCTGGGCACTTCGCCGCCCATGTCATGCACCACCCGGGTCAGTTGTTCGACGCGCTTGTCCAGCACCTGGATATGATCGACCAGCGCATGCACCGCGTTGGCGACCGGATCGGGCAAGTCGCGGGTGGCGCCATAGGCGTCGAAGCCGATCTTGCGGGCATATTCCTGCTGTTGCTGTTTTTTCCGCGATTTGGGCGTCACCACGTGGCCGGGAATGCCGACCACGGTAGCGCCGGCGGGTACTTCCTTGACGACCACGGCGTTGGAGCCGATGCGGGCGCCATCGTTGACGGTGATTGGCCCGAGCACCTTGGCGCCGGCGCCGACGACGACATCATTGCCGAGCGTGGGGTGGCGTTTGCCCTTGTCCCAACTGGTGCCGCCCAGCGTGACGCCGTGGTAGAGGGTGCAGTCGTCGCCGACTTCGGCCGTTTCGCCAATCACCACGCCCATGCCGTGATCGATGAAGAAGCGGCGGCCGATGGTGGCGCCGGGGTGGATTTCGATGCCGGTGATCCAGCGGGCGAAGGCGGAGATGACGCGGGCGATCCATTTGAGCTGGTGCAGCCACAGCCAATGGGCCAGACGGTGGATGATGACGGCCCACAGCCCGGGGTAGGTCGTCAGTACCTCGAAGGTGTTGCGGGCGGCCGGATCACGGCCGAATACGCACTGAATATCCTCTTTGAGTCTCGATAACATCGACTGCCGGACTGTGATGGGTTGATGACTTGATTGTAAGAGTTATCGCGGAAAACACCAATTTACCCCGCCTTTCCGGTGACTTGCGGCCGGTTCAGCCACAGCGTTTGTCGACAGCGCTGAGGATGCCGCGCAGGATGCGGGTTTCGACAGCGCTCAGCCGGGCGCGGTTGAACAGGCGTCGCAGCCGGGCCATCAGGTGTCCGGGGTTTTGCGGATTGAGGAAGCCGATGCGGGTCAGAGTGGCTTCGAGGTGCTGGAACATTTGTTCCACTTCGGCAGAGGTGGCCGGGCCTTCGCCGGGTTTGAGGCGGCTTGTGGGGATTTCCGGGTCGGCCACGCTGTGCAGTTCGTAGGCGATGATTTGTACCGAGGCGGCGAGGTTCAGTGAGCCGTATTCGGGGTTGACGGGGATGTGAACCAGGCTTTGGCAATAGCCCAGATCCTTGTTGCTGAGGCCGGATTGTTCGGGGCCGAAGACGCAGGCGACCGGGCCGTGGGCGCTTTCCCGGATCATTTCGGGCGCCGCTTCACGGGCGGTGAGAATGGGCCAGCGGTTGGAGCGCAGTCGGGCGCTGGCGCCGTAGACGGCGACGCAGTCGGTGAGCGCTTCGGGTAGGCTGTCGACGACGACGGCGTCGGCCAGCAGGTCGGCGGCGCTGGAGGCGCGCGCGGTGGCTTCGACACTGGGGAAGTTTTTGGGGTTGACCAAGTACAGCTCCGACAGTTCCATCACTTTCATGGCGCGCGCGGCGGCGCCGATGTTGCCGGGATGGGTGGTTTCGGTCAGTACGATGCGGATCGGGGGTGGTGTTTGTGCCGGCATGGGCGTTGCGGAGGTATATTCTTGGGCGCGGGGAGTATATCCTAATACGTCCGCTTCAGGCGGAATCCTGTTTCCTGTTTTGTTCAGTCGATCCTATGCATCCAACTTTGAATATCGCTGTCCGCGCCGCGCGTGAGGCAGGCAAGATCATTGCGCGTCATTCCCATCGTGTCGATTCGCTGACGATCACCAACAAGTCACGTAACGATTTTGTCAGTGAGGTGGATCGGATGGCGGAGGAGGCGATCATTCGTCAGTTGACGCGGGCGTTTCCGGATCATGGGATCTGGGCGGAGGAGTCGGGGGAGACGCGCAAGGGGGAATACCGCTGGATCATCGATCCGCTGGACGGGACGACGAATTTTCTCTACGGCATTCCGCAGTATGCGGTGTCGATTGCGTTGCAGCATGGTGATCGGATCGAGCAGGCGGTGGTTTACGATCCGGCCAAGGATGATTTGTTCACGGCCTCGCGTGGCGAGGGGGCGCAGCTCAATGGCAAGCGGATTCGGGTGACCGGGCGGCAGGGGATGGAGAATGCGTTGCTGGCGACGGGGATTCCCTATCGGGAAGATCAGGATCTGCCGTTGTTTTTGAAGACGCTGGAGGCGTTGGTGCCGGATACGGCGGGGGTACGCCGGCCCGGTTCGGCGGCGCTGGATCTGGCCTGGGTGGCGGCGGGGCGCTTCGACGGTTTCTGGGAGTTTGGCTTGCATGCCTGGGATATTGCGGCCGGTGTATTGCTGGTGCAGGAGGCCGGTGGATTGGTCGGCGATCTGGCTGGCGGCAAGCGCTACCTGGAAACCGGGGATATCGTCGCCGCAACGCCCCGCGTCTACAAGGTGATGCTGGAGCGACTGTCCCCAATCCTGCGCGAACGCGAAAACGCCGCATAAGCTGAACAGCGCCGCGAAACCCATCACGGCGCCTCGCGTTTTAGTGTTCTTCCGTGACTCGAAGGGGTCAGGCTTGCGTTATTGCGTTTTGGGTGTTCTTCCGACCTCCGCATCCCGGCAGTCACCAGCCGTTCACGGAACGCTTTCGGTGTCACTGTGAGGGGGATCCAGACGTTCCATCAGGTAGCAGAGGCAGTCCTGGCGGATGACTCTTTCGTCGCGGGTGAGCATTGAGAGCATGCTGTGTTTGCGGAGCTTGAGTTTGCCGGCGTCGCAGGTGAAGAAGTCGGCGGTGATGTCGAGACCGTCTTCGCGGGTGGCGATGAGGCTGATTTTGCCGTTGGCAGGGCATGTCCCGAGTTCCAGCCCGGGTTCGGCGTCTCGAAAGTTGAGGGTTTCGAGGTCGCTGCGGAAGATAAGTTGGTCGGGGCGGGGTTGGTGGGTTTTGTCGGCGAAGCCGAAGGGGGTGTTTTCAGGAATGCGGACGCGGGCCAGGCTGTGGTAGACGGCGATGTCGTGTGGGGCTGGCGGATGGTCGGGTATGGCGGAGATGTGCAGGCAGGCTTCGATGAATTCGAGTGCGTGGGCGATGCCGTGGGGTTCGCCGGGTTTGCCGCATTCGATGGTGGTGGCGGGGCAGAGGGCGGACAGGGCGGCTGACTGGGTGCCTCGGGGTTGGATGAAGTAGACGATGGTGCGGCTGAACAGGTTGGCGAGTTGCAGGTTTTGGGCTGCGAGGTCGTTGACGCAGGCGTAGTGGGGGTTGAGGCCGGTGTTGTTGTGGATGTCGATGCTGGCGAAGACTTTTCTGTCACGCATGATATCGACGATTTCGGCCATGAGCCGGGTTTCGGGGCTGTCGGGCAGGTGGGTTCCGGGCCAGACGCGGTTGTAGTCGGGTTGGTCAGCGAGACGACGCCGGTGGTGGGCGGCGGCTTCGGTGTTGCCGAGAAACAGGCTGAGCGCACGGGGCAGGGGGGTGGCTGTATATTTTTTCAGTAGTTGTTGGACTGCGGTCAGCCCGGTGGTTTCATTGCCATGCAGCAGGATGGAGAGAAACAGGGGGCGTTGACGGGTTCCGGGCAGGTGGATCAGTGTCGGTCGCTCGAAGTGCTGGTGCAATTCGTGTGCTTTGCTGGTCAGCAGTTCGGGTGGAAGAGTGTCGAGTTGTTGCAGATTGGTCATGTTTCCCACTGGTGAACAGGTTGTCCGGATTGTTGCAGTTCGATATAGCGTTGTGTCAGCCGGGAGAGGTCGCCGTCGTATTTTTCCAGCGCCCGGCGTTGCCAGGCGGCGCCGGTCTGGCCGCTGACAAGGCGTTCTTCGATGATACCTAGGTAGTGTTCGATGTCACTGGCGGTGATCTGGAGGCGGGATAGTCCTTCGGCAGCATTCGGGATGAGGCGGTCGAGCAGTAGTTTTCGGGCGGCTATCCGGTGTTTGTCGAAGCCGTGCAGTTTGGCTTCTGGACCAAAACGGGCGGCTTGGTAGAAGTTGTCTCGCGCGGTGGCGAATTCGATCGGCGGGTGATCGGTGGTGGCGTAGTAATGGGTCAGTCCGTAGAACAGTGCGGCGTTGGCGACCATGTCGGGTACGCTGGGGCCACCCGGCAGGCTGCGGTGTTCCAGGCGGATGTGCAGTGAGCCGTCGGCGTCGAATCCAACCAGCGGGCGGTTCCATCGCCACAAGGTGCCGTTGTGCAGGCGCAGGTGGGCATAGGGTAGTGGGTCGTGATCGACGATGGGCAGCAGTGGCGGGAAATGTTCGAGGTTTTCCCGAAAGGCTTCGATGACCGAGGTTTGCAAATATCCCGAGCCGAAGGAGACTCGGTGCAGCGGCCCACTGGCGGCGCCGTGGTAGCCGCCGAGTGCGACGGCTTGTTCGAATAGTGGAATGCGGGTTTCTTCCCAGATGTTTTTTCCGAACAGCAAAGGGGAATTGGGTGAGGCGGCCAGTAATGGTGCGGAGATGAGCAGGGCGGCATTGTAGTGACGGGTGAATTCGGTGTAGGGCGTTTGCAGGTGGATTTGAAAAGAGGTTGCAGCGGCTTCGAGCATGACGTTGTAATGCACTGAGGCGATATGTTCACGGCCATTGATGTCGAGTTTGAGTGGTTTTCCATGCCGGGACGAGAGCACTTGTTCGTTGAGCGCGCGATAGCGTTTCATTTTCGACATGTTGGCTTCGGTCAGATCGGCGTCGCGCAGGGTGGGCAGGATGCCACAGTATGTCACTTCGGCGCCCAGTTCTCGGGCGGTTTTCCCAGCGGTGTCGATGGTGGTTGTGAGACTTTTTTCGGTTTGGCGGAGAATGGTTTCGCGTAATGGGAAAACCGGGGTGTTGAATTCGATATTGAATGCGGCCAGCTCTGGTGTGATAGGTTGGTCGGACAGTCGCGCCAGAAACGTTTCGTTGATGGCTGAGGGGAGTTGTGAGTTTTTATCTACCAGGCAGGCTTCGAGTTCGAAACCTGCGAAACAGGCATCCCCGGTGGGAGGGTGCCGGGTCAGTGTTTGTTCGAGCTGCCGGGTTTCCTGTGCCAGTGCCTGACGAAAGCGGGCAAAGTCTTCCGGCTGGAAACGGGTTCGATCGATTTCCTGTCCCATCGTTTATGGTCCCTCGGTTGAAAGAGATTGCTGAAGGTATCGTTCAAGCCGGGCGAGACGTGCAGGCGTGCCGATATCCATCCAGCGGCCGACATAGTGTTCGCCGCTGACCTGTCCTTGCTGGATGGCTTCGCGCAGCAGGGGTGCCAGCGGAAACCGGCCTGGCGTGCAGTGCGCGAACAGTTGCGGGCGGTACCAGCCGATGCCGCTGAAGGTCCATTGCGGTTGGGTATCGATGCGGACCTGATTTCCTTCGAGACCAAAGTCACCTTCAGGGTGATGGGGCGGGTTTTCGACCAGTATCAGATGGGCGAGTATATCTTTTTCCAGATCAGGTGCGTGTAGCGGGTGTTCGCAGTAGATATCGCCATTGACCACGCAAAATATCTCACTGCCCAGCATCGGTAATGCCTGAAAGATGCCGCCGCCGGTTTCCAGTGCTTTGGGGTGTTCCCGGGAATAGTCGATCTGGAGGCCGTATTGTTCGCCGTTGCCGAGATGGCGTTCGATCTGTTCGGCGAGGTGGTGTGTGTTGATGACGATGTGCTCGTATCCGGCTGCGGCCAGCCGTTCCAGGTGATATTCGATCAGTGGCTTGCCACCGGCGGGCAGCAGGGGTTTGGGCGTGTGGTCGGTCAGTGGCCGCATGCGTTCGCCGCGTCCCGCTGCCAGGATCATGGCGTGTTTCATTCTAGCGAGGCGAGCAATTTGGCCAGCGGGCGGGTTTCGGGGTGGCGTGGTGCGATATCACGCAGGTAGCCAAGGGTGCGGGGGATGTCATCGAGATAGCCGGATTTGCCGTCACGGAGATGGAGCCGGGCGAAGATTCCGATTGCCTTGAGGTGACGTTGGACACCCATCAGGTCGAACCAGCGCAGAAATTGCTGTTCGGAAACCTGTGCCGTGGATGGATGGCGGTGGCGAAACGCCAGTGCCCAGTGTTCAACCCGTTCGCGTGGCCAGCGGATATAGCAGTCACGCAGCAGCGAGACCAGGTCGTAGGTGATCGGGCCGACGACAGCGTCCTGGTAGTCGATGACGCCTGGCCGGTTTTCCTCCAGCACCATGAGGTTGCGGGAATGGTAGTCACGATGTACGAAGGTTTGGGGTTGTGCCAGCGCATTTTCGATCAGGGCTTCGAATACCGTTTGCAGCTCGGCTTGCTGTGCCGTAGTCAGCCGGTGGCCGAGATGGCGTTCGAGATACCAGTCCTGGAACAAAGCCATTTCGGCATTCAGTAATGGTGCATCATACCGGGGCAGGGAAGCGGTGGGTGTTTGTTGGATGCGCGCCAGTTCGGACAACGCCTGGCCGTAGAGATGATCTGCGCTGTGTGTATCCAGGGCACTGAGGTAGGGTTGGTCACCAAAGTCTTCGAGCAGCAGAAAACCCGCTTGTTCATGGCGGTGGAAGATGGCGGGAACGCGTACCCCTGCGGCAGTCAGTCGTTCGGAGATGGCAATGAAGGGATGAATATCTTCCTTCTCTGGTGGCGCGTCCATGGCGATCAATGTGGCGGCGTCGGTGCGGATGCGGAAGTAGCGCCGGAAGCTGGCGTCCGCCGAGGCGACCGAGATGGATGGCTCGGTCAGTCCAGGCAGGCTGCGGAGCCAGTTTTCCAATTGTTGAAGGCGTGAGTCGGTCGGTATCGCAGTGGTCATGAAGCGATGATCGCAGGCAGCGGTGTTGTGTCGATCATAGCCTTTGCGAACGGGCAGGAACAAGCGTATAACTTTGGTTATATCCAATCCAAAGGAGGTAGGACATGAAAACGATGCTAGCCCGCATTTCTCACAGGATCACGACTGCGGCCGCCCAATGCGGCGCGCTGACTGGCGTTCGCTCGGTCGGGGGGGCGATGGTCATCCTGGTCGGGATGTCGGTTTCGGTGGCGGGTGCGGCGACTCATGAGCCCCCTGCGCCGGCGGTTGCAAAATCTCCGGTGGCGGCCCAGCAGAAAACCCCGGCGGAAGCATTTCGTGACAGCCTCTATGGCTTGCAGGCATTTCTGGCGAACAAGGCCAACCGCAATCCCGGGGCCGTCAAGCAGTATGTGATGAAGCATATTCGCCCACGTTTCGATATGCAGCGGATGGCGCAACTGGCGGCGGGGCCGTACTATGCCAAAATGACGCCGGCGCAGCGCCGCGCGTTCACCGGTCGTCTGGAAGGCGCGTTTTTCGAGCGGTTGACCGAGCAGGTAGTCAGTCAGTCGAAGCATCAGCCGCGCATCCAGTTTCTGAAAATGCGGCGCAACAAGCAGGACAAGCTGGTCGATGTGCTGGCCCGAGTGCTGTATCCCGATGGCCGCGCCAAGCGACTGGTGTTCCGGTTTGCCGATTCAGACAAGGGCTGGCGCGTCTATGATGTCGCGGCCAATGGTCAGAGCGCCGCATTGTATTTTCGGCAATACTTTTCCCGTCTGGCGCGGCGGAATGGCCCCGAGCGTTTGTTGCAGTGAAGCACTTTGAAACGCTGGCGGTGCGCGCCGGTCAAGTGCGCACCCAGGAGGGTGAACAGTCCGAGCCGATTTTTCCGACTTCCAGTTTCACTTTCGATTCGGCGGCGGAAGCGGCTGCCCGTTTCAGTGGCGACAGTCCGGGCAATATCTATTCGCGCTTCACCAATCCGACCGTGCGGACATTCGAGCAGCGGCTGGCGGCGCTGGAAGGTGGCGAGTCCTGCGTGGCAACGGCTTCCGGCATGGCGGCGATTCTGTCCGCTTGCATGGCATTGTTGCAGGCTGGCGATCATGTGGTCTGTTCGCGTTCGGTCTTCGGCACGACCATTGTGCTGTTCAATACTTATTTCACCAAATTCGGTGTCGAGGTCGATTATGTCGATCTCGATGACTTGTCGGCCTGGGAGGCTGCGGTCAAGCCGAATACCCGGCTGTTCTTTCTGGAGACGCCTTCCAATCCGTTGACACAACTGGTCGATATCCAGGCGCTGGCTGAGGTGGCACATGGACATGAGGTGCTGCTGGTGGTGGATAATTGTTTTTGCACGCCTGCGTTACAGCAGCCGCTCAGTCTGGGGGCGGATCTGGTCGTTCACTCGGCCACCAAATACCTCGATGGCCAGGGGCGTTGCATTGGCGGCGCGGTGGTGGGTGACAGCGAGCGTGTCGGCAAGGAGGTTTACGGATTCTTGCGCACGGCCGGGCCGACCATGAGTCCTTTCAATGCCTGGGTCTTCCTCAAGGGACTGGAAACGCTGAGTCTGCGTATGCGTGCCCATAGCGAGAATGCGCTGGCGCTGGCGCAGTGGCTGGAGGCGCATCCACAGGTCGAGCGGGTGCATTATCCCGGTTTGGCCAGTCATCCCCAGCATGCGTTGGCCAAACGTCAGCAGCGTGGTTTCGGTGGCCTGCTGTCATTCGAACTCAAGGGCGGCAAGGACGATGCCTGGCAGGTCGTCGATGCCACGCGGATTGTTTCGATCACGGCCAATCTGGGGGACACCAAAACCACGGTGACGCATCCCGCCACAACGACTCACGGACGGCTGACACCGGAACAGCGCCAGGCGGCTGGTATCAGCGATGGTCTGATTCGTATCTCGGTGGGGCCGGAACACATCGACGATCTCAAGGCGGATCTGGCCAGAGGGTTGGATCGGCTGTAGCCCCCGTTTTTCACAGGGTCGCAGTCGTGACCCTGTGAAAAATATGGACTGGCTGGACTCTGCGGCACTCCGCGGAGGGGCGGAGCGAAGCAAAGCCCATCATCCTACGCCGGTCTCACGGTTGTTCGCCAATGATTGGAGCCGGCAACGGAGGGGGTTTATTTCCCCGATTCGATTTTGATATTGGCTTTGGCGGTCAGCTCGTCGATGTATTGGTGGATCGCTTTGCTGGAGACGATCTGCTTGAGTTGGGGTTTGATTTTTTCGAATTCCGGTGCTTTCCGTTTGCGGGTGTCTTCCAGCAGGATGACGTGCCAGCCAAATTTTGTCTTGACGGGTTTTTCGCTAAACTTGCCTTTTTTCAGTTTTTTCAGGGCGGCACTGAATTCGGGCACCATGGTGGCGGCGGAGAACCAGCCGAGGTCGCCACCGTTGCTGGCGGAGGGGCCGGTGGATTTTTCCTTGGCGAGTTTTTTGAAGTCGGCACCGGCCTTGAGTTGCTTGATAATGTCCTCGGCGGTCTTTTCGTCCTTGACGAGTATGTGGCGGGCTTTGTATTCGGTGAGGTCGGCTTCTTTCATCTGCGCGTCGTATTCCTTTTTGAGCGCCTTGTCACTGAGATCGACCTGTTTGAGGTGTTTGGCCAGCAGCGCATTGACCAGCAGGTTGGTGCGCTGGGTGTCGAGCAGTTTTTTGAAGTCTTCGTCCTGATCGAGTTTTTGCTTCAGGGCTTCCTGCTTGAGCAGTTCGCGATTGATGATTTCGCCAATGGCCGCCTGGGCTGAGCGAGGACGTTCACTGGCGGGTTGGGTGGCGAAGAAACGGTTCATGTCGCCGACGGTGATTTTTTTGCCGTTGACGGTTGCGATGACTTTATTGGTATCGACCGTGGCCTTGTCCGCGATGGCCATGGTGGTTGTGGCCAGCAGCAGGCTGGCGAGGATGGTTTTCAAATTGAGCATGAGGGATTCTCCAGTTGGTGACGGGGATTGTTCTGTCCGTCGGGATTCAGGGAAATACTTTGTTGAATGGCTTCACGAGTACGGAACGATAGACGCCTGCCTTGACATAGGGGTCTTCGTCGGCCCAGGCACGGGCGGCTTGTTCGGATTCGAATTCGGCCACGATGAGGCTGCCGGAGAAGCCGGCGGGGCCGGGATCCGGTGAATCGATGGCCGGGTTGGGGCCGGCGAGCACCAGGCGGCCATCGGCTTGCAGGGCTTCGAGTCGCGCAATATGTTCGGGCCTTGCTCGCAGGCGATTTTCGAGGCTGTTGTCGGTGTCTTCACCGACGATCATATAGAGCATGTCGGGGTTGGGTTCACAAAACGGGCGCTATCATAGCAATTGAAACTGAATGATGCATGAAGCGTCGGCGCCCATCGCCGCGTTGCCTGTCTGGTGATCCGCTGGCGTGCCGGTTCAGTTGACCGGCAGTGCTTCGCGGAGCTTGTCGCGGTCGATCCACCATTTGTCCATGACGATGATGTCGAGTATCCGGCTCATGCGGGGGAGGAAGGCTTTGGGGTCGTTGAGTTCGAGACGCGCCATCCAGGCGTTGAGTTCGTCCTGGGTCTTGACCTGGCTGTGGCGTTCGGCGACGCGGACGATCATATTGCGGGAGAGGAAGTCGAGGTCTTCGAATTCTTCGTCACTGGCGCGCAGGCTGACGATGTAGTGCGCGGTTGCGGCGGCGACGGCGGCGCCATCGGAGTGTTTCGGTGTTTCGTCGATGATGTAATTGAGGATAGTGATGGTGGTTTGGGGCTCGATGGGATAGGTGATAGCGAGCCAAGCGCCGTGAGCGAGCGCGATGTCATTGGCGGGTTCGTTGGTCTGGTACATGACTTCGCAGGCTTCGACGGCTTGTTGCCAGGCTTGTTCGGCGATGAAGATGTCGAAGGCGTCTCTGGCCAGTTCCCAAGCCTGGGCGGTTTCGCCGAGGCCGGTTTTGGCTTCGGCGAGGTCGAGGTTGATGGTGGCGCGTTCGATATCGGTGGCATCGGGTGGAAGCGCCTTGAGTTTTTCGATCGACAGATTGAGTTGACGAAGGTATTCGTCTTTGGTCTCGGGGGTGGCGGCCTGGACGATGACGGAGCCGGGGGTTTGTGTGTCTGACATGGGTGTCTGCTGTCTGGTTATGAATGGGCGCATTTTAACCCGGATTTCGCAATCGGTTCTTTCGACCCTTTGGGTACCAAGGAAAACGCCCGTCCGGCCATGAACGGATCATTGCTACCCCGAATCGCCGGTGTCGGCCCGGCTCGACGGATCGCATTACTATTGAGTTGCTTGGTAGTATAATCGCGCGTTTTGCGGCAGGTGGTTGAACCGATGGAACTGAATCCCGTTTTCTCGACGATTGAAGACTTGCAGGCGCGTGTGGATGCGCTGAGGGGGTATCTTTGACTATGAGGTGAAGCAGGAGCGGCTCGAGGAGGTCAGCCGTTTGCTGGAGGATCCGGATGTCTGGAATGATCCTGACCGGGCGCAGAAGCTGGGCCGTGAGCGGGCGCAGCTGGAAGCGGTGGTGAAGACGATTGCGGATCTCGATGCGGGATTGTCGGATGCCCGCGAGTTGCTGGAGATGGCGCGCGATGAGGAGGATGCCGATACGGTCGCTGCGGTCGAATCGGATTTGAGTGATTTCACCCGCTCGGTGGAGAAGCTGGAGTTCCAGCGGATGTTTTCGGGCGAGACGGATGCCTGCAATGCATTTCTCGATATCCAGGCAGGTTCGGGGGGTACCGAGGCGCAGGATTGGGCGGAGATGTTGTTGCGCATGTATCTGCGTTGGGGGGAGCGCAAGGGATTCAAGACCGAGTTGATGGAGGTGTCCGCCGGCGAGGTGGCGGGGATCAAGAGTGCCACGGTGCGTTTCGAGGGGGATTACGCCTTTGGCTGGTTGCGCACCGAGATTGGCGTTCATCGCCTGGTGCGCAAGTCACCGTTCGATTCCGGCAACCGTCGGCATACTTCATTTGCGGCGGTTTTCGTCTCGCCGGAGGTGGATGATGACATCGACATCGAGATCAATCCGGCAGATTTGCGCATCGATGTCTATCGCGCGTCGGGCGCGGGCGGTCAGCATGTCAACAAGACCGAGTCGGCGGTGAGGATCACGCATTTGCCGACCAATACGGTGGTGCAGTGCCAGAACGACCGTTCGCAGCACAAGAACAAGGATATGGCGATGAAGCAGCTCAAGGCGAAGTTGTACGAACTGGAGGTGCAGAAACGCAACGCCGAGCATCAGGCGGTGGAGGATTCCAAGTCGGATATTGGTTGGGGAAGCCAGATTCGTTCCTATGTGCTGGATCAGTCGAGGATCAAGGACTTGCGCACAGGCGTGGAGACAGGCAATACGCAGGCAGTGCTGGATGGTGATCTCGATCCCTTTATCGAGGCGAGCCTGAAATCGGGTTTGTAGCCCGGGATTTTTCTGAAATTTATCGAGTCGCTGATATGTCTGAAGCTGGTCAGGAAGAACACAAACTCATTGCTGAGCGCCGTGAGAAGTTGCAGCGCCTGCGTCAAGAGGGCGTGGCCTTTCCCAATGATTTTCGTCGCAATGTCGTGGCGGGCGAGTTGCATGCCGAATACGATGACAAGCCGCGCGAGTATTTTGAAGACAACCCTATGCGCGTAGCGGTTGCCGGCCGGCAGATGGCCAAGCGGGTGATGGGCAAGGCCAGTTTTGCCAGCCTGCAGGACATGTCGGGCCGGATTCAGCTCTATGTGCAGCGGGATGCCTTGCCGGAGGGTGTCTATCAACAGTTCAAGAGTTGGGATATCGGTGACATCCTGGGTGCCGAGGGGACGCTGTTCAAGACCCAGAAAGGGGAATTGAGCGTCAAGGTCGATCGCTTGCGGTTGTTGACCAAGTCGGTGCGCCCGCTGCCGGAGAAGTTTCATGGCATGACCGATACCGAGCAGCGGTATCGGCAGCGCTATGTCGATCTGATCATGAACGAGCCGGTGCGTGAGACGTTTCGTCAGCGCACACGAATCATCCAGTTCATCCGCCAGTATCTCAACCAGGCAGGTTTTCTCGAAGTGGAAACGCCAATGATGCAGGTGATTCCCGGCGGTGCCACGGCACGGCCTTTCACGACCTACCACAATGCGCTGGATATGGAGCTGTACCTGCGGATCGCGCCGGAGTTGTATCTCAAGCGGCTGGTGGTGGGCGGTTTCGAGAAGGTGTACGAGATCAACCGGAATTTCCGTAACGAGGGTTTGTCCACCCGTCACAACCCCGAATTCACCATGGTCGAGTTCTACGAGGCCTATGCGGATTATCACGATCTGATGGATCGCACCGAGGACATGTTGCGCCAGCTGACCCAGGAGGTGTTGGGCAGCACCCGGTTCAGCTACGGCGAGCATCAGTTCGATTTTGGCCAGCCGTTCCGGCGCATGACCGTGAAGGAATCCATTGTCGCTTTCAATGATGCGATCACTGCGGCGGATCTCGATGATCTGGACAAGGCGCGTGCCATTGCCACGGAGCTGGGCATTCCCCTCAAGGATAGCTACGGGCTGGGCAAGGTGCAGATCGAGATTTTCGAGAAGACGGTCGAGCACCGGTTGATGGAGCCGACTTTCATCACCGCTTATCCGGCGGAAGTCTCTCCCTTGGCGCGGCGCAACGATGATGACCCTTTCGTCACCGACCGGTTCGAGTTCTTCGTCGGTGGCCGCGAGATTGCCAATGGCTTTTCCGAGCTCAACGACTATGAGGATCAGGCCGAGCGTTTCCGTCAGCAGGTGGCGGAGAAGGATGCTGGCGATGATGAGGCGATGCACTTCGACGCCGACTATATTCGCGCCCTGGAACACGGTATGCCGCCGACTGCCGGGGAAGGCATCGGTATCGACCGATTGGTGATGCTGTTGACCGACTCCCCGTCGATCCGTGACGTATTGCTGTTTCCCCATATGCGGCCCGAATAGCCCGTTTTTTGCCAAACTACAGATATTCATCACATTTTTCCGCCGGCCGGGGACGGGAAATATGATCGACCCGGCATTTGACTGTGACACGGTGCATTAGAATAATGCCGCTGGCGTTGCATGAGCCTTCGCCATTCCCGCAGGGAAACTTTTTGCAGTGGAGACCACCGCGTCTTCAGAGGGTGGAACGGTCTCCGCCCTGAACCGATCAATGGAACTTGCATGAACCCAACAACCGCAGCTGAATCAGGAAAGGCCACGCAAGCGATTGGTAATCCACGGAAAATGATGGATTTCGCTGCGGTATTCTGTATTGCCGGCTCGGTCGGGCATCGGCGGTCGTCTTCGATTCACGGGATCGAGGGGCGAAGTTGATGGGTTTGTGGGCGCAGTACCGGGCCAGCCGGAATCTTTCTCGCTGCCTGAACGCCACCGATCTGCTCGATGCCGATGGGCGGCGCAGCCTGGAGAATCTGCGTTCCATCTCCGATGCGGCGATCCCGTCGCTGTTCACCCGGCTCAAGACTGCCAGTGATGCGGAAGTCCAGCGGCTGCGCGAAGTCATGATCTACCTGCTCGATGACAAGAGCCTGGTCAACTATATCCCCGGTCTGTCCTCCACGGTACATCCGCGAGTACTCAATACCACCGTCAGGGTGCTGGCGACCTCGCGCGCCTACGATGCCAACCATCTGTTGCCGCTGTTCGACGACAAGGAGGTTTCCAAGTCGGCGCTGCTCAAGATTCTCGAAGCACGCAAACAGAGTCTCAATGCGCCGGCGTTGCTGCGCAAGGCTTACACATTGGCGCCCAGCCAGCGGGTGGCGTTGTTCAAGATCATCGAAAAGATCGCTGATGAGACATTGGTACCCGAGTTGATCAGCCGGGCGACGGCACAGGATGTCAACACCCGGTTGGGTGTGGTGCGTCTGCTGAGCAAGTTCAATCTGCCCAATACCCGTCAGGCACTCACGGAACGACTCAATGACCGCAGCCCCGAGGTTCGGCTGGTGGCGTTGCGGGCGCTGGGCCGGATGAAGGTCAAGCTGGACATCGATGTGCTTTGCCGATTGCTGCGGGATTCGGACATGAACGTCCAGAATGAGGCGATCGATGCGTTGATCAGGCTCAACGACCCCGGCACGGTGATCTATCTGGTCGATCTGCTCAAGGACGAATCCGAGCAGGTGCGCCGTGCGGCGGTCGAGGTGCTCAATGGCATGGAATATCCCGATGCCGTCGAGGATCTGTTGAACGCGCTCAAGGACGAGGATTGGTGGGTGCGGGCGCGGGCGGCCGATGCGTTGGCCAAGATCGGCGGGCGGCGTGTGGTGGAAGCGGTGGTGCGGCTGATTCGCAGTGATGATGAGCAGATTCGCCGCGCCGCCATCGAGATCCTCAATTCGACCAAGGATGAGGCCTCGATGGAGCATTTGATCGAGGCGCTCAACGATTCCGACTGGTGGGTGCGCGAACGGGCCATCGACGCGCTGGCGGCCATTGGCAATAAGGCGGCGGTGCCTGCCTTGCTGAAGCTGATGCGGCGGGATGAGCAGGCGGCCCCGATCGTGCTCAAGGCGCTGGCGACGCTGGGGGACGAGCGCCATCTGCGTCTGATTCTGCCAATGCTGGGCAGCAAGGATGAAAACACGGTGATCGAGGCGATGACGACCTTGGCCGAGTTGGTCGATGTGCGCAATGCGGAGCGCGTCTTCAAGGCCATCAAACGTCGCGCCTACACCTCGGGCGAGGATGTGCGTGCGGCCGCCAAGGTGGCTCTGAAGCGCATCAATGCACGACTGGCGCGTCGTCGCAAGGCTCGCAAGCGCGCGGCTGCATCCTCGTCCGGCGGCGGCGCCATCGGTGCGGTTGGCGGCAATATCAATATCCGTGCGCTGCGGGCGGGTGACAAGATCGGCGATCGCTATGAGTTCATCCGGCGGGTTGGCAAGGGGGCATTCAGCACCGTGTTGCTGGTGCGTGATACGGTCGTGGGTGAACAGATCATTCTCAAGGTATTGCACGAGAAGATGGTCAAGGAAGAAGCGATGGTCAAACGCTTCATCCGCGAGATTCGTTATGCCCGCAAGATCAATCACATTCATGTGATTCGGATCTACGATTTCGTTGCCATCGAGAATCTGTATGCGATCTCGATGGAGTATTTTCCTTCAGTGACACTCTCCAGCCTGTTGCAGAAGAAGAAACCCTTGCCGATCAAGCAGGCCATCGATATCGCCGCCACGGTCGCAGCGGGTATTGGCGCCGCGCATGATGTCCAGGTGGTGCATCGTGATCTCAAGCCGGGCAATATCCTGATCGACAACGAAGGGCTGGTGAAAGTGGTGGATTTTGGTATCGCGCGCGCGGAAACTGGCGCCATGGCGGAAACCCAGTTGACCAAGACCGGCATCCTGATCGGGACGCCGCGTTATATGGCGCCGGAGCAGGTGACCGGCAAGCGCCAGCTCGATGGTCGTTCCGACATTTACAGCCTGGGCGTCATCCTCTACGAAATGCTGACCGGTCAAACGGCGTTCAAGGGCGACGACAATGTCCAGGTGCTGTACAAGCATGTACATGGCGACATCCAGCCGGTGCATGAGGTCAATCCGAAGATTCCGGAAAGTCTGTCGAAGATCGTCATGAAAATGATGGCAGTCAATCCCAAGCGCCGTTATCAGACCATGGAAGAAGTCGAAAACGCCCTGCGTGCTTATCGAATCCACTGAATGGTTCTTCTCACCCCGCACAACGGCAGTTGGGCGGCCCTCGCTACGCGACCCTGTGATAGGATGTGGCGACTTGAACGGAAATCAGGGCCAGTGCGATGCCACGACTCGATGCTTTTCTGAAGCTTGCACGGGAACAGGGATGCTCCGATCTTCATTTGGCGGTGGGGTTGCCGCCCTTGTTGAGGATGTACGGCGATCTGTTGCCGATTCGTTTCCGCGATCTGGATGAGCGGGAGTTGACCAGCTATTTGCATGAGGTGCTGACGCCTTCGCAGAAAAAGCGCTACAGCGAGGGCAAGGATCTGGATTTTTCCTATTCCGCTGAGGGAGTCGGCCGTTTTCGCGCCAATTTCTACCACAAGTCCACCGGGCCGGGCGCGGCATTTCGGTATGTGCCGGAGGATTTGCCGACCATCAGCAGTCTCGGGTTGCCTCCGGTGTTGGCGCGTTTGCTCGACAATCAACAGGGCATGATCCTGGTCACCGGATCGACCGGGATGGGTAAGTCGACGACGCTGGCAGCATTGATCAACGAGATCAATCAGAGTCGCAGTGTCAATATCATCAGTCTCGAGGATCCGATCGAGTTCATTCATCACAGTCAGAAGGCGCAGGTGATCCAGCGTGAGATCGGTACCCATGTGCCGAATTTCGTTCATGGGTTGCGGGCGGCATTGCGCGAGGATCCCGATGTGATTCTCGTCGGTGAGTTGCGGGATCTGGAGTCGCTCACCATGGCGATGACGGCGGCGGAGACGGGCCATTTGGTCCTGGCGACCTTGCATACCACGTCCGCGGTCAAGACGATCGACCGGATCATCGATTCCCTGCCAGTCGAACAACGTCAGCAAGGCAAGACGTTTTTGTCGCAGAATCTGCTTGGGGTGGTGTCCCAGGTGTTGTTGAAAACGGCGGATGGACGCGGGCGCAAGGCGGTCTTCGAGACGATGACCATGACCCGGGCGATTGCGCATCTGCTGCTGGAAGACAAGACGCATATGATTCCGGCGCAGATTCAGACCGGCAGGAATCAGGGCATGATGCTGATGGATCAGGCGTTACTCGAAGCGGTCGAGCTCAAGCAGGTGGATCCGAACGAGGCCTGTGAGTACGCGCTGGACAAGGACAAGTTCAAGCCTTATATCACCGATGCCGCACTGATTGCACAACTGGATCAGGAACCATGAAACCCATCGACAAGCTGTTGCAGGAAACGATTCGCCTCGAGGGCTCCGACCTTCATCTGCTGGCTGGGCAGCCGCCACGCATTCGTGTTTTTGGCGAATTGCGGCCGTTGATGAGCAAGCCGATGGGCGATGCGGAAGTGGCCAGTTATCTGAACGCGATCATGAGCGACTATGCGCAGCGCCAGTTTGCCGAGCACGATGGCGTCGATTTCGCTTATGAGCTGGAGGGTGTTGCCCGTTTCCGGGTCAACGCCTTTCGTCACCTCGATGGTCATGGCGCTGTGTTTCGCGCCATTCCAACCAATGCTTCGACGCTGGACGAATTGGGGTTGCCGCCGGTCATTCATACGCTCTGTCGTCATCGTCATGGCTTGATCCTGGTGACCGGCAAGACCGGTTCGGGCAAATCGACCACGCTGGCGGCGATGATCAATGAGATCAATCAGGTTCGCCGCGGGCATATCATTACGATCGAGGATCCGATCGAATTCGTGCACGAACGCCGCCATTCGCTGATCAGTCAGCGGGAAGTCGGGCGTCATACGCCGGATTTCGCCACGGCATTGCGGTCGGCGTTGCGTGAGGATCCCGATGTCATTCTGGTGGGCGAACTGCGCGATCTCGAAACCATCAGTCTGGCGGTCACGGCGGCCGAAACGGGCATTCTGGTACTGGGCACCTTGCACACCAATCGCGCCGCAACGACCGTCGAGCGTATCATCAATGTGTTCCCGGCCATGAAGCAAAGCCAGGTGCGCACCATGTTGTCCACTTCGCTGCGGGCGGTGATCACCCAGCAACTGGTGCGCCGCCAGGAAGGCAGTGGGCAGTTGGCGGCGGTGGAAGTGTTGATCAATACGCCGGCGGTGGCCAATCTGATTCGCGAAGGCAAGACCGATCAGCTCGAAACCGCCATGCAAAGCGGCGTCAGCCTGGGCATGCAGACCATGGACAGTACCTTGATGAATCTGCTGGAGACCACTGCCATCACTTCACAGGAAGCCTACGACAAGTCGTTCAAGAAAGAGCTGTTCCGCAGTGAGTGAGGGCAGGTCAATGCCGGATATCCGGATTGGCCTTGCAGACCTGGCTTTTGACGATATTGCCTTTGGGATCGACGCTTTCGAGCCGGACATCATAGCCCCACAAGCGCACGACGTGCTTGAGCATTTCGCTGGTGGTTTCTCCCAGCGGCATGCGATTTGACTGGTAATGCCGCAA
>Ga0256841_1001047_pt1 | contig 25494 bp, 28 predicted proteins | sample 356308metaG_FD_185971 | JGI IMG/M metagenome (GOLD analysis project Ga0256841, IMG submission 185971) | Hydrothermal vent microbial communities from Mid Atlantic Ridge, Atlantic Ocean - 356-308 | ecosystem: Environmental > Aquatic > Marine > Hydrothermal vents | place: Atlantic Ocean: Mid...
GACTCGGCTACCGTTTCGGATTCGGCTGCCGTTTCGGACTCGGTTGGCGCTTCGGGCAAAGTTGCCGCTATCTTCACTGCCGTGGGTTCAGGCCGGGCCGCCCCTGATTCAGCACTCTCCGGTGCGCAATTCAGGGAGGCATGTTTTATTAGGTTCCGCGTCCCCCTTTTCCGTAGCTCACCCTGCAAATGCCGCATCATTGCAATCAACGCTGGATAGGTGAGCGGACGCTGTAATTTATATACCCCTTCGGGTCCATCGACTTCGGAGTTGGAACAGTACACCAGCGCCATGCCGGCCTTCCGCCAGTGCTCCAGGGCGCTCTTGCCTTGGTCCGAATCGATATTGATCAGCAGCACATCAGCGGCCTGGGGGTCATCCACCCAGCGCCATTCACTGACCTCAATGCCGGCAGCAAGGTCCACGCTGGTCCGAACAAAAATGGACTCGCCCTTGTCCAGGCCAACAACGGTGATTGCGTAGGTACTTTTTGCCATTGATTTCAATGCACCATATGTCGTCTTGTCACAGGCCCGCGCTGCGCCGGAGCCAATGGTCGCCGGATTTCCAAGGCTAGGCCATCACCTCCTGCCCACCTAAGGCCGGCGAACTTCCACACTCTCACATGACACGCGGACGCACACCCGGCCCTTGAAACCAACAAGCCATTGAATCTGCAAGGAAACAATCGCATTAATCCTTTCCTGTATGCTGCGAAGTCCCGGACAGGTCGATGCAGCACCCCACCAGAAGGTGAAGCGACTGCTCCGGCAGGTTTCTCACACCATCTAAACATAATATGGACCCGGCAACCAAGTATGTCATGTTCGAGGCATGGAGCGCCGCTTGCGGCCCCAGCCCCAAATTGAATATTTTTCACAGACCATGATCTACGTCTGTTCATGGCATCGATACCCAAGTAAAGTATGCTAACCTGTTTAGGATATTAATTCCGATCATCGGGGAACGCCATGAGCAGACAAGACCAATACGCGGATATCATCCAGGAGTTACGGGAGAACGTGCCGGATATCACCGGCATCATGATCGCCTCCGTCGACGGGCTCGCCATCGCCACCGACTTCCCGGAAGACGAGGCGGCCCGGGTGGCGGCCATGAGCGCCTCCTCCATCGGCCTCGGCAACCGCATCACCAAGACCACCGAACTTGGCGACATGATCGACATGATGATCGAGGGCAAGGACGAGATTCTGATCATCTACATGGCCGGTCCCGGCGCCATCCTCGCCCTCAGGGCGCCCAAGCGGGCCAATCTGGGGTTGATTCGCCTGGAAGGACCGAAGGCGGCAAAGAAAACGGCGGAGCTCATCATCTCTTAAAGTCAGGAGCGCATCTCATGGGCGCAACCAAGCTGTACGAGGCGGATGGCCACTCTTTCATACTGCTGGAGGGGTATGGCCATGGAGAGATGGTACCCACCAACCAGGTGGTGATCCACGATCACAACGAGGCGATCCTGCTCGACCCAGGCGGCCACAAGGTTCACTACGAGGTGCTGAACGAGGTCTCTGCGCTGGTGCCGGTCAACGACCTCAAATATCTCTTTTTCTCCCACCAGGACCCCGATATCGTGGCCGCTGCCAACGCTTGGCTGATGCTGACCGAGGCGGAGGCCTACATCTCCGAGCTGTGGATCCGTTTCATCCCCCACTTCGGCGTCGACGAACTGCTCATCCCCCGCCTCAACCCCATCCCCGACAAGGGCATGCGCCTGCCGCTGGGCAATACGGAACTGCTTTTTCTGCCCGCCCACTTTCTCCATTCGGCGGGCAACTTCCAGGTCTACGATCCCCTGTCGCGCACCCTCTTCTCCGGCGATCTCGGCGCCTCCATCGGCCCGCCCTATGTCGAGGTGACCGACTTCGACCAGCATGTGCAATACATGGAGGGGTTCCACCACCGTTACATGCCCTCCGCCAAGGCGAATCGACTCTGGGCCGACATGGTGCGCGGCCTCGATATCGAACGCATCGTGCCCCAGCACGGCGCCTATTTTCCGGATGCAGAGACCTCGCGGCAATTCATCGATTGGGTGGCGGCGCTGCCGGGGGCGGTGGAGCTGATGGAATCGGTCTACCGTGTTCCAGAGTGATCCGTGGGGATCTCCCCGATTCAACTCGCAGGGTGACGGGACTCGATTCCCAACATATTAACCCGGCAACAATATAATATATATTGTATTTTTTCAGCCGCGGCCTGTCTCTGAACATCATAGGGCTAGGGGCTTCAGATCCCTTCTTCCCCCTTCTCTTTCAGCACCTTGATCTGAAACAGGGTGTTACGCTCTTCCTCTTCGAGGGTGGCCTCGATGAAACGGATGGTGGCACGGTGGCGGGGAATGACGTTGTATTTGAGGGCATTGACCCGTTTCTGGGTCTTGCGTTGTTCAGCCAGAAGGCGCCACAGGGCGGCCTCAGCCTCGCCCAATTTTGCCAGTTGCGCAACCAATTCGATGAGGCCGGTGCGGGTGGTGTCGAAACTGGTGTCGGTCCACATCAGGCCCACCGGTTGCAAGGGCCGTGGCTTGACCCTCACCGCCGGATATTCCACCCCCACGTTGCTCTGCGGCAGGATGCGTATCTCCAGCGCCGGCTTCATGCCGATGGCCATCTGACGCAGCATATGGGCGCCCATGCGCATGTGCGTCTGACCGAGGCTGCGGTAGGCCGTGCGGATGGTTCCCCTCACCTGCCGGCGAAGTCGGCGGTAACGGCCAAGTTGTTCATAGACCAGGCGGGTGAGAATCTCGCTCTTGCGCTCGAGCATGGCGTGGCCCTGCTCAAGGAAGTCGATTTGCTGCTTGAGCGTCAGTAGCGCACTCTTGGTGGGAGGAATCTTGAGACGCTCAGGCATGTGTCACTGTCTCCGGTCTGGTCTCGGCGTCATCGAGATCATGTTCCACTGCACCCCGCTCACGATGATGATATTTGGCGAGGTCCGCTTCGCTGACACGCGTCAGGACGTCGTAAGGGAGCAGCGAGAGCAGATCCCAGGCGATGGAGAGCGTCTCGATGATACTGCGGTCTTCATCCTCGCCCTGGTTCACGAACTGCTTCTCGAAGCCCTCGGCGAAGGCCAGAAACTTTTTGTCCAATCCGGAGAGCTCCTCCGCGCCGATGATGGAGGCCAGGTTGCGTACCTCCAGCGCACGGGCATAGCTGGCATAGAGCTGGCTGGCGACGCGCGGATGGTCCTCGCGGGTATCGTCCTTGCCGATACCGTCCTTCATCAGCCGTGACAGGGAAGGGGGGATGGTGACCGGCGGGTAGATCCCCTGGTTGTTCAATTCGCGCGACAGTACGATCTGCCCCTCGGTGATATAGCCGGTGAGATCGGGAATCGGATGGGTAATGTCGTCGCTGGGCATGGAGACCACCGGCACCATGGTAATGGAACCGTGGCGATTCTTGATCCGCCCCGCCCGTTCATAGATCTCGGCCAGATCAGAATAGAGATAGCCGGGATAGCCCTTGCGCGAGGGCACGTCCCCCTTGGCGGTGGCCACCTCGCGCAGCGCCTCGGCATAATTTGTCATGTCGGTGAGCACCACCAGCACATGCAGATCGAGGTCGAAAGTGAGATACTCGGCCACCGTGAGCGCCGTGCGCGGCAGCACCAGGCGCTCGATGGGCGGATCGTCCGCCAGGTTGATGAACATCACCACATTGCCCAGCACGCCGCTGGACTCGAAGTTCTCACGAAAGAAGCGGGCATCGTCGTAGGAGACCCCCATCGCCGCGAACACCACGGCAAAGCCCGAGGTCTCGTTGAGTAACCGGGCCTGGCGCACGATCTGCGCCGCCAGCCGGTTGTGTGGCAGACCCGAGCCGGTGAAAATGGGCAGCTTCTGCCCGCGCACCAACGAGTTGAGTCCGTCGATGGTGGAGATGCCGGTCTGGATGAACTCCTTGGGATAGGCGCGCGCGGCCGGATTCACCGCCGAGCCGTTCACGTCGCGGCTCAGGCTGGAGACGATAGGCGGCCGCTCGTCACGCGGCTGGCCAATACCGCTGAAGACACGCCCCAACAGCTCGGGTGACAGGGGCATGCGGAAGGGCTCCTCCAGGAAACGCACCCAGGTATTCTCCAGATCCAGATCGTCGGTACCCTCGAACACCTGCACCAGCACCAGTTCCTTTGCGCTGCGAATGACCCGCCCGTTGCGAAGCCCCCCACGATGGTCGCGTACCTGCACCCGGTCACCGAAGGCCACGCCCGGGATGCCCTGCATATAGAGCAGACCACCCTGCGCGCGCACGCCCATGCGGTACTCTTTCTCTTTCACTGACCCGCCCCCGCCATCTGACTGTATTCCCCACGCAGCCCCTCGAAGGTGGCCCGCACCTCTTCGCCCCACGCCTTCAGCTCATCGAGCTGATCATTACTGTAACTGGACTTGCAGCGCCGCGCCCTGCCCAGCAGTGGCAACCGCAATAACTCCTGCACCGGCACGCCACTCTGCAGCAGTCGTGCGCCCTGATGGTAGATCTCCAACATCAGGTTGAGCAACGCCATCTGCTTTTGGGGGGTGGAAAAGCTGTCCACCGGATCGAGGGCGCTCTGCTGCAGGACCCCTTCCTTGATCAGGCCCGCCCCCTCCAGCACCCAACGCTGCTCCGGTGACAACGCCTCCGGACCGACGAGATTGACGATACGCGCCAGCTCCCCCGCCTGGGTGAGCAGCGCCAATGCCTCCTCGCGCGCGGCGCCCCAGCCGCTGTCGACCTCCTCTTCCCACCAGCGTGCGGCGATGCCCGCATAACCGGAGAAGCTGTCGTTCCAGTCCACCGAGGGATAATGCCGCGCATCCGCCAACGCCTTGGAGAGCGCCCAGAAAGTCTGCACCACGTCCTTGGTGTGGCTGGTGACCGGCTCGGAGAAATCTCCGCCCGGTGGCGACACCGCGCCAATCAGGGTCACGGATCCCGTGCCGCCGGCCAATGTCTCCACCCGCCCGGCGCGCTCGTAGAAGGCCGCCAGCCGCGAGGCCAGATAGGCCGGATAGCCCTCCTCCACCGGCATCTGACCCAACCGCCCGGCCACCTCCCGTAGCGCCTCCGCCCAGCGGCTCGTGGAGTCGGCCACCATGACCACATCGTAGCCCTGGTCGCGGAAGTATTCGGCAATGGTGACGCCCACATAGATCGACGCCTCCCGCGCCACCACTGGCATGTTGGAGGTGTTGGCCACCAACAGGGTGCGCTCCATCAGCGAGCGGCCGGTATAGGGATCCGTGAGTTGGGGAAAGCTTTCCAGGATATCCACCAGCTCGTTGCCGCGCTCGCCGCAGCCTACGTATAGCACGATGTCCGCGTTGGACCAACGCGCAATCTGCTGCTGCACCATGGTCTTGCCCGCCCCGAAAGGTCCGGGCACTGCCCCTTTCCCCCCCTTGAGCAGCGGGAAGAAGGTGTCGAGAATGCGCTGCCCGGTGATCAGCGGCACCACCGCATCGTCGCGGCGGCGATACGGTCGTGGGGTACGCACCGGCCAGCGCTGGTAGAGCTTCAGTTCTGCCACTTCGCCGGTGAGGTCCCGCAACCGGGCGACCACCGTCTCCACGCCGTACTCTCCAGCGGGAACGATCTCCAGCAACTCCCCGCAAACGCCGGGGGGCACCAGGACGCGGTGTTCGAAACTCGGGGTCTCCTGTACGGTTCCCAGCACATCGCCACCGTTCAGGGTCTGTCCGGGGACAACCCCCTGCGCCGGGACAAAGGGCCAACGGGTCTTGCGATCCAGTGACGTGATCTCCAGACCCCGCGCGATGTAGTCACCGCTCTCTTCCAGTATGCGATTCAGTGGACGCTGCACCCCATCCACGATTCCGCCCAGCAGGCCGGGACCCAGCTCCGCCGCCAGCGGATGGCCAAGTGCCCTCGCCTCCTCCCCGGGCCGCAGGGAATCGGTGGCCTCATAGACCTGCACAATGGCCCGCTCTCCACGGCGTCCAATCACCTCGCCAATGAGTGCCATCTCCCCCACGCGCACCTGCTCACCGGTGCGCACGCCGGGAAGTTCCACCTCTACGATGGGGCCGTTGATCTCTACGATGCTACCCATGGAGAGGCACTCCAAGTGTGGCCGACGAGGGAAACATGCGCTCCATCAAGACCCTGTGCAGGGCGGTCTCGAAGCGTTGCCGCCGCCCCTCGAAGGTATTGTCCACCCGAATACGGTTGTCGACGCTGCGTACAACGGCGCCGCCAAGACTGTCGATAACCTCGTCGGCAAGCCGAACCTCCTTTCCCATCGGCGCCGTGAAGGTCTCCCATTGGGGCGCCAAGCGCTCGCGATCCCGCGCATTCAGGACTGCCACCAGAACCTCACTCTCTATGCTCTCCGCCGCCTTTTCGACAAGACGCCGCAGCAAGGGAAGGTATGTATCTTCATCGGCGATCGCCTTTTCGAGGTGCTTCGGCAGGGCCTCCATCACCTCCTCCAACAATTGCCAACGCCGCTTGTCGAGCACCTTCTGCAGGCGGATCTGGGCGGCCTGGACCTGTTGACGATAGGCACGCTCCGCCGCCTCCTTAGCCACCAGCACCTCCCGCTCTTCCCGCAGACGCAGACGCTCGTTGGCCTCCTGCAGGATATGGTCCCGGCCCCGTTTGCCGCGCTCGATGTACTCGTCCGCCAACTGCCGCGCCCGTTGCAGCAGCGCCTTCTCCAGTGCTTCCACCTGTTTCGGATCCGCCATCATTCCGCCTCCAGGGCCTGCGCCCCAAGCGTCCTCTGTACGAGAGTCTCCACCCGAGGATGATAGTCGCCCGGCGCCGACAGCGAGGGCACCTCCACCACGACCACGCGGCTGCACTCCGTCCTGCACTGATCGAGAATCGGGCAATCGCAATGTGCCAGATGATGTTCCAGGATCACCAACGCCTCTTCCTCCGCCTCCAGAATCGACGCCAGCACCTGCTCCATCTGCGTCTGCGTCGCCTCTGGATAGACCTCGATCCCCAGCAGACTGAAGCCGTCCGTGAATGGGGCACACCCCATCGCCAGCACCCGCGTACCGCGCGCATCTTCATGCCTACTCTGGCCCGTCATGCCGATGCCCTCTCTATGGAATCTTGCCCAGCAGCAGGATGGTGACCACCAAACCGTAGATAGCGATCCCTTCCGCCAGTCCCAGATAGATCAGGCTGCGTCCCAGCATCTCGGGCTTTTCCGCGATCACTGCCAGCGACGAGGCCCCCACCGGCCCCACGGCGATGCCGGCACCGATGGTGGCCAGTGCCGTGGGGATGCCGATCCCGATCAGCGCCAGCCCCAGTCCCACCGACACCTCACCACCGCCTCCTGGCGCCGAGGCCGCTGTCTCTGCCATGACGTCATGCATGCCGATGAACAGCAGCCCCACTTCGGCGGTCACGAAGAGAAGCAGGTTGAGCGCAATCGAACCCCGCAAAAAAGGGGATGGATTGCGCCGTACCGAAAGCGGCCGAAACTCGAGGTAGACGCCGCTCGCGATCAGACCCAGCACACACAGACTCATAAATCCCACCATCCACATCATCGTTCTCTCCCCCTGACTATATTTGTGAATCCTGTACCGGCAACGTCAGCGGCTCGAACTTCCGTCCGTCGCCGGTGAAGAAACGCGAAAACCCCTCATAGTATTCGAGGCGCAGCACCTGGATGGCCACGATCGCCCCCTCCATCACCAGGATGAACAGATTACCCAACACCACCGTGATCCAGTGGCCGACGCCGCCCATCATGTTCGCCAGCGCGAACACGGCCACGGCCAACGCCACATGATTCAGACTGAAGGCCGCTACACGTAGAAACGAGAGGGTGTTGGCGATGTAGTTCATCAAAGTCTCAAACCCCTCGATGAACACCACCAGCAGCCGCTCACCAAGCGGCGCCTCCACCCTTCTCCAGTGATAACCCAGGATGATGAAGAGAGGAATAAAGATGGCCGTCAGGGCCGCCGCGCCAAAGGCCCCCGCGTCGAACCAGCGCCAACCGCCAAACAGAATGCCGAGATAGAGCGCAACGCCGGCCACTCCCTTGCCATCGAACAGGGCCTCTCGCCATCGCCCCTCCACCAGCCGGTTTCGGATGGTCAACAACGTCGCCAGCAGAATAAAACCGATCCCCCAGTACAGCGCCAGCTCCAACATCAGGCCGGGATCCGACAACGGCGATTGCCAGAGGGGGGAAATCACCGCTTCAAACCCGAACAGACTGCCGTATAGAACACCGAACACCATTGATGACAGGCCGATGGAGATCACGAAGGGAACAAACCCCTTGATCCTGTCACGCAGCAACCAGCCACCCACGGCAATGACCGCACCATGGCCGACATCGCCAAACATCATGCCGAACATCAGAATGAAACTGATACCGAAAATGACCGTAGGATCGATCTCGCCATATCGCGGTGTGCCGTAGTTGCCCACCAGCGCCATGAAGGGCCGCATCCAGGCCCCATGCTGCAGCATGGACGGCGCCTGTTGACACTCCCTTGGTCCGGCCTCGCGCGACTCCACCACAAAGCGGTCACCCAACGCCCCGGCAAGCGCCGCCTCCAAGCGCCCCACCGCCTGCCGCGGGACCCAGCCGCTCACCACGCTCAAGCCACCCCTGCCGCGTAGGTGGGGGGCGAGCATGGCATAGGTCATGGCAAACATTACCCGCTGATGGCTTTTCGCCAGATGGTCCGCATAATGTTCCCGTAGCTTAACGATCTCCTGCCCGATCCGCTCGATGGCATCCAATGCCTGCCGGCGGCGCAAGGCCAGTTCTTCCCGCACCTGCTGAGGGTGATGACGAAATTCCGGGGGAATATCGATGCGGCTGTATCCCGCCACCTCCGAGGCGGTGTCGATCTCCTGTCCGCTTCCCGGCAAGCCGGCGCGGATGACATAAGCGGTGCCCTCGCTGATCAGAAAGGGATGCACCACATAACCGGCCAGCGACAGAGCCGTGGTATAACGCTGCAGGTTCTTCTCCGGCAATGTACCCACCTCCAGATCCATCAGGCTGCGCGGCTTTTGGAGTAACGCCAGATCCATGTCCAGCACCTCAAAACGGTCGAGGCTCTTCAGCAGTTCATCAACGTGCTTGATCTCATCCCGCAATGTGGTCATGCGCGCCTCGAGGCCGGAACACTCGGCCCATATCGCGCCGAGGTCATCGTTCATGGCGGCGAGTTCATCGAGGGCCATCATGGCGCCCTGCCCCGTTTCCACCGTATCGATCCGCAGCCCCAGATAGGCGACGATCTTCTTCATGCGCGTCTCGGCGCTCGTCGCCAACTGCCGGTAGGACTCCCCCGGCGCGTCCGGCAACGCCTCACCGTCCACCTCCAGTCGATCGGGGTGAAACAGGCCAAAGCGGGCCAGAACCAGGGAGGCCTCCGCCGCATCCCGGGTCAGGAGATGCACCGTCACGCGATTCATGGGTAATGGACTCAGCATCATGCCCCCTCCGCTGCTTTCGCCGTCTTTCCCCCGCTCATCCCCGCACCCCGGCGAATCTCCGCCGTATCGAGTCCGAGATAGGCACCCTTGAGAATCGCATGAATACGTAACAACTGTTTTTCACGCAGCAGGAGATAGGCGAAGACCCGGCCGAGATTGAATACCGTCCCCTTCAATACCCGCTTGGCGACATCGTTTACATGGGCCTCCAGCGCCCTCTCCACCGCGACCACCTCTACGGCGCCCCCCACCCGGCGACCAAGCGACTCCGGCAGATGCGCCACCACCTCCGCCACGCTGCCCATCTGTGCAAGCAGCATCAGCCTGCCGCCATCCAGATTTCGCCCTCCACTCACCAGCAAATAGTAGGCCTCCGCAGGGGCCATACCGTAGGTGAAACGATAGCGCATCAACCATATGAGGTTGATCTGATCGATGATGGCGCCAAGCAGAGGGTCCACCGCCTGCCGCTCCGACTGCGACAGACCACGACGCATCTCGGCAAGCCCATTGAAATAGCGGTGTTCGATGGCGGAATCCAGCGCAAACAGATCCCGGTCCTTTCGGAATGCCTTCAGCCCTTCCCGGGCTATATGCTGGAAGGTGGTACGCTCCAGGAAACGGATGAGTTCATCCACGTCCTCGGTACGCAGCATCTCATCGAGCGGCAGGGTGGTGAAACGTCCAAGATCGACCATCTGAGCCGCGATCATCGCGCGGCCTTGCCCCGCGATCTTGCCTCGAATAATGACCTTCAAATTGGATATCTCGAATCGACGCATCCAATAGGCGGCCAAGGCGCGCGCCTTGCCCGTCAAAGGCCGGAGCAACACGGTATAGTCATCGAGCAGGGCGGCGATCAGGCCCTGTTCGAGCACCTCGGGGCCTGGCCGTTCGATTTCGACGAGAAAATCCAAGCCCGCCTTCTGCAACAAGCGGGCACGCTCTTCAGTGGAAGCCGAGAAGAAGCGCTCAAATGACGCCTCGTCGAAGAGCCGTCCGGACAGCACCGAAACACGCGCGTTGGCATAGGCATACCGTTGCACCCTGTCCATTGGTCACTCCCGCTCGGGGTCAAGTAACAACGCCAGCGCCGCGTGCAACGCCTCTTCCCGATGCTGGTCGGCCACATCCTGTAATTGCTTTTCGCGTTCGTCGAAGCGCCGCTGCATCTCTGCAATCGTCTGTTCCGCGCGTACTGTCGACTTTTGCAAAAAGGACGTGCGGATTTCTCCGATACGCGCCTCGAAACGCTGTTCCGCAAGCCGCGCCTCGGCCACCGCCTGGTGTACGAGTTTTTCACGCGCCTCATTGGCGGATTCGACAATCGCCTCGGCCTGCCGCTCCACCTCGAGCAAACGCTTCAGGGTGTCCGCCACAACCGCTCTCCTCCTCGGGGTTGATTTATGAATCGTTCCAGCGTTGCGGGAATAAAGATCCAACATACTGGAAACGCCGGACCGTTTTTTTCGGCCTTCTGTATTTCTATTATTAACCCGGCAACGATATATATCGTATTCAGCCGCGGCGCGCCGGTTCGCAGCAAGGCGGCCCATCGCCGGTGTAGCCACCCAACAGCAAGATGGAGTAACGCAGGGCTGGCGCCTGGCTGAAGCCCTGAATATGATAGATATTGTTGCCGGGTTTATATTTGGAAATTACGCCCCTCGGCACCGGATTTGAAGTGCCGGGTAAAACAACCGTTGACCCATGTCAACACATTGGATAGCAGCTTGACAACAGCCTCCATGCCCTGCCCTTCTCATGGAAATACATGACAAAACATTAGAATATATAGAGATATCGATTCCTATGCGTAGTAGAGAATGCTAGTCTAGAAACGCAATCGTCCCGTTGGGACTCTCTGTAACAACAGAAAACCCTACGAAAATTCTGATTCCACACGAGCCACCTGGACTTTTGCACGACGTTTTTTCCACTTGGTTAACTTCTTATTGAGGGGTAAATACACAAGGTGGCCTCTGCAGTTGAATATGAGGATGGAGAGTAATGAATAAAAAGCTGTTACTGAGTTGCGCCGCGCTGGCGGCCGCATCGATGAGCACGTTGCCAATCGCCTCCGCGGCCGACTTTGGCAATATGATGAACCCATCGAAATGGATGAATCCAAATAAGTGGTTCAATGGAAACAACCGGGGCAACCCTGATTCCAACCCGCGCGGCCCCCGCTATGGCGGCCCCCATGGGGCCCCCTACGGTGGAGGCCCCCGAGGAGGTGGTTTCGGCGGTGGACCCGCTTTTGGTGGTGGGCCTGGGTCAGGTGGACCCGGTTTCGGCACGGGCCCGGGCAGAGGTGGACCCGCTGCGGGTGGACCGGGTCTTGGTGGTAGACCTGGCGCAGGCGGCCCAGGCTTTGGTGGTGGACCTGGCTTCGGCAGAGGTCCAGGCAGAGGTGGACCTGCCGCAGGCAGGCCTGGTTTCAGCGGTGGCCCTGGCGCCGGCGGCCCGGGCTTTGGTGGTGGACCCGGCTTCGGCAGAGGCCCAGGCAGAGGTGGACCTGCCGCAGGCGGGCCTGGTTTCGGCGGTGGCCCTGGCGCAGGCGGCCCAGGCTTTGGTGGTGGACCCGGCTTCGGCAGAGGTGGACCCGGTGCAGCCGGTCCCGGATTTGGAGGTAGGCCCGGGGCTGGCGGCCCCGGCTTTGGCGCCCGACCTGGAGCAGGCGGTCCGGCCTTCGGCGGACCGCGCGGCGGCCGTTTTGGCAGTGGACCCGGCGGTTATACTCATCCCCCCATGCTGCGCAATTTTGGTCCGGCAAAGCCCCGCAGCGGCATGTCGGGCATGAGTGGTATGCAAGGCATGGACGGCATGTCGGGCATGAGCGGTATGCAAGGCATGGACAGCATGTCGGGCATGAGCGGCATGCAGGGCATGAATGGCATGTCGGGCATGAGCGGCATGCAGGGCATGAATGGCATGTCGGGCATGAGCGGTATGCAAGGCATGGACAGCATGTCGGGCATGAGTGGTATGCAGGGCATGAATGGCATGTCGGGCATGGGCGGACAAAGTCACAAAGCCCCCTCCGGCTACTATCTCCCTTCAGGCGTCGGCGGCCCCGCGCCTTATGGAGCGCCCCACTTTCGCACCCGTTGAGCAATTATTGCCCACCCAAAGCGAAAAACCCCGCCAAGGCGGGGTTTTTTCTTTGGCTGGTGCGCCGTGCAGGGATCGAACCTGCGACCACCTGATTAAAAGTCAGATGCTCTACCAACTGAGCTAACGGCGCCGGTTGAAAGGCGGGCATCATACCCTAGTCGGGGCGGAAGGTGAAGGGCGGGCTTGCCCGCCTTTATTCTGTTGACCCGGCAACAATATAATTCGTATTCAGTGGCATACTCCCTCGGGAACACAAAGTATGTCGGTTGACGGCGCGCACGAGCGCCTATTGGAACCGCGCCCAGTGGGACGTGATTCTTTCCTGGAGATAACGGTTTACCAAGAGTCCCTTCACATCAGGGTATCGCTCACCCCACCCTTCAGCCAGACGCACGTAGAAAATATTGTCGCTGTCCAGCAGATAGAGCCCGCCATCTCTTGTATCGCCCACCATAATCATCTTTTCCAGCGCATCTACGGGAAGCCGTTGATTCCTTGCGGCTGGGTCGGCGGGGGAAACGATATCGAGTTCGGTGATCTCCCGTTTCGTCTGCCGCCAAACCGGATCCCGCTCCAATGTCCCCGGTACATCCACCTTCTGGAGATGTGTTGCCGGCCAGAGCGCCCCGGCCCCCTCGCCCAACTTCCAACCGTCCTCCGATAGCAAGAAGTGCCGATAAGACAAGGGCAGAGGACGGCCGAGGCGTGCCTCCGCTGCCACAACCTCTGCTTCCCCACCGGGCACTCCGGTACCGTCTTCCTGGACATCGCCCCTCTCCTCACGCCATCGTTGCAGCAGTTGGGGTACGGAAAGACCGGCGATCTCCCGCCGAACCTCCTCGTAATCCACGGGATCGCCCCTCCATGTCTGCAGCCAACTGCGCGTATAGGTCAGGACGGTTTCACCGGCAGGCGTGTAGGCAAAGAGCGCAAACGGCAACATCCATGCCGCGAGATAAATCCCGAGCAACCCGGTTGCCATGACTGCGCTCTTAGGAGGATGCCTGAGCTGGCGAAGCAGGGTCTCCACGTTGGAGAAGCGCTTTGCCGCGGCGCCCTCCGGCTTCGGCGTCTGCGCATGGATAGCGTTCAGTACCGCCATCACCGCCGTCTGCTCATCCGCCCCATCGGGGAGTTCGCGGCGCGCCCGCTCGAGTATGCGATGCTGTCTGTAGGCGCCCAGGGCACCCCCCAGGGGAACCAGTGCAAGCAACAGGAACAGAGGTTCCAAAAGATAGGCAGCGGCCACCAGCAAGACCAGGATACTGAACAGGTTGACGAGCACGATCGCCGGCCACCAGCGTTCAGGAATGGCCTCACGCACGATCCAACCCCCATCCAGTGGTAGCACCGGCAAGAGATTGAGCGCATTGATCAGGAGAAAGATCAGCCCAAGTTCAAAGAGCGGGGAGTCGGATGTGCCACCGGTGGCGAACAACAATGCGATTCCGATGAAGATACCCGGCAACGGCCCCATCAGCGAGACCAACACCCGCTTCAATGGATGTCCGTTCCGCTCCGCACCGGTGGTCACTCCCCCCATCAGGGGAATCAGCACCATCTGCAGATCGCGGTAACCGAATGCCCGCATCGTCAGATAGTGTCCCAGCTCATGGACGGCAATCACCAACCCCACCATGAGTGTGAAAGCCCAGTCCCATACCAGTCCACCGAGCACCACGAACAACAGGGACGTGAACAGCAGCAGCCGGAGCTGCACCGAAGCAGGCGGGACGGTACGGCGTTTCTCCTCCCGCCAACGCCGGAAGAACCACGCCTCCCGCTGCGGAGACAGCGGAACCGTCGGGGCGGAAATGGCCGGTTTTCCGCTTCGCAATGTCCCTCGCAGAATTTTCACGGCCAAAGGCAAGGCGGCGCCGAGACGATAGCGCCAGACACCCTCTTCCGTGCGCCAGATCCTGTTACGGGAACGGAGATGATCAAACTGCTGTTCGAGCAATCCATTTAAGTGTCGGACCTCCTCTCCCGGGGTGGCGAGCGGCTCGATCTCGGCCGCGTGTTGCCGGATCGCTTTGCGATGCAATCGCCACTGCGCCTCCAAGGACACGCCCTGGGAATCCTGAATGACAAGCAGGGGGCTGTCTCCGTCCAGCAAATGTGACCAGCCGTTTACCGTGGACAATTCCCGCCCCTCCCGCAGACGTGAACCGAATTCGATCCAGGGTCCATTGATATGCAGACTGGAAAAAGGGGCATAGACCCGGGCCACGGCCGGTTCTTCACGATGATGATAGACGCGCACGAGTTGAGGCCCTTGATCTGGCGGATTGTCGAAGCGCATCCAGTAGCGAGATTCAAAACCCAGTGACTGCAACAATCCGTCGGCCCGGGAAAAATCTTCCGTGAACAACGGATCGGGTTGTGCGCCACCCGCCTCGTCCACATGCGGGCGCAGTATCCGGACACCCAGCACCCGGCGCAACACATAGAGGTATGCAATCAGGGCAACCACCACGGCAATCGCGGCGGCCCAGGCGACAAATCCGAGCATCATCCGACACGAATCTCCTTACGTATACTCCCTTGCATAACGGCAGGGAGAAGCGCGCCTTGACGGAATCTGCCTGTCGAGAAAACTCAGAAAACGTCACAAAGCGCCATTCCGACGCCCGATGGAAGGGACCCAAGGTATATCAGCGGAACGAAGTCCGGCTTGCGGCCACGTTGGCGGTCAGCGGCTGCGGTAGCGGGTGGGATCGGCGACAGACGCGGCCTCGAAGCCTGCCCGCCGCAGGCGGCAGGAGTCGCACACACCGCAGGCGCGACCCTCTTCATCCGCCTGGTAGCAGGAGACGGTGCGCGCGTAGTCGACACCCAGGCGCAGGCCCTCGCGGATGATCTCCGCCTTGGTGAGGTGGATCAGGGGGGTATGGATATGGAACTGCGCGCCTTCGACCCCGGCTTTGGTGGCGACAGCGGCCAGGTGCTCGAAGGATTCGATGAACTCCGGCCGGCAGTCGGGATAGCCAGAGTAATCCACGGCGTTGACGCCGATGAAGAGGTCGCGCGCCCCGATCACTTCGGCAAAGCCGAGGGCCAGCGCGAGAAACACCGTATTGCGCGCTGGGACATAGGTCACCGGAATACCCTCCTCCGTCTGCGCAGGGACAGCAATGGTGGGGTCAGTGAGCGCCGATCCGCCCAGCGCCTCCAGGCCGATGCGCACGACACGGTGCTCTACGGCCCCCAGATCATCCGCCACACGCCGGGCGGCCGCCAGTTCAGCGCGATGGCGCTGGCCGTAGTCCATGCTCAAGGCATGACAAGCATAGCCCCGCTCCCGCGCGATAGCGAGCACAGTGGCGGAATCGAGACCGCCTGAAACCAGGACCACCGCCTTTTTCCGCTGTTCACTCATGGCTTACCGACCTTTCTCGTCGCCCCACAATATCTTGTGCAACTGGATCTGGAAACGCACGGGCAGGCGATCCTCGAGGATCCATTCCGCCAGATCGCGGGGGGCCAGCGCCCCACTCGCCGGCGAAAAAAGTACGGTACAACGTTCTGCCAGCCCCAGTTCTCTCACCTTGTCCACCGACCAGAGATAATCGTCCCGGTCGCAGATCACAAACTTGATCTGGTCCCCCTCGCCGAGCCGGTCGATGTTGGACTCCAGGTTCTTCGCCATCTCGCCCGAAGCCGGTGTCTTGAGGTCCATAACGATGGCCACGCGGGGATCCACATCGGCCAGCGACACCGCGCCACTGGTCTCCAGCGACACCCGGTACCCGGCATCGCTGAGCACCCTGAGCAATTCCCGGCAGGCGCTCTGGGCAAGGGGTTCGCCGCCAGTCACCAGCACCTCGCGTGTTCCGTAGCCCTGCACCCGTCGCACGATGTCACCGACCGCCATCCACTCACCGCCCTTGAATGCGTAGGCCGTATCGCAGTATCGGCAACGCAAGGGACACCCTGTCAAGCGGACGAACACAGTGGGCTGCCCAGTGCTCAGCCCTTCACCCTGCAGGGAATGGAAGATCTCGGTAATGCGTAACTGTGACATGGGGTGGGGACGCCGGCCTGGCGCCCCTGTATCGACGGCTGAAAGCGAGGGCATCAGCGCTTGTCGAGGGCCTCCAGCCGGCGCTTTGCCAGACGCGCCTCTGAAGAATCCGGATACGCCTTGATCAGACGATTGAAAACTGCCCGCGCCTCGTCGTTCTCATGGAGTTCCTGATGGACATAACCGATCTTCAGCATGGCGCCAGGTACCTTGGGACTGGAGCCATAGGCGTCCACCACCTTGGTGAACGCCTGCAAAGCGGCCTTGAAGTCCTGGTTCACATAATAGGCCTCGGCCAGCCAGTACTGGGCATTGTCAGCGAAATCGCTGCCGGGGTAACGCTTCAGGAATGACTTGAAGGCCGCTATCGCCTGGTCATAACGCCCCTGCCGGAGGAGACCGAAACTCTTTTGATACTCCTCTTCCTCTCCTCCCGCAGGGGACTTTCCGGAAACAGCCGCGCCTTTGGCGGCCGATGGCGTGGGGGCCGGAGTTGGCGCACCCGAGGCTGTCGACGCAGGCGCCGCCGGAGAGGATGCCCCGGCACCCTCCCCTTTCATCTGGCTCAGACGCTTGTCGATGTCGAGATAGAGATCCCGCTGCCGCTTTTTGATCGACTCGATGGCGTGCGCCTGTATCTCAAGCTCGCCTCGCAATTGCTGCACCTCCTGTTGCAGCCGCTGCAGCCGCAACATGATGTCCGACAGGCTCTGATTGCGCAGCATGCGCTCAATCCGCTGCAACCGCTGGTCGAGGGATGCCTCTACCGGAGGCGGTGCCGCCCAGACGGGGGCAGACAACGCCAAAAGTCCCAATGCGATGATCCGCGCCTTCATATCGGCTTTACTCCTTGACAGTCAATCAATACACCAGCACTGCCCGCCGGTTCAGGGCCCAGGCGGTCTCGTCATGCCCTTCATCGATGGGACGCTCTTCGCCGTAACTGATGGTGGTGATCTGGCTACGCGCCACCCCTTCCGCCGTGAGCAGGTTGGCAACGGCATTGGCGCGGCGCTCACCAAGGGCGAGATTGTACTCGCGGGTGCCGCGTTCGTCACAGTGGCCCTCGATGGTCACCGTCACGTCGGGGTGGCTGGCGAGATATTCTGCATGCGCCCGAAGGGTGTCGAGATATTCCGGCTTCACCTCGCTGCGGTCGAAATCAAAATAAATCACCTTGTTGGAGAGCGGGCTGTTGGGATCGTCCAGGGGGTTCCCTGTCCAGGCACCCTGCGCGGCCGCACCCTGAGTGGATGCGCCAGTACCCGCCCCAACTGAATGGTCGGCCACCTGGGCCTCCTGCTCCACGGTCGGCGTGGAGGAACAACCGGCAAACAGCAGCGCCGCCAGCAGCATGGGGATGCTGCGCATCAAGGAAATCTTCATCATCAATAACTCCTCTCCTGTTGACTGTAAGGTGACCATACCGGTTCGCGCACGTCGCCGACATCCAATGCCAGGCGTTGGCGCACACGGCCATCCACCGACACCGCCGCAAGCACGCTGCGCCCTTTTTCTTTTGTGGCATAGATGATCATGCTGCCGTTGGGCGCAAAGCTGGGGGATTCATCGAGCTTCCCATTGCTCAGCACCTGCATACGGCCCGAAGCGATATCCAATACGGCAATGCGAAAGGCGCCGTCGACGCGCGTCACCAGGGCAAGCTTCTTGCCGTCCGGCGAATAGGACGCACGCGCGTTGTAGTTGTTTTCGAAGGTCACCCGCCGCGCCTGGCCACCGCTCACCGGCACCCGGTAGATCTGCGGGCTCCCGCCCCGGTCGGAGGTAAAGACGATACTCTTGCCATCCGGCGACCAGGAGGGTTCGGTGTCGATTGCATAGTGGCGGGTCAGCGGCCGGATCTTGCGGCTGGCGAGATCCAGGACGAAGATATCGGGGTTGCCATCCTTTGACAACGTCATGGCCAGTTGACGGCCGTCCGGCGACCAGGCGGGGGCGCTGTTGATGCCGGGATAGGCCGCGACCTTCTGACGCCGACCGGTGAAGACTTCCTGGATGTAGATCGCCGGCCGGTGCTTTTCAAACGAGACATAGGCGATGCGCCGGCCATCCGGCGACCAGGCAGGCGACATCAGGGGCTCTTTCGAAGACACGATAGTCTGAGGATCGTAGCCGTCCGCGTCGGCGATGCGCAGGGAAACCTTTTTACTGCCATCCGCCTGACGCAGGGAGGTGATATAGGCGATCCGGGTGGCGAAAGCGCCACGTTGCCCAGTGAGTTTCTCGTAGACGATGTCGGCAATCCGATGTGCGGTGGTGCGCAACTGCCGGGCGGTGGTGGGGATGCTGTAACCCACCAGTTGCTCGCCGCGGAACACGTCGAAGAGTTCAAAGCGCACCTGATAGCCGCCGTTGCCGTGGGGCGTGATCTGCCCGACCACCAGGCTGTCGATGCCCAGCGCCTTCCAGTCCCGGAACTCCACTTCCGCTCCAGAGTGGGGGTGCGCCAGCATATCGCCCTCCGGGAGGGGTTTGAAACGGCCACTGCGCGCCAGATCGGCCGCCACGATCGCACCGATCTTCTCCTTTGGTGGGGCACCGGGCCCACTCCAGCCAAAAGGCACGACAGCCATTGGCAGCGCACCCTCCGCGCCCTCGGTGATCTCGATGGTCAACGCCGCCTGCGTCACACCGGCCCAACCGATCAACAACAAAAATAGGAGTTTTTTCATCATGCAGCTTTTTTCATCCTTTGGGGGCAAAAACAAGTTGAAAGTCTCTAAATTCTTCGAACAACCGGCCATCCGGGACCGGCAGGGGATCGGCCTTGTAGACGGCGGCCACCGCGGAGCGGTCGAAGGCGCTGTTGCCGCTGCTCTTCACCACCTGGGCATCCAGCACCGCCCCCCCGGCGCCCAACCTGATCCGCAGGGTACAGGCCAAGCCCTCCCCACTGCCTGAGGGATAAACCCATACGCCTTCGATGCTACGCTTGATGGCGCGATTGTAACCGTCGATCTCGCGCGCGTCCTGTTCCTTCTGGGCCTGGGCCTGGAGTTCCGCCTCGCGCTTCTTTTTCGCCGCCAGTGCCTTCGCCTCGGCCGCCTTACGCCTTTTTTCCTCGGCCTTGCGTTTGGCCTCCGCCGCCTTCCGTTTCTTTTCCTCGGCCTTCTTTTTGGCCTCGAGCGCCTTGCGCTTTTCCTTTTCCGCCTTTTTCTTGGCCGCCTCCTCCTTGCGCTTCTTCTCCTCGGCCTTGCGCTTCTTCTCCAGCGCGGCCAGGCGCTGTTCCTCCGCCTTACGTTGTTTCTCCAACGCCTCCCGTTCCTTTTTCAGCTTGGCGAGACGCCTCTTCTCCGCCTCCGCCTTGCGCTTGATCTCGGCCTGGCGCTTCTTCTCTGCCCGCTTGCGCTCCCTTTCCGCTTCCTGGCGCTTGTGCTCCAACTCGGCAAGGCGCTTCTTTTCCATCTCGGCCTTCTGCTTGATCTCTTCCAGCCGCTTCTTCTCTGCCTCCGCGCGGGCCTTTTTGACCGTTTCGGCAAGCTTGAGCTTCTCAACCTCCTCGTCCACCTGCCTGGCGTCGATCACCTTCGCCTGCACCACATCCGCCTTGGGCAGCGCAGCCATCTTCGGCTTCTCCTTCCAGTCCACACCGAAGATGAGAAAGGCGGCCAAGGCGATATGCAGGAGTATCGCCATGAACACCGCCATGGGGTTGCGCCGGATGACCTGCCACATCAGCCCGCGCCCTCCGGCGGTTCGGTGATCAGCCCCACGGACGTGGCCCCCGCCTGTTGCAGCAACACCATGGCGCGCACCACCTGACCGTATTCCACGGCCTTGTCGCCACGTACCATCACCGGCGTCTTGGGCTTGTATTTGAGCACCGCCCGCACGCGCACCATGAGCGCATCCGGTTCTACCGGCTGCCGCTTGTTTTCACCCACGTTGATATAGAGATTCCCGGCCTTGTCCACGGTGACCACCAGCGGATCCTCTTGATCCGGTGGCAAGGGATTCGCGTCGGCCTCGGGAAGTTCCACCCTCACCCCCTGGGTGAGGAGGGGCGCGGTGACCATGAAAATCACCAGCAGCACCAGCATCACGTCGATGTAGGGGACAACGTTGATCTCGGCCATGGGGCGGTGTCTTTGTCTCTGTTTGGCCATGGGATCAGACGTGCGCGCGGCGCTGCAGGATGCTGGAGAACTCCTCCAGGAAGTCGTCGTAGCGGTTATTCAACCGTTCCACGTCCGCCACATAGCGGTTGTAGGCAATCACTGCCGGAATCGCCGCGAACAGACCCATGGCGGTGGCAATCAGCGCCTCGGCGATGGCAGGCGCCACCAGCGCTATAGTGGCCTGCTTGACGTTCCCCAGCGCATGAAAGGCGTTCATGATGCCCCATACGGTGCCGAACAGTCCGACGTAAGGACTGGTGGAAGCCACCGTGGCCAGAAAGGGCAGATGGTTCTCCAGGTCTTCCATCTCACGGCTCAGGGCCACACGCATGGAGCGCTGCGCGCCCTGCACCACGGCCATGGGTTCGATCTGCTTTTTCTCCCGCAGGCGGGCGAATTCCTTGAATCCGGCACGGAAGATGGCGGCCATCCCCCGGGCGGTCTTCGGGTCGCCTTCGATCTCCCGGTAGAGCTTGCCCAGATCGCCGCCGGACCAGAACCGGTGCTCGAAGCCCTCGGCCGCCACCTTCGCCTTCTTCAATACCCGCGAGCGGTCGAAGATCATCGACCACGAAAGCAACGAGGCAAACGCCAGCAGCGCCATCACCGCCTGCACCACCGGGCTGGCGTTCAGGACAAGGGTTACAAAGGAAAGGTCAGTCCCCATGGGCAATCTCCGCTAAAATCGTGTCCGGGATGACATGGGGACGAAACCGCTGCGCATCCACACACACTATTTCCACCTTGCCGCGGCAGAGGACCTCTCTGCCGCGCCGCACCTCCTGTTCGATCTCCATGCTGGCCCGGCGCCGGTTCACCTGTTGGACACTCACATCCAGGCGGTCATCGAGGCGCGCAGGACGCAGAAAGTCGAGCTGCACACGTCTCACCGCGAAGACCACGCCTTCCTCCTCCGCCAGCCGGCTCTGCTGAAACCCCGCGCTGCGCAGCCATTCGGTGCGCGCCCGTTCCATGAATTTGAGGTAGTTGGCATAGAACACCACGCCGCCGGCGTCAGTATCTTCGTAGTAGACACGTACAGTCCAGAGAAATTCATTCACTTGTTCACATTTCTTCACGTTGATTGGAGGCCATCGAAGAGGTCGTTGCCCCCCGAGATCGCGCCCTCGCCCCCCTGGGGAGGCTTGAGGCCAAAATGCAGGTAGGCGGCCTGGGTCGCCACCCGCCCGCGCGGGGTGCGCATCAGAAACCCCTGCTGGATCAGATAGGGCTCCAGCACGTCCTCGATGGTGCCGCGCTCCTCGCCGATGGCCGCTGCCAGGCTGTCCACGCCCACCGGGCCGCCATCGAACTTCTGGATCACCGCCGCCAACAAGGTGCGATCCATCTGATCAAAACCGTTGTTGTCCACCTTCAGCATGGCCAGCGCGCGGTCGGCGATCTCCGCCGTCACCACGCCGTTGCCCTTCACCTGCGCATAGTCCCGCACCCGCCGCAACAGCCGGTTGGCGATCCGCGGCGTACCGCGCGAACGGCGCGCGATCTCCCCCGCCCCCGCCGGCTCGATGCCAATGTTCAGGATTCCGGCCGAACGGGTGACGATATGGGTCAGATCTTCCCGGCTGTAGAACTCCAGCCGTTGCACGATGCCGAACCGGTCGCGCAATGGCGAGGTGAGCAGTCCCGCCCTGGTAGTGGCCCCCACCAGGGTGAAGGGCGCGAGGTCGAGCTTGATGGAGCGCGCCGCCGGACCTTCGCCGATCATGATGTCGAGTTGGTAGTCCTCCATCGCCGGATAGAGCACCTCCTCCACAACCGGGCTGAGACGGTGGATCTCGTCCACGAACAACACGTCGCCCGGCTCCAGGTTGGTGAGCAACGCCGCCAGATCACCGGGCTTTTCCAGCACCGGACCGGAGGTCTGGCGCAATTGCACCCCCATCTCCTGGGCCAGAATGTGGGCCAAGGTGGTCTTGCCCAGCCCCGGCGGGCCGAAAATGAGCACATGATCGAGCGCCTCTTCGCGGCCCCGCGCGGCGTGAATGAAGATCTCCATCTGCTCGCGCACCGCCGGCTGGCCCACGTAGTCCGCCAACCGACGGGGGCGGATGGCGCGGTCCAGGGCCTCGTCGTCGGAGACCGCCTCGGGGCTGATGATACGGTCTGCCTCGTTCACCGGTTCTTGCCCCTTTTCGTGGTGGACTGGAGCGCCGCCCGGATCAGTTCTTCACTTGTCAGCCCCCCGCTCTCCACGGCCCGTACCATGCGGTTCGCCTCGGGGGCCTTGTAACCCAGCGCCACCAAGGCGCTTACAGCGTCCGCCACCGCGCCACCACTGCCGTCCCCGGCTGCGGCGGCCGCCGGCCGGGCCGCAAGGGCGCCCGCTTCGGCGCGCACACCCATCTGCTCCAGCCGGTCGCGCATCTCCACAATCAGCCGCTGGGCCGTCTTTTTGCCGATGCCGGGGATACGGGTCAAGGAGGTCACATCCTCCCCCTGCACGCACTGGGCGAACTCCTCCGCGCTCATCCCCGAGAGGATGGCCAGCGCCATGCGCGCGCCCACGCCATTGACCTTGAGCAGGGCCCGGAACATCGCCTTTTCTGTCTCGCTGGCGAAACCGAACAGGCTATGGGCATCCTCGCGCACCTGCAAATGGGTGTAGAGCACCACCTGCGCGCCCCGCTCCGGGAGCACGTAGAAGGTGGACATGGGCGCCTCGAGTTCGTAACCCACGCCATTCACATCCAGCAACAGCGCCGGCGGCCGCTTGTGGACAATCTCACCGCGCAGACGCCCTATCACCGCTGCCATCCCCCACGCGCCCCCACGGCCCTGGCCGCCGGCCAGGTGTGGGCATGACAGATGGCCACAGCCAGCGCATCCGACTGGTCTTCCGCCATCTCTTCGGAGAGCGAGAGGATCACCCGCACCATATGCTGCACCTGCCCTTTGTCTGCCCCGCCACCGCCCACCAGCGCCTGTTTGACCGAACGCGGCGCATACTCATACACCTCGAGCCCGTAATTGACCCCCGCGCAGATCGCCGCGCCCCGCGCCTGCCCCAGCTTGAGCGCGGAGGCGGCGTTGCGTGCCATGAACACCTGCTCGATGGCGAACGCCTCGGGACGGTGGTCCGCGATCACCGCGCTCAACCGACGGTAGATCATGCCCAGCCGGGCCGGGAAGGGGGCGTCTTTCATTCGCACGCAACCGCTGGCCACATGTACGCTGCGCCGACCGTCACTGTCGATCACACCATAGCCGGTGACACGGGAGCCGGGATCGATGCCAAGGATCCGGCGCATTCCGCGGGTCGTGCCGCCGCTGTGGCGGGTATGGCCAGTCAGCTCAGGGCCTCCATGACATCGTCTGGAATTTCGGCATTGGTATAGACGTTCTGCACGTCATCGAGATCCTCCAGGGCATCCACCAGACGCAACAGCTTCTCCGCCGTTTCCCGATCCAGTTCGGCCTTGGTGGAAGCCTCGAAGGTAATCTCCGCCGCCTCCGGTTCAAGGCCTGCCGCCACCATGGCGTCTTTGACCTTTTGAAAATCCTCCGGCGCCGTAATGACGTCGATGGAGCCGTCGTCATTGGTGATCACATCCTCCGCCCCCGCTTCCAGGGCGGCCTCCATCACCGTATCCTCATCCACCCCCGGCGCGTAGCTGAGAATACCGGTCTTGCTGAACATATACGCCACCGAGCCGTCGGTGCCCAGATTACCGCCGGCCTTGGTAAAGGCATGGCGCACCTCGGAGGCGGTGCGATTACGGTTGTCAGTCATGCAATCCACGATCACGGCACTGCCACCGGGACCGTAACCCTCGTAGCGCAACTCTTCGTAGTTCTCGCCCTCCGCGCCACCAGCGCCGCGTTTGATGGCGCGCTCGATGGTGTCTTTCGGCATGTTGGCCGCCAGCGCCTTGTCCACCGCCAGCCGCAGACGGGGGTTGGCCTCCGGATCACCGCCACCCGTACGCGCCGCCACCGTCACTTCACGGATCAGCTTGGTCCATATCTTTCCGCGCTTCTTGTCCTGCGCCGCCTTGCGATGTTTGATGTTGGCCCATTTACTGTGACCCGCCATGACACCCCCTTCTGCCCTTGAAATGGAGGAATTCTACCATCTGTGGCGCGGAGCAGGAACCTCGATCCTACTCTACCGATGATGTTTCGAAAAACGCCCCGTATGCAAAAAGTGGCAGGTCTCTTCCGCCGCTTGGCGTGAAAACACCAGCGCAGTGTGACTCAGCGGCAAATGGATGCGCTGAGTGGCGCCGGGAAGTTGGGTCTCCGAAAGCGCCACCGTGCCATCATTGGGCACTTCCAGTCCGCCGATCAGACTGCCGATGCCGGGGCCCCGCGTGCCCGCGATCACTCCCAACGCTCTGCCTTCCCGCCAGGCAGGAACACCTCCGCCCAGCCCTTTCGCCATCGACCGACCCAGGAGCCAACGTAGAACGGGGATTCGCCCGATCCTGCGCGCCGGCGCACTCCCCTGTACCGGTGAGCCCAACAGCACCACCCGGCCTGGCCGCTGCGGTGGAAAACGATTGAACAGGTGCATCACCACGATACCGCCCAGGCTGTGGGCCACCAGGTGGACCTGCTCACCCGGCACCTCGTGCAAAAAGGCATCGAGCCGCGCCGCATTCTCTGCTGGCGTGCGTCGCAGACTCGGATAGTGGAAGTAGAATACCCGGAAGCCGCACGCGCGCAGGCGCCGGCCCAGGAGCCTGAGCTCTATGCCCACCATCCATATTCCGTGAATCAGCACCACACTCTC
>Ga0256841_1001048_pt1 | contig 25490 bp, 18 predicted proteins | sample 356308metaG_FD_185971 | JGI IMG/M metagenome (GOLD analysis project Ga0256841, IMG submission 185971) | Hydrothermal vent microbial communities from Mid Atlantic Ridge, Atlantic Ocean - 356-308 | ecosystem: Environmental > Aquatic > Marine > Hydrothermal vents | place: Atlantic Ocean: Mid...
AAGTAAGTCTTCAATTGCTTTATCAAGCTGGTCTTCCTCTGCTTCAACTTTCTCGAGCAAGGGTTCCGCCTCATTAATTTTATTTGCAGCCAATAGGGTGAATACTTTGTCTACATGGACTGTGTAGTCTTTATGCTCTTTCAAAATCACTTTGAGCCCATTGTCGATATGAGAAAATTCGTTTACTTCTTCTTCGTTATCTGCTCGCTTAATAACCTGTCCCGCAATTTTTTCTGCAGCGGCAATGGTTTTCTCGAGTTGTTTGGTACGGTTGTGAAAGCCAGAAACTTCACTATCAAACAGGGCTTTTGCAGTTGCTTCAGTCTTTAGCAATTCCCCGAAACGGAGTGCACGCTCAAAATGGACAGCTTGTTCCAATTGATGGGTGGTGATATTAGTCAAGTGTGAAACCATCGGCAGTTCTTCTTCAGCAATACCTACTAGCTCCTGACCAATCTTATTGATTGAAGTAATTGATGTTAATGAGATCGCTAGCATTAACAATAAAAGCAGTGAGGTGATTCCAATAATCCAAGTTTGAATGGATAGATTCTTTAAAAAATTCATGGGGTATGCTCTTGGTTTGTATTAATTTAAGTTGTGTTGTTGTATGGGATCTGTTTAGTTTATTATTGACTTTTGTGCTGAACCTGTTTTCAGTTTGTTTGTATTGAATACAATTATTAAGCTGCCTGTTGTTTGCTCAAAGACATTAGATAATTCTCCAAGTCGAGATCAATCCATATCCGCTGTTGGTAACTATAAGCATTGATGACAAATTGTTTTGCCAACTCCGTTATTGGCGGCAGCTCAGTTTCAAAACGTTGGGTAATAACTGGCTGCGGCAATCCCTTGATTATTGCTGCGACTGCTTTCACATCACTACCAATGACCAGCATATTAAAATTGCTTTGGGTGTTGTTTTTTGTTTGTGCATTATCTTCAATTCGCAGCAACCCCCCCAGATCAACAACCGGTACCAAGTTACCGCGAAGATTAATCAGGCCGGAAAGCCAGGCAGGGGCATTCGGCAGATGGAAAATACGTTGGACATCCATAACTTCGCAAACCATGCCGGATGGCGTCAGTACACCTATCGCACCCAGTTCAAATCCATAACGAATTGTTTCAAATGCTCTTGCTTTGCTTTTTGTTTCTGAATCACCGCTTTCAATAGACTTTGGTTGTAAACGATTAAGCGCTTCACTAGGCTTTAATAATGGCGGATCAGAGTTCATGGTCTGGTTTTTATTGTGTACACAAATTTACTGTTTCAACTAAGATTGTTGATTTGTTCAATAATTTGCTCGGCAGAAAAGGGTTTGGTGATATAAGCTTTACCACCTTGCATTTGGCCCCATACTTTGTCAGCTTCTTTGTCCTTACTGGAAACAAAAATCACTGGAATATCTTTTGTCACCTCATCGTCGCGCAGCATTCGACAAGTGGCGAAACCATCAAGATCAGGCATGACGACATCCAAAAAAATGAGATCAGGTTTTAATTGTTTCGCTTTATCGATGGCCTCTTTGCCGCTAATGGCGGTGATGGTTTGATAACCAGCATTGGCAACAATTTCAGTAATTTGTTGTAGATGCGATGGGATATCATCAACCAGCATTACACTATTTATAGCCATGTTATATTCCTAATTGGTTATTTAAGAAAAAAAATGATTTTTTTCTCATGAGTTATTTTTTTCAGAAGGTAACGTGTTCTGAGTTTTTTTATTGAATTTTTCCAACCAGCCTAAAACTCTTTTCATGACATTTTGAAAATTATCCGGCTTTATTGGTTTTGTTAAATAAGTGGTACATCCCGCGACAACACCTTTAACTTCATCAAGTGGTGAGGTTTTAGCCGTCAGCATGATAATCGGGGTTTTTTTCATTTCCGGTAATTTACGTATTTCAGTGCAGGCTTCAAAGCCATCCATGCCGGGTTTCGGCATCATAACGTCCATAAAAATCACATCGTATCGCTTATTATTGATTCGTTGTAAGGCTTCCTCGCCAGAAAAGGCAAAATCAATATTCAAGATTCGATCAACTTTATCCAGTTCAAATTGCACCGCTTTTTGCATTAATTCGCTGTCATCAACCACCAAAACCTGATAAGCGGTTTCATCGGTGGGTGGGGTCGAGATTTTCGGGCTTACTTGTTGTTCTTTAACAGCTTGTTCAGATACAGCAGCTTCGGTAATTTCAGGAGGGCTGGGTTGGTTGGACGATATCTGTTGTTCATTATGTTCATCGCTCGTGGCCGTTGTGGGTGTTTTTGCACTTGGTTTTGCTAAAGGAACACCATCCAATACTTTGAATACTCGCGATGGTAACAACATGCCGATTAAATGGTATGGAGACTGATCAGAACCGGCAGTGACCAATACGGCATTAGAGTTTTGGTTACGAAAAATTTGATATTGATCGTTGCCGGTACTTGACAGAGTATTGACAATGACAATGTTTATGTCCTTGGCGTCAGCGTTATTTTCGACAAAAAACGAACGCTTATCCGGACGGGAGATTTGAAAGATTTTTGAGAATTTGGTGATTTCTTTTTCACTAAAACCCAATAATTTTACTTTCACATTAGTTTCTGCATTCATTGCCTTCTCTTTGTCCTAAAGCTGGCCTGTTAGTAATGTGTACGGCATAAGTTTGGACAACTGGCGCAGTATTTTATTCGTATTCAAGGCCTAGAAATAGGCGCATAGCTAGCTATGATACTATTTTTACTACGAAGCAGACGAATAAAAAGACAAGCCTGTTGTTTAAGTTCTTTCAAGCACGTTCCTCAGGCAGGTTGCGAAATAAAAATCAATGCATTAATTCGCTCGGCTTGTATTGTAACTGGTCATTAATATTTGTCAAAATGAATGGTGATATTCCTACATAAAAACACCACTGCCATTAAATGTGAATTAAGAGCCAATTCTTTTTCATAGCATTCATAGGGTTGGGATCTTTTTATTTCCCCCTCAACCAACCTTCTCCCTCTGGAGAAGGCTTTTCAAGAGTTTAAAGCTTTAAGCTCTTAATTCATATTTAAGTTAAGATAAAGTGTTGGTCGGGTTAGCGGTAGCGTAACCCAACATTTTCTAGATTTTGTCGGGTTACGCTACCGCTAACTCGACCTACAAAATTGCAAATGCTCTTAACTTAATGGTAGTGACATAAAAACACCAGGAACCATTTTAGATTTATGGTGATTATGGTCATTTACCTGATCCTTAACCGGCATAGCAGAAATTCCATAACCAATAGCAATGGATTTCAGATCAAAACAAGAATTCAGGATTTTTTAAAAAATGTCTTGGCTAAAACTAAAAAACACGCAGATGACATTCCAGCTGATCCAAATATCATACACATCACCATGATTTGGTATCTAGCTGCAATAAAGGGAGAAACTCCGGATAATATTTGTCCAGTCATCATGCCTGGCAGGGAAACCAGGCCAACGGCAAATAATGAGTTGATGATTGGAATAAGTGAAGCGTGAAAGGCAATATTGCGAGCATCATTAAATGACTGGTTTCTGGGGATTTCAGCATCTAATCGTTCGGCAGCCAGACTGATCGAATTCATTGAGTTGGCAAAAATCATGCCGGCGAGCGGGATCAGAAATCGAGGGGAATACCAAGGCTGGATGTTTAAAACACCGATAATAACCAGAAACAGGGTGCTGCCACCGCCCAATAATACTGCCAATACTGCATATTTAAAAAGAAATATTCGTTTCCCGGGCAAATTGTTCAAAGCAATCCAACTGGAGAAAAGCACCATGATGACGAGTACGGCGCTGATAACCCAGATTGAATCAGATGAAAAAATAAAGGCCAGGAAGTAACCGATAAGGAGTAATTGAATGAGCATTCTAATCAGTGCATAAATTGCCTGACCAAAATGTAACCGCCAAAAAAAAATGATGCCAATGACCATGAAAGCAGGAATAAAAGCAAGCGCTAAATGTTCGGCAGATATGACCTCGATGGTGGTATTCATTTCGCTGTGCGCTTAAATGATCACAATTTTGTCCAGACCGGAGTAATGTCAGCCGGCAAAGGCGCCAGCCGACCTAATTCAACCCAGACATTTGCCGGTGAATGGAAATCTGAACCTACAGATCCTAACAAATCAAAATCACGGGCATATTTTGCAGAGATAAAAATATCCTGTTCGGTACTTCTACCAGTGACGACTTCAATGGCTTCACCGCCCATGTCCTTGAATGCGCCAAGCAAACGTTTAATCCAGCTAGCAGTTAATTTATAACGTAAAGGATGAGCCAGTATGGCTATGCCGCCTGAATTTACAATCCATGAAATCGCTGTCTCAAGCTCAGCCCACTGTATCGATACAAAGGCTGGTTTTCCTTCACCGAGGTAATGATCAAAGGCTTGTTGTTGGCTATTAACATGCTGATTGGCGACCAGAAAATCAGCAAAATGAGTGCGGGTAATCATACTTTTTCCGGCAGTCTTCTTTATTGCTTCTAAAGCGCCTGTAATATTTTTTTTGGCCAATTTTTCTGCAATCTTTTCAGCCCGTTGCAGACGTTTTTTTTGAAGTTGTTCTATGCCGGACTTGAGTTCCGAATATTCTGGATCGATATTTATGCCGATAATGTGCAGAGTTTTATTTTTCCAGGAAGCAGACAATTCAATTCCCGGAAGTAATTTTATTCCTGTCTGGTTGGCTGCTTGCTGGGCTTCCGCAATGCCGGCTGTTGTGTCATGGTCAGTCAATGAAAGAACAGAAACCTGATGTTCTTTAGCGCGGTTTATTAATTCGGTAGGGCTTAAAGTACCGTCTGAAGCCAGTGAATGGCAATGCAGATCATATTTTTCAGGCATTAGTGTTGGTATTCTCCATACAGTTTGGCATACAGGCCATTTTGTTTAATTAAACTCTGATGAGCGCCTTGTTCACAGATTTGACCGTCTTCAAATACATAAACATGATCGGCTTGTTTGACAGCACTTAACCGGTGGGCAACAATAATTGTGGTTCGCCCATTTAGGAAATCGGCGAGTGCAGCATGTAATGATCTTTCGGTTTCTGCATCCAACGCCGAAGTTGCTTCATCCAGGATAACCACGCTCGGGTTGGCAATAATCATCCGTGCGATGGCTAATCGCTGCCTTTGTCCACCTGACATTCGCATGCCTTGACGTCCCACAATAGTATCGAGACCCTTATCAAGCGCTGCAATAGTGTCTTTGAGCTGAGCAATGTCAAGTGCCTTCCATAAAGCCTCATCATTGCTTTTTCTGCCTAGTGTTAAATTTTCCCGGATGCTGTCATTGAACAGAATCGGAGTTTGCAGGACAGTCACAACGTGTTCTCTTATAACGTCCAGTCCAATTTGATTGATAGGGTCTTTATTATAGTAAATCATGCCTTCATGCATGGGATAAAGGCCGATCAAATTTTGTACCAAAGTTGATTTTCCACCGCCACTGGCACCGACCAAAGCAACTTTTTCACCAGGGTTGATGGTCAGATTAATACCGCTTAGAACTTCATGGTCGTCGTTATAACGAAAATGCAGGTTTTCAATTCGAATGCCTACGGTTTCACCATCTTGAAAAGGGTTTTTAAAGTGTGGGTATTGGGGCTCCAAAGCCAGACTATTAAGCCTGTTGATTCTGTCCAAAGCCGCCTTGGCACTATAATAAGCATATTGGATGCCTAATACTTCTTGTACCGGCGCCATCATAAACCATAAGTAACCGAATACCGCCAACATTTCACCTATGGTCAGGTCTGAATAAATAACCATTAACATGGCAGTTGCCCGGAAAATGTCAAAACCGAACAGAAAAATTAGGAAGCTGGTACGGCCTGCGGCGTCACTTTTCCAGGAAAACGCAATAGAATGGTCTTTGACAGAACGTGCTGATTCAATTAATTGCTGACAATAATGTTTTTCCCGGTTGCTGGCACGGATCTGATGAATAGCTTCTAATGTTTCAGTTAAGGCTTGCTGAAAAACGCCAAAAGCTGAATTTTCCTTCGCTTTTAATTCTTTAACCTGTTTGCCGATTATTCGGGTGAAATAGATTACCACCGGGTTCAATAATAAAATGAACAAGCCAAGTTGCCAGTGCATCCAGAGTAGAATAATTGCAGTTCCGATAATGGTTAAAGTGGCAACCAGAAGCCTGCTGGTAGTGCTGCCTATGAATTGGTTTAAGGTATCCAGATCGGTAATTAAATGATTGGCGACAGTTCCACTACCCAGAGTTTCATATTCGGTCATGGATATTTTTTGCAGACGGTTGATGAGCTGCTTGCGAATACGAAAAATGATGTCCTTAGAAATACTGCTAAATTGGCGAGCCTGAATAATGTTGAAAATAAGGGCTATAATTCTTAATACCAGACTAACTATTAAAATAGTACCAATATAAAGGATTGGCGTATGCCAGTGCTCTGGGAAAAATTGATTGATGGTGTTAACGGCTTTGCCCGGCTTATCAAGCAATACCTCATCGACCAGCAATGGCATTAACAACGGTACTGGTACGCTGACTATAGTCGCAAGGACGGCAATAACGTGAGCCAGAATTAGCTGCCGTTTATGTTCCAGAGCTATTTTATAAATGTATTTCCAGGTGTAAGATGGTGATTTCTGGGACGAATCTGAGTTTTTGGTCACGATAAAGAATGATCAGTCGGACTTTATTTGATGAAGAAAAATGAATTAGGAAAAAAGCGGGTTGCAAAAATGTTGAATTATAAGTTTATCATAATCGTTAGCTTGTTGATGTTTTCCTCCACTAACTGGGGGATGACGTTAGCCAAGCAACGGAAATCTTTTTTGCAAGCAGAAAAACTGATTGCTTTAAAACAAGACAGTCAATTCAAACAAGTTTTGTCTCAATTACAGGGTTACCCGCTGGTTCCTTATTTGAAATATAGCTGGCTTATACAAAATCTGGATAGAAATAAAGAAATTTCCCAATTTCTGGCCGATTATGGACACACTCCCTATGCAAGGCTATTAAAACAAAAAAGATTGTTTTATCTGGCAAGAAACAAACGCTGGAAACAGTTTGTTAACAACTATTCAAAAAACCGTAGCAGGAAATTGCAATGCTATTACTACTGGGCACAATATAAAATGGGGCAAACCAAAAGTGCTGTAGATGGTGCAAAAAAATTATGGATGTCTGGTTTTTCACAGCCGAAGGCCTGCGATAAGTTGTTTGTCGAATTGAAGAAAACTGGCTATTTAACCCAAAAAAGATTTTGGCAACGATTTAGACTGGCAATGAAAAGTGGCAATTACGGATTGGCCAGATTTGTTAAAAAAAGTTTATCTGGAGAAAAACAAAAAATTGCGGAATTTTGGTTGAAAGTTAGCAAAAATCCGCAATTGGTTGAAGATGTAAAAAATTGGCCAGTCAAGAAAACTGACCAAGGCCCAATTTTTGCCCATGGGATTCGGCGTTTGATTGGTAAAGATTATACTTTGGCATTGAATCTTTGGGATAAATATAAAAACAACATCAAGATTTCCAAATCAGTACAGCAATCTATTGAAAAACGGTTGGCTTTGACACTCGCCTACAGGAAAAATCAAAACGCATTTTCACGACTAAGCAAAATTAATAGTGATGAACAAAAAATCAGAGCTTGGACTGTACGGTCTGCCTTAGCCATTCAGGATTGGCAGGGTGTAAACAAAGCTTTAGGGATGTTGAAACCTATAGAAAAAAACCAGGAACGCTGGAAATATTGGCAAGCGCGAGCTTTTAGTCAATTAGGCGAAAAAAACAAGGCAACCCAATTGTACAAAGAGCTTAAAAATAATCGTAGTTATTACGGCTTTCTGTCAGCTTACAATCTGCAGCAGCAACCTCAGCTTCAGGATCATCCTATTTTTTTAGAGACACGTCAATTACTTGATCTAAAGGAAAGCGCTGGTTTTAAAGCAGTCAGAGAATTTCGATTTTTTGATCGGGATGTTGAAGCAAAAAGGGAATGGTGGCATTTAGTTAAACATCTGGATAAAAATCAAATTTTAGCAGCCGCAAAAGTTGCTGAGCAGCATGATTGGCATAATCTGGCAATATTTACCGTCGCGAAAGTGAAGCACTGGGATGATGTGAATTTGCGATTTCCTTTGGTGTATTCGAAATTAGTCAGTCAAAATGCCAAATCACAAGGCATTGACCCTGCAATTATATTTGGATTGATTCGACGCGAGAGCGCTTTTGACAAATACGCGTTATCACCCGTTGGAGCAAGGGGATTGATGCAGATTATGCCGCGTACCGGCAGGCAGATTGCAAGAGATCTTAAAGAAAAATGGAGCGGTAAAAATATTCTTTTTCATGAGCAAACTAATTTGAAATACGGTGCTTTTTATTACAAACAGCTTTTGCAGCGTTTCCATGGCCATTTTGCTTTAGCGACCGCTGCTTATAATGCAGGGCCGCATCGTGTTAAACGATGGCTACCTTCAGATAAAACATTACCAGCAGATATTTGGATAGAAACCATACCATTTAAAGAAACCCGAGAATATGTGGCGGCTGTTTTGGCCTATGCTACCATTTACCAACAAAGATTAGGGGGTAAGTCTTTTCAAATGGAGCGTCTTATGCTTGATGTTAAGCCAGGTTAGTGTATAACATCAGTTCAAAATAATAATCATAATGAAAATGCCATCAGACCCTTCATTCAGTCAAATTTTCACTAATCTGGTAAAGCGTTTTTTGCCAAATTCGCAGGCAGTGGCGCTGGCGTTAATTTTACTGTTTGGTTTTCTCATTGTTTTTTACCTTGGCAATATTTTGATGCCAGTGCTGGTTGCTATTGTTATCGCTTATTTGCTGGAAGGGTTGATTGCTAAAGTTGAATTTTTGAAAATTCCACGAATTATTGCGGTGTTTTTAGTTTATTTTACGTTTATGGCTGGTTTGGCGTTTCTGCTGTTTGTTTTAATGCCCATGCTGTATGAACAAACCTTGCAACTGGTTCAACATACACCTGCGATGATCAAGGCGATGCAAAAAGAGGTCATGCGTTTGCCTGAAATGTATCCACAGCTCATTTCTGAGGATAAATTAAAGACTATTGTGTTTTCGGCTCAGCAGGAAATACTGACATATACTCAGGAATTATTGTCTTTTTCTGCCGCATCTGTGATTAGTCTGGTGACAGCAATGGTGTATCTGGTTCTGGTGCCTATGCTGGTGTTTTTTTTCATCAAGGATAAGCAGGATATCATTGTCTGGGCGACTCAGTTTTTGCCTAAAGACCGGCATTTATCAATGCGAGTCTGGCAGGAAGTTGATATGCAAATTGGTAATTACGTTCGCGGCAAGTTTGTTGAAATTGTGATTTTGTGGGTAGCTAGTTATGTGACTTTTTCACTTCTTGGGCTGAATTATGCCATGTTGCTGGCCGTGTTTATGGGTTTGCAAGCGATTATTCCGTATGTTGGTGCGACTTTGGTCACTTTTCCTGTTATCGGCGTTGCTTATTTTCAATGGGGAGTTAACGCTGATGAGTTTTTGTATATCGTGATCGCTTACGCCATTATTCAAATTATTGATGGCGTGGCGCTGGTGCCATTGTTATTTTCTGAAGCAGTCAATTTACACCCAATCGCAATTATTGTAGCAATTTTATTTTTTGGAGGACTCTGGGGGTTTTGGGGCGTATTTTTCGCAATTCCATTGGCAACATTGGTTAAAGCGGTTGTTTCCGCATGGCCAAAAAATAATGAGATTTCCCAGGATACTGAATTAATTTCGGATTTATCCCAGAGCGGAAACATTTCGATTTCTGAGGTTCTTCATAAGAATCAGATTCAATAAGAGAGTAAAAAAGTAAGCTTAGCTTTTTCAAATTGTAACTACTTAGCGTATTTATAGATACAATATCAGTAACTTATTTCAGAAGACGCCGTAAATACGTCCGTATAGGCTTGATTGTGTCATCCATGACACATACATTTCTTCCATAAGTTGCTGATATTGAGCAATTTTAGATATATTAAATATGCTGAATAGTTACTTTAAATTTTAGCTTTCCTTGCTCAATGCTTTAACGGCTTCCAGTACCTCTTCAACATGCTCTTTAACTTTTACTTTGCGCCATTCCTGAACTAATCGACCTTCTGGATCAATCAGAAAAGTACTGCGTTCAATGCCTTTAACTTTTTTTCCAAACATATTTTTCATTTTGATCACATCGAATAATTGACACAATTCTTCGTCAGTGTCGCTTATCAAATCAAAAGGAAATTCCTGCTTTGCCTTGAAATTCTCATGACTTTTAAGACTGTCACGAGACACGCCAAGAATTTCGGTTTTTAAAGCGACAAATTCATCATAGTGATCCCTAAACGCCTGGCCTTCCTTGATACACCCTGGGGTATTATCTTTTGGATAAAAATAAAGAACCAGATTTTTACCTTGGTAATCAGAAAGTTTTATTGTTTTATTACCAGTTGCTAATGCTGTGAAATCAGGAACCATACTGCCAATTTTAATTGTTGTCATGGTAATGCCTTGTCAATAAAATTAATCAATAGCTTAACATTTAGGTCAAATTGAAACTATTAAATAGTGATGATAAGAAAATTTACAGAGACAATGCACGGGCCATTTCTCGGCAACCATCCAGTTTTTTGGCCATTTGTTCAAAAACCACATCTTGGGCAGACAAACTGACACCTAAAGATTCCAAACGGTAATTTTCAGGTTTTTCCTCATTACCTCGGTGTAAGGCTGCGGTCATTCTGGCTGCGGAGCTGACCAGTAATGTTATCTCCCAAAATTTCAGTTTATAATCCGGGTTGAGGTGTTGTTCAATAGTAGTGGCTAATAGTTCTGGCAATCCCCATTCCCTGGCAATCCATGCTCCTACCGATGTATAGTCTGCGTAGGTAAGTTGCCGTAAAGCCTGACTTAGAGAAATGCTAGGGGTGCTAGTTTTCATTTTAAGAGCTTTGGTAGTTTCTTCTGGCATTTGGTCAGCAAACCACAAAAGTCCTATATGGTGTAATATTCCAGCGGTTTGGGCTGTTCCCACTGCTTCTTCGGGTAATATTCCAGGTTTAATTTTGGTTGCTAATATAGCTGCGCCTTCTGAAACCAAAATGCCTGTACTCCAAAAAAGTTCAATATCAAATCCTGGGCAACGAGCAGGATTAAAAGGGGAAGCAATAGCCAAAGCTAGACTAGTGCTGCGGACAATACTCATTCCTAGTCTGGCGCAGGCAGTTTCAAGATCAGTAATGGGTACAACAGGGGCGGCCCAGGCTGAATTTGCCAGAGCAACTATTCTGGCGACAATATTAGGATGATTTTTTATCTCTTTGGCCAGTTTAGGATAGGTCAAATTTTCATCTGCTAGTGTTGCAAGCAAATGCTGAATGCCGATAGGCAGGGTAGGTAAGGTAGGTTGCCTTGAAATTTTATGTTTAAAGACCGGAGGTTTTTTTTCCATGATCAAGTTTTTTTCAATTCAGACGACAGAACTAATGTTGTATCGTCTACAGATCACTTTGTAAGTGATGTTAGGTGGTAGGTTCAGTTTTTTTCATAGAAAAATCAGCATTTAGTAATTCAGGTAATTTCTCGAAAGCTATCGGGGTGCAAAAATAGTTCCCCTGGGCTACCTGGCAGCCGAGTCCATTCATAACCATGGCTTGTTCTTCCGTTTCTACTCCTTCAGCAATTAAAGTATAGTCCAAGGCATTGGCTAAGCCAAAAATTGTTCCTAACAATAAAGATGACTGGGAATTAATAACAACGTCTTGGACAAAAATGTTGTCTATTTTGAGGCAGTTTGCATGCAGTTGTTTTAAGGAAGAAAGCGAGGAAAAACCTGTTCCAAAATCATCAATAGCAATTTTTACTCCCATCTCTTTGAGTTGTTGGAAAATAGTATCATTGGTTTCCAGTTGCATAATGCTTTCAGTCACTTCAAGCTCAAGTAGTTCGGGTGCCAGCCCGGTATCGTCCAGAACCTTTTGAATCAAGCTGGGGAATGCTATTGTTGCAAAATGTTTTGCTGAAATATTGACTGCAATTTTAGGAATCTGGCCAATGGTACGATTAAAATCGGCAATTTGTTGACAAGCATTACGAAGCGCCCATTGGTCTATTTTATCGATTAAGCTCAGACTTTCTGCAATTGGAATAAATTCATTTGGCAAAATGACTCCCTTGTCAGGATGGCGCCACCTGATCAACGCTTCTACGCCAACTATCTGCCGAGTTTGAAAAGAAACTTGAGGTTGGTAATGAAGAATAAACTGATTTTGATCCAGGGCAGTTTGTAATAGCTGTTCATCATGCAAACGTTTTTTTGCCTTGGTAGTCATTTCAGGCGAATAAAACGCATAACGTTGTTTGCCTGCCTGTTTTGCGGCATACATAGCAACATCTGCTGCTTTCATTAAATCATGTTCATTATCGCCATCTTTGGGAAATATGGCGATACCAATGCTAACTCTCGGTTTAATTTGATGAGGACCAACGGTTAAAGGCTGATTAATATCATGCAAGCATCGGTTGGCAACTTCCGCAGCATTATAATCATCGGACAAATTGCCAACAATAATGCAAAATTCATCGCCACCCAAGCGAGCGGCAAAATCAATATCCCTGACAACTTTTTTCAGGCGTTGGGCAATGGATTTTAAAAACTGATCGCCAATGTTGTGCCCGAAACTGTCATTAACATCCTTGAAGCCATCCAGATCTAAAAACAGAAAGGCAAATTCTTCATTGCGTCGTCTGGCGTTTTTAATGCTTTCTTCGATTCTTACTTGATAATAAGCACGGCTTGCCAGACCAGTTAGGTTATCAAAGTAGGCGAGACGATGAATTTGCTTGGCGCTTTCTCGTTGTTGGGTAATATCCTGAACCGTTCCAATAACAATTTTTTCACTGTTATTAGTGACTTGTAGCATTTCCTGATGTACTAAAATAGAATGCGAGTCAGCAACTTGCAGTCGATATTCAACCATTTGATTTGATTGATGATTAACTGTTGCCTGGATTGCATCTTTTACGAAACTCCGATCTTCAGGGTGGATAAGTTGCAAATAACTCTGTAAGCTTCCATCAAAATCCTTCATTTCAAGGTCGCACAACATTGCCAGATGTGAAGAAATACTGAAGTTGTTCTGCTCTGGTTGCCAGTTCCAATAACCTAGTCGGGCGATTCGTTGGGCTGCATCCAACTGTAATTTTTTGTTTTTAAGTTCGGCAGTATTTTGAACCGCCCTCAGGATAAATTGCAGCCGGTGAATCAGAACAGCGTAATTAATCGGCTTTGGAATAAAATCTGATGCACCTACTTCAAAAGCCTGATTGACTGAATGCATATCATCACGACCGGTAACCATAATAACCGGTATATCGGATCCAGCCGGATCAATTCTGAGTTTTCTACAGGTTTCAAATCCGTCGAGTCCTTCCATTCCGGCGTCAAGTAAAATCAGATCAGGGGTTTGATTTTTAATTTTCTTCAATGCCTGTATACCGCTTTCTGCTTCATCCACAAGAAATGCAGCTGAACGAAGTGCTTCACTGGTAACCAGTCGAAAGCTGGCGTCATCGTCTACAATGAGAATATGCTGTTGTTTGGAAAGTGCCGGTTTTTTAACTGGTTCTGGTTGGGATTGGGTAGCTTCGATTTGTTCTTTCAATGACGCAGCTACTTTTTGTAAACCATCTTTAATGACCTGAAGCATTCTGTCAGAGCCTTTCAAGATACCTTGATTGCCTAAAATTTCCAGGGATTCACAGGCGCTAGCCATATCTTGTGCTCCGACGATAGCACAGGCAGATTTCAACCGGTGAGCAATTTTCCCAAATTCTGCTGGTTTTTGATCCTGGAAAGCCTGCTGCATTGCTACAATATCCTTTGGCGCATTTTCCAGAAACATTGCAACAGTTTTAACTAATAAATTTTCTCCGCTTGAGGTCTGTAAAGAACGCAGTTGATCTAACGCATTGTAATTGATAATTGGACGTTCATTTCGCTGAACTGCTAAAGCTGAGTGGGAAGCAATGTCGGTTTTCGGGCGGTTATTTTCAATGACTTTATGAGGTAACCATTTTTCCAGGATCTGTTGTAATTGTACTTGGGTAAATGGTTTAGTGATGTAGAAATCCATACCAGCGGCAGAACATTGATCCCGAATATTTTTTTGTACATCGGCAGTTAGCGCAATGATTGGGATTCGAGCTTTTCCAGATTTCTCTTTGCGGATTTGCTGAGTTGCTTGCAGGCCGTCAAGTTTTGGCATATGACAGTCCATAAAAATTAGGTCATAGTCCTGCTTTTTTACTGCTTCTATGGCTTTAAAACCATTGTTCACTATATGGACATCACAGCCCAGTTCCTCCAGCATGCTGCGCGCAACTTCCTGATTGATCGCGTTATCTTCAGCAAGCAGGATTTTAGCCTCAATGATAGTTGTGTTGTGACTAGGCATGCTTGGCGATTCAACAGACACTTCTTGCGCAGCCCCTAATATTCTAAGCAGGCTATTTAATAAAGGTTTTTGATATACCGGTTTGGTTAAATAATAACTGATGCCAAAGTTACTGAACTGATCTGCTTCAGCGCTAAAAGTATCAGAACTTAGCATGATGAGAAATAAATGTGAAATTAAAGGCTCATTTCGAATAATTGACGCCAGCTTCATACCATCCATATCCGGCATTTGCCAGTCAAGAAGGGCAATCCGATAAGGGTCATTTTCTGATGAAGCGTCTTTTAATTCGGCTAGCGCTCTGGTACTGTTGCCCACACAAGTGCAGCGCATTCCCCAAGCTTTTAGTTGCTCAAGTAGTATTTTTCTTTGGCTGGGATTATCATCGACGACCAGAATTTTTACTGCTCGTAGCTGCCGGGTATCAACTTTAATATTTTGTACGGGTTGTTTTGCTTCCAGTTCAAGTGAAAAATAAAAACAGGAGCCACTACCAGGCTGACTGTTCAAAAATATTTCAGAGTCCATTAGTTGTACTAATTGCCTGGAAATGGTCAGACCCAGACCAGTCCCACCAAAGCGGCGGGTAATGGAGCCATCGGTTTGAGTAAAGCCTTCAAAAATGCGTTGCTGTTGCTCAGGCTCAATGCCTGGCCCTGTGTCCAGAATTTCAAATTTAAAATTTAAATGATCTTTACGGGTTGTTAATTTTTGTTGTGTGACTTTTAATTGCACTTCTCCTGTTTCGGTGAATTTAATGGCATTTCCAATTAGGTTGATGAGTACCTGGCGAAGTCTTTCAGAGTCGCCATGAACGATATAATTCAGTTTGGGAGGTAAATTGAGAACTAATTCAAGACCTTTACGATGGGCTTGATTAGCAGATGTTTCCAGTGTTTCTTCAAGTAATTGTCGCAAATCAAAATCAGTTTTGACTAACTGGAGTTTGCCTGCTTCAATTTTTGAAAAATCCAGAATGTTATTGATAATACCTAATAAAGAATTTGCTGAACGTAAAATTGTATTGGCCAATCTTTCTTGGCGATCATCCAGTTTGGAATGCATGAGTAATTCAGTCATGCCTAGAATTCCATTCATAGGCGTGCGAATTTCATGGCTGATCATCGCTAAAAAATCACTTTTGGTTCGACTGGCGAGTTCTGCCGCTTCTTTTGCTTGAATTGCACTTTGGGTGATTTGTTCCAGTTCCTGATTTTTTTTAGATAGCTCCCTGGTACGGGCAACGACTTTTTTTTCCAGTGCGGTTCGATGAGAGGAAAGTTCGGAATCTCTGTCCTGGATTTCACCCAACATGGTATTAAAAACAGTGGCCATTTGTCCGAATTCATCTGTCCCGGTATTGTTAACGCGGGCAGTAAAATCTTTTTTTTCTGTAACTGATTTCATGACCTGCATAAAATCAATCAGTGGCTCAGAAAAGATTTTTTGCAGTGTTGAGGACATTCGTAAAATCACCAGTAATGTCAGTAATAAAACTGCGATGAGAATTTGATAAAAAGAGAAAAGTTGTTTTTTTAATCGGGACAGATCATTAACCAGGTGAATAGTCCCAACTGTTTTTTGGTTTAAAATAATGGGCTGTATCAAGTGCAGATAACCCCGTTCATCATACTTCAGTGTGCCAGTTTTAATGGTTGGGGGAAAAAAGGTATTGACTAGCATTTCTTTTAATGTAGTCAGCCAGGAACCAGAACCAGTTATGGTTCCAGCAGTTGTTTTGAATTTGTAGTTACCGATTGCTTCGAGTTGCTTTTTACTCCAGGGTGAAATCTGAGTTTTATCAGTATTAAATTGCGCAAAGATCTGGTTGTCCAGGTCATATATATATGCTGCAATAATTTCCGGGTTGGTTTTTACTACCGTTAAAGTTTTCTCGGCAGTTTTCTTGTCCGCAAAAGCCAAGGCGGCTGAACAATTCCATCCAACAACATTAGCCAGAGATAATAATTCCTGCTCAACTGCTCTTTTTTTACTATGAAACTCAAAAATGACAAATGCTGAAGTGATTAAAAGCATGGCAGAAACGGCAGTCACTGACATGATTAAAATGAGTTTGGTCCGGATTGGAATATTATGAAAAAAATTAGATCGCATGAATCGGATTGTATACCTTAGGTTGCTAATAATTCCTTATTTTTATTATGGTTGATTATTTCATAATTGTAGAAAGTGTTACTATGTTTTAACCAAACGACTATCTTTTTATCGGTTCAAGAATGGCATCAATATTAATATGATCGCAAAATTCCAGAAATTCTTCTCTCAAGTTAAGAATTCGTATTCCCGCAGGAACCAGGAGAATGAAACGGGTGGTGACCAGTTCTGATTGTGAATAAGAATCGACATATCGACTACTTGATATTTCTTCAATGGTAAGGTCATGGTCGCTAATGAAAGCTATAATACTTTGCAATGCATCCTGGCGTTCCAATGAGACAGTTTCTAAAGAATACGGGGTAAAATCATCGTGGCTGATAAATTTACCTGGCCTGAGCAGGTGAATTTTGATTTCCAACTTTTTTTCAAGATTTTCCAGCAGATTTTCCAGCTTTGCTATTTGGTTCCACTCGCCATTGACCAGAAAATACGCTGCTGTGCAGGCCATTAACCGGTTCGCCCGCATCTCAAGGATTGAACATTTACAATCATTGACGGCAAACAAGATTCGTTCAATAAAATTGCTTTTGGTATAACCCAGTACCGTGATTGTTAATTGCATGACCTATATCGCTGTTTTTTTGACCTAAGAGTTTATCATTTTTTAATAGAAGTTATACTGTTTATACTTAAGGAAATCTCGAAGATTAATTATTTGGTAACGTTTGTTCGGGGGACAAAACTCACTTTTCAAACATCTATTAAACGATCTAGTAAAATAAAACAAATTTTGTAACTACTCAGTGTATCTATAGTTTCAATATCAGTAACTTATTCCAGAAGACGCCGTAAATACGCGTGTAGGCTTGATTGTGTCATCCATGACACATACACTTCTTCCATAAGCAACTAATATTTAAAAATTTAGTTAAATTAAATACGCTGAATAGTTACCAAATTTTTTGAATACCACCAAAACTTTTACTCATGTGAAAAATTATGGCAGATGAAAATGATAAGCAAAAGCAGGAAAATTTAGACGAATTTGAAAGCCAGTCTTCATCAGATAAAAATGACTTTCTTGAAGATGATGATGCGATTGATCAACTTTTAATGGATGAAATGTTTGGAGCTTCTGAACAAGAACAAGGGGCTGAAGATTTGGTGGAAATTGATGAATTCGCTGAGGATGAACCGGATGAATTTGCTGAAGACAATGAGTCAACTGAATTAATTCCTGAGGAAACGCAAACGTCAGAATCAAGTGGGCCTGAAGTCGCCACAGAAGAAAATAGTTATTTAGACGATTTTGATATTACTGCAGATGACGATGAGATTTTTCCTGAAGAAAACTCCAATGAGGATTTATCCGAACCGCAGGCACAAGGCGGTTTTGAGTCTGGTGTCATTCAAGAGGCATTAACTGCTAATTCTGGTGATGATTTAAAACAAGATTCTGTTGCTGAAGAAAAACCGGAAACTAGTAGCAATGTCATAGCGGAAGCATTAACGGCCCAAGTCAGCCAATTGTGGGCAGAGGTGGCCGATGTTAAAGAGCAGATGACCAATACCAAGCCGAATGATCCCACAGATGCCATTGAACAAATCAATAAAAAATTAAAACGCTTATCACGGGAACAGGAGGATACTAATAAAAGTAATAAATTACTAGCTAGTATTGCTATTGGAATGGCAGCTCTGGCCACTATCCTTGCAATTGTGGCGATGATTCAGATTAGTAGTTTAGATTCTGATGTTACTGATTTGACGACTCTAGTTTCTGATATGGAAGAATCAGTCACGGAACCGGATGTTAATACGCAAAACACTTTGAAAAGTCTGAAAGACTCATATCTATTACTAGACAATAATCAACAGAGCATCAGAACTCAATTGGCTATGTTGAAAGATCAATTAAACAACCAAGCCGGTACAAATCAAAGTCAGGAAGAAATGCAGGGACTTATTGGCAAATTGCAACAGCAAGTTTTAGATATTAATAATAAGGTTATCGAATTATCGGCATCAATCAAAAAACTCGAAACCCGTAAGGCGAAGAGGTCAACAAAAGTAGTTAGTAAGAAAAAAACCAAAACATCGGCTGATTGGACTGTCAATTTAGTTTCTTTTAAACAGGACTGGTACGCTAAGAAAAAAGCGGCTGAATTCAAAAAAAAGGGAATACCAGTAGAGGTGGTTGCTGTGAAAGTGAAGGGTGAAAAATGGTATCGGCTTCGTGTGACAGGTTTTAAAACCAAATACGAGGCAGGCTCCTATGCTTCCAGAGCCAAAAAAGCGCTTAATTTAAGTTCGGTTTGGGTGACTCAAAAATAGTGGAAGGATTTTAAAATCATGTTCTTTTTTGCTTGAAATGGAGAAGATGGCTTTGCTTTTTGATATCCAAATTCCGCATTAATGAATGATGATTTCTTAAGATTGATTTTTTATTGCCTTTATAAAACGGAATCTAGTTATTTATAATCAGTCGCTTATGGATGATTGTTGCAAATGATTAATCATCAAAAAACCAGTTTTATTCGCAAAAAGGATGATTTCAACCGGGCAACCTGGTTAAATTTTATTTATCGACTATTCTTGAATAATTGCTACTTTTTTGGAGTCTGGATGGATGGCGGGCGAACAAACACCTCATATATTGATTGTTGATGATGAACAACTGAATCTCGAAATTATTTCGGAGTATCTGGCTGACTGTGATTACCGAATAAGTACCGCGGAAGATGGTGAAATAGCCTGGTCCATGTTGGAAAAACATCCGCAAAGTTTTGATGTGATTTTGTTGGACAGAATGATGCCCAATGTTTCCGGATTGAAAGTTTTGGAACGTATCAAGGAACATGAAATTCTCAAGAATTGCCCGGTAATTTTTCAAACCGCAAAAGCCAGTCACGATGATATTCTGGAAGGTATTTCAGCAGGTGCTTATTATTATCTGACCAAGCCGTTTGCCGAAGAAATGTTGTTGTCGATTGTCAATACAGCCGTTAATGACCGGTTGCGATTTAAAAAACTACAAACTGATCTCCATCAAACAAAACAAACCATGGGCTTGTTGAAATCAGCCAGTTTCGATTTTCAAACTCCAGACGAGGCCCGTGCAATTGCTTCCTTGATATCGAACGCTTGTACTGATCCTGAAAAAGTAGTTCTGGGTCTTACTGAGCTTATGATAAATGCTATTGAACATGGTAATCTGGCTATCACTTATGAAGAAAAATCTGTGCTTAATGCCAGTGGTGAGTGGGAACAGGAAGTAGAAAAAAGGCTTGCACAAGCAGAAAATACTGAAAAATTTGCCCGAATTCAGTTCAACAATCATCAACACGAGGGAATACAAATTATTATTACTGACCAGGGGCAAGGTTTTGATTGGCAAAATTATCTGGATTTTGCTCCTGATAGAGCTATGGATAATCATGGTCGCGGTATCGCAATGGCTAATAAACTTAGTTTTAATCATATTGAATACAAAGGCAATGGAAATGAGGTTCATGCTTTCCTGTAAAGATGTTTTGAGCTGATTGTATGCCAACTTCGCAACCACAGGTAACACCGGATTCGGTTAAAGAACTGCTACAGGAACTGGCTGACCTGAAAAAACAGCATGAGGAAGTTTCTCAGGCTGGTTTTGAGTTAATTTCAGCACAGACCAAGCTTCAGTCATTACTTCACAATGCTACTGATGGCATTATTGCTTTTAATCCTGATGGTACGGTAGCAACTTTTAACCTCGCCGCTCAACACATTTTTGGATACACTGAAGGCGAGGTGATTAGCCGTAAAATTCCAGATCTGATTCCTTGTCCTGACTGGGCAGACGATAATGTTGCTGAATATATTCGCTATTTTATTTTATCCCGGTCATCTGAAAATGTGCCTCTGCCTGGCAAGCACAGGATGGGGTTTGATATTCTGCTTCATATTTCCACCGGTCTGGCCAGCCAGCATGACACAACATTATTCGATGATGAACAAGATGTCACATTATTTGATGACGATCTTGATGATGTCGAGGAAGTTAATCAAGATCAAACGCTGGTTTGTTTTTTTCGCGATATTACCTTAAATAAAAAACTGGAAAAGGAATTATCTGACCATAAACAGGCTCTGGACTTTGCTACTGGTGTAATAATAATGGATCAGGAATTTTGCATTGTTGATGTAAATGAGAAATTTTGTCAGATTTTAGCTCGGGATCGTAAGGAATTTATAGGCGAATTTAACCAAAATATAATAGATAAAAGCCATTGCGAAACCACGAAAAATACCATTAGAAAACAATCATTTTTATCTGATGGTAACCCATGGAGTGGAGAAACCTGTTATCGAAACAAACATGATGAACGTATCTGGTTGAAAGAATGCAGTACCCCGTTTCTGGATGAAGACCAAAAGCCTTACCGGTTTTTAAGTATTCTTAATGATATTACCCAACAAAAAAAAGTTGAACTGGAATTAAAGCAGCATCGTGACCATTTGCAGGATCTCATTAATGAACAGCTTGCTGAATTAATTTCTGCAAAAAATACCGCAGAAATCGCTAATCAGGCAAAATCAGAATTTTTGAATAATATCTCTCATGAATTAAGAACGCCGATGCATAGCATTCTTAGTTTTACCCAACTCGGTTTAAAGCAGCTAAAAAAGGCTGATTTTAAGGAACAGAGCCTGGAAAAATTAAAACGTTTTCTAAATAATATTGATACCAGCGGCCAGCGTTTGCTGGCTTTATTAAATGATTTACTGGATCTCGCCAAACTTGAAACTGGAAAAGTTGACTATCAATTTGAGAATAAAGATTTAAGCGAATTAATCAGGCAGATTATTGCTGAAAATGAAGCAAAACTTGCAGCAAAATCTATTGATCTAGATTTTCCTGTAGCAACAAATAACTATAGGATGATTTTCGACTGGAACAAAATTGCCCAGGTGATTAATAATTTATTTTCCAATGCCATTAAATTTGCACCTGAAAAATCCACGATCAAAGTAAACCTGGAAAAGTCTAATTTTAATATTGGCAGGCGAAAATCCGATAGTATCAACAAATCATGTGTCTTGTTTACCATTACCGACCAAGGACCTGGAATACCAGAAAATGAACTGGAAGCGGTATTTGATAAATTTATTCAAAGCAGCAAAACCAAAAGTGGGGCTGGCGGCACTGGGCTGGGGCTGGCTATTTGCAAGGAAATCGTGGCCGCACATCAGGGCAGAATTTGGGCTGAACCAAATCCTGAAGGCGGTGCAGTATTTAAATTTTTAATTCCTGAAAACTGCAGAATATAAATTTTGGAAAAGATAATCAAGTCTGTACTAATGTCAACAAGTTCTGGATAGTGCCAATGGATTTGCCACACTTTCTTTGCTTTCGGTATATTGGTAAATAGAAATGATTTTTCTGTAATCGTGTACTGCAAAAAACGTATGGATCTTCAAGAAATGGACAAATTTTGCACGATTTAGTGCTTTTATTATCTTTAACCTAGCATTTCATTATACCTCCGAGATGGCATTAAATATGCATTTAAGCTATTGCTGAAATAATGCAAACAACTCTTGGAAATTTGTGAGGCAGTGTTTTTTTTATTCAAAAACAACAAAAACAGCGTAATCACAATAACCCTATGAGTTGAATGAATATTCAATGAAATATTCAAAAAGCCACATAAATTTAGGAGGTATAAACATGATGTTTTTTTTAAATGAACAACAGCATTTTAGAAAAAAAACCAAAGATAACAATATAAAGCAAATACATAAAAAGTCAGCACTAATCATAAAATCAGCGTATTTAGGTCTCATTATTGGTTTTGGCGCTTGCTCTTCTGCTTTTGCGCTAGAACTTATTGATCTAGGTGCAAATGTAAAGCCTTTGGATATCAATAATAATGGTACTGTGGTTGGTGCAAAAAATACCAATCAATATCCCAATGTCGCGTTTCGCTGGACTGCTTCAAGTGGCATTGAAATTTTAGATGGCATAGCAGCCAATGCCATTAATGATAATGAAGTGGTAGCCGGCAACGCCCAGGCTGGCGCTTTCTTTTATGATGGAGGGGTACTGACAAACCTGGGGGCTCAATATACTGCACAAGGTATTAATTCTCTAGGACAACTGGCTGGAAGCCAGGAGAAAATCAATCCATTCCGCAGGACGAATGGAAAGAATCCGGCGATTTATCATCCTGATACGCAAAGCTGGTCTTTTTTGGATGTAGCAAGATTTGGATCCCGTGGTAGAAGAAAAGGGGTCTACGCTGATCTTTATAATTTAATGGATATTAACGACTCAGGCTATGCGGTGGGAACAAAAAGACGCTATGGACTTTCTGGTTCATTTGGGTTTGCTATAACACCGGGTTCTCAAACCGTAGCGTTTGTCCCGCAAGCGAGCAATGCGCTGGCAATTAATGACCTTAACCATATCGTTGGAACAACTCGTTTCATGAGGCCGGGAGGAACAAGAAATCCAAGTGAATATATTTATCCTCATGCATATTTCTATGATTTGGATACGGATAATTTTATTGATCTGGGTACCCTGCCTCCGACTGTCGGTTCAGCCAGCGCTGCTTCGAGCTGGGCTTATGATATAAATGAATCGGATCAAGTGGTTGGCTTTTCTCAGGTAGTGGTAACGAACTCAAGTGCCAATGCTCCGCAAAGCATTCATGCCTTTATCTGGGAAAATGGACAAATGACTGATTTGAATGATTTAATTCAACCAAGTGCTTGGTTATTAACCAAAGCCTTAGCAATTAATGATAATGGCGATATTGTAGGAATAGGATTAAAGAATGGTGTAGAACACGGTTTTGTACTGAATGTTGCCAATACAAACCCGCCTGTTCCTGTAAATCAGATTCCAGTTGCGAAAGCCAGCGCAGATGTTACTTCTGGTAGTACGCCGCTCAAAGTTAATTTTGACGGATCGGGTTCATTTGATTCTGATGGTTCTATTGTCGATTTCTTTTGGGATTTTGGCGATGGCAATAGTTCGAATATGGCTAATCCAAGTCATACTTTTGCATCTGTAGGTGACTACATTGTTACTTTGACTGTTACGGATGATAAGGGTGAAACAAATAGCGCCTCGGTTACAATTTCTGTCAAGGATATAAGTACTGGTTGTAGTGTTAATTGTGTTTTGGTCGATAAAATTTCCCTTAACTACAGGGCTAAGTCCAAAAAAATTATAGGCCGGGTGTTTTTGGTTGATGAAAACAACCGTTCTACTATTAAGAAAGGGGCGGTTGTCAATGTCACTTGGTTATTACCCGATGGATCAACGATTAAACAAAAAAGAAAAATTAAAAAACAATCTTGGGCTGCTTATTTTAAGCTAAAAAAAGTCAAGGCTTCCGGGGTATATAAACTGACTGTCGATTCGGTAACAGATAATAATCGTGTTTTCGATCCCGACAATAGCAACACATTATTTAAAACAATCAGTATTTCCAGATAATAGTATTTGCAATCATGTGCCAATAGCATTTTTTGGATGATTAGGCATTAAGAAAAGTAGGTGCGCTTCATGCGTGCCTACTTCAATCATAATTTGGTTCAAGGTTGTTATCTGGTCGGGGTGCAGTTCCCTGAGTATTAGCAATTAATTCTTCAAGAATGGGGTCAATGTTTGCAGCGACTCCTTCTCCGTATGTATTATCATAACCATTATTTTGACCAAATGAATGACTGCTAATTGCGATTCCTTCACCAAACTCGTTTTCCTCTCCTACTTTTTCCTGCTCAGGAGTGATGGCTATTGCAACCCCTTCCCCATATTCGTTTTCATATCCTATATCTGGTGATCCCATCATTTGAGTAGGTTGTTTATAGGTGTTGGTTAATAATCTAACTGGTTCGTTGTCAATCAGCGGTTCTTTTTTACTACTGGAATATTTTTTTTGAAAAAAGGTTGTTATTGCTGCAGCCATAAAGGCCTTATTATGATCAGTTTCGCCAGCATAAATGTTTCTTTTTTGTATATTAGGCTTGATTGATTTGGTAATGTCTGAAGTACCAGTGTTGAAATTAAATAAATAAAAAGTCCAAAGAATACTTAATATCAAAAATAAATAGGAATATTTCATGATTTTGGCCTATTAAATGTCCCCTAAATTTAAATGTCCCCTAAATTCTGCAAAAAAGCTGCCATTACTTTAATTTGATATGGCAGCCATTCAGCTATTATATTTCTGCTTAGACGTCCTCTGAAGATTACGTTACGCCATCCCTTTGTTGTTCCAGCTCTCAGGTAATAAGCTGCTGCCCCAATATCTTGCCATTTAAATGTTACCGTTGATGACGAGAGTGTTGATCCATTAACTGGGCTTGTGATCTCTGATTTTTTGATAACTGATTTTGGTGCTTTATAGGCAATTACAGTAGAATCGCTGTGTCGCCAAGTATTATCGATTTTACTTGATATTCTTATAAAAACATTTTTGCCACCCTTTAGTAAATTTGTAATCATTTTTGAAGTGTTGAGAGTCCTTGAGATGCGCTCATAAAATCTTTTATATTCGGATGACAAAAGTTCAGCAGAAAATATCGGGTTGTTTTCGCAGCACCGAGGGAGTCCAAATTTTCTGTCGTATTCGCGCCTATTTGTCGACTTGCCGAAAACAGTAGGCGTTTGCTTCCAGTGCCTTGGCTCTTCTGTTTGAGGAGAAATTGTCAAGTTTTGTGGATTCAATTTTATAATTTGGGCGGATTACGCTGAATAGTTACTAATTTTCTTGCTCTGCATTTGCACTTAGCTCTCATGGATTAATTTTTTGTGATTGTCAGTATGACAATATTGATAGAGCAAGAAGTGGGCCAAACAGTGTCATGTTAGGTGAAGAGTATAATTAATTAATAGCAAA
>Ga0256841_1001049_pt1 | contig 25485 bp, 26 predicted proteins | sample 356308metaG_FD_185971 | JGI IMG/M metagenome (GOLD analysis project Ga0256841, IMG submission 185971) | Hydrothermal vent microbial communities from Mid Atlantic Ridge, Atlantic Ocean - 356-308 | ecosystem: Environmental > Aquatic > Marine > Hydrothermal vents | place: Atlantic Ocean: Mid...
TGCCCGAGGAAGGCGCCCGCCCCTGGCCCGAGGTGGCGCGGCTGGACGCGCAGACAATAAACCTGCTGAAGCCGCTGGCTAGGAAACTGGGGTTGGATAAAGCGACTAACGAGTAGAATACAGGCAATGAAACGCTTTCTGATAATTGCGCTGCTCTTCAGCAGCGCGCTGACGGGCGCAGTCGTAGCACAAACGCTGGTAGGCGTAGAACTGGCCAGCGCCACCGCCCTCAAGATGGACAGCCAAGTGCGCCTGCCCCACGGCTCCTTCCGCGCCATGGGGCAAGGAGTGAAACCCTGGATAGCCAAAGTACGCGGCGGCGAGGCCTATGGCCGCTGGGAAGTCTATCTAGCCAAAGGCGTGGCGCGTCGCCTGCAGGGCGCCTTCGTGAGCCAGGTGCAAGCGGGCTTTGCCGCGGCGGGCTACCTGCTGGAAGGACGTCGCAATTATGTCCTGGGGAGGGAAAAACACACCAGCTACACCTTCGGCGCGGCTGGCGGTAAGCGAGCCCTGCTATACGTCATCGAAACCCCCGAGGCGCTCGTTTGGCTCGTGGGGTGGTCGCGATAGCCTTTGCGCACGGGGCTGGCGCCCTTTAGTATAGGTAGCATATGCGCGTTATCGTCATAGGCACTCGCGGCAGTTTGCTGGCTCTAACGCAGACTCGTTGGGCCGTCGCGCGGCTGAAGGAAAACTGGCCCGAAGCCGAACTCAAGATAAAAACGATCACCACCAGAGGCGACCGCGGCGCCGACCCGCGCGAACAGAACATCTTCGTGGGCGAGCTGGAAGACGCCCTACGCAGCGGCGAGATTGACATTGCCGTGCACTCTCTAAAAGACCTGCCGACGACGCAGCCCGAGGGTCTGATGATAGCGGGCGTACCGCGGCGGGTAGACCCGCGAGACGCCTTCGTGGGGCGTAACGGCGTTCTCAAGATGAACGACTTGCCCCGGGGGGCCAGGGTGGGCACCAGCTCCACCCGTCGCAAAGCGCAGTTACTGGCGTGGCGGGAGGACTTGGAAGTAGTTCCTCTCAGGGGAAATATCGACACCAGGCTGAAAAAACTGGTCAGCGAAGACCTGGACGGCATAATCTTGGCGGCGGCGGGGCTGCTGCGGCTGGACATGCGCAACCGCATCAGCGAGTTCGTGGACAGCGAGATCCTGCTGCCCTCGCCCGGCCAGGGGGCGCTGGCGCTCGAGGTGCGCGAGGGAGACGACATGGCCGACGAGCTGGCCTACAGCCTCAACGACGCCTCCACCAGGGCGCGGGTGCTGGCGGAACGCGGCTTCCTGCACGGCCTGGGCGCGGGCTGCCTGGCGCCGGTGGGAGCGCTGGCGCACTTGCAGGACGACCTGTTAATCCTCGACGCGGCCCTCTACTCCGCGGACGGCAAGACAATCATCCGCGGCGAGGTCGAGGGCAGCCCCAGCGAAGCCTGGGAGATGGGCCTGGAACTGGCTAAAGACGTAGTGGCCGCGGGCGGGCGCGAGATACTGGACAGCCTGGAACAGTAACGGACATTAGTACCACCTCCCCTTCACTTGTTTTCTGTATACTGAGGTCGCTATGGCCATGAAGCGCCTTACCAGACAACGCAAAGCAGTCATGGACGTCTTGCAGGAGGCGCGCAACCATCCCGACGCCGCCTGGATATACCAGGAAGTGCGTAAGGTGGTCCCCAATATCAGCCTCGGCACCGTTTACCGCACCCTCGAGGTCCTGGTTGACGAGGGCAGGATAATGCAGCTGGCCCGCCCCGGAGAGGCGACCCGCTACGACGCCAACCCTGCGCCGCACCAGCACTTCATCTGCGAGCGCTGCGGCGCCATCATCGACCTGGACGTATCCGCCGCCGAGGTCCTAGAGAAAGCGCGCCGGGCCTACCCCGAGATGGTCTTTCAAAGCGCCGACATAGAGTTCCGCGGACTCTGCGCCGACTGCCGCGACAAACTTCAGTCTTGATTCTGCACGAGCTCGAGCGCCTGAGGCGGCGAGGCGTCAAACCCGGGCTCGAGCGCGTTCGTAAAATCCTGGCCCGTTTGGGTAACCCCGAGCGGGCCTTTCGGGTAGTTCTTATCGGCGGCAGCAACGGCAAGGGTTCTACCGCCCGCGCGCTCGCGGAAATAATGCGGGCCGACGGCAAAAAAGTTGGTCTGTATACCAGCCCCCACCTGCTGCGTTTTAGCGAGCGAATAGTCCTGGACGGCAAAGAGGCGGACGAGTCTGAGATAGAAAGCGCCCTCACCGATATCTGGCCTTTGCTGACCCGCTTTAAGGCGACCTACTTCGAAGCGGCGACCGTGCTGGCCCTCGCCTGCTTCGCCAAAGCGGGAGTGGAGCTGGCGGTATTAGAGGTGGGTCTGGGGGGGCGCTTTGACGCCGTCAACGTTACCGAACCCGAACTTTCCATTATCACCAATATCAGCCTGGAACACACCGACTGGCTGGGCGCGACCCTGAAAGATATCGCTCGCGAAAAGGCTGGGATTATCAGGCCGGGTCGGCTGGTTCTTAGTTCGGCCAACGGTCAAGCGGCAAGTTTCTTGGCGGAAATTGCCCGCAGTAAGGGTGCAGTGATAAGTTTTGCCGTTCCCAGCCAAGTGCAAGTATCCGGATACGGAGTAGACTTTTCCCTGGAGCGGCGCCGCTACCACGGCTCGCTTATGGGGCGTCACCAAGCCAAAAACCTGGGCCTGGCGGTTCTGGCAGCCCGGCGTCTGGGAGCGGGAGAAAAAGCCGTTTCCAACGCGCTAGCGAGGCTGACCCATCCGGGGCGGCTCAGTTACTACCCGAGCGAGCGGCTGCTCTGCGACGGCGCCCACAACCCGGCCGGCGCGGCGGTGCTGGCCCAAGCGCTACGCGACTACTTCCCCACGAGCCGCAAAACCTTGGTCTTCGCCGTTAGCAAAGACAAAGACGTAGCCGCCATGGTCGCCAGGCTGACGCCCCTGTTCGAGCGCGTCATCTTGACCGGTTTTCCCGGCATGCGCAGCCGCCCGCCGGCGGAGTTGCGCCGCTATTTCTCGGGGGCCGCCTTGGAAAGCGACCCGGCCAAGGCGTTGGCGACGGCGCAAACGGAACGAGCCGATGGGGGTTTGACGGTGGCCGCCGGCAGCCTTTACCTGCTGGCGGCGCTGGCCCGCCATAGAGCCGGCCTGGCGCCGGAAGAACGCAGTCAGTAACCCACCCGCCAGCGCCTTACGCCTGACGCGTCCAGCCCTTGCAGCAGCTCGCGCGCCGTTTTGTGGAGGAGGGGGTGGCGCCAGCCCGGAGCCGCCTCCGCCAGCGGCGCCAGTACGAAGGGGCGCTGGTGCAGGCGCGGGTGCGGCAACCTCAACCCCGGCTCGTCTATCACCTGGCCGGCGTAGTCGAGCAGGTCGAGGTCTATGGTCCGCGGACCCCAGCGTTCTCCGCGCACGCGGCCCAGGCGGCTCTCGATCTGCAGCATTTCTCGTAAAAGCTCTCTCGCCGGAAGGCTGGTTTGCGCCAGCAAAACAGCGTTCAAATAAGGTCCCTGGCCCGCCGGGCCTACGGGCTCGGTTTCGTATAGCGAGGAAAGCAGCTCTGGACGTAGTCCTTGCAACCGGGAAAGCTGAGAGACCGCCTGCAACAGAAAACCCGCTCGTTCGCCCAGGTTGGAGCCTAGCGCGATCAACACCGGCGTATCGTTCATCCCCTCAAGACTAACGCAGAGCGGCGCTCTGCCGTAACGTAAGGCAGAGCGCCGCCAGCCAGGCAAAGGATCAGCTGGGCATGACTATGCCGCGGCGCTCCAGATAGCGGTATACAGAGACCTTGACCACGTCGTTGAAGAGGAACCAGACGAAGGCGTAGACCCAGAGGAAGGCCGCCCAGCTCCAGCCCATCGGGGTCATGACGTGGCCGAAGAACCAACCGTAGACGCCGATCAGGGTACCCAGCACCGCCGTAGACATCGTCGCCCAGAAGAGGATGGCCGAGGGGTAGGGCTTCGTCCAGAACCAGCGGTCGTAGGTGCGGGTGTTGTAGAGGGTGCCGTGACCGGCGACGATCAGCTTGACGAAGAAGATCGTTTGGATCAGGTCGTGCGGCAGCTGCCAAACCACCACTGTCAGGTAGAAGAGCAGGAACGAGGAGAGCAGCCCTGCGGCTCCCAGCCAGCCGGAAACGGTAAGCACCTCGTGCATGTTCCAGCGCACCGGGTTCTTTGAAACCTTGGCGTTGTCGTAGGCGATCGTCAATATGGGCAGGTCGTTGAGCAGCGCCAGGATGATGATCATTAGCGCGGTAACTGGGTAGAAGTTGAAGAAGGTGATCGTGGCCCACATAAGCAGCACGACACGCACCGTCTCGGCTATGCGGTAGATGGCGTAACTCTTCATGCGCTCGAATATCTGCCGCGCCAGCTCCACCGCCTTGACGATGACGCCCAAGCCCGGAGCCAGCAGCACCAGGTCGGCCGCAGCCCTGGCGGCGTCGCTGGCGCTAGCCACGGCGACGCCGCAGTCGGCTTTCTTGAGCGCGGGGGCGTCGTTCACGCCGTCGCCGGTCATGGCCACGTAATGCCCGGCCTTTTGCAGCTTGTCGACTATAAAGTACTTGTCCTCGGGGAAAACCTGGGCAAAGCCGTCGGCCCGCTCGACCAGCTCGATTATCTCCGACTCATGGCGGTGCACCGTGCCAAGGTTCTCTTTTTCGAAGATCTGCGACAATTCCTCCACCACCCGCCGCACGAAACGCTTCTTTTCTGCTTCGGCGGCGTCCGGCTTGAAGGCCTCGAAAAGGTTGCGGGTGAGCACCTCCGCCAGCACCCGCCACTCTTTCATGCCGGCCTCGCGTAGCTCCCGCACGTCGAGTATCTCGTTGCCTATACCCAGCACCCGCGCGATATAGCGGGCGATGGCGACGTGATCGCCGGTGATCATCTTGACGTCGAGACCAAGACGTCGCGCCTCGGCTATGACCTGCTTGGAGTCGGGGCGGGGCGGGTCGTAAAGAGGGATGAGACCGACGAAGCGGACGGGCCCTTTGCCCTCGCGCATCGCCACCGCCAGCACCCGGAAACCGTTTTCGGCCAGCCGCTCCAGGTCTTCGTTTACCTTTTGCAGGTCCTCGGCGGAGTCGCAAAGGTCAATTATCACCTGCGGGGCGCCCTTGCTGACCCATATCTGCTTGCCGTCGCACAAAACCGTGGCTTCGGTGCGCTTACGAACCGGGTCGAACGGCACGAAGTCCTGCACCTGGCAGGCCGCTAACCTGTCGCTCAGGCTGAGTTTTTTGGCTTCGGCGAAGATGGGTTCTTCGATGGGGTCGTGGTTTTCTTCGCGGGAAGCCAGCAAAGCGTAAAAAACCACGTCGGAAGCGCTATAGGGCGGTTGCGGTCTGATCTGCTCGATGGTCATCTGGTTGAGCGTTAGCGTACCGGTCTTGTCGGCGGCCAGAACGTCTACCCCCGCCAGCTCCTCGATGGCCGCCAGCTTGCGTACTATGGTCTGCCGCTTGGCTAGGTCCAAAGCGCCTATGGCCATGGTCACCGTCAAAACCGCCGGCAAGGCCACCGGTATCGAGGCCACCGTTAACACCAGCGAAAAACGCAGCAGCTCTATCCAGTTCTCGTGTCGGAAAAGTCCGACTATCAAGATGATTACCACCAGCGAGAGCGTCATGACTATGAGCGCGTCGCCAATCTGGATGACGGCTTTTTGAAAGTGGCTGCGCTCTTCGCTCTCCGCCTTGGCCACCAAGGCTACGGTGCGGCCGAAATAGGTATTGACGCCGGTCGCGACCACCAGCGCGCGAGCTTCGCCTTGCTTGATGATGCTGCCGGCAAAAAGCGGCTCGCCGGGGCGCTTGTTGGCCGGCAAGGACTCTCCGGTAAGGGCCGACTGGTCTACTAGCAAATACTGGCCATCGGCCATTACGCAGTCGGCCGGCACCATGTCCCCCATGCGCAGCTGCACCACGTCGCCGGGCACGAGCTCGCGTACGTCCAGCTGCTTCCACTCGCCGTCGCGCAAGACCCTGGCCTTACGGGCCAGTTTCTGCTGCAAGACCTTGAGGGCAGAGATCGCCTTTGACTCCTGCCAAAAGTCAACCCCGGCGTTGACAAATAGTAGGAGGGTGATGATGGCGAAATCCTCCCAGCGCTGCACCAGCGCCGAGAGCAGCGCCGCCGCCTCGATCATCCAGGGGATGGGACCCCAGAAGCGCTTGAGAAGGCGCACCCAAACGCTTTCTTCTTTCTCAGGGACCTCGTTGGCCCCGTAGCGGCGTAAGCGCGCGGCGGCCTCGGCGCTGCTGAGTCCGCTCTCAAGCGACGTTTGCAGTTTCGCTACGACGCCCTCGAGCGGTTCTCCCTTAAAACTGTCTACGGTATAAGGCTGGGTTTTGGTATCGGTCATCTCGACACCTCCAACCTTTAGTATATACCGCTCATATTTTATTACAAAAGGACAAATGCATCAGCGTTCTATGCTGACCTCGGCGTAAACGTCGCGAAATACCCCGGCGAGGGGGGCGTGCGGCTTGTGTACCCGCACCGTCAGGGCCCTCACCTTGGAAAATTCCGCCAGTATTTGCTCGGCCAGCTTGTCGGCCAGGGCCTCTATCAGATAAAAGCGCTCGCCCGTGACGATTCGCGACACCAGCTTGTGCACCTCAGCGTAGTCCACGGTGGCCGCCAGGCGGTCTCCCTGACCTTCAAAATCAACCTGTAACTCTACGTCCACCAAGAAGCGCGCCCCCAGCGCCCCCTCTTCGGGCTTGACGCCGTGGCGTCCGTAAAACTCCAACCCCTGCAGCACTATCAGTCCCATTTACTCCTCCACCGCCCGCCACACCGCCAGCGCCTCGCGGTGAGCGGCCACGTCGTGTACGCGCAAAATATTGGCGCCCCGCCCCAGCGCCTGCAGGTGAGCGGCTACGCTGCCGCAAACGCGCTCAGCGGGCCGCTGGACACCGGTCAATTCGCCGATGCTGCGCTTGCGGCTCAGGCCCACCAGCAGAGGGTAACCCAGCGCCGCCAGCTCGGGCAGTCGCCGCAGCAGCTCAAGGTTGTGCTCGAGCTTCTTACCAAAACCAAAACCAGGGTCGAGAATAACCGCGGGCACACCGGCGGAAAGAGCCCGCTGCGCCTGGGTCAGCAAGAACTCCTTCACCTCGGAAACTACGTCCCCATAGCGGGCGTGGCGCATCATCTCAGCGGGATCGTCCAGCGGACTGTGAACCACCACCACGGGAACCCGGTAGCGCGCCGCCAGCGTTATCATGCGCTCATCGCGCAGCCCTGAGACGTCGTTGAGCAACCGCGCTCCGGCCTGCAGAGCCGCCTCCGCCACCTCGGGCTTGCGGGTGTCGACGCTAACGGGCAGCCCCAGGGGCTCGAGCCCCCGCAGTACGGGTAGGAGACGCTTCTTTTCCTCCTCTATGCTCACCGCCCGCGCCCCCGGCCTGGTAGACTCCGCGCCCACGTCGATGATGTCCGCGCCCTCAGCCGCCATCTCCCTAGCGCGCGCCAACGCCTTTTCGGTCTGCAAGTAGTCGCCCCCGTCCGAAAAGGAGTCGGGGGTGGCGTTCAAAATCCCCATCAGCAGCCCGCGCCGCAGGTCCAATTGCCGTCCACCGAGAACCAACTGCACCCCGGCATTATACGTTTCAGGACGCCGGTCCCAGGCCTCTTGCGCTAACCTGAGCTTAGAGAAGGAAAGGAGGCGCTATGAGCGGCGTACTAGCAGCCGTAGATCTTGGTTCGGCGACTTCGGCGGTGCTGCAAAGCTCAGAGGTCATGGCGCGGGCTTTGAACGAGCCCTTACGGGTTATGCACGTTATAGCGGACAATTATCTGCGCTCCGCCCCGCGACGCTTCAAGGAGGTATGGGAAGAGGACCTGCAAAACCTCTTCGACGAAGCCAGTAAAGAGCTGGCGCGGCTGGCGGAGGCGAAACTGCGCCTGCTGGCCCCCGCCGCCGACGAGTACCTGCTACCCCACGGCAACCCGGTACAGGCGGTGGCCGCCGCGGCCAAAGACAGCTCTCTGCTGGTCTTGGCGGCTGAGGGCAGCACCCCTTTGGAGCGGGTGGCCCGCGGCGGCGTTTCTCGCTACGTCATGCATCGCGGCGAAAGGCCCGTGCTTTCTGTCAGCCCCGATAAGCCTTTGGAAAAGATAAGCAGGGTAGCGGTGGCGGTAGACGATTCCAGCGCCGCGCTGGCCGCCCTAAAAGTCGGCACGCGGATAGCCCGGGCCGCCAACGCCAAGCTGCGGGCCTTCCACCTGATAAGCGTAGGACCGCGCAGCTGCTGCGTACCGCAGTACCTGCCCCCCGAAAGCCTGCACGAAGCCGACCTAGACAGCCGCGCGGAAAAAGCCCTGCGCAAGGCCTTGAGCTACGAAGGTGAGCTAACCGTAGCGCGCGGCGAGGAGATAGACGGCCTGCTCGACCTTTCACGCGAGTTCGCCGCCGACGTAATAGTGGTCGGCTCCAAGGCCAAGAGCAGCCACTGGACGCGCCTGGGGCGCAACGTCGTGGGGCTGCTCTACGCTTCCGAAATACCTCTCTTGGTGGTGCCCGAAGCCGTAGGCCTCTAGCACGGGCGAAAAAGATTAAAATAGCGTATGCGACGCCACAGCACGCCGTGGTTCATCACCCTGTCCACGTACTGGTTCGCCACCAGCTTCAAGTGGTTCCTAGTGCTACTGGTGTTGTTGCCGGCGCGGGTGGCCCAGCTGGTGGACCCCGCCGAAAAAGCCACCAAGCTGGGGCTGCTCTTCGGCGTCGGCGCGATCATGGCCTTCGTAGGGCCCCCCGTCTTCGGATACATCTCCGACCGCTTCCCAACCCGCTGGGGCAAGCGCCTGCCCTACCTGGCCGCCGGCTCGCTACTCACCGCCGCCGCCTTGCTGTGGATGGCCTTTACTAGCAGCTACTGGAGCCTCTTCGCCGCCTACCTGCTCCTGCAGCTGGCCGATGACCTGGGCACCGGCCCCTACTCGGCGCTAATCCCCGACCTGGTGGCTCAGGAACACCGCGGCGCCGCCTCAGGATGGATGGGGGCTCTACAGGTAGGCGCTCAGATAGCCGCGGGCGCCGCGGGATTTTTGCTGCTGAGCCTGCCCGCCTTGTTCGTCCTGACCGCTCTGCTCAACCTGGCGGCGGCCGCCTGGACCCTGTTGTTCATCAGCGAACCGGCCGGCGCTGCGCCCCGCCGCGAGGGCTTTTGGGAGAGCATGGCGGCCCCCTGGCAAAACCCGGACTTCCGCTGGGTCTGGGCTACGCGCTTTTTGGTGATGTTCGGCCAGTACGTGGTGCAGACCTACCTGCAGTACTACCTGGCCGACGTGGTCAGGGTCTTTAGCTTCGCGGGGCGCCGCCTAGCCACGCAGGCTTTCCAAGCCGTGGCCCTGCTAGGCCTGGTGATATCGCTCGGCGGCGCTCTCAGCTCGGTACCCGCCGGCCGCTGGTCGGACCAAGTGGGCCGCAAGCTGCCGATATACGTTTCCGGCGTCACCATGGCGCTCGTCATTTTGCCGCTGATACTCTTCCCCGACTACCAGATCCTGGTTTTTATCGCTCTGGTTTTTGGCATGGGTTACGGCGCTTACGTCGCCGTAGACTGGGCTCTGGCTACGGACGTGCTAAAGAGCCCGGACGCCTACGCCACCGACATGGGCATCTGGCAGACCTCGATAGTCATCCCGCAAATTATTGCGGGGATGATGGGGGGATTGGTAGATTTATTGAACCGCACCAGGGCGGGATCGGGCTACACCGTGCTGTTCATGGTAGCCGCTGCGGGATTTTTGCTCGGCGCCTTTTTCGTACGCAACATCCGGGACGTTCGCTAGCTTGAATATAGATGCGCAATCCGGGTAGCATTGAAGGCGTGCTGTAGGAAAGGAGGAATCCAGTGCAAGCACTTCTACGCATCGCCAGGGCCATTGACGTTCTCAATGAGTTCATGGGCAAGATGGTCTCCTGGCTGACGCTGGCTATGATATTAATAGGAGTTTATAACGCCGTAACGCGCAAGCTGGCGCAGACCATCGGCGTGGACTTGAGCTCTAACACTTATATAGAACTGCAGTGGTACATGTTCGCCTTGGTCTTTTTGTGGGGCGCCGCCTACACCCTCAGGCACGACGCTCACGTGAGAGTAGACGTCATCTATTCACGCCTTTCCCCCCGCGGCAAAGCCTGGGTTGACGTTTTTGGCATAATCTTGTTTTTGCTGCCGTTCACCGCAATCGTGCTGTACACCTCGTTCCCCATCGTCTACGATTCGTGGAAGATACGCGAGATATCCCCTGACCCGGGCGGCCTGCCGCGCTACCCTATCAAAGCCGCTCTAATCGTCGCGTTCGCGCTGCTCTTCCTGCAGGGTATTAGCGAATTGATAAAGAAGATCGCCGTTATCAAAGGAATAGAAGACGAATCGCTGGTAGAAGAAAAGGAGGACCTGGCGTTATGAATCCCGATCTGCTGGGCCCCCTGATGTTCGTCGGCGCTTTCATATTCATCTTCACCGGCTTTCCGGTGGCCTTTTCTTTGGCCGGCACCTCGCTGGTCTTCATGCTCATAGGCATGTCGCAGGGGATGATGAGTTTCAACTTGATGTCGGCTCTGCCCGAGCGCATATTCGCCATCTACGAAAACTACACCCTGCTGGCCGTACCCTTCTTCATATTCATGGGAACGATGCTGGAGCGTTCCGGCCTGGCCGAGAATCTGCTCAAGACCATGGGCATCCTCTTCGGCCCCTTGCGCGGCGGCTTGGCCATCTCGGTGGTGGTGGTGGGCGCCCTGCTGGCGGCCGCGACCGGTGTGGTGGGCGCGACGGTGGTGGCGATGGGCCTCATCAGCCTGCCGGTAATGCTGCGCTACGGCTATTCGAAAGAGCTGGCCACGGGGGTGATAGCCGCCTCCGGCACCCTGGGGCAGGTAATACCGCCATCGATCGTTTTGATCGTGCTGGCCGACCAGCTGGGCGTCTCGGTGGGCGATCTATTCGTAGGCTCGTTCATTCCCGGAGTAAGCTTGGCGCTGATGTATATTATCTACGTCATTATCGTTGCGATATTCAGCCCCAAGTCAGCACCGGCGCTACCCCTGGAAGAACGCGACATGGGCGGCTGGCTGCTCTTCAAAGAGGTCATGCTGGTGATGATGCCGCCGCTGGTGCTCATTCTGCTGGTGCTCGGTAGTATTTTTGCCGGATGGGCCACCCCCACCGAGGCGGGCGCCTTCGGCGGCCTGGGAGCGATTCTGCTGGCCTTCATCTACGGCAAATTCTCCCTCAAGGCGCTGCTGGAAACCATGGACAGCACCGCCAAGCTGACCAGCATGGTAATGCTCATCCTCATCGGTTCGCGCGCCTTCTCGCTGGTCTTCCGCGGCCTCTACGGCGACATCTGGGTTACCGACATGCTCATGAATCTGCCCGGCGGCTGGGTGGGATTTTTGTTCGTGGTCAACCTGATAATCTTCATCCTGGGCTTCTTCATCGATTTCTTCGAGATCGCCTTCATCATCATCCCGCTGGTCGCCGGACCGGCGGCTACCCTGCTGGCGCCCCTCTTCCCCAACGCCGCAGAGCCAGCGCGGCTGGCGCTTGTCTGGTTCGGCATCATGATCGGGATGAACCTGCAGACCTCCTTCCTGACACCGCCTTTCGGCTTTTCTCTCTTCTATCTGCGCGGCGTCTCTCCGCCGGAGGTCACCACCATGCACATCTACCGCGGCGCGGTGCCTTTTATAATTATCCAGGTGATCGGTTTGGTGCTGATGATCGTCTTCCCGGAGATCGCCACCTGGCTGTTGGGGGTCGCCTCTTCCGGTTACTAAAACCCGCTCTCAGGTAAAAAGAACCCCCGGCGCACGCCGGGGGTTGACCGTTCAGGCTCGAGCCTAGGAGTGCGCAGCGACGAACTGCAGGTAAGCGGACTCGGCGGTGCCGTACCAGCGATAGATGTCCTTGCGGAAGGCCTTCCAGTCGGCGTAGACCTTCTTGTAGAAGGCGTCTTTGGCGGCCTGCTCCTCGTAAAGCTCGAAAGACATTTTTTGCGCGGCGCTCATGATGTCGTTGGAGAAGCGGCGCAGCTTGACGCCCTTGGAGAGCAGGCGCTTGAAGGCGGGCGGGTTCTTGAAGTCGTAGTCCACCATCATCTGCTGGTTGGCCTGCGCCGCGGCGGTCTTGTAGATCTGCTGGTACTCCTTGGGCAGGGCGTTCCAGGCCTTGAGGTTGACGAAGGTGTGCAGCGTGGGGCCCGGCTCCCACCAACCGGGGTAGTAGTAGTACTTGGCTACTTTGTAAAAACCGAGCTTTTCGTCGTCGTAGGGGCCGACCCACTCGGTGGCGTCAATGGCGCCGCGCTCCAGAGCGGGGAAGATGTCGCCGCCGGCGAGAACCTGTACGGTCACGCCCAGGCGCGACATTACCTTGCCGCCCAGGCCGGGGATGCGCATCTTGAGGCCCTTGAGGTCGGAAGCGCTGTTGATCTCCTTGCGGAACCAGCCGCCCATCTGCACGCCGGTGTTGCCGGCGGGGAAGCCGATCATGTTGAAATCGGCGAACATCTCATTGAGCATCTTGTTGCCGTTGCCGTCGTAGAGCCAGGCGTTCTGCTGGCGGAAGTTGAGGCCGAAGGGCAGAGCGGTGGCGAAGGCGAAGGCCGGGTTCTTGCCGATGTAGTAGTAGCCGGCGGTATGGCCCGCCTGTACGGTGCCCTGCTGCACCGCGTCCACCACCTTGAGCCCGGAAACGATCTCGCCGGCGGCGTAGACGCGGATATCGAACTTGCCGTCGGTCATCGCTTTGACGCGGTCGGCGATGGTCTGCGCCCCGCCAAATATCGTATCGAGCGACTTGGGCCAGCTGGTGGTCATGCGCCAGCGCACCCTCTTACTGGTCTGAGCGAATACCGGGCCGAAAACGCTGCTCGCAGCAACGCCAACGGCTGCCTTCTTCATAAAATCACGACGCTTCATCTAGAAACCTCCTTTATGTGCAACTCACGTTACGGCTTGATTATATGCGGCTAGATGCATATCACGCAAGGGGAGCGCAGCGTGAGAAGACCGCACTAGTACGTAGAAATGTAAAAGTAGGTCTGCGCCACGTCGCGCACGCTGGCGTAGCTTTGATTGAAGTAGAGCCGCAGCCTTTCCTTGAAGCCGTCGTTGCTGTATACACCCTGAAACCTGACGCCGCTAGGCCGGGTATCCGTGAAAACGGCTTTGACTATCTGGCGGCCCGTGGGGTAGTCAACGACGTAGCGGTGACGCATCTGCGCCAGCGGCAGCACGTAGGTGCCCGCAGCCAGATAAACGCCGTGCTCGAACTCGTAGCTGCGACCGTCGGGATCGATGGCCACCAGGCTCAGGTAACCGCTGCGTTGCAGGGTGATGATGAACCTGACCTCTTCGCCGACGCGGTAGCTGGCGCCGACGCCGCGGTCCGGCTCGAAACGGCTGATGACGGGGCTATATGACCCACTGACGCCCAGCGAAACGTCTGTGGGAGTGACCACCACCCGACAAGCGCTCAGCAAGACAAGCAACGATACGGTAAACAGTAGTTTTTTCATCTCGCCTCCTGTCTAAGTGTATTTGACGAGGCGGCGCTAAAAGTAAAAGCAAGATTAAGGATAGCTCAAGGGTTACAGCAGCGGCGACCGCGCTACCGGAGCAAAACGGCGGCGATGCACCTCTGCCGGGCCGTAGCGCCGCAGCGCTTGCAGGTGGCGGGCCGTCCCGTAACCCTTGTGAGCGGCAAAGCCGTACTGCGGGTAGAGTTTATCGAGCCCGATCATTATGCGGTCGCGCACCACCTTGGCCAGGATGGAAGCGGCGGCCACGTTGGGGCTATTGTCTTCGGCTCGAGGCGGAGAAAGCAGCGGCGTATCCAGACTGAGAAATAAATAGTCGGTAATTACCGCTTGCGGACGCAACCTCAGCCGGTCCAGGGCTGTATAAGCGGCACGGTGAGTGGCTTTGAGCACCCCAAGCCGGTCTATCTCGGCGGCGCTGGTCGCGGCTACCGCCCAGGCCAGCGCCGTCTGCAGAATGTGATCCAGCAGAATCTCGCGCTGGCGCGGGCTCAGTTTTTTAGAGTCGCGGTAAGGGTACCTGCCGCGCGGCAACACCACCGCGGCCACGACCAAGGGCCCCGCCAGCGCACCGCGGCCCGCCTCGTCCACCCCCGCCACCAGCAGGCCGTCTCGCCAAAAAGGGTTCTCCAGCAAGGCTACTCCTCGGCGCGCAAGGCGGCGATTATCTCTGCAGGCTCGTCTACCAGTCGCAGCAGTTTTTCATCGCCGGCGGAAATTGCCTTTTGCGCCAGCAAAGAGTCGTGGATCCAGCGTTCCAGCCCCTGCCAGTAGGCGCGGTCCATGGCGAAGAGGGGAAACTCGTGCACCTTGCCGGTCTGCAGCAGCACGAGCACCTCGCTGAGCTCGTCCAGGGTGCCGAAGCCGCCGGGCATGACGACGAAGCCGACGGCGTAGCGCACGAACATCACCTTGCGTACGAAGAAGTAACGGAAGAGCAGGCTGTGCGTCTGGTAGTGATTGGGACGCTGCTCGTGGGGCAGCTCGATATTTAACCCCACGGAAACGCCACCCGCTTCGAAAGCCCCTTTGTTAACTGCCTCCATTATCCCCGGGCCGCCGCCGGTGACGACGCCGAAGCCAGCCTGAGCCAGTTCACGGCCCAGCCGCTGCGCCTCCGCGTAGGCGGCCGTTTCAGGGCCAAAACGGGCGGAGCCGAAAACGGAGACCAGCGGCACATCTATTGCCGATAGGGTCTCAAAGCCGTCCACGAACTCCGCCAGTATCCTGAAAAGGCGCCAGGAATCGGTGTAGTGAAGCCGGTCTATTATGCCTTTCTCGTTAGCCATGCTCCCAGTGTAGGCCAGGATACACAAGAAAGGTGGCGCTACGCGTAAAAAGAGTCATGGAACTAGCAATCGTAATTCTCGCCGATACCGAGAGCCATGGCGACCTGGGCCGCCTGGCCAACGGCCTGGAAAGCGCCAGCGACGCGGCGGCGCACGGCGCCGCGGTCGAGGTCATCTTCGACGGCGCCGCCACGCGCTGGCTGCCGCTACTGGCGAAAGCGGGGCACAAGTACCACGCCCGCCTGGAAGAGCTGAGGCCACAGGTTATCGCCTGCGCCTACTGCGCCCGCGCCTTTGGAGTGCACGAGGAAATCGCCTCCCTGGGCATAAAGCTGGCCGACGATTCGCGCGGTCACCCTAGCCTTTACCAGCGTCTCAGCAGGGGCGTTAAGGTGTTGACTTTCTAGGATTCAGGGGGCCTTGCTGGTCCACTGTTGATATAGGAAGTTGTCGAGGTAGAGCTGGAAATGGGCGTCGCCCTTGACCTTTACGCTGCCCTGCAGACTGGTGCCCACGGGCGCAAAGGTGTCTATTGGCGTACGTTCGCCGCTGTCGTCTTTTACCACCAAGCGGACGTGTACGGTGGCGCTGTTACTCTGCTTGGGCAGGGCTACCTTGATGGGAACTACACGCTCGCCGGCGGCCAGACTGACGCTCGGCGGCGTTTGCGGCGGCGCGGTCTGGGGGGATTCGTCGCTCGCGGGTTGTTCGGGCTGAGACTGGGGCTCGAGCAGGTTGTTTTCGGGCAGCAGGACCTCGGCCTTGGTAGCCAAGGTGAGAGTCACCGGGCTGCCCGCCGCCAGCTCTACGCCGGGCGGCGGCGACTGCGCGATCACCGTGCCGTTGGGCTCTGGCGAAGGCTCTTGCTTTACCTCGCCCAGCCGCAACTCGGCCACCGAAATCAAGTACTTGGCCTGGTCCAGACTGAGGCCTTTGAGGTCGGGCAGCATGGTATTGCGCGGCGGTTGCCCCTGGGAAACCAGCAGCTTGACTCCCGAGCCCGCCGGTAGCGGCGCCGCTACCGGCGGGGCGCTGGCGATGACCGTGTCGGCCGGTTTGTTGCTAAAAGCCGAGCCGCTACCCGCCGGCAGATATCCCGAGTCGAGCAGCTGCTGCTGCGCCTTTTCCAGGGGCTGACCAACCACGTTGGGAACCCGACCCTCCTTAGGGCGGTTGAGCAGCAGTTCCAGACGCCTCCCCGGTTTTACCCTGGCGCCCGGGTCAGGATTTTGCTCGACGATGACGTCGCGCGGCTTCTTTGGCTCGCTAATCTCGCTAAAGACCACGTTGAGACCGCTAGAGCGCAGCTTCTGCACCGCCTCGCGCGGCGAAAGGCCGCGCAGATCCGGCAGAACGTACACGGGAGGATTGAGGTAACGGTATCCCGCCGCCAGCAACAGCAAAATACCGACTGCGGCGAAGAGCAAGCCCGGCAGCCAGGAGTGCGCAGAAAGGCCGCGGCGGGCTTTGGCCCTGGGTGCGTTGCGTATAAAACGCCCCCCTAGACGCGCCGCCTCTTCTTCCGCGTGCTCGGCCAGAGGGTCCAGATCCGCCACCTCAAGGCCTCTCTCGCCGTAGCGTATGTCCAAATCCGGCAGCGCGTAGCCGAGCGGCAGCAACGACGCCAGCACCCTCCCCACTTCCTGAACGACTTTTCTACCCTTGGCGGGCAGGGCCGAGGGTGCGCTCAGCGAAGGCCAGAAGACGTAATAACGGCCCGGTTTGGCGCTTATCTCCAGGCCGCCCGGCAAGACCCCCAAGCTCTCGAGCGCCCGCAGCGCCTTGCGAAAACGAAAAAAGGCCGCCCGCGCCTCCGGCTCCCTCACCTCGAACCAGTAGAGCCTGCCCGGCCCCGTTGGTCCGTCCACCTGCAAGACGCGCAAAAACTCCTCCACCCGCACTTCTTGCAAGACCTTGTAAGGGAGATATTTCTCCGACATCTAAGAAATTATATCGCGCTGTGTAAAAGGGAGGTGAAAATGTAACCTTCGAATAACCCGCACGACCTTTGTCTGTTTAGAAACGGGGGTTTACCTGATTAGCGCCCCTCGCCATCGTGGATTAGCGGATTAATAGAAGGAATAGAAGGCGTCTCCTACCATGCGGGCGCGATAAATAGGGGCGCAGCGCCCCTATTTATCGCGTAACGGTTTTACGAGCCAAAGCGTTCCAGCACCTCCACTACCAACGCCGCTCCCACCAGGTTGGCCCCCAGTTCGCGGCGGATGCGCTCGGCGCGGAAAAGACGCTCCACCTGCTCGCGGCTGAAGTACCACTCGCCGGCAATCTCGAATGGTTCGACGAAGCCTATCTCGACGTAACCCTCGATCGTAGAAATAGCCAGCCCCTCCCTGCAAAGCAGCTCCGCCGGGTAGCGCTCGCTACGCACCAGCGCGTTCATGACACCACCCCCCGTTTCTTGAGGAGCTCGGCCAGCTCACGGTAAAGGCGCTCTTCCTCGTGGCTGGGGTGCTGGGGAATGACTATTTTGACCTCGGCGTACTGATCGCCGCGCCCGCCGCCTTTCTTGGGCCAACCCTTGCCGCGTAGGCGCAGCTTACGGCCCGCCTGGGTGCGCGGCGGGATGGTGAGCTCGACGAAACCGTCTAGCGTCGGCACTTTAACCTTGCCGCCCACCACCGCCAGCGGCGCCGGTACTTCTACCGTGGTGTATACGTCGTCGCCCTGCAAGCGGAACGTGGGGCTGGGCTGCAAGCGCACCGTCAGGTAGAGGTCGCCAGGAGGGTTGCCGGCGGCGCCCTTGCCGGGCAGACGGATACGTTGCCCCGGCCGCACACCCGCGGGAATGTTGACGCTAAGACGCTCGTCGCCTATCTGCATGGTCTGCTGGCCGCCGTGGTAAGCGACCTCCAGCGGCAGGGTAATCTCCGCCTGGTAGTCGCGCCCGCGCCGCGGGCCGCGCGCGCTGCGGCGACTGCCGACGCCAAAGAGGTCGCCCAACCCGCCGCCAAAGAGTGTTTGGAAGAAGTCGGAAAAGTCCTCGGGCGAGCCCTCCACGTGCCAACCCCCCGGAGGAGGTGGCGGCGGAGCTTTGGCAGTGCCGTACTGGTCGTAGACCTTGCGCTTTTCCGGATCCGAGAGCACCGCGTAGGCCTCGCCGATTTCTTTGAACTTCTCCTCGGCCCCCGGATCCTTGTTGACGTCGGGGTGGTACTGGCGCGCCAGCTTGCGGTAGGCTCGTTTGATCTCGTCTTGGCTGGCGCTGCGCGGTACTCCGAGGATGGCGTAGTAGTCTTTGTAGTCCATAGTCTCCGTTCGTGGTGCGTGGTTCGTGGTACGTGGTCAAAACCACGCACCACCTACCACACACACTACGTACCTTTTTTCTTCGTCACCGCCACCCGCGCCGGGCGGACCAGCTGCTCTCCGTAGCGGTAGCCCTTCTGGTAAACCTGAGCCACCTTCTCGTCTTCCTCCCCTTCAACGACGCCGACGGCCTCGTGAAAATTGGGGTCGAAGGGTTGACCTTCTCCGGGTACCTGCTCGACGCCCAGGCTGGCGAGTATGCGGTGGAAGCCTTGGTGGACCGCGCTGACGCCCTCGGCGATGGCTTCGGGTTTGGCGCCGGCGTGCTCGAGCGCCCGCTCCAGGTCGTCCAGCACCGGCAGCAATGCGCGGATAGCCTTGACCTCACCGTCTTTGCGGGCCGACTCCACCTCCCGCTGCATGCGCTTGCGGTAGTTGTCAAACTCGGCCAGCAAACGCACGTATTTGTCTTTCAAGGTTTGCACTTCCTTTTCGGCGTGCTCCAGCTCCGTCCTGGCCTTGTCGAGCTCGGCGCTGGCCTGCTCGGCCTCTTGCAGTAACTGCCGCTCTTCCTCCCGCAGTCGCTCCGCGGCCTGCTCGTCTTGGTTGTCGCGTTTCTCTTTCACCTTGCACCTCGCGCCCGCGGCCGAGGGGCAAGCGCCCCTCGGCCGGCTACGCCGTCTAGTCGGCTGGTTTGAAGTCGGCGTCTATGACGTCTTCGCCCTCTTCGCCGCCCTGCTGTGCGGCGTCGCTTTGTTGGGCGCCAGCGGCGGCCGTAGCAGCCTGCTCGTAAGCCTGCACCGCCGCCAGCAGCTCTTCGGTGGCTTTCTTGAGGTCTTCGTCAGAGCCGTCTTTCTCTACCAGCTCTTTGGCCTTGGCGACGGCGGACTCGAGGCTGTTCTTGGCTTCACCCTCGATCTTCTTTTCTTCCATCAGCCTCTCCGCCTGGATGCGGGCGGTGTCGAGGTTGTTCTTCAGCTCGATGTGCGCCTTGCGCTTCTTGTCTTCCTCGGCGTGGGCCTCGGCCTCCTTGACCATGCGCTCTATCTCGTCTTCGGAAAGAGTGGTGGTGTTCTCTATCTTGATGGAGGCCTCCTTGCCGGTGGTCTTCTCCTTGGCGCTGACGTGCAGAATACCGTTGGCGTCTATGTCAAAGCAGACGTCTATCTGCGGCACGCCCGCGGGCATCGGCGGAATTCCCTCCAGCTTGAAGCGGCCGAGAGACTTGTTGGCCTCCGCCATCGGCCTCTCGCCCTGTAAGACGTGGATCTCCACGACCGTCTGGTTGTGCTCGGCGGTGGTGAAGGTCTCGCACTTACGGCTGGGAATGGTGGTGTTGCGCGGGATGAGCACCGTCATCACGCCGCCCTTGGTCTCTACGCCCAAGCTCAGCGGGGTGACGTCGAGCAGAACTACGTCCTCGACTTCACCGGTGAGAACACCCGCCTGAATGGCCGCGCCCTGAGCTACCGCTTCGTCTGGGTTGACCTGCTGGTTGGGATCTTTACCCAGCATCTCCTTGACGATACGCTGCACCGCCGGCACGCGCGTAGCGCCGCCGACGAGTATTACCTCGTTGAGCTGGCTGGCGCTGAGCCCTGAGTCTTTTAGGGCCTGCTCTACCGGGCCGCGCACCCTCTTGAGGAGGTCTTGGATGAGATCTTCAAACTGCGCCCTGGTAAGTTTCTTCTCCAGATGCAGCGGCGTCTTGCTCACCGGATCTATGGCGATGAAGGGCAGGCTGATGGTGGTTTCCGGTGTGCTAGAAAGCTCTATCTTGGCCTTCTCGGCGGCCTCGATGAGGCGTTGCAAAGCCTGGCGGTCCGCCTTGAGGTCTACCCCGTGTTCTTTTTTGAACTCCCCGGCGAGCCAGTCAACGATCTTGTGGTCCATGTCGGAACCGCCCAGGTGGGTGTCGCCGGCGGTAGACTTGACCTCAAAAACGCCCTCGCCTACTTCTAGGATGGTCACGTCAAAGGTGCCGCCGCCCAGGTCGAAGACCAGCACGGTCTCGCTGCCCTTCTTGTCCAGGCCGTAGGCCAGCGCCGCGGCGGTGGGTTCGTTGATGATGCGCAGCACCTCCAGCCCGGCGATCTTGCCGGCGTTGGAGGTGGCCTCGCGCTGGCTGTTGTTGAAATAGGCGGGCACGGTGATGACCGCCTTCTTGACCGGCTCCCCCAGCTTCTTGGCGGCGTCGTCGGCCAGCTTGCGCAGGATGAAGGCGCTTATCTCCTCGGGGGTATAGAGCTTGTCGCCAACGCGGATGCGTACTCCCCCGTCCGGGCCTTTCTCGACGCGGTAGGGGACTCTCTTAGCCTCTTCCTGAACCTCGTCCCAGCCGCGCCCGATAAAGCGCTTGACCTCGAATATCGTCCCTTCGGGATTGAGCACCGCCTGACGCTTGGCCAGGCGTCCTACTATGGTCTCGCCTTCTTTGAAGGCCACCACCGACGGCGTTGTGCGTTCGCCCTCGGCATTTTCCAAGACGACGGGCTTACCCGCCTCCATTGTCGCTATTACGCTGTTTGTAGTTCCCAGATCGATTCCTACGGCTTTAGCCATGATTCACGCTCCCTTCTTAACTCCATGAGAAGTATATCACCGCAATATGTAGCTGTCAATAGACTTGAGTGCATTATTATCATATTTAGCCATAGCCAGCACTAATGGCTTCGAAAAATACTCATCTGTAAAGGTGTAGTCTGATATCGGAGATGAATACGCGTAAGAACGGCGCCGCTATCTGGTTGATACTGCTCCTGCTGATAGGAGCCATCTGGGCGGTCAACGTAGCAATGACCAGCCCCGCGCAAAAACCCGCAGACCTGGGCCTCTCTACCTTCATCAGCGAAGTGCAGTCCGGCAAGGTGCAGCAGATCGTGGTCGAAGACAACAAGATATACGGCCTTCTCAAAGACGGCAGCCGTTTTACCACCTACCTGCCCGCGCCGCCCAGCGATCAGTCGCTTAGCGACTGGGTATCCCGCGGTATCGAGGTCAGGGTGCAAGCGCCGCGCAGCAGCAGCATGCTAACCAGCATTCTCATACCCATCCTGATTATCGGCGTACTATTCGCCGTATTCTGGTACCTATCCAGGGGTTCTCGCGCCGGCGACAGCGGCGGCGCCTTCGGCTTTACCAAGAGCCGCGCCAAGGTGCTCGCCGAGTCTCCCAAGACGTCTTTCAAAGACGTAGCCGGCGCCGAAGAGGCCAAGGAAGAGCTGGGGGAGATAGTAGAGTTCCTCAAGTCGCCGGAGCGCTTCCACCGCATGGGGGCGCGCATTCCCCGCGGCGTCTTGCTGGTTGGGCCTCCCGGTTCGGGCAAGACCCACATAGCCCGCGCGGTGGCGGGCGAGGCGCGCGTGCCCTTCATAGCCGTCAGCGGTTCCGACTTCGTGGAGATGTTCGTGGGCGTCGGGGCCGCGCGCGTGCGCGACCTCTTCGAAACCGCCAAAAAGAACTCGCCCTGCATCATCTTCATAGACGAGATTGACGCCGTAGGGCGCAAACGCGGCGGCAGCTTTGGCGGCGGCAACGACGAGCGCGAACAGACTCTCAATCAACTGCTGGTGGAAATGGACGGATTCGATAAAGAAACCAGCGTTATCATCATGGCCGCCACAAACCGCCCCGACGTGCTGGACCCGGCGCTGCTGCGGCCGGGGCGCTTTGACCGGCAGGTTTCCATAGACGCCCCCGACATACGCGGCCGCGAGCAGATTTTGCGCATTCACGCGGTGGGCAAACCGCTGGCCGAGGACGTGGACCTGGCCCTGGTAGCACGTCGCACTCCTGGCTTCGTGGGCGCAGACCTGGAAAACCTCCTCAACGAAGCGGCCCTGCTGGCCGCCCGTGAACGCCGCCGCAAGATAACCATGAAGGACCTGGAAGAAGCCGCCGACCGCGTTACCATGGGCCCGGCCAAGAAGAGCATGGTCTTCAGCGAAGCCGACAAGCGCATAACCGCTTATCACGAGGCGGGGCACGCGCTGGCGGCTCACTACCTGAAGCACGCCGACGGGGTGCACAAGATCACCATCATGCCGCGCGGGCGCGCCCTCGGTTTCATGATGCCCGAGCGCGAGGACGTACTGCACTGGACCAAGAAGCGCCTGCTCGACCAGATAGCCGTCGCCCTCGCCGGACGCGCCTCGGAAGAGCTGGTTTTCGACGACGTCACCACCGGGGCGGAGAGCGATTTCCGCCAAGCTACCGAGCTGGCCTGGCGCATGATCACCGAGTGGGGTATGCACCCCGAGTTTGGTCAGGTGGCCTACCAGGAGAGGCAGGACACCTACCTGGGCGGGCACGAGGTGCGGCGCTACTCTGAGCATACGGCTCACCTGATAGACGAGGCGGTCAGAAAGCTGATAGACGAACAGTACGAGCGCATCACCACGCTGCTAAAAGACAAGAAAGCGGAGCTCGAGCGCGTTGCCGAGGCCCTCCTGGAAGTAGAAACCCTGAACGCCCAGCAGTTCATAAGCGTGCTGAACGGCGAGCCTCTCGCCGGCGGCGACAAAGACCCAGACAAAAAGAAAGACGCCACCCAGGTAATACCCAAGGCCAAGATCCGCGGGGAAGCGGGGCTGGGCGGAGCCTGAATTTAGTCGCCTAACGAGCATGCGGTTTGAGGCGTGCTAGAATGAGTACATGTTCGGAGCGGTTCTTACCGCCTTTGTGCTGGCGCTGGCCTTTTATCTCAGCTTCAGCTTTTTGCTACGCCGCTCACCCTCGCGCTGGTCCGTAGGGCCGGCGCTGGCTGCGGCGGCGCTGGCTTTGGGGATAGTCCTGCTGACGCCTCCCGGCTTTTTGCAGCCGCTGCGCAATCTGGCCTTGGGAGTTGTCGTTTCGTGGATCGGCTGGGATATGTTGGCGCACTCACAAGAAAAATCGCCATATAGCCAAGGCAACCGCGCCCTGGGCTGGTTACTCGTGGGAATGGGCGCGCTAGAAGTGGTGTTGGGGATTCTCGGGGCCTTCTCCTGAAATGGCCTTTTCCTGGTTGCGCCTCACGCAAGGATGGCCGCCGCCAGTACTGGCGGCGGCGCTCTACCTGTCGCTACACCAGCGCACGCAGGCGTTGCGACTTGCGGCGACCGGAGCCCTTATCTTCATTGGGGCGTGTCTGGTCCGCCGGCTGCCGCTCGAGGCTTTACGCTGGACCTTCGCGCCGGCTTACGCCTTCTTGGTCCGTGCGCTCTATCCCTTCCCAGCAGCCAGACGCGCCGCCGGCCCATGCCATGGACGCACGCCGTTTCTTTTGCTTGATGGCGGCGGTGGCGCTGCTTACCCTTATGGCCGATCTCGTTTACGGCTAGAGGCTACGTCGGCCAGGAGGTGGAGATGACCGCACGAACGAAGATCGCCCTGGGACTTATCGCTAGCGTCGGCCTCGTCTGGCTCGTGGTGTGGCCCGTTTACCTCGCCCTGCCCGATACCATACCCGCGCACCTCAACTTTGCGGGCGAGATCGACCGCTGGGGGTCAAAAGTCGAGGTTCTAGTCATGCCACTGGTGTATACCGTAGGGGCGCTTTTCGCAGCTCTAATCGTCTGGGCCGCCCCGCTGGAGGTCACCCGGGAACATGCCCCCATCGCCCTGGCGGTGGGCGGCGCCTTCGTCCTGATAGCCCTCCTACACCCCGTCAGCGTGTACCTGGCCGCGGGCGATCCCGCCTCCATAGACCGCTACACCAATGTATTCCTTGGCCTCGTCCTCGCCGTATTGGGTATCGGCGTAGCCGCTTCGCGGCTGGAACCCAATCACTGGTTCGGTCTGCGCACGCCCGCCACTATGAAAAGTCGTGAAACGTGGAGGCGTGGCAATCGCCTGGCGGGCGTCGGGATCGCCCTGCTCGGGGCGTTGGTAGTCGTGCTGACGCTGCTGGGCGCGGCGACGACATGGACCCTCGCGCTGATGCTGGGCGGTCTGGTGTTCATCGCTGCTGTCGTGAGCGTCATCGCTGCACGCGGCTAGCGCGTGTGCTTAACCTTTTTCAAGTCGCGCAGCCGGGCGGGCGCAGGGCCGCCTGCGGTCGCCGCGCCTTGGCCAGGCGCCATCGCTCGCGACTCGACGGGGCGGTTCAAACCCAGAGCGAGCCGGCCCGGCCCACCATGGCCCCTAACGCGGCCGAGAAAAGCGAGATGGGCAGCCAGGCCCGGGCGTCTTCCTTTATCACCATGGCGATTATCGGCAGCGCCAGCAGCTCGGCCAGTACGAGGCCCTTGAGCCAGGGGGCAACGTTCCAGGAAACGTAGGGGATAATAATTCCCAGCGCCAGCCAGTGCAAAAAGCCGCCAGGTTGGCGTGCTTGTCTTGCTTTTGTAACAACATCGGAATGACGTCTAGCAGAGCGGCCGCCAGCCCGATGACCACCGCCGCGGCGAAACCGTGCATACATACCTCCGTGACCGCAATATAGCCATGCCGCCACGGCGGGGTCAAACGGTGCGGGTCACCTTTTGCAGGTTGCGCGGCTTGTCGGGGTCAAAGCCGCGCTGGCGCGCCAACCTCTCGGCGAAGGGGTAAAAGGCCTGTACCGCCAGCACGCTGTCGAGCACGGGGTGGAAACGGCGGGGCAAAGGCAAGGGCGCGTCCGCCAGCTGCAGCGCCTCGCTCTCGCTGGCGGCGACCGCCAGTTCGGCCCCCTTTTCCTTGAGGCTTTGCAGCAACTGCAGCACCTGGGGGTAGGGTCGGTCGTAGGGCGCCAGCGCCAAAATGGGGTAGCCGGGGCCGACTATCGCCAGCGGGCCGTGCAGCAGCTCCGCGGCGGAAATGGACTCGGCGTGCAGGGCGCTGGTTTCTTTGAGTTTCAAAGCCATCTCATTGGCGACGGCGAAGGCGTAGCCGCGACCCACTACGTACGAGTCGCTGACGTTCGCGAAGAGCTCGAGCCCGCCGCTCCAGTCGGTCGCAGCGGCCAGGGCCATCTGCTCGGGCAGCGCCGCCAGCGCTGCTTCCAGGTCGTTCGCCTCTTCCACCGCCGCGACCAGCTGCGCCAGCGCCACCAGCGTCGCCAGGTAACTCTTGGTGGCGGCCACGCTCATTTCCGCTCCGGCGTGCAGCGGCAGAACCACCTCCGCCGCCTTCGCCAGCGGCGAGTCCTCGACGTTGACCAAGGCCACCGTCAGCGCCCCCGTCATGCGGGCGGCCTGGAGCGACTCGACCAGGTCGGGGCTGGCCCCCGACTGGCTGAGAGCCAGAACCAAAGCCCCGCTCAGCCGCGGCCGCGCCCCGTAAACGGTGACCACCGAGGGCGCGGCGCTGGCAGTCACCCAACCCAGACGGGCTTCGAAGAGATACTTGCCAAAAAGGGCGGCGTGATCCGAGCTGCCGCGGGCT
>Ga0256841_1001050_pt1 | contig 25483 bp, 25 predicted proteins | sample 356308metaG_FD_185971 | JGI IMG/M metagenome (GOLD analysis project Ga0256841, IMG submission 185971) | Hydrothermal vent microbial communities from Mid Atlantic Ridge, Atlantic Ocean - 356-308 | ecosystem: Environmental > Aquatic > Marine > Hydrothermal vents | place: Atlantic Ocean: Mid...
CTAGATTTCCTCCAACATGATCCCAATGATGATGGGTGTTGAATATATAGGTCAAGTGCCAGTTTTTATTGGCAAGCTCATCAAGGACAGGATTGGCAAGGGCCGGGTCGACAACAGCTGTTTCTCCTGATTCAGGATCATGGATCAAATAGATGTAATTGTCATTTAATACTGGTAATTGGTTGATTTCAAGCATGAGATAATTAACAGGCAATGATTATTGAGTGTATTTTACCTCTATAAGTTTTAATGCCACTAATTAGTAACTATTTAGCCAATTTCTCATTGTCGTAGTAGATCTTCCTTAATCCGACAGCTTTCTAGGTTGCTTAAATTCGTTAAAAAAAATCGATTAATCGGTTTTGGGTACAACCAATTGCCTATTTTTCCAGAATCTCAATGTGTTCAGGTATACTGTGGCTCTTTTGATTCAGTAGGAATTTTTAATGAGACCAAGTGGACGTAGCCCTGATCAGCTTCGAGAAATAAAATTTACATGTGATTACACCCGCCATGCTGAAGGGTCTGTATTGGTGGAGTTCGGTGATACCCGGGTGCTTTGTACTGCCAGTGTGGAACAGAAGGTGCCCCGGTTTCTTAAGGGTAAAGGAGAAGGCTGGGTGACTGCGGAATACGGTATGTTGCCTCGTTCGACACATGACCGAATGGGGCGTGAAGCCAGTCGTGGTAAGCAGGGAGGAAGGACTTTGGAAATTCAGCGTTTAATTGGTCGTTCTTTAAGAGCTGCCGTTGACTTACAAGCGCTGGGGGAAAATACCATAACTTTGGATTGTGATGTTTTACAAGCCGATGGTGGTACCCGAACCGCTTCAATTACTGGTGGCTTCGTAGCGTTGTCTTTAGCAGTTGATAAAATGTTGAAAGACCGGGTTATTAAAAAAAATCCATTGCATGGTCAGGTTGCTTCTGTCTCGGTGGGTATTTATCAAGGGGTTCCAGTATTGGATTTGGATTATCTTGAAGACAGTTCAGCAGAAACAGATATGAATGTGGTGATGAATGATGCGGGAGCTTTTATAGAAATTCAAGGGACAGCAGAAGGGCATGCGTTTCGAAGAGATGAATTGAATGCTATGCTGGATTTGGCAGATTCCGGGATTGAATCACTGCTGAAAAAGCAAAGGGAAGCTATTGCTGCACGCTAGAAGGCTGCCAGATTAAGGAGAATTCAACAGCGGCAATGGGAGATTGGCTCTTGTTTCCGGTCTTTTTTGTTGCGTCGCGTCACTATGCGTCTCAAAAAGAACAAAACGGCTCAATTTCCCGCTTGCCTCGCTACCAACCTCTTAGCCCAACAGCCTCCTAGAAAAAATGATGATTGAAAATAGCCGAAAAATTGTTTTAGCCAGTAGTAATCCTGGAAAAATAAAGGAAATTCAAACCATCCTGAGGCATTATTTGATAGCACCCCAATCAGATTTTGATGTTCCGGAAGTCGAGGAAACAGGGTCAACTTTTGTTGAGAATGCCATCATCAAAGCCCGAAATGCAGCTGAATATTGTAATATGCCGGCTATTGCTGACGATTCTGGTCTGGTTGTAGATGTGTTAAATGGAGCGCCAGGTGTTATTTCTGCTCGTTATGCGGGAATTGGCTCATCGGACGAAGACAATCTGCAGCAATTGTTAGAGGAGTTAAAAAATTTTCCGGAACAAGCAAAAACTGCCCGGTTTATTTGTATTATTGTTTTTTTGCGACATGCTGAAGACCCTTTGCCTCTCATTGCTCAAGGTGTTTGGGAAGGGAGAATCTTGTCAGAACCCGCAGGTGAACATGGTTTTGGTTATGATCCAGTGTTTTGGGTTCCTGAAAAGCAATGTGCTTCTGCGGAATTACCTGCGGAAATTAAAAATCAGCTTAGTCATCGTGGCAAGGCTCTTCATCAGTTAAAGAAGTTAATTTTAGAATTCGGGTATTGAAAAACAACATACTAAAAATGAACCACTGCATTTTTAATTCCAAACTAAGAGCATTTGCAATTTGTTGTTTGTTTTTAATAATAGGATGTACTAGCTCTGGATTTTCAAAGAACCCGAGCCAAAAAAATCAGAAGCGTGATTTTGACTTGCCAGTGGCTTTAATTGGCCCAACCTGGCAACTTGACCGATACTGGTTTGAAAGTGGCTGGGTCAATAATTTTGAAATTGAACGAATCAATATTGTTTTTCTTGAAAATCAGCATATAAATGGTTTTTCAGGGTGTAACGCATTTTCTGCTGGTTATAAAATCAAGGAAAAAAAGTTGCTTATTCAATCAATTCTTAAAACCAAGAAATATTGTCAATCTAGCGGCAACATTGCGATGCACGCGGAAGGTGTTTTTTTAAGGCTTCTGGAAAATGTTGCTTTTTATTTGATTGATCAAAACACCTTGAAATTGATGGATAACACACACAAACAATTGCTAATCTTTAAAAGGAAATGAGTTTGGCAGGGATATTTTTGTAAATTCTTTGGTGATGGTAAAATTCGAGAAATTTCTACAGAGTAAGTCGCAAACTAAATAACAGCAATGGTTAAAAATTTTATTGTATTAATATTAAGTTTGGTTGTCTCCGGTTGTGCCAGCTTTGGTAAAGGGATTGCAGAGGCGGTGCTTGAAAAAACCGAAACTGAGGATGTTCGGATTTGTGAAGTGCGAGGCGAATCTTTTCTAGGAATCGCTCACGCATTGGATAGTTCGGAAGGAGAAACCAAAGTGTTGATGGTGCATGGAGTAGGTGATCATATGCCCGGATATGCCGCTGAATTTGCAGAGAAACTTGCGCAGGAATTGGGTCTTACTGTTCAATCAAGAAGAAAAAAAAATATAACCCTGATTAACCCCAGAAATCCAGAAAAAAAACTCGGTAATTTAAGAGTCAGCCGAATGTTAAACAAGGATCGTACCAAGGAATTATTGTTTTATGAATTGACCTGGTCTGAAATTACCAAACAAGAAAAGGCCCTGCTAGCATTTGATAATTCGGGAGAAGCGGCTTTTAGAAGAACTGACATTAATAATCTGATGAAGCAGTTTGCTAATGATACCGGCCCTGATCCAATTATTTATTTAGGTAAAAGCCGCAAGGATATTTTAACCGCATTTACCCAGTCATTTTGTTGGATGACTCATGGTGATTGGCGCGATTTACCGGATGATGGTCACCATGTTTGTTCTTCAATTAACGAAATTTCTCCTGAGCAAATTCGTTTTGATAATTATGCGCTGGTTTCACATAGTTTGGGGAGTCGAATTGTGATTGATGGGATGCAATTTATTTCTTCGATGATTGCAAAAAGTGGGGATTTGAAAAAAAGTCGGCAAGTCATTGATGCTTTAAAAGACCAAAATATACCCATTTACATGTTGTCAAATCAATTGCCTATGTTACAGCTGGGACGGGAATTGCCAGAATTTATTGGACAAAAACAGGAGTTTTGTACTCCTGGAGGAAAATATTATTCACAAAGAATGTTGGCAAAAACATCAATTATTGCTTTCAGTGACCCGAATGATTTATTAAGTTATACCATTCCTGATGGATTTGAAGATAAATATCTGGATTCCAGGTTATGTATTGATGTGACCAATATTATTATTAACGTTGCGGATATAGTCGATATTTTTGGTCTGGGAAAGGTGGCCAACCCATTGGATGCACATATTGGTTATGATACCGATGACCGGGTTATTGCACTAATAGCAAAAGGAATTGGTAACTATAAAACAGCGCCAATTATCAAAAAACGTTGTAAATGGACAGAATTGGTTGATTAAAAGGCGGCGAGGACTGTGCCGCCTTTTAAAAAATAGAACCGTCCTTGGCGAGGGGTAATCCTTGGTTGTCAACTCCTGTATGACTGTTGCGCTGGTTGACTTTCCCTTGTCAATTTCCGTGTTTTTCCTTTTTATCGTCCTGACTGTTCCAAAATTTGGCTGAACATCCAGCAATATGAATAAAGCAGAATGTGTGCCACATGGTTATATTGTTGTGTTTTAAGGAAAAAAATAGAAAAATATTAAGATAAAACGTAACTACTCAGCGTATTTATAGTTTAAATATCAGTAACTTATTCCAGAAGACGTCGTAAATACATCCATGTAGGCTTGATTGTGTCATCCATGACACATACACTTCTTCCATAAGCTACTGATATTTAAAAATTTTAGTTAAATTAAATACGCTGAATAGTTACGATAAAACAATATAACTATGTTAAATGCCAGAATTATTCTCGGTTAAAAGACGTTTTTTTGAAAAAACTGATTTTCATTGATCGGCAAAAACTCAATAATATGCCAAATCAGTTACAATAGTTATTTTTTTCATAATTTAAGTCCTTGTCTGAAAATATTATTCGTATCGCCACCCGAAAAAGTCCTTTAGCCCTATGGCAAGCAGAATATGTTGCCAGCAGACTAGTAGAAATTTTTCCAAACCTTAAAACCGAATTGGTAAAAATGACTACGCGAGGCGATAAAATTCTTGATGCGCCTTTGGCTAAGGTCGGAGGAAAAGGTTTGTTTGTGAAGGAGTTAGAGCAGGGGATGCTGGATGGGAATGCTGATATTGCAGTTCATTCAATGAAGGATGTTCCTGTTGAATTTCCTTCGGGACTACATTTGGCAGCTATTTTGACTCGCGAAGATCCACGCGATGCTCTGGTTTCAAATCATTATTCCTCAATCAATGATTTGCCTGAAAATGCGCGCATTGGGACATCAAGTTTACGCCGTGAATGTCAGATCAAAGAAAAATTTCCCAATGCAGAAATTATTCCTCTGCGAGGTAATGTCAATACCCGCTTATCGAAGTTGGATGCTAACGAATATGATGCCATTATTCTTGCGGTAGCAGGGCTAAAACGCTTGGGGTTTGAGGACAGGATTAGTCAAGCACTGTCAGCTACACAAAGCTTGCCAGCGATAGGTCAAGGGGCAATTGGAATTGAATGTCGTAGCAATGATCGGCGGATTAACGAGATCATTCAGGTTTTGCATGATGAACAAACCAGTATTTGTGTTGTTGCGGAAAGGGCAATGAATGAAACCTTGCATGGAGGTTGTCAAGTCCCGATTGCAGGGTTTGCACAAATTGATCAAGGATGGTTAACCCTAAGAGGCCTGGTTGGAAAGCCTGATGGCAGTATTATCTACCGAACCAGAAAAAATGGCTCTACCGATCAAGCGGCTGAAATTGGTAAGCAAGCAGCTGAAGAATTGTTAAATCAGGGCGCTGATAAAGTTTTAAGTGAACTATACAACTGATTTCAAAGTTCTGGTTACCCGTCCTGAAAAACAGGCAGAAAATTTATGTTTTTTGCTAGAACAAATAGGCGCGAAGCCAGTCAAAATGCCCGTATTAAAGATTGTCGCTGTTGAGCCAATTGCTAAAATCAGAGAGGCTTTAAGCGATATACAACAATATCAATGGCTGATTTTTGTTAGTGCTAATGCGGTAAATTTTGCTCTTAGTGCGAATAATGGGAAAATACCGAATCTGCTGGGTAGTAAAATCATTGCGATCGGGCAAGCGACGGCAAGCGCATTGAAAAATGTGGGAATTGATGTTGATTTGGTACCAAAACAGGGCTTTAATTCAGAAGCGGTTTTAGCCTTGCCAGAACTTCAACAGTTTAATGGCGTAGCGTGCCTGATCGTTCGTGGTCAAGGTGGTAGGGAATTATTACGGGAGACATTAGAAGAGCGTGGCGCACGGGTTGAATATTTGGAAGTATATCGCAGAATGCTACCAAAAGTGGATACAAATCCTGTATATAACTTATTGGATAAAAAAGAACTTGATGTCGTTACTATTACAAGTGTTGAGGCGTTGAATAACTTGTTGAAAATTTTAGGATCAAAAAAGCTGCAATTATTTTCAATTCCTTTAGTCGTTATTAGTGAGCGAATTGGTAAAATGGCAGCAGAACTCGGTTTTAAACAAATTATAATTTCACAGCAACCAACAGATACAGCGCTCGTTGAGGCAATACAAAAGGGGAGGAGAAGTGTCAGAAGCAATTGAGAAGCAAGAGAATATTGAAGATAAATCTGGCGGCAATGTCCAGGAATCTGATATTTCACCACAGGATTCAGAGGCAAAGCCAAAACGTTCCAAAGCTGGATTTTGGTTTGGTATCATTATTTTATTTTTGGTGCTGATATTGGCTGGCGCTGGTTTTTATTTGCTGCAACAACTTCGGGATCAACAGAAAGATATTGGTGGAGAAGTCAATGAGGGCGATCAGCGAGTCATTGAGTTAAGCAAGCAAATCTCCGGTTACCAGTCACAGTTATCTGCACTTCAAACGCAAGTTGCAACATTAACTTCTGATTTGGCAAATAAAGATGAATTTTTTAACAAAAAACTAGCGGATTTTGCAAAACTGCATCAGCAAAAATTGGAGTTAACCGTTGAAAAAATAAATAAATCCATGCAGCGAATACAACGTCAACTTGGGAAAACCCGTGGTGATTGGTTGATTGCAGATGCTGAATATTTACTGAGTATTGCCAATCAGCGTTTGATGTTGGTGGGCGATTTGAATACGACCAAGGAAGCTCTGATCGCGGCTGATCAAAGGCTCAGGGAAAGTGGTGATGCTGCTGCTTATAAAATCAGGGAAGAAATTGCAAAAGAAATCGCTAAATTAGACAAAGTACATGCGCCCGATATTGTCGGGGTATATGCCAAAATTCAATTATTAATTGATAATGTTGATAAGCTTGCTACCCTGCTGCCTTATGAAGGGAAGGAAATCACCCATACTGAACATAAACAGGAGGTTCAGGATCAGGCACACACACATGATTTACTGGATTCTGCATTGATTGAACTGGAAGGTTTGGTGACTATCAGACATACAGAACAGCCAGTAAAAGCAATCTTGACAGTCGAGCAGGCCGAATTTTTAAGGCAGCAACTTAGAATAAAATTGGAGTTGGTAAAACTGGCGCTAGTTCAACAACATGGAGCTTTGTTTGAAAAAAGTATTCAGGAGACAAAAAAATGGTTAGCTGAAAATTTTGCCCACAATAAAGATAGCGACAGTTTCTCCAAGGAACTGGACAGGCTAAGTGCTGTTCAGATAAAGGCTCAGTTTCCAGACATCAGCAAATCTTTGAAAATGCTCAGAGATATTGTCAAGTTGAGAATTGAAACAGATAAATCCTTGCATGAATCTGGGAAATCAGTCTCTGGATCAAAACAGCAAACAAAGCCACAACCGGCGGAAACTGAATTACAACAGGGAGGCTGAGTGTGAAAAGCATTTTTTGGTTTTTAGGGGCGCTACTGTTAGCGGTTGCGCTTGCATTTGGCATTCATCATTGGCTTTCTCAATTTGAAAGTCCTGGTTATGTGTTGATGGGGATTGGACATTGGTCTCTTGAAACATCATTTGTGGTTTTTGCGACTGCTCTGATCATTATTTTTGCTTTATTATATTTTTTGTTTCGTTTTTTTGGCTGGCTGTTTCGGTTACCGGGAAAACTTAAGGAAAAAGGTCAGCAGTTGAAAAAAGTAAAGTCACAAGAAGCGTTAATAAATGGATTGGTAGATTCTGCAGAAGGTAATTGGGCAGATGCCGAAAAAAAATTAATTAAACACGCATCAAACAGTACCGCTCCGTTACTGCATTATTTAACTGCTGCTCGGGCTGCTCAGGCTAGAGGTGCACTTGATAAACGCGATAAATATCTGGCTGATGCTGGAAAAATGCATCCTGATTCTGAAGTTGCAGTGGGGTTGACTCAAGCAGAATTGTTTCTTTCCGGAAATCAGTTTGATGAGGCATTAGAAACATTGACGAAGTTGCATTCTATTGATTCGGGTCATGCCAGCGTTTTGAAATTGTTACATCAAACATACCAGAAAGCCGGAAAATGGGATGCGTTAAGGAAATTAATTCCGACGTTGCAGAAAAATAAAGTTATGATGGAGGCTGAGGTTAAGTTACTCGAAGCTGAGACTTTCAGTTCCTTATTAAAAGAAGCGGCGGAAAAAGCTGATCCTGATGAAATTCAAGCGCTTTGGCAGAGTATTCCCGATTATATTAAATCAATAAAAGGTATTTCTGCCATTTATTTTGCCGCAATGGTTGAAGCCAATGCAGGTGATCGGATTGAATCAGAATTGGCCAAGGTCTTGGATGAAAGCTGGGATGAAACCCTGTTGGTTATCTACGGTAGTATTGTTTCTGAAGATCCAGCAACGCAGCTAGAAAAAGCTGAAAGTTGGTTGAAAAAACATCCAGATGATCCGGTATTGTTGCGGATGTTAGGTCGGTTAAGTATTCAGCTTGGGGATGCCTATAAAGCCGAAACTTATTTGACCAAAAGTATCACTTTGGGTCCAACGGTTGAAGCGTATCGCTTGCTGGGTAATTTTTTCTCTGAGCAGGGCGATAAAGACCGCGCAAATGAATGTTATAAAAAGGGGCTGGAGCTGGCTTCTGAGGAAGTTGTCGAGCATGTTATCGAAGCTGATTATTCCTAGCTTAGGAACGTGCATGAAATATCTTGGGCAACAGGCTTGTCTTTTTATTCGTTTTCTTGCGTTGTAAAAAATAGTTACATAGCTGGCTATGCGCCTACTTCTTCGCTTTGAATACGAATAAAAATACTGCGCCAGTTGCTCAGCTTATACCATGTGCGGTCCTTAAAAATTTTATGGCTTTTCAGCAAGAAAAATAGCACGTATTGGCGCTGGGTGCCCTTCAATAGTTTTATTGGGGTTTTCTGGGTGGAGAAAATCTTTCAGGGATTGGGATTGCATCCAGGGAGTACTACGTTGTTCTTTTATGGTGGTTTTAGTAACGTCAATCAGACGGATATTTGTAAAGCCACTGCGTTTTAGCCAGGTTTGCAATGATTCACTGCAGGGTATGAACCAGACATTACGCATTTGGGCGTAGCGATTTTCTGGTACCAGTACCTGGTTATTTTCACCTTCAATAATCAGGGTTTCAAGAATTAACTGACCGCCCGGTCGTAAACAATCTTTTAATTCCAGTAAATGATCAAATGGCGAACGCCGGTGGTACAGTACACCCATGGAGAAAACTGTGTCGAATAACGATAAACTTGGCGGTAGATCTTCTAATCTCAATGGTAAAATATAATTTGCGGCCTCACCATATAATCGGCGAATGGCATGAAATTGCATAACATGACGTAATGCCGGATCAATACCTATGACCATTTTTGCATTCTCACCCAATATGCGCCAACAATGATATCCATTACCACAACCAACATCCAATACGGTTCTGTTTTGCAGTGGTTCGATATGATCAATAAGCCGGTTCCATTTCCAGTCAGAACGCCATTCGGTATCTATTTCAATTCCAAATAAGGAATAAGGGCCTTTCCTCCAGGGGCGAAGTTGCTTTAATGCCAGATTCAATTGTTCCCGGTTTTGTTGGCTAATTTCTGCTGCTTTTCCGATTGTAATGACAGAAGAATCTAGTTTTTTGAATTGGCTATTTATAACCGGAATTTGTTCAATAATATTTAACCATTCTGATAGATGTCCATGATTGGAAGTTTCCATGGCTTTTGGTAGTTGTTCAGTTAACTGGTCTACCCACTGTTCTGCATCTTGCTCGGTCAGAAATTGGTAAAGAGCCTGATATTCCATTATTTTAAAGCCAGCAAGGAGGCAAAATTAAAATATTGGAACCAGACTTCAGCACTATTAAAACCGCTATCCAGTAATCTTTGTTGATGTTGTTCCAGTGTTTCAGGTATTAGGACATTTTCCAAGGCTGTTCTTTTCTGACTGATTTCAAGTTGACTATAACCATTTGCTGTTTTAAAAAGGTGATGCATTTCAGTTTGCAAAGACTCCTGGGCTGGATCAGTAAATGCCAGTTTTTCGGATAAAATCAAAATACCGCCAGGTAACAAACCCTGATAAATTTTGTTGATCAAGTCTTGTCGATCATTTATTGGAATAAATTGTAATGTAAAATTGATAACAACTACCGAAGCGTATTCAATATTTATATCGCGAATATCGGATTCAACAAGCTCAACATTGATCGGTGATGGATCTTGGGTGATTAGTTCCTCGCAGCGTTGCAACATCGCTTGGGAGTTGTCGACAGCGATAATATGACAATCTTTTTCGTCAATATGGTGGCGCATGGATATCGTAGCGGCACCTAATGAGCAACCAAGGTCATAGCATGCACTCCCAGGCTGGACAAATTTTGCTGCTAACAAACCAATAGCGGAAATAATTGTGTTATAGCCTGGAACCGAGCGGATAATCATATCCGGAAAAACTTTCGCAACGGTGTCATCAAATTTGAACGGTCCGGTTTGATTCACCGGATTGGCATAAATTAAATCTTTATCTTTCATAGCCGAATCATTAAAAAACTGGTAGATTCTATCAAATTTGATGTTTATATTAATTAAACTTATGCAGCAAAATGATATCAGCAAGGTAAAAGAATATTTATTGTCACTTCAGAACATAATTTGTTCTGCAATAGAAATTCAGGATGGAGGAAGCGAATTTGAAGAAGATAGCTGGCAGCGGCAAGAAGGTGGTGGCGGTAGAACTCGTGTGTTGACGGGGGGTAATATTTTTGAACAAGCGGGTGTGAATTTTTCGCATGTTTTTGGTGAACAACTACCGTACTCTGCTACAGCAAAAAGGCCTGAATTAGCGCAACGAAAATTTCAGGCGATGGGAGTTTCTCTGGTCATTCATCCGGATAATCCTTATATACCCACATCGCATGCTAATGTGCGGTTTTTTATTGCTGAGAAGCCGGGAGAGCCGGCAATATGGTGGTTTGGAGGCGGTTTTGATTTAACTCCGTACTATCCCTTTGAAGAAGATGCTATTCATTGGCATGAAGTTGCTAGAGAGGCCTGTTTGCCTTTTGGTAACGATGTTTATCCTAAGTATAAAAAGTGGTGTGACGAGTATTTTTTTCTAAAGCATCGTGGTGAGACCAGGGGTGTTGGAGGGCTGTTTTTTGATGATTTAAATGCCCATGGATTTGATCAATGCTTTGCCTTTATGAAAAGTGTTGGCGATCATTATTTGGATGCCTATATACCTATCATAGAAAAAAGAAAGAGTATGGCGTTTGGCGAACGTGAAAAATCATTCCAGCTCTATCGGCGTGGACGATATGTAGAATTTAATCTGGTTTATGATCGTGGAACTTTGTTTGGTTTGCAATCAGGTGGCAGGACCGAGTCGATTCTTATGTCTTTGCCTCCGGTTGTGAACTGGCGTTATAACTGGCAGCCAGATCCCGGAAGTGCTGAAGAAAAATTATACAAAGAATTTCTAAAGCCCCGGGATTGGTTGGGGTAATCTTCGGAACGTGCAAGGAATAACTTGAACAACTGGCTTGTCTTTTTATCCATCTTCTGTGTTGAAAATAGTTACATAGCAGGTTATGCGCCTATTTTTACGCCTTGAATACGAATAAAAATACTGCGCCAGTTGCCCAACTTATTCCGTGCTCGTTTCTTAGGAATTCAAGTTGGCATTGGACTGGTTTTTCTTTTTCAGTTCGGCAATGACGGCATCGAGTGAACCTTTTTGTCTGATCATTTCACTGAAAGTATTTCTATTGGTTATGACCATACTAATACCTTCAATTTTGACATCATATATTTTCCATTGTCCTTTGCGTTTAGCCATATAATAATCAACACTGACTGGCGCTTTTCCTGGTTGCAGAATATGGGTTTTTACCACTGTTTTTTTTGCGCCTTCTTTCAATTTCAAGGGCAGAAATTTGATAGTCCAGTCCTGAAATTGCGTAGTGAATGCGGAGGAGTATGTTCTAACTTGAAGGTCTCTGAATTCACGTGTAAATTCCAGTTTTTGTTCTTTAGTAGCAGTACGCCAGTATTTGCCCAGAACCAGTGCTGACATGCGGAATGCATCGACATGAGGAAATAATTCCTGCTTGATGTATTCAGCAACAAGATTGGGACTTTGGGCAAAATCAGGCTCTTTTAATTTCTGTTTTAGCTTTTCCGATAAATCATAAATAATTTTTTGTGGCGGAGCTAAAGAGGCGTTAGCTGTCAAGACAGTTGAAAAGCCTAAAAACAGGCTAAAAGTTACATAATAAAAAAACCGGAAGACTGTTTTGCTGTTCCTTACCATTTTTGTACCTTAAGAGTTGTGTATTGTATTTATTACTTGGTTAATTACCACAGCGCAAATGCTTAAGTATAATATTAATTTACGATAATATGATTATTTTCACAATATATTACATCTCATGTCTAATATAAACATTAATTTTCCCATCACCAGAAAAAGAAGACTGCGCAGTAATGAATTCTCCCGCCGACTGGTTAGGGAAACCCATTTGTCTGTAAATGATCTGATATATCCCATGTTTGTTACTGAAGGGCAGGGGGAAAAAGTTGTTATTCCTTCTATGCCTAATGTTTTCCGTTTCTCGCTGGATTTATTATTGGAAGAAGTTTCGGAAATTGAACAATTGGGAATTCCAGCAGTAGCATTGTTTCCGGTTATTTCGCAAGAAAAAAAGACATTAGAAGCAGAAGAGGCCTTTAATCCTGAAGGATTGATCCAGACAACGGTTCGTTCTCTGAAGCAACAATTCCCCGACTTGGGGATAATTACTGATATTGCGTTGGATCCTTATACCTCACATGGTCAAGATGGTTTGATTGATGAATCAGGTTATGTACTAAATGATCAAACTGTTGATATATTGGTCAAGCAGGCTTTGTCACATGCCGAAGCAGGGGCTGATGTGGTCGCTCCTTCAGATATGATGGATGGCCGAATTGCTGCAATACGTCAGGCTTTGGAAACTAACAGGCATGTCAATACACTAATTTTGGCCTATTCGGCTAAATATGCTTCAAGCTTTTATGGGCCTTTCCGGGATGCCGTTGGTTCTTCCACGAATTTGGCTGGAGCGAATAAATATAGTTATCAAATGGATCCGGCCAATACCAATGAAGCTCTGCATGAAGTTTTACTGGATATTCAGGAAGGGGCAGATATGGTGATGATAAAACCGGGAATGCCATATCTTGATATTATTCAAAGAGTTAAAGAAAAATTTCAGGTTCCTACTTTTGCTTACCAGGTTAGCGGTGAATATGCGATGCTGAAAGCAGCTGCGGAAAAAGCTTGGCTGGATGAAAAAGCAGTGGTCATGGAGTCATTATTATCTTTCAAGCGCGCTGGATGTGATGCGATTCTTTCCTATTATGCAAAACAGCTTGCAAAATGGTTACAAGAGGAACGCGAGTGAGTACTGTCAAGCCAGATAAATATGCTGTTTTTGGTTCACCAATAAAACATAGCAAGTCACCTATTATTCACCAATTATTTGCTGAGCAAACTGGCCAAAATATAAGCTACGATGCAATCGAAGTCAGTGCAGATGATTTCATCAAATCAGTGAATACTTTTTTTGCAGGAGGTGGTAAAGGATTAAATTGCACTGTGCCATTAAAAGGGTTGGCCTGGAAGTATGCGGAAAATAAATCTGAACATGCCGAATATAGCAAGGCTGTAAATACATTGATTTTGCAAGATGATGGTTCTGTTTATGGAGACAATACTGATGGAATAGGTCTGGTTAGGGATTTAAACAATAATCAGGGAATTAGTCCGAATGGCAAACGAATTTTGATTTTAGGTGCAGGAGGAGCAAGTCGAGGAATTCTTGGGCCGCTTTTGGATCAGTTGCCTATGAGTGTTTTTATTGTCAATAGAACTGTATCGAAAGCCTTGGAATTAGCGAATCAATTTGCAAAAAAGGGAATGGTTTCGGGTTGTGGGTATGCTGATTTGTATGATAAAAAATTCGATTTAATCTTGAATGCAACGTCAGCAAGCTTGAGTGATCAATTACCACCATTACCTGAAGGCATATTGGGAAAACAGGGTGTCTGTTACGATCTGGCCTATGGTAACAAGCCGACAGCATTCGTTCGTTGGGGATTTGAAAATAAAGCGGAAAAAAGTTTGGATGGTTTGGGTATGCTTGTTGAGCAAGCGGCGGAAGCTTTTTATTTATGGCGAGGCGTCAGGCCAGATACAGGCGTGGTTATTCGTGAACTAAAAAACAGGATTCAGTAACGGATTGTAACTATTCAGCGTATTTAATTTAACTGATATTTAAACAATAAATACGCTGAGTAGTTACAACGGATTTAGGAAAAAAATGGATATCTTTAGATTTTGAGAATGCCTCGTTTAGAGTGCCTCAGTTTTTGTGAAGGACTAGGCGCAAAAGCACAGCAATAGTGGGCTATTGTATGGTTTTGCAGCGACGCCATTTTCCAAAATTTTCCAAAAAATAGCGTACTCTAAAAGAGGTATTCTTGAATGTGAAATTATGCTTCTCTAATCCCTGATAGTTTGCTAATGCTGGCTTATTTCTGCATGTAATGCACGAAATTCATCAGTTAATTTGTGGTTAGGCATGAAATGAACTAAAGGCATGGATTTGCTATGTGATTCACGTACTTTTACAGAAGGGGAAATTCGTGAATTAAGCACTGGATGTCCTTCGGAAACTAATTCATCAACTAATTGTTTGGGTAGATTTGCCTGACTTTGAAATTGATTGACGATAATGCCTTCGACCTCCAGCGAATTATTATGATCGGCTTTAACTTCCTCCAGGGTTTGAAGCAAGGTGTATAAAGATTCTCTGGAAAAAGCATCGCAGTCAAAAGGAATCAGGCATTTATCACTGGCAATTAAAGCAGAGTGGCTATAAAAATTCAGGATTGGCGGGGTGTCGATATAAATAGCATCAAACCCTTCCAGGCGATCCAGGCCTTCGCGCAATTTAAAAATTTTATATTTTGATTCCAGTCTGCTTTGCAATGGTTCCAAATCTGAATGCGAAGGAATAATAAATAAATTAGGGTAAGGTGTTTCGTGAATAAGTGGCTCTAGTCCTGATTGCTGGCCGCCAAATAGACCCAGACTCAAGGAGTTCTTAAAAAAGTTGGCAATTGTTGCATCAGCATCGCTAACTTTTTGGCCGAGTAAATACTGGCTTGAATTACTTTGAACATCCAGATCCACAACTAATGTTCTTTTTCCCTCCACTGCGCTTATTGCGGCCAGATTACAAGTAATGGTCGATTTTCCAACACCACCCTTTTGGTTAAAAATTACTCTTCGCATTTGTTATTTCCATAAAATCAACTAGATAAAGGTGGCATTATAAGGCTTGAGTGAATAATATCAACTACGGTGGAAAGTTTCTCCGCCACATTTTGGGCATTTCGGTATGACACTTGTAGTTTTGAAACTGAGATGTTCGCCACACTGTTCACAAACAAGCGTTCCTGGTCCGGTAATTTCACCAGTTAAGTAAATATTATTCAGTTTTGCCATTTGTTCCAGTTTCGCTAATTCAATACGCGTTTTATCTGCAACGCTCATAAAAGCATCCCAGGCAAAATTTTCAATGAGTTCAATGTCAAATTTTAACCATTCCGCTAGCGATTCAGCATCAGAAGATTCCTCATCAGATTTTACCAGCGAATAGGCAGCTTCTTCGATATCACGTTTAACGTAATCAGCAACCTTATTAATTTCTTCCTGTGTTAAACCGCCAATTTCGCTTAATTTTTCTTTTGCAGCTTCTAAAGCCCTGGCCAGCGTTCTTGAAGCATCACCAACGTCTTCATGAAGATGGGTGATAATTTTATTGTAGGCATCAACTAATTTTTTTTCGCTCATTGGGGGTACTCCTGAAAAATGAAACTTCCGAAATATGCAAGTGTACGGTATTCTAACGCTTTTGACCGTAAAAAGACGAATTCAGGATGCAAGAAAATTACAATCCATCAGTCATAGAACCATCAGTACAACAATATTGGCAAAACAACGGAATATTCCGCGCTAAATATATTCCAGAACAGGAAAAATATTATTGCTTGTCAATGTTTCCGTATCCTAGTGGCAAATTACATATGGGGCATGTTCGAAATTATACGATTGGCGATGTCATTAGTCGTTTTCAACGAATGCAAGGAAAAAATGTACTTCAACCTATGGGCTGGGACGCTTTTGGTTTGCCTGCTGAAAATGCTGCCATGCAAAATAACGTACACCCGGCAGACTGGACTTACAAGAATATCGATTATATGCGTGAGCAGTTAAAGCAACTGGGACTCGGTTATGATTGGGATAGAGAATTTGCGACTTGTGATCCCGAATATTACCGGTGGGAGCAATGGTTTTTTCTTCGTATGCTAAAAAAAGGGCTGGTTTACAAAAAAACCGCGCCGGTTAACTGGTGTCCTAATGATATGACTGTGCTTGCCAATGAGCAGGTTATTGATGGTTGTTGCTGGCGTTGTGATACTCCGGTTGAAAGAAAAGAAATTTCACAGTGGTTTATGAAAATCACTGCCTATGCGGATGAACTCCTTAAATCTCTGGAGCAACTTGAAGGTTGGCCTGAACAGGTTAAAATCATGCAGGCAAACTGGATCGGCAGGTCTGAAGGACTGGAAATCCAGTTTTCGGTTGTCGGGATGGATGAACCTTTAAAAATCTACACAACTCGTCCAGATACCTTAATGGGGGTAACTTATTTGGCGGTTGCTGCAGAACACCCTTTGGCAACAGAAGCATTAAAAGCCAAACCAGAATTGGCTGAATTTATTAATTCCTGCAAAACGATGGAATCTTCTGAGGCGGCATTGGAAACAATGGAAAAGCGAGGTGTGGATTCAGGAATCAAAGCTATTCATCCGATTTCTGGGGAAGAACTGCCTGTCTGGATCGCTAATTTTGTTTTGATGAGTTACGGTACGGGGGCAGTTATGGCGGTTCCTGCCCATGATCAGCGTGATTTTGAATTTGCCAAGCGTTATGGAATTGCCGTGAAACAAGTTGTTTTTGCCAAAGATGGTGAAAATGATCATTGCACGGAACAAGCTTTTACAAAAAAAGGAATTTTAAAAAATTCAGACGAGTTTGATGGTTTAACTTCAGAAGAATCTTTTATTGCGATTGCACAGAAGTTGGAAAAAGAAGGCAGGGGCCAACGTAAAACCAATTATCGCTTACGTGATTGGGGTGTTTCCAGGCAACGCTATTGGGGCGCGCCCATTCCGGTTATTTATTGTGACAACTGTGGGACGGTTCCTGTACCTGATGCAGATTTGCCTGTAACATTACCCAAGGACGTGGTGCTGGATGGATCATGTTCGCCGTTAGGAAGTCATCCTACTTTTCCTAATGTTGAATGTCCAAAATGTTCTAAACAAGCAAGGCGAGAAACCGATACTTTTGATACGTTTATGGAGTCTTCCTGGTATTTTGCACGATTTGCTGGAGCCAGTGACGAAGCCATGTTGTCATCTGAAGTAAATGAGTGGTTACCTGTTGATCAATATATTGGTGGTATCGAACATGCGATTCTGCATTTATTGTATGCGCGTTTTTATACAAAATTATTGCGTGATGAAGGGCTGCTTGATTGTGATGAGCCTTTTAAAAATTTATTGACCCAGGGTATGGTTCTGAAAGATGGCAGTAAAATGTCAAAATCCAAGGGGAACACTGTTGATCCACAGGGGTTAATTGAGCAATATGGTGCAGATACAGTTCGTTTATTTGTCATGTTTGCCGCGCCTCCCGAACAATCACTGGAATGGTCGGATACTGGTGTGGAAGGCGCTTTCCGTTTTTTAAAGCGTTTGTGGCGGCTGGTTTTTCAATCTCTTGAATCTGAAATAGGCAATGCAGAGATGGATTCCAGTCAATTGAAAGAAGAGCAAAAAAATGTCCGCAGGCTGCTACATCAAACTATTAAAAAGGTTTCTGATGATATGGGCCGCAGACATACCTTCAATACAGCTATTGCGGCAAATATGGAGCTTGTCAATATCCTATCTAAATTTAATGATACTTCAGAATTGGGTAGAGCAGTTATGAAAGAAGCATTAGAGGCTATTATTTTAATGCTCTATCCAATAGTACCTCACATTTGCCATCAACTTTGGCAGGAATTAGGGCATCAGGATGATATTGATAAAGCGTTATGGCCCAAAGTTGATGAATCTGCCCTGACCCAGGATAGTCTGGAAATGGTTGTTCAGGTCAATGGAAAACTGCGTGGAAAAATTACTGTTGATATTAATGCCGGTAAAGATGACATAGAAAACCTTGCTTTGAATGAGGAACATGTGCAAAAGTTTGTTGAAGGAAAAACGATTAGAAAAATTATAGTGGTGCCCAAAAAACTCGTTAATATCGTGGTCTAGGAAATACACAGCATGATATTCAAAAAAATTATTATCTCGATATTAGTGTTGTTGACGTTTTCGTGTGGTTATCATTTACGTCGAGCAATAGATTTACCTGAGCAATACCGAAATCTTTATGTAGACGGTGCGTCAGCGGCGTTAAAGAAACAGCTCAAAAAGCTTATTAAAACTTCGTCGGCAAAACTGGTTTCCGATCCTGAAAAAGCAGGTTTGGTGCTCCATGTCATTGAAGATAATATGAGGCAGAATGTGTTGTCGCTAAGTACAACAGGGAAGGCAACAGAATATGAAATATATTATATTTTAACTTTTGAGTTGCTAGATGCTGAAGGAAATAGCTTGATGCCTAGGGATACCATTGAACTCAGCAGAGATTTTTTTGATGATCAATCAGGTGATACTGTATTGGGTAAAGCGGCGGAAGCCGATACGATCAGGCAGGAAATTTACAAGCAGGCAGTTCGCAGGTTGTTTGATCAGGCTAGAGGTTATCTAAGAAAATTACCAAGTGAATAAATAGACCTCTTGCCTTCAACTGTAAATATTCTGAACTGAATATTTTTATATTGAAGGTAAGAGGTTTATAACCAGATAACTGGCTTTTCAGGAAATGTTTTTATCCTGATCTTGATTACTATCAGCCATTTTGGCTCTTATCTGTTTTTGTTCATTTCCAATAAACTGTAGGATTATGAAACCAATAGTAAAGCCGGCGAAAGACCCCATTACTAAGGGTAAAGCAAAAGGAATCTCGTGATGGTCGCGCATATTCATTTGCAAAACAGATGAAAATATTTCCAACATAAAATCAAGCATAGGTCACCTCATGTAGTTTTAGTATTTAAGAACGAAGTAATATATTGACATAGATCAAAGTGTAGCTCAGTGATAAAGTTACACAAGGGAAAAAAACAGAGATGTTACTCGATATTTCTCAGGCTATTGTTTTTAATGCATTGATTTTATTAAAAAACTTAATTTTCTAACAAAACATTTTGTAATAATTTTTCTAGCGCAATGGTTTTTTGTTCGCAAATCGGGACTGAACTAATGATCTTTCTTTTTTTTGAGAGGCTGATTTTTTGGTTATCTCTTTCAAGAATGGCAAATTCATTTAATGGTCTACATGCATCGAGCATTGAAGATTCTGCTTGTTCTATTTTTTCTAAATCAATATTTTCGGGTTCTTCGAGTAACAGCATCATGACTTGATGACTGGCCAGATTTTGTCGTCGGAATAATGACTCAACTTGGTTACCTAATTTTGTATGATCAAACGGTGTCGAAAAAAACTGTAAGCTACTACAGCTAAGCAGGAAAAAAAGATTAAGAAAAACAAAAATACATTTCATTGCCCAATAATACACTATGTAAAAACTGAGAATTTACTTAATTGGGTGTTTTTATAAGAACTGAAACTGAGTTTAAATGTCAGGTTATTGTTGTTTTTAATTTCTCGTTTAAGCAATAAATCAATGGGTTAAAAGCTAAGCTAATAAAAGCATGCCTGTTGCACTTGCTAAGGTAATTGCAAGCCATTGGATTTTTTTGGCTAATGACAATGATTGCCAGAAATTAATTGTTTGCCTTCTTTTTTTCAAAAGGAAGGCCTTAAAGTTCCTAGAAAATTTAAGGTACAAATTTGGTATTGTTATCCATAAATAAGTAGCTAATAGTACTACAATGCTTGCAAGCACATAATAAGTTGCGATCTCGGCATCATGATGTTTAAGATGAAATATATGTATAAAAAGACCTTCAATACTGAATTCTGTTATGTCATAAAGCAAAATACATAATGTCATTAATGAATCATATCCTCCGTGGAGAAGACCGAAACAGATTGAAATAATTTCGGTCATCAAGAATGAAAAAATAATGAATATAACTAATAATCTAATAGTCTGGTTTCGAAATATAAAAGTCATCGTAGTTGTTCCTGAAAAAAAATTTTTTCAAAAACTGCCAATTAATGAAAATGATTTTTCAAAATAACCTATTTATTAAATAGCAGTTTTTCTAGCTTATTTTGAGTATAATCAAGTTTTTATATATCGCAGAAGGATGTAGAATTTTGTGAACCAATCTACGCTGAAATCTCACTTTGTAATTTTTTCTGGATTCTTTATTTGAGAAACAAAATACTTTAGAAGGTCAGTTTTGCTAATTTAATATTAGTATGATTAAATCAAAACGCGGTTTGTTTGATTTCCAAGAAGGGGAAATTATTAACTAAAGGTAATTTTTTGAATTGGTTGATATTCTTAATTCAAATAGTTTCGATTGGCTGTTGTAGCACTGCCTCACTGCAAAAGCCAACTTTTTAAAAATAATAATGAGGTAAAATTTAGGAGAAATAAATTATGAATAACCTGACAGCACTTTCTTTGAGTATTGGTGGTTTGGCTGGGCTAGCAACCTTTTTGGCAGTGGGGCCATTGAGTGGTATTTTTTTAATCTGGGCTGCTACGATTGCTTGGGCTGCTTATTTTGCCTTGGGTGGTAACAAACAAGCAGCAATAAATACTATTGTGTGTGAGATTTTTGGTGTGTTTATGGCAACTTATGCTGCGTTTTTGATCACCAGTATTGCACCGGATGCCGTGCTTGGTTTTCCATTGATGGCCGCAATTATTGTTGCTGTATCGGTCACTGTAATGTGTTTGGCGGCAAATGTGCCTGCACTTTCCGCTATTCCTGCCAGTGTACTAGGTTATTCATCTGCGTTCGCTTATTTGTTACAGACACCTGATAAATTAACAAAAGATGTTTTATTAAGCGTTTCTTTTGACAATCCAATGATTGTTATTTCAGTATCAATCGTTGTGGGTGTTGGTTTTGGAATTTGGTCTGGAAATCTAGCTGCAAAATTAACTACTGTTACTGATTAAAAAATAGGGTTACCATTTTTTTTGAAAAACGAGTGCGGAAAATTTTTGTTAAGCACAATTTTTGATTTTCCATGCTCGTTTACTAATTTACATATGTTTTACGTAGCACTTAATTTAGTTCTCAAAAAACATTAGTAATATCCAACGAATATCCCATTAGACTTTTGGTTAGATCAATAAACTTATACTATGAAACTACTATGAAACCTTCCATGTTCAAGAATACTTCATTTATGGGAAATTATTATTTGCGAACGATATTGTTGAAAAATCTTCCAATAGCCTGTTGTTACCTTGCGCTTAGTCCTTAAAAAAACTGACGCACTTTAATCGAGATATTCTCAATCGCAGAAAGTATAAATTCATAGTTGGCTTGTTTAGATTTTTTCAATGGGCGATCGCTTATTTTTGAGCCAGAAACCAAAAAGTCCAAATCCACAAGCCACAAGAACCCAAGATGTCGCCGTAGCTGAACCAGTAAGTGAAATCTGTAAAAATAATAAAATGCCTGCAAAAGGAATGATTTTAGCGATGATTTTTTTCATTATTAATAGTTGTTTTAGTTAAAGGGATTTTAAATATAATTGGTAACTACTCAGCGTATTTATAGATTCAATATCAGTAACTTATTCCAGAAGACGCCGTAAATACTTCCGTGTAGGCTTGATTGTGTCATCCATGACACATACACTTCCTCCATAAGCTACTGATATTGAATAATTTTAGTTAAATTAAATATGCTGAATAGTTACTATAATTGATTATTTATCCCGTTATTGAAACTGTGTTTTTTCCTTGAGAGCTGATTCACACGATTTATTGGAAATAGTTTTATGTTGTGAGACAAGTTACAATTTTTTAAAAAAATATCGAAAACATGGTCAAGAGTATCAGCTCGTAAATTAGTTCTGTGTTAAACAAGGACTTATCTACGAGACTGTCGGATTAAGGAAACTTCTACTGCGGCAATGGAAAATTGGTTCCTTTTCCCGATCTTTTCCGTTGCGTAGTGCCACACTATGCGCCTTAAAAGTTCAAAATACGTACTCAACTTCCCACTTGCCTTGCTACGAACCCCTTAACCCGACAGCCTCCTAGCTCTTCCAAACTTCAAATAGCATAAATACAATTGCTGCAACAGAAGTTGCAAAAATCATTAATAGTAAAATTCCTTCAATTGGTAATAATTTATTCATATAGAGTGATTTTGGGTCAACTTATTACAGACAAGAAATCCGTTAGGCAGAAAAATGGACATAAATAATAAACAGTATTGCCAGTAAAAAGTTTTAACAAATCGACACTTCAAAGAAATCTGTTTGTGTCAATTATCCAAAAAATGACTGAATGCAAACTGAATAATATTTATCGTTTAATATTACAACTTTTGTTTAAATGGGAAAGTAAATAAAACACATGATTTTTGTGATTTATTTACTTTCACCTGAATTCGTGACTTCCTACGGCACAGGTGGCAAGCTCTTGATTCATCACGGGTTGAAAAAATGCCCGCTTAACCAATATCTTGTCCTCTGTTATCCGCATTGAAATCACGGACTCAGGTTTTAATTTTTTGGTAAAAAAGAACGGGCAAGAAAAAGATCCGAGAAGTACACGATCTTGCAAATAGGTGAAACCCAGAAACCGGATAGTTTCGATAAGACTTGGACAAATTAAGGTGCTTTTTCTAAGGTTTCTAACATGTATCGAATGGAATCAGCCTGAGAATTGTTTACTTCCCCTGTAATGAAAATTTCTACGGGACGTACAGGTCTTCCATAATAGGCTTCATTAAGAGAGTCGCGAATAGAAAGAATTGAACCTTCGAGTGTTAAACCAACAAATGCGCCTTTTGCCCGGGCATATTGTAAAACATCTGAAGTTGCAGCTTGCGTGCCAATTCCCACTGGACCGAGAGCAATGCTAGCATCACTACCTAATTGTAATTTTGATGATAATAAAGCATCCATGCCTCGGTCAGTCATAATCAAAAGTACGACTTCAGCGATTTCAAGACCAATTTGAAAACCAACACTAATAGAGCCAACTGAATAAAATCCAGGATAACTCCATTGATTGTTTTCCATGTTATGACGGAATAAAACGCCAGTTCCGCCTGAGCCTCCAAAAATAAATCCACCTTTCAAAAGTGTAGGAATGATTAGGATACCTTTTGCTCGAGTAAAATGATTACGAAACCACTTAAGTTCGGGGTCATTATTAAAGTTTTTTAATGTCGCTTTACTCTCATTGATTATTTCAATAGTCGTTTGTTGATCATCATTCAGATCAGCAAAGGAAGCTGAGTTAAAAAAAAATAGGAAACTAATGGATATAAAGAGTTTTTTCATTGTGTGACGTCGTTGATGCTTAAAGTTCTAATTTAAACCTAACAAGTTTTTAAAGCAATTATTACTTAATACTCTAAGGGAAATTGGACTTCATGGTGTTTTTTTAGGATTAGTGAAGGGCTCAAAAAAACTTTTTGCATCCGGTTTTGATTGTTATACGTAACTGTTAATGACAGACAAATTTTTCGTTAACAGGAGAAAACAATGAACAACATACATTCTTTAATGAGCACAATTGGGATAGTGTTAACCCTTAACAGTGGTGTATATGCGGCCAATCACCGGGAAGCGCCGATTACCGCATTGGATGAAAAAGCTGATATTACTGATGTCTATGCTTTTCGAAGTTACGATGATCCAAAAAAAATCACGTTAATTATGAATGTGGATCCTTTGCTGGAGCCATCCAATGGTCCAACACGGTTTCCATTTGACCCGGAAATTGAATATCGTATCAACATTGATAACAACCATGATGCCAAAGTTGATATTAGTTTTAATTTTCGGTTTAAAACTGATTTTCGTCTTCCTGGAGTATTTGTTGGCTTGGTCGGAGCGGGTACAGGTTTGTTGGCACCGAATAATTCTCCCTTACCGGTACAACCAGGCACACCAATTGTTCCTCAGGCAATAACTGCTTTAGATGGCCCAGGATCAGAAGGGTTAAATCTTAGTCAGCGCTACAGTGTGACGATGGTGAAATATCATAAAGGAAGATTTAGGCATCATAGAACATTATCAAAAGGTCTTAATCTTTTTGCAGTGCCCAGCAATGCGGGCCCAAGAACTATGCCGGATTATCAGGGGTTAGTTGAACAGGGTATTTATGAATTGGATTCCGGGATTAAGGTTTTTGCGGGAACTGTTGATGATCCATTCTATATAGACTTGGGTGCGGTTTTTGATTCTTTTAACTTGAGAAAAGATGCTTTCGAAACCGGAGTGCCTGGTGTGTTAAGTGATGCTCAGGATGGTAATGACAAGCAAAATTTTGCCCCGGATGACATTGCAGGGTTTAATGTCAACAGTATTGCAATTGAAGTTCCTATTTCATGGATTACCCAGGATGGCAAAACTCATGAAGCAGATGAACCTGAGGCTACAATCGGTGTATGGGCGACTACATCGAGACCTCAGCTAAAAATATTTTCTCGAAAACCAGGTCATGATCCCTATACCTCACGCCGCAAAATACAAATTCAGCGAATGGGCAATCCATTAATCAATGAATTATTGATTGGTATTGCGTCCAAGGATAAATTTAGCAGGAGCAAACCTAAAAATGATGCACAATTTGCCAATTTTTTTCTTGATCCTGTATTGCCACGTGTTTTGAATGCGCTATACGACACCATTAGTCCAGGAGTTTTACCAGTTCCTGATGCACCTAGAAATGATTTGTTGCCGTTAGTGCAATATTTGCCTCCCATTGCTGCAGAAGGTACTTCTAAAGGGCCGGTTGCTGATCTGTTGCGATTGAATACCGGGGTTCCAGTAACAACTAAGAAAAAACGTAGTCGTTTAGGATTACTGGGGGGTGACCCAGCTGGATTTCCAAACGGGAGACGAGTATCTGATGATGTGGTTGATATAACTACGCGGGTTGTTATTGGCTTTTTAGCTGGCGATGGATTCAATGGTTTCCCTCATAATCGCGTGGGAGATGGTGTCAACAATAATGATGTTCCTTATCGAGAAACGTTTCCTTATGTTGGATTAGCCCATTCGGGTGTAAAAAGTCGCCATGTTGATACCAGTGAGCCTGGTTGTTCTGGAGTTTGTCCATAATCGGCAGTATTACTTCGGGTAGCTCAGATTGTTAGCGACCTATCCGGAGTTAACTACTATTTGGAGGGGGTATGAGTATTCTACGGATTATTACATTAGCATTACTTGGCTCGATGATGAGTACATTGCAGGCTAAGCCATTTATTCCTGATCATGGTGATTATGTACT
>Ga0256841_1001051_pt1 | contig 25483 bp, 23 predicted proteins | sample 356308metaG_FD_185971 | JGI IMG/M metagenome (GOLD analysis project Ga0256841, IMG submission 185971) | Hydrothermal vent microbial communities from Mid Atlantic Ridge, Atlantic Ocean - 356-308 | ecosystem: Environmental > Aquatic > Marine > Hydrothermal vents | place: Atlantic Ocean: Mid...
GCTTCTTCAAACGTGTCGCGCGGAGATACGACGATACCAGGCATGCAATCACCCCCTTTCATGTCCGGTTTTGCGCAAGGCGCCTGGACAAAGTGGGCGGATTATAGCAAAAGAGTGATTAGTTATCGGTTATTGGTGATTGGGGAGGGGGAGATTAGGGCAAGGTTTTGATAGAATTTAGCAAGAAACATGGAAAGGGAAAAAATGCAGCGACTCTACCGAAACTGCTACGAGATGGACCGGCGCTGTTATGAAGAGTACGGACTCAGCGAAGATCTGCTGATGGAGCATGCCGCCGAAGGAATGGCGCGGCTTATTCGGGAGCGTTTCGAGGCGGGAGGACGGGTGCGCATCGTCGCGGGCCCGGGCAACAACGGCGCCGACGGCATCGCCCTGGCACGGCTGCTGCAGGGGCGCTTCGATGTGGGACTTTTGCTGCCGATGGGGGCCAAATCGTCGATGGCAAAGCTGCAGCTGGAGCGGGCGCGAAAAGTCGGCGTACGGGAGACGGAAGAGCTCGAAGAGGCCGACTGCCTTGTCGATGCGATCTTCGGAGCCGGGTTGAGCCGGGAGCTTTCCGAAGAGATCGCCGCGCTCGTCGAGACGATGAACGCCATGGAAGGCTTCAAGCTCGCCTGCGACATTCCCACAGGATTGGACGAGGGAGGACGACCCCGGCCCACGGCCTTCCGGGCAGATGCGACGGTGATGATGGGGGCCCTCAAAGAGGCGCTCTACCTTGATGCGGCCAAGGAGTACGTCGGCGAGATTCTCTGCGTCGATCTGGGGGTGGAGCGGCTGCTTTATGAGATAGAGAGCCGCAGTTATGTGCTGGAAGAGGGCGATTTCAACCCGCCTTTTCGCCGCGAGCGTCCGGCGGGGCACAAAGGCAGCTTCGGCCACGCGGCGCTCTTTTGCGGCGAAAAGGAGGGAGCGGGGATCATTGCCGCGACGGCCGCCGCGCGCTTCGGGGCGGGGTTGACGACGCTGGTGGTGCACGAGCGGGTGATCGCGCCACCCTTTCTCATGACCTCCACCGCCGTGCCGCCCAAGGCGACGGCGATCGCTATCGGCATGGGTCTGGGGGAGTATTTCGAGCAGGAGTTATTGGAAAAAGAGGTGGTGGACTCTTCGCTGCCGGTCGTGCTCGATGCCGACGCCTTTTCCAATCCGGAGCTCCTTCAAATCCTGCATCAGGAGCATCGAAAGATCGTCATCACCCCCCATCCGGCGGAATTCGTCCGACTCTGGCGGCATATGGCAGGAGAAGAGATCGGGATTGATGAGGTGCAGGCGGACCGTTTCGAGTATGCCCGGCGTTTCAGCGCCCGTTTCCCGCACGTCGTACTGCTGCTTAAGGGAGCCAATCCGATCATCGCCCACCTGGGAGAACTTTTCGTCAATCCGCTGGGCGGCCCCGTCCTGGCCAAAGGAGGCAGCGGCGACGTGCTTAGCGGTCTGATCGTCGCACTCTTGGCCCAAGGCTACGAGGCTTTGGATGCGGCGATTCAGGGAAGCCTGGCCCTGGCCCTGGCGGCACGAAAGTGGGAGGGAGCGGACTATGGGATGCTCTCGACTGACCTAATCAAGATGCTGACGCAGCTTGATTAGGTCAAGTAAGTAATAAGCAAGATGGAAGAGGGAAGAGGTAGGGTATGCGTTGCATGGCAACGCCTTTATGGATGAGAAGGTAGAATTCGAGGCATGAATACTGAAAAAAGAGGATTTTCTTTGAAAATCCAACAGAATCTATTACTTATTCCCTATTCCTTATTACATTTTCATAGGAGTATCCTGTTTCATAGGAGTATCCTGTGAAGCGAATTGTTGTGCTCTTCAGCGGAGCCGGGAGCAACCTGGAGTACATCTTGAAGCACCTGCACGGCAAGGAGCTGGAGGTCGCTGCGGCGATCACCAATAATCCAGAAGCCGGAGGTATCGCCATTGCCGAGCGTTTCGGCGTGCCGGTGGAGATCCTCGATCATCGCAACTTTGCGAATCGGGAAGCCTACGACGAAGCCTTGGTGCAACGCATCGAAGCCTATGCTCCCGATCTGACGGTGTTGGCGGGATTTATGCGGATCCTGACCCCCGTCTTTACCGAGCGGGTGCGGGCGATCAATCTGCATCCCTCTTTGCTGCCTCGTCATCGGGGACTCAAGGCGATTGAGAAGAGCTGGGCAGACGAGCACCCCGAGGGGGGCGTGACGGTGCATTGGGTCACGAGCGAACTCGACGGCGGAGAGCCCATCGTGCAGTATGAACTGGAGAAAGAGGGTTTCGAAAGTTTCGAAGAGTATGATGAAACGATACGCCGCATCGAAAAAGAGGCCCTAACCGAGGGAATCCTGAAGGCTTTCAATCTCTCTTAAGCCCCCAGCGGTTATAACATCTCCAAACCACTCTACAAGGAAATGAAATGAGCGATATTCTCAAAATCGGAAAATATGAATTTACCAGCCGTCTGATCGTCGGCAGCGGAAAATACCCCGACTTTCAGACGACCCGCGACGCGACGCTGGCCAGCGGCAGCGAAATGATTACCGTAGCGGTGCGCCGGGTCAACATCACCAGCCCCGACGAAGAGAATCTGATGGATTACTTCAAAGATACCGACGTCAAGTTTCTCCCCAACAGCGCGGGCTGTACTACCGCCGAAGAAGCGATCACGCTTTTTCGACTCACCCGGGAAGCGACGGGGATCGATCTGATCAAACTCGAAGTGATCGGCGATACCTCCAAAACCCTCTATCCTGACGTGATCGAGACGATCAAGGCTTGCGAAGTCCTGGCCAAGGACGGCTTTACCATCATGGCCTATACCAACGACGATCCCATCGTCGCCAAACGGCTCGAAGAGGCCGGGGCCCACGCCGTCATGCCCCTGGCCGCTCCCATCGGCTCGGGCCTGGGGATCCAGAATCGCTTCAATGTGGTCTTCATCAAAGAGGCCGTGAGCGTGCCGGTGATCGTCGATGCAGGCATCGGCTGCGCCAGTGACGCCGCCGCGGCCATGGAGCTGGGAGCCGACGGGGTGCTGACCAACACCGCCATCGCCCAGGCCGAAAACCCCATCCTCATGGCCGAAGCGATGAAACACGCCGTACTCGCCGGACGGATGAGCTACAAAGCCGGGCGCATCCCCAAACGCCCATTCGCTACGGCAAGCTCGCCGGTAGACGGGATGATTTTTTGAAGCTGAGGCTTCAAAAAAAGTGAAGAGTGAAAAACGGAAAGTTGGGTTTTTAATCTCTGGAGAGAAAGCGGCAGAGAGATCGGCGTTTAGTCGTTGATCGCCTCTTTGATCTGCCGGGCCATGGCGGAGATTTTCGCTATCTTTTCGGTGCTGCCGAGGCTCTCGTCGAGGAGGATCTTGACGAAGGCGGAGCCGACGATGACGCCGTCGACGTTTCGGGCCTTCTCCTTGGCAGTCTCCGGAGTAACGCCGAATCCCAGATAGACAGGTGTGGCAGTGTGCTCTCTGATTTGGGCGATAACCGAGGAGAGATCTTCGCTCTCGCCGCTGCCGGTGATTCCGGCGTAGGCAACGAGGTAGAGGAATTTCCGGGCATCGGCGGCGATCATGGCGATGCGATCGGGGGTATCGGTCGGAGCGATAAAGTCGATGAGACTCAACCCCGCCTCTTCGATCATCGGTTTATAGGGACGGGCCTCTTCGAAGGGAAGGTCGGGGATGATGAAGCCGTTGACGCCTGCGGCCGCGGCTTCGGTGACGAAGTTTTCGAGCCCTCGGTGATAGAAGGGATTGAAGTAGCCCATCCAGAGGGTATCGATGGCCGGAGCGATCTGACGGGAGACTTGGAAGAGATGCTCCAGTCGGAATCCCGCTTCCAAAGCTTTGAGGTTGGCGCTCTCGATGACGGGGCCGTCGGCGACCGGATCGGAAAAGGGAATCCCCAGCTCCAGAGTATCGACTCCCGCCTCGGCCATGGCACGTGCTAGATCGACGGTAAAGGCGGCATCGGGATATCCCGTGGTAATGTAGGCGACCAGTCGTTTCACATAGGTTCCTCTGAAAGAGATTGGGGATATTATACTGATTTTGGATAAAATCATTTCAGATTAATTGCGGGAGGCACCTTTATGAGTATGCAGTCGGCTCCCATCGGGAACAAAGTCACCGTGCGGACGATCCGGGAGATGAAAGGCGTCGAACCGATAACGATGGTCACCGCCTACGACGCGCTGTTTGCCGGGATTTTTGACGGCGAGGTGGAGATGATCCTCGTCGGAGACAGCTTGAGTATGAGTTTCTTCGCCGAGCCCGATACTCTGAGTGCGACGATGGAGCAGATGCTCTATCATACCAAGGCGGTCTGCAAAGGGGCCAAGCGCTCCCTGGTAGTTTTCGATATGCCCTTTGGCAGTTATACCCATCCGCAGCAGGCCCTGGAGAATGCCGTAAGCGTCTATCGGGAGACCTGTGCAGAAGCGATCAAGATTGAAGGGGGGCGGGAGAAGGCCGAGACTGTCCGGGTACTGAGCGAAAACGGCATTGCCGTACTAGCACATATCGGACTCATGCCCCAGTCGGTCCGGGCCGAGGGGGGGTACCGAATCCAAGGGAAAACGACCGAGGAGGCGATTCGCCTGCTCGAAGATGCCAAGATCCTGGAAGAGGCGGGGGCCTTCGGACTGTTACTGGAGGGGATGAAGAGCGAGGTGGCGGCGAAGATCACCGAAGCGGTCGGTATCCCTACCATCGGTATCGGAGCCGGTAACGGCACCGACGGCCAAGTCCTGGTCTGGAGCGATATGTTCGGATTTTTCGAAGCCTTCAAACCCAAATTCGTCAAGCGCTACCTCGACGGAGCCGATCTGATCCGAGAAGGATTACGGCGGTATCGTGAGGAAGTCAAAAGCCGGGCCTTCCCGGACGAGGAGCATTCGTATTGATGGTTATTGGGGGCACCTTCGGTGCAGTCGCAAGACGCAAGACGCAAGACGATAGAGTAGTCGCAAGAGGCAAGTCTCAAGTCTCAAGTATGGATAAAAGCGCGGCAAAGCCGTGCATACCGACATTATTCACTATTCACTATTCACTATTCACTAAAACAAGACTATTCCCTATTCCCTATTCACTATTCAATTTCTCCTCCAAAGGAGGAGCATAGTGGAGCGGATCGTCGAATTCGAGCGTTTCGAGGGGGAGGGGAGCTACGAACGGAGCTTGCGGCCGACGGGCTGGGATGAATACATCGGACAGGAGAAGATCAAAAAAAACCTCCGGGTTTTCATCCAGGCCTCTCTCAAGCGCTCTGAAGCGCTGGATCATATCCTCTTCTTCGGTCCTCCGGGTCTGGGAAAGACGACGCTTGCCAATATCATCGCCAGTGAAATGGGCGCAAGCATCAAGACCACCGCCGCACCGATGATCGAAAAGTCCGGGGACCTAGCCGCACTGCTGACTAATGTAGAGGAGGGAGACCTGCTCTTTATCGACGAGATTCACCGGATGAGCCCCGCGATCGAGGAGATTCTCTATCCGGCAATGGAAGATTACCGCCTCGACATCATCATCGGCAGCGGTCCGGCGGCTCAGGCAGTCAAGATCGATCTGCCCCGTTTTACGCTAGTGGGGGCGACGACCCGGGCAGGCATGCTCTCTCATCCTCTGAGGGAGCGCTTCGGGATGCATTTTCGCATGGAGTTCTACACGGCTGAGGAGCTGGCCCGGATCGTGGCACAGGCGGCGGCGAAGCTTGAGATCGGCATCGAGGAGAAGGCGGCACTGGAGATCGCCCGTCGTAGCCGGGGCACGCCGAGAATCGCTCTGCGGCTCTTGCGGCGGGTACGAGACTTCGCGGAGGTAGCGGAGGAGAGGACGATCTCTCTGGAGACCACCCGTTACGCGCTCGATCAACTGGGGGTCAATCATATCGGCTTCGACGAGCAGGACCTGAAGCTGCTTGAGCTTTTAATCTCCGCCAAAGGGCGGCCCATGGGACTGAGTACTATCGCCGCGGCCCTAAGTGAAGATGAAGGAACCATCGAAGAGGTACTCGAGCCTTATCTGATCGCCAACGGCTATATTGAGCGGACGGCCCGGGGGCGGATTGCCACGGCGAAAAGTTACGAACTTTTTCGTCTGAGCCCTCCCGAAACCGACACTGGAGGGCTCTTTGGATAAACGGACGGTCTTTTCACTCATACTCTTCTCCCTGGCGCTCTGGGGAGCGTATACGATCTACGCACCCTTCTTGCTGACCATGAGCGTCGCGGTGCTTTTGGCCATGGCGACGAGCAACCTGACCCAATATACGGCCCGGGTCGTCCACTCCCGAAAAATCGCCGCCGTGATCATGGTTCTCCTCATGGTGGCGTTGATCCTGGCACCGATCATCTACATCGCCACGACAGGGGTGGAGTATCTGGCCCGGCTTGATCAGGAGACGGTCCGGGAGATCTTCGCCAAGACTCGGAGCTTGACTCACAATATCCCCTACGTCAGTAGCTGGGTTGACGAATACCTCCGGGCCGACAAGGTCCTTCCCTATTTTAAGGAGATCTCCCTCTATCTGACCAAAATGGGCAGTAAGGGAGTCGGGTTTATGAAGGATGTTTTCCTGGTGATCCTCTTTTATGCCGCCGTGGTTTATTATCAGGAGAAATTTATCGCCCTGATCGTCGCTCTGATTCCCGCCCCCCAAAAGGAGAGTCGGGAGATGGTCGATGAAGTTGCCTCGACGATGGAGGTGGTCTTCTACTCCATCATCATCACGGCGATTTTCGAAGGATTCCTCTTCGGGATTTTTATCAGTTACTTTGGTTTCGACGGCCTGCTCTTTGGGGCGATCTACGGCTTTGCCTCTCTGATTCCCGTCATCGGTGGTGCCCTGGTCTGGATCCCGGTCTCTCTCTATGCCTGGAGCGAATTGGGGGCCAACGCCGCTTTGGTCATTGCCGGCTATACCATTATCGTTATCTCTGTCATCGCCGATACCTTCGTCAAACCGGTGATCATCAAGATGATCAAGGATCGGCTGCTTCACGACCATACCCGCATCAATGAGATCGTGATCTTCTTTTCCATTGTTGCGGGGATGAGTACCTACGGCTTCTGGGGAATGATTCTGGGCCCGGCGATCACCACCTTTCTCTTCGCTGCGACCCGGATCTATCTGGAGTATAGCAGCTCTTTAGGGCATCAGGAGCAGTAGGCATCCCCTTTTTAGCCGTTTCGTGTTAAGATCTATATAAGTAATTTTTTAGAAAAGCAGAATAGAAAAAGGGGTGCGACATGGACAATGAAAAGATGAAAATTCTCATCATTGAGGATGATCCGGAATTGGCGATGGTGCTCAGTAGCTATCTCAGCAAGTACGGCATGGAAGTGGAAACGGTAGAGGACCCCTATCTCGGGCTCTCTGTCTTGACCCAAAAGCCTTTCGACCTGGTGATTCTTGACTTGACGCTCCCGGGGATGGACGGTCTTGAAGTGGTGGAGAAGATCCGAGAAAAGTCCGATATCCCCATTATCATCTCCAGTGCCAGAGACGATATCACCGACAAAGTGATCGGAATGGAACGGGGTGCCGACGACTACATGCCCAAACCTTACGATCCCAGAGAGCTTGTCACCCGGATCAAGACGATCCTCCGGCGTACGGGTGCTGCGAGCAAGCGGAAGGAGGAATCGATTTTCGAACTGGATAAGGAGGGACGCGTCATTCGCTTCAAGGGGATCCCTCTGGAGCTGACGGCGGCGGAGTTCGACGTGCTCTCCATGCTGATCCAGCATATGAACGCGGCGGTGAGCCGGGAACAGTTGCTCTATGAGAGCGAGCATATTGATGATGCCAGCTCCGTGAAAAATATCGACGTGATTATCTCCCGGATCCGCCACAAGATAGCCAAGTACGATCCCGATCATGCTTACATCCGTCCTGTCCGGGGCGTGGGATATCTGCTGACCGACAAGGTCTGAAACATCGATGAAAAACGTCTCCGTCACCACTTTTATCCATACGATCTTCGCCATTGCGCTGATTGTGTTGGGGGCGACCTTTTACTATCTTCTATCCGCAGGAGAGGAGCAGCGTAAACTCTCCCAGATCAACCGCTACAAGATCATCGCCGACCATTTTCTCACCGAAGAGAGTTTCACCCGCAACAAACCCGCTTACAAAAAACTGCTGCAAAACTATCACCTCAAGCCGGTGGACCTTGAGAAAGTCAAGAAAGAGATCGAAGCCAGCGGCAAGACTATTTTCAGCGGTCGATCGGTTTATGGAACCGTTCGGGTCTTTCAGACCAAAGAGAACTACTACATCCTTGTCGAACGTTACGACTATACGGTAATGCTCCATGACATGCGACCCAAGGGATATATCTATGAGCTGATCCTGACGATTGCGACGATTTTGGGGATTTTGCTCCTTTTTATGTATGCGATGGTATTGAGAAAACTCTACCCCCTACGGAAGCTCCATCGCCAGATCGAACAGTTCGCCGCCGGGGATCTGGACGTCAAGATCGACGAGCGGGGTGACGACGAGATCGGCAAGATCGCTCGGAGTTTCGACAAGGCGATCCGCCACATCAAACAGCTCATGAGCTCGAAAAACCTTTTCATGCGCAATATCATGCATGAGCTCAAAACCCCCATTACTAAAGGGCGTATCATCGTCGAAACTATTGACGACCCGATGGCCAAGAAGGTACTTACCAACGCCTTCGAACGGATGAACGAACTGATCTCAGATTTGGCGGAGGTGGAACGAATCACGATGTACAACTTCGCTCCCCAAAAACGGGACACGACCCTATCGGAGGTGATCAAGCGGACCGAGAGAGTGCTGATGACCGATCCGGCAAAATATGAGCTACACTATGATGACCGGCCTCTGCACACCGATGTGAAACTCCTGGCTCTGGTGCTCAAGAACCTGATGGACAACGGGATCAAATACAGCCCCGATCACCATGTACGCCTCGTCAGCGTGGGCAATCGGGTCGAGGTGCGCAGCGTGGGTGAGCCGCTAAAAGAGGATCTGAGCTTCTATACCGAACCCTTCAGCCAAGAAGAGAAGCGTAGCCACGGATTCGGCCTGGGACTCTATATCGTGGCCAATATCCTGGAGAAGCTGGGCTACGGGTTTCGCTACCGCTACGATAAAGCAAAAGGCGAGAATGTCTTTGAAGTCATTATCGATTAGCTCTCCAGATAGCGCTTTCGCTTAGAGGGCTTCAGGCGATGGAGATCGACGACGATCAGTCCGTCGATGCAGTCTCCAAAGTCGGGATCGATGCCGAAATCGTGAAAGAGGCTTCCTCCCGGCTCCGTGACTTCCGTGTATTGTTTATAGAGAGTGGGCACGGTGTAACCCATCCCTTCAAGCTGGGCCCGCAGAGTGCGCATCGCTTGGCGGTAATCCTGTCCATCGAAAAGGGCCTCGATCTCTTGTAGGCGATGCGCAGAGATGCGGAAGGGATATTTATGATGCACCCGTCTCTTGCGGGCACCGAAAAAACGATCGTAAAAAGCAACCAGCAGTTCTCGGGCTTCGGGGGAGTAGGAGGCGCTGATGCTGACGGGGCCGAAGAGATAGCGTAGATTCGGGTTGTCCCGGACATAGGCACCGATACCTTGCCATAGGTAGTCCAAAGCCCTGGAATTGCGGTAGCGTGGCTGGACGAAACTGCGTCCCAGTTCGATACTCTGAAGCAGAATCTCGTCAAACTCCTCGTCGAAGCGGAATAGGGTGGAAGTGTAGAGCCCTTCGATACCGAACTCGGGCAGGATCTCTTCGCAGATACCGATCCGGTATGCTCCGGCGATCTCCAGCGCCTCGTCATCCCAGATGATGAGGTGACGGTAGAGATAGTCGTAGGCGTCGATATCCCGCTTTTTCCCACTGCCCTCTCCCACACTGCGGAAGGAGATCTCTCGCAATCTTCCGATCTCTCGGAAGACGGCATCTTTTTTCTCGTTGGCATAGAGGTAGATTGTTTTGCCGTCGAAGGTCTTTCCCAGCTCCCGGGCATGTGCTTTGAGGGTACTTTTGAGTGTAGAGCGCTCTTCGGGAAGGGCGATCTCCCTGGCGGTTTTGAAGATTGGTTTCTTGCCTTTGGCAATTCGGTAGAAGTGTTTGCGTAGGAGTTTGACCGCTTCTTTTTCGGAGAGACTCGGCAGGGCATAGGCTTCGTAGGGGATGGCTCGACCGATTTTGAAGGAGATAGCCCGGTTTTCGTAACGCATCATCTCATGGGGCAGCAGGATCGTTCCGATCTTTTTGTTGATCAAACTCAACGCATAAAAGAGGGTGGAGTTTTTGGCTTCGATGTAGATGGGGACGATAGGGGCGCGATAGCGGGAAGCGAAGCGGTAGAATCCCCGCTCCCACTCGGCATCTTTGATCCCGGTCAGTCCGGCCCGGCTAACCTCTCCCGAAGGGAAGACGATCACCATCTCTTCTCCTTCGAGGGCCCGGTAGACGGCTTGGAGCGAACTCTTCTGGAGCCGTCCGGTCATATTGTCCACGGGGATGAGGATCTCCCGGAGATTTTCGAAGGCGTAGAGAAAGCTGTTGGCCAGAATCTTGATATCGCTGCGAACCTCGCGAATCAGGTCGATCAGCGCCATGGCGTCCAGGGCACCGAGGGGGTGGTTGGCAACGACGAGCGCCCGGCCTTCGGAAGGAATTCGGGAGAGTTCGGCTTTGTTGAGGATTACCTCCAGACCCATATACTCGATGACGCTTTCGACGAAAGCGAAGGCGTCATCTTGGGCATGCTCGCGTAAAAATTCGTTGATCCGGCGTTCGTGGAAAAGTCCTCTGAGAATCGGTGAGAGTCCGGGAAGGGATTTCAAAGAAGGATGGTGGTGCCTGAGATAGGCTTCGACGTTAAGTTCCATCACTATAGTGCGTAAACTCGGCGAAGTTGATCGGCCAAATGTTTGCACAGATCCTTTTTGTTCTCCGTTTTGGCACAGAGATTCTCGATAGTCCTATACTCGTTAAAGACGATGGAGTAGGCATCGTTACGGCTGAGTTTGTGTTTGTGATGAAGATATTCGACGATGGTTTTGACGGCTTGTTCCACGATTGACTCCTCTCTAAGCAATTGACGAAGTCAGTATGCGATGATTCGGTAACGGCAGCGCTACGGCAGGGAAACGCGTCGGTTACGACTTCGTAGTTTTGGAGTCGTCGGAGGATCGAAGGGCGTCGGCGATGAGCTCGACGGGGTTTTTGAAGATCGCTTTGGAGTCGGCCTGATGCAGGGAGTTGGAGATCTGCATCCGGCAGGCGCTGCACTCGGCGGCGACGATCTGGGCACCGGTAGCGTCGATCATGGCGGCTTTGGGTTTGCCGGCGGCTTCGGCGAGAGGATACTTCTCCGTCTGCATGGTCACGCCCCCGAAACCGCAGCATCGGTTGGGATCGCTCATCTCTTTCATTTCGTAGTTTTGGCTCAGGAGACTGCGGGGCTCTTTCCAGATGCCCTGGACCTTGCGGGCGTGGCAGGCGTCGTGGTAGGTGACGCTCTCGGGCATTTTGGTTCCCAGCGCCGCCAGACGCTCTTGCAGATCGGTATGTTTCTGGAGCCACTCGGTGGCCATGAAGATCTTTTCGTTGAGCTTCTCGGCCCGCCGGGCCCAATCCTCCATTCCGCGGTTGCGGAAAAAGACCGCCCAGTCGTGCTTGATCATCGCCGAGCAGGTTGCTTCGGGGATCAGGATCGCTTCGACCTCGTCGATGAAGCTCTCGAAATATTCGATGTTTTGCTTGCTCAGCAGCTCCACCGTATCGAAATCCCCGGTGAAGTAGGCGGGGGCGGAGCAGCACTTCTGCTTCTTGGGGATAAAGGCGTCGATTTCGAGCTCTTGGAGGATCTCCATGAGGCTGTCGCCGATGCCGGTGTAGTTGTAGTTGGCCAGGCAGCCGATGAAGATCGCCACCCTTCGTTTGCCGCCTTGAGGGACCTCTTCGGGGTATTTATTGAGGAAGCTGGTCTTGCCCAGGCTCGGCAAGAGCCTGCCGCTTTTAACGATGGGGAGTTTGAAGCGGGGAGTCATGCCGCCTTTTTCGCTCTCCTCCCGGAAGCCGCAGGTGCGGAAGGTGTAGCCCAGCTTCATCATGAGATCCATCAGCCATCGGTGGCGCAGCAGGAGGAAAAAGGCCCGCTTGAACCAGGCGATGCCGTAGCGATCGGCGATATCCTTGCGCACCTCTTCGATGACCATGTCCGTGGGCAGGGAGTTGGGGCAGACCTCCACGCAGTTGGTGCACAGAAAACAGCTCTCGAAGATATCCTTGGCGGTGCGATCGAGCTCCAGTTCTCCCCGCTCGTAGGCACCCAGCAGGTCGATGAAGCCCCTCGGAGAGGTGGTCTCGTCGGGATGCACGGCATGAATGGTACAGACGGGGATGCATTTGCCGCACTTGATGCATTCGTCGCTGACGGCGGTAAATAACGTTGCTTTCATTGTTTTATTATGCATTGAAGACTCATAAATTTAACAAACCCTTCATGAATTATGAAATTAATTTCATTATAATATACTATATATAACACAACGTATAAAACACTTATGGAAACAAAAAATAGCTTAATATACCTATATAATATCTTTTTAATATGCAAAAAGAAAACAAATATTTTATAGTGTTTGTAAAATATAATTTTTTTGATAATAGGTATAACATCTATCCAAAATGCCAATAATGCAATAAATATGATAATACCAATAAAACAAATTATATCAAGTTTATCTTTTGGGGTAGCCATAAATCTACTGAACAAAATTGATATTGAGACAACCATGCCAACTATTGCTAAAACTCTTACAATTAACGCTTTTTTGTAATCACTTAAAGTTGATTTTTTAATAATATTAGCATTGATCGACTTTATTATATTTTCACCTAAACTATAATAGTATTTTAATTTGTCAATATTTTGACTATTTGAAAATAGTATCAAAAAACTTGCCATATAAGAAAGATATCCCTCTGCTTCTTTTGCTTTTATTTTGTGGTCCAATAGATTAATTCTTTCTTCCAGTCTTTTTAATTCATGATCTATTTTCTTTATATGACTAAGCATTTCTATCATAATATCTTCAGGTACAAAAAATCTTTTTATTTTTAATACAGTGTCAATTTTTTGATGATGGTGATTATCTCCATGAAGAATGTATTTTATTGTTAAATAAATTATCTGTTTGATATCTTCAATTGGACCCTGGGAAGATTTTTCTTCAATGTTGGTAAACTTGAATTTTGATTTTCCATTTTTAAAAATTACAAAATCAGCAGCATATGCATTGTCTTTATATGTTATTTTCACATGGCCATCAAAATTTTCTTTTGTCGATTCTTGTATTCTCAAAATATTTAACATGGGAACATATTCTATGTCACCAAAAATTAATCTTCTTAATAATTTTACAAAAGGATTAGTGTCTGAAAATATATCTAGCGGAATATTATTAATCTCAATATATGTATCTTTTTTTTTAAAATTGATTCTATCAAGGTTTGTTATTTTTTTAACATTGTCTCTCGTGACAAAATACAGTTTAATTTCCCCAGAATTACTTGGAATCCAACCATACCATATATCTTGTGAAGAGACATTCATAGTGTTGTATTATTTATAATGTATTTATAAATTTTATAAAATACTAATATCACACAGTTCACTCTGTTTTAAAAATCTAATTTCTTTTCTTCTTCGATTTTCTATAAGAATAAGACCCTCTGTATATATTTTTCCATCAGGATTCCAATTTCCTTCTGAAGGGTTCCCTTTAAAAAATCTATATGTTTCATTTAGTTGGTTCTCGCTTTTTCTTGAAAATGTTTTTAAAATGAAAACTATACATAGGATAAAAAGGGATATACCAATTACCATGTCCATTATTTCCTCCCTACTTCATATTTGAAAATATTATAGTGTACAATGGTTTATTTTACAATAAATTTATACAGTTTTGCTGAAGCTCTTCTTGTTCCCCTCGTATTTGTTCATGTAGGCATCGAAGGGCATGGCGATGTTGCGAATGAGCAGGGTGCCGGTGGGCTTGACGCGGATCGCTTCGGGGTCGACGTGCAGCAATCCGGCCTCTTCGAACTCTTTGAGCCGATCCAGGGCGTCGGCGAAGTAGTCGGCGAAGTCGATGCCGAACTCCCGCTCGACGCGGGGGATATCGACGGCGAAGTTGGCCATGAGCTCCATGATGACGCTTTTGCGCAGCCGGTCGTCTTCGCTGAGCTTGACGCCCCGCTCGTAGGGGAGTCGTCCGGCGTCGATGGCGGCTTCGTACTCCTTCATATTTTTGGTGTTTTGGGCGTAGTAGTCGCGACCTTCGCCGATGCTGGTCAAGCCGATGCCCAGGAGATTGGCACCCCCTTTGGTGGTGTAGCCCTGGAAGTTGCGGTGCAGCTCGCCCTTGGCGATGGCGCCGAAGAGCTCGTCTTCGGGCTTGGTGAAGTGATCCATGCCGATCATCTCGTAGCCTTCGGCCGTGAGGTAGTCGATGGTGTATTGCAGGATCGCTAGCTTGGTTTCGGGGCTGGGGATCGTCGTCTCGTCGAATTTGCGCATGGTCTTTTTGAGCCAAGGAACGTGGGCGTAGTTGAAGACCGCCAGACGGTCGGGGTCGAGACTGCGTGCGAGCTGGAGGGTGTGACGGAAACTCTCCAGGCTCTGATAGGGCAGTCCGTAGATCAGGTCGGTGTTGATGCTCCCTATGCCGTAGCGTCGGGCCAGATCGACGGCGGCCTTGGTGGTCTCGTAGGGCTGGATGCGGTGGATCTCCTGCTGGACCCGCTCGTCGAAATCCTGGACTCCGAAACTGATGCGGTTAAACCCGTGCTCGGCGAAGACCTTCATCTGATCCTCGTTGAAAAAGCGCGGATCGATCTCTACGCTCACCTCCGCCTCCTCGCTCCAGTTGGGGAAGCGCTTTTTGATATAGGAGACAATCTCGTCGAGCTCGAAGGCTTTGTAGTAGGTGGGAGTACCGCCGCCGAAGTGGAACTGGATGACCTCCCGCCGGGTATCGACCTGCTCGGCCAGCAGATCGATCTCCCTCTTGAGGTAGTCCACATACTCGCTGAGCTTGCTCTCCTTGGAGGTAAAGACCACGTTGCAGCCGCAGAAGTAGCAGGCACTGCGACAAAAGGGCAGATGCACATAGAGCGAAAGGGGTCCCGTCTCGGAGCGCAGGGACTCGAGATAGTCGTCGTATCCAAAGGCGTCGCTAAACTCCAGCGCCGTGGGATAGCTGGTATAGCGCGGCCCGGGGCGGGAGTAGCGGCTGAATTTTTCCAGATCAATTTTTGCTTGGGTGTTCATCGGAGAATTCCTTGTGGAAATGTCGCAAAAAAGTGAAAAGTGAAGAGTGAAGAACGAAGAGTTTCGGTGGAGGGGCGAGGCCCCTCTTTTTTTATTCTATTCATTGTTTCAGGCCTTTGAGGGTTTTGATGCTTTTGACGAGAAGATTGATGATCTCTTCGTTGTCTTTGAGCAGACTTGCTGCGATCGGCTCTTCGAGATAGGAGGTGTCGCGTAATAGCCGAAGCCAATATTTGCTCTCGTTGGCCTCTTTCAAGGCGATCTGAAGTTTGTGGGAAAAATCCTGTTTGGATTCGGCAAACCTTCCCTCGCTGATCAGTGCACCGATCGCCGTTCCGCTTCTTACAAAGTTGTTTACTGAGTGTATATTCCTTTTTTTTCTGGAGGTGATTGCGACATTTGACGATTCGTATGGCAAATGCGTAACTCTTCTGTGCTAAAACACTCATCGGTTTTTCACTTTTCGTTCTTAACTCTTCGTTCGGTATGGCTCGATCAGCGATGCTGATCGAGCCATACCATGATCCCCTTTTGGGCATGGAGGCGGTTTTCGGCTTCGGTGAAGATCTCTCCGGCGTGGGCTTCGAAGACCTCTTCGCTCACTTCGTAGCCCCGATAGGCGGGCAGACAGTGCAGGAAAATCGCGTCGTCTTTGGCCAGGCTCATGAGGGCCCTATCGACCATGAAGCCGGCGAAATCTTTGACGCGTTTTTCTTTCTCCTTCTCTTGGCCCATACTCACCCAGGTATCGGTGGTGACTACGTCGGCACCTTCCACGGCGGCTTTGGGGTCGTGGCCCAGTTTGAGGGTGCCGCCGTTGGCTTCGGCCAGTTTTTGGGCTTCGGCGACGATGGCCGGATCGCACTCGTAGCCCTCGGGGGTGGCGACGCGCAGTTCGAAGCCCATGATCGCCGCCAGGTATAGCCAGGAGTGGGCCATGTTGTTGCCGTCGCCGACATAGGCGACGACGGGGTTTTCTTTGCCGAACTCCAGCATCGTCAGGTAGTCGGTCATGAGCTGCACCGGATGGTAACTGTCGGTGAGGCCGTTGATGACCGGGACCTTGGAGTAGCGGGCGAACTCTTCGAGCTTGGACTGCTCGAAGGTGCGGATCATCACCATATCCACCATGCGGCTGATGACCCGGGCGGTGTCCTTCATCGGCTCTCCCCGGCCCAGCTGGATATCCCGACTGGAGAGGAAAAGCCCCGTGCCGCCGAGCTGGTAGATCCCGGTCTCGAAGCTTACCCGGGTGCGGGTGGAGGACTTTTCGAAGATCATCGCAAGGGTTTGGCCTTTGAGGTAGGGGATGTATTCTCCGGCTTTGGCCCGGGCTTTGATCCGGATCGCCAGGTCGATCATCTCCCGGAGTTCGTCACGGGTGAAATCACGCAGGGTCAAAAAGTGCCGCATGTCCTACTCCTGGGCGGTATGGGGACCGCCGAAAATTTAAGGGAACTATTCTACCATAAGGATGGTTTGGCCCTCATGGAAAGCTGAGTGATTCTCTCCGATTTAAAGGAGGATGTGATAGACTGGTGTCAGCTTGAGTAGGGAGTTGAGGTAGGTATGGAGAAAAAAAGTCTGGCGGCGTTGCTGGAGCGGGGAGGTCCGGGGACGATCCTGCTTTTAGGATCGGCGGATTATTTTACCGAGGAGGAGATCGAACGGGCGCTGAAAAAGCGTGGATTCGAGACGACGAGGGAGTTTCGCCCCGGTGCGATCGTTGCGGCAATAGAGAGTCGCCGAATCCCCCCGGCTCAGGAGCTTGAGTCCGAGGCGGCCTATAAGGCAGGAGTGCCCCACTACTCCATGGAGGAACTGGAGCGTCTGCTCAGCGACGCCCTGAGCGAGCGTCAGGTACTGATGTCTCTCAAGCTCTCCAGGGATCGGGATCGTCTTGTGCGTCTGCTGCGCAACGAGCATCTTAGCGACGAATTTTTTCTTGATCTTTTGCGACTCTACTCCTGGGAGAGCGACGAGTTGATGGGCAGTGACGAAGATCGGTTCGTCCTCATCGCCCTGCTGGAGCGATTCTTGGATCTGAGCGTCTACGAGCGTGATGCGCTCTACTCTCCGTCAACGCTGTTGCGATTGATCGTTACGACCCAAAACCCGGAGCTTCTCGATGTCCTCCTGACGCTGCCGGAGTTTGAATTTCGCCGCAAGGGAGCCGAGCGAGTGAGTATCGCCCAAGCGGTAGCGCAACGGGATATCCTAAGGCCCCAGACCGTGGCCAAGCTTTTAAGCCGCCGGGAAGAGGAGATCGATCGAAGACTGGCTGCCAATGCCGCCCTGGATGCCGAGGGACGGCGCACGCTCTTTGAGCGTGCCGAGCCCCGGACCCTGGAGGCTCTGGCGAAGCACCCCGATTTGGAAGAGGAGTATTTTGACGTGCTCCTCGGAAGCTCGAAGTCGGTGCGGGATGCATTGTTGCGTTTTCAGCCCATTGATACCGGACGCCTTGGGAAAGTTTTGGCGCACAATTTTGACGAAGAGACCCTGGCGCTGCTGGGGGAGAACGAGCGGCTTGCTTCCGAAGTCTATCCCCATCTCCTCACGCTTGAGAGCGACGGACTCTTACGAAATCTGGCGGCCAACGACGCGACGCCGCCGTCGATATTGGAGCGGCTGGCATCCAGGGAGAGTCTTCACCCGCAACTGGCGCTCAACCCTGCGAGCCCCGAGGTACTGCTGTGGAGGCTCTACGAAGAAGGGGTGCCGAAGGTTCTTGAAGCGTTGGCCTACAATCCCTCGACTCCGGTCGAGTTGCTGGAACGGATCTACACTCTGGATGACTTCGCGCTTCACCAAGGACTGGCGGCTAATCCCTCGACTCCGATGGAGATCCTTCATCAGCTTAAGACCGATCACCGCCTTTGGCTGGTGCTGCAGCGTAACGAGAAGTTCGTCAAAGAGGCCAATCGTGAGATGGGAATGCGGTGAAACGGCTAGCGCCATTTCAAGTGAAGAGTGAAGAACGAAGAGTTTGGGAAAGGCGTTAAGCGCCTGTTTTATTAGGAAAAAGGAGAAAATATGTGTTTAATATTTCGAAAGGAGGGATTGCAAAGCAGTCCAATCCATAATTATGCATTATTCACTATTCACTATTCATTTCGGCTCGAAAGGAGCCGACTGTGAAAGCCTCGCAACTGGCTCGAACCCTACAACATTTGGTAGAGGAAAAACTGCCGGCCTTCGTCTGGGGGCCTCCGGGGATCGGCAAATCCTCCATCGTTGCCCAGACGGCACAAAGTATGGGAGTGGAGTTTCTCGATCTGCGTCTGGCGCTACTGGATCCGACGGACCTGAAGGGGATTCCCTTTTTCGATCCCGAGAGCAGACAGGGGGTCTGGGCGCCGCCGTCGTTTTTGCCCAGTGACCGCGACTCCCGGGGCATTCTTTTTCTCGACGAGATCAACAGCGCGCCCCCTGCGGTGCAGGCATCGGCCTATCAGCTGGTCCTGGACCGGAGAGTCGGGGAGTATGAGCTGCCCGAAGGCTGGAGTATCGTCGCTGCGGGCAACCGTGAGAACGACCGGGGGGTCGTCTATCGGATGCCGCCGCCTCTGGCCAACCGTTTCGTCCATCTGGAGCTGGAGGCAGATCTGGAAGAGTGGAAAGCGTGGGCGCGGCAGACGGGGGTAGGTGCCGAATTGATCGCCTATCTGAGCTTCGAGCCTGACCGGCTCTTTGCCTTCGAGCCCCAAAGCGGTGAGAAGGCCTTCCCGACGCCCCGAAGCTGGAGCTTCGTCGACCGGATGCTTCGCAGCGGTTTGGAGCGTGAGGCGCTGCTGGAGACGGTCGCCGGGGCAGTGGGACGGGAGGCGGCGGTGGGGCTGCTGAGCTTTTTGCAGGTCGCTCAGACGCTGCCGGAGCTTGACGGCCTGCTTGCGGGTGAAGGGGAGCTTCCGGAGGATCCCCGGGCCTTGACGATCCTGGTCCATGCCCTGGCCCAAAAGGCAGCCCGGGGACCCGAAGAGCTGGATCGAGTGCTGAAACTCAGTATGGAGATGCCCGGAGAGTTTGCTGTGATGCAGGTGCGCGAGCTCCAGGGCCGGGGGCTGGAGATGGAGGAGAGCGATGTTTGGGGAGAGTGGGTGGAGCGTTTTGCCTATCTTTTAGAATGATCGTGATAAAAGTATATAGGTATTAGGTATATGATCTTTGAGTAAGACGAACTCAAAAGTCGCTCGAATGCCGAGAAACATAGAATTGATTTCGAAAAAGCCCAAAGGCTCTGGGGAGACGAAGAACTGATCCGGCTTCCCATCCGACAGAGGCTGAACGAAGAGGACTGGATGATGATTGGATGCATCGCGAAGAAGCACTACACGGTTATCCGTTCCCTATCGGGGAGATCGGCTTCGGATCATTTTGATTAGACGATCCAGAAAGAAGAAGAAAGGGCTCTGTTAAAGCTACACAACTTGATAAGAAACGACGAAAACGAAGAGATGTTAATAAATGAATAACAATGAATATAATTTATTTTTCTCCTAAAAAAGTATATCGTATAACTTGTCTGAGAAAAGTATCGCAAAGATTCTCAACATTCTCTACAAATTTTTTTCTATTGTTCATATCCCTTCCTATCTCTTTTTTCAATGATATTCTAAACATTTTCACACTGTCTCCTAGGCTTTTATCAAGTATTGAGTAAAATTCATTATCTTCTTTTTCTTTAGAGAGTTTTCCCAGGGGTTGCGCATCTGCGGATTTGTTTCTTGGATAAATTGCTTTTATTAAAATGTTACTTTCGGCAGCTGGTGAAAGCATGTTTAAAAGCAATGTAGTTTGTCTTTTTGCTTTACCTGCATCAATAACAACATCACATTCACAAGCTATAGATTTACGCGTAACATCTATAGTGAGTTTGAAAGTATTTGACTTTTCTCCATTTACAAAATATTCTGATATTAAACATCTTTCCTCTTCTAGCTGGCTTCTCAACGATTCTAATCTATTTTCCCTATTTTTTATTTTAAGCTGAACATAGTAATCAGTGTTATCAGTAAGTTGTAACGCAATGTCTTTTTCTTCTTGAACATAAGAGTTTATTATGTTGTTTATATATTCATAGTTAGGTCTCTTTTTAGAGTCAGATTCATAAATGTGCTGTATCGACTCATACCAGTTTTTGCCCATATCGATAAAATTTGTAATATTTTTATGTTCATCTAAATATCTTCTTAGTTCTTTTAAAATATATTCGTGATCCTCGTCTTGAATTGCATTCATCCTCAGCAATCTAGTAGACATAACCTTCAAATATGTCCAAGACCAGTGGTACAGTTCAAATCCCTTCGGTTTTTTAAAATCTCTTACAGGGGTGTCAAATGGGGACGTTGTGAGATTATTGGAGATTGTAATAATCGACTTAATTCCTACCTCTTTTCCAAAATCAATGTATCTTTTTAATTGAGTGTAGTCTATAGTATTTTTATTTACTTTTGATTCTACAAAAGATATCCAGTCGATTACAGGGTCTCTTTTGCCACTTGTTAACACAATTAGTCCATCAGGTCTATCTGCGGAGCTGTTTCCATTTTTGGTGTTGCGAGATATTTCTGTAAACACATGAAGGTTTACATTTCTGTTTTTTATTTTATTCACACCAATTTCTGAAAGTAGATATTCTCTATATTCTTTTACGGCTGAAAGAGTAGATAAAAATATTGAAGTTGTATGTATTTCATCAAGGGTATTTCCAAGTGGAAAAAGGCGAGCTTTTTTTTGTTCAAAGATATCATCTTCATATCCTAGAATCTTTCCAAGCTCTTGAAATCTTGTTGTTCCCAATGTAATTTGTCTTGCCATTCCCCCCTCCATATAATATAATTTATAGGTATTAAGTATTTTACATATAAAACCATAAGCTTTTGCTTTAATATCTAAAGAAAAGAAAAGAAAAATATAATAATTATGCTAATATTTATATATGAAGGATAGAGTTGATCAAGCCCGGGCCCGTCTGATGATGGAGGCTCCCTACTTCGGAGAGATCGCTTCGGGGCTGCGGCTGGCGGCGGATGAGGATCTGCCGACCTTTCGGGCCGAAGGGGAGGCTCTGCGTTACAACCCCTCGTGGCTTGCCGAGTGCAGCGTCGCCCAGATCGAGACGGTCTTGGCTGCCGCGGCGATGCACCGGGTTCTGGAGCACGAGGAGCGGGGGATGCGGCGTCACGGCCGGCTCTGGCAGTTGGCGACGGATTACGCCGTCAACGCCATGCTGAGAGCCAACGGGTTTGAACTACCAGAACTGATGCGTTACGATCCCCGCTATGCAGGGATGTACGCCGAAGAGATCTACGCCGAGCTGCGCCAAAGTATGACGCTCGAAGAGCATGAGGAGGAGGGCGAGGCACCGCCTCCACCGGAGCGGGAAGATGAGCGAGGACGGGAAGATCGGCGTCATCCCCAAAAGGGAAGGGGGAAGAGTCCTTCTCCAGAAGTCTCGAAGATCCAGGAGGCTACCGAAGAGCTGGAGCGGGCCCGGCTGGAGCAGATCTTTGAGAAGATGCGTCGCAGGGAGGAGCTGCCCGAGGGTCTGGAGTGGCTTGTCCCCCACTATTTCGCCCGAAGGATCGACTGGAGAGAGGAGCTGCGCCGATATCTGGGAGGTCACTACAAGAGCGCCTACCGTTTCAGCCCTCCGAGCCTCAAACACCTCTATCGAGGCTACGCACTGCCGAGTCTGCACTCCGAAGCTCTGGAGATCGTCGTCGCCGTCGACAGCAGCGGCTCGGTGGATGAAGAGCTGCTGGGGGAATTTCTCGCCGAAGTCGAGAGCATTATGGAGCAGTTCGATGATTATCGCATCGAACTGCTGGTTGCCGATATGAAGGTCCAAAGCCATCGAAGTTACGGACCCGGGGAACTCCTGGAACGAAAGATAGAAGGAGGGGGAGCGACCGATTTTCGTCCCGTCTTCGAGTGGATCGAGAGAGAGCTGGATCGGCCGGCAGTGTTACTCTACTTTACCGATGCTGCCGGGACCTTTCCCCCCGAGGCGCCGTCCTATGAGGTGATCTGGGTGCTTAGCCGCGAAGCGAAGGTGCCCTTCGGGGAGACGATCGTTTTATGGACGGAGTGAGAGACGATCAGCTTTTTCGCTTGATGCGCACCCGTTTGGGGTCAAAAAGCGCGATGGCCTCTTTGATCATCGGCTCTTCCAGGAGGGAGGAGGGGTCCTTCTCTTTGGAGGCTTCGGTGTTTCCGGTGTCGGGGTTCATACAGCTACTAGGCATTCCGACCGCCTCCATCGTGCTGGAGGTATGGGCGTTGTCAGGTAGTGCGCATTCGTCGTCCTTTTCCGACTTTTGGGAGCTCGCTTCCGGTACAGGGGCAGTCGCTAGGGAGGATTGTCCGCCGGGCTCAGCTTTTTTTTTATCCGTACTTTCCGCGGCGGGCGCCTCTTTGGCGATGTTGACGATTTTAGTTTCGAAGCCGAAGAGTTCCTGGACGAACATCCGGATGATGCCCCAGTATTTGATCAGGAGTCTCTTCTCCTCGCCCTGGGCAGTGGACTCCCAGGTCAGCTCCGAGCCGTCAAAACTTTGGTAGCTTATGTTGCGTTCGAAGACTTCGCCCAGTTCATAGTCCCGGTCGTAGAGCTTTTCGACGAGGGCTTTGAACTTGAGAGCTCCGGAATCCTCGGAGGAAGAGGAGGATGGAGCCTGTGTCGGGGAGGGAGATTTCTCGGCAGGAGCGGAGTCGGGGGCCGGGACCGATGTCTGGGTGTCGGAAGCGACGGGTTGCATACGCGTCGGAGTCGGCTCCGGCTTCTTCGGCGTGGCGACAGCGGATGCTGCGGGAGCGGAGGCTCCGGCGGATGGTGCTGTGGTGGCGGAGATGCCGGAGAGCTCCTTCTGGAGAGTGCGGATCATCTCGTCGATCTCTTTGACCGAGAGGGCCTCCATCATCTTGTAGAGGGTCAAAGAGAGGACGAACTCCCCGTCGCTTCCCAGGGCCAGGAGCTCCTTAGCGTCGGCAAGGATACGGAAGAAGCGGTCGAGGATCAGGGGAGGAAAACGGGGGTCCTTTGCGAAGAGGAGATCTTTGAGATGGAGCGTCAGTTCGTCGATGATCATCTCTGTCTCGTATTCGGCACTCTCGCGGACAAAATCGAGAATCGCCGTTTCCTTTTTGTGCAGGATATCGTCCAGGAGCCCGTCGAGAAGCGCCGGCTCGATGATGCCGAGCATTCCCGTTACCGTGGGAACGTCGACGCTCCCTTTGGCGTAGACGATCGCTTGATCCAGCAGCGTCAGGGAGTCGCGAAGGCTTCCCGCCCCGCTTCGGGCCAGGATCTCCAGAGCCTCGGGTTCGTAGTCGACCCCTTCGAGGCGGAGGATATGTTCCAGATGGCTTTTGACCAGCCGGGGCGGGATCTTTTTGAAGCGGAAGTGCTGGGTGCGCGAAAGGATCGTCGCCGGGAGCTTGAGGGGGTCGGTGGTGGCCAGGATGAATTTGACGAAATCCGGGGGCTCTTCGAGGGTCTTGAGCAGGGCGTTGAAAGCCTGGGTGGTGAGCATGTGCACTTCGTCGATGATGAAGATCTTGAAGCGGCCGCTGCCGGGTTTGTACTTGGTATGTTCGATCAGCTCTTTGATGTCGTCGATGCCTCGGTTGGAGGCGGCGTCCATCTCGATGATATCCATGTGGCGGTATTCGTTGGCCATGGTGCAGTGCGGACACGCTTCACAGGGGCGGGAGGTCGGGCCTTTTTCGCATAGAAGTGCCTTGGCGAAGATCCGAGCGGTGGAGGTTTTGCCGCTGCCCCGCAGGCCGGAGAAGAGGTAGGCGTGGGAGAGGCGGTCGCCGTCGAGGGCCTGGACCAGGGTCTGGGAGACCGCCTCCTGACCGACCAGGTCGTCGAAGGAACGGGGACGATACTTACGAGCTAGAGCCAGAGACAAATTTGTTTCCTTGTTTTTGAAGCTGTCGGAAGGGATATTATGAAATTCTATTGTAATGGATTTTTGCTTTCGCATTTATAAAATGCCTGGGAGCAAGTGTTTACGGGGCGAGGTTTGGTTATCATAACTTTCATAATCTCCAGAATGAGAAAGAGGGAGGAAAGATGAGGCTGGACGACGAACGGGAGAGTCGCCACGTCGAGGATCGACGTTATAGCGGTGGTGGCGGCGGGGGACGGCTTTCGGCCGGGGCACTGATAATGCTTTGGCCCCTGATCCGGGGACTTTTGCGGACCAAAATCGGCTGGGCGATTTTGGCCGTCGGTTTCATCGCCTATATGAGCGGCTTCAATCCGCTCTCACTTTTGGGAGGCGGCGGGACGACATCCCGTCCGGTAGATCGGCAGAAGGATGAACGTCAAGCCCTTTTTATCAAAAAAGTGTTGGCCTCTACCGAAGATGCCTGGACGCCGATGCTTCGACGTTACGGTCGCTCCTACCGACCGCCGACACTGGTGCTTTTCCGTGGGAGCACTCGCAGCGGCTGCGGGTATGCCAGTGCTCAGACCGGACCTTTTTATTGTCCTCGGGATAAAAAGATCTACCTGGATCTGGGCTTCTACGACGAACTGGCCCGGCGGCACGGTGCACCCGGGGATTTCGCCCAGGCCTATGTCCTGGCCCATGAGGTCGGCCATGCGGTACAGGATCAATTGGGGATCCTCGGGAAGGTGCATGCGCTTCAGACACGTGCTCTGAGGCAAGGAGACAAACGACAGGCCAATCATCTACAGATTCCCGTGGAGCTCCAGGCAGACTGTTTCGCCGGGGTTTGGGCCCATCATGCCCGCAAATATCTCGAACCCGGAGATATCGAGGAGGCGATGAACGCCGCATCGAAGATCGGAGACGATACGCTCCAGAAACAGGCCCAGGGCTATGTAGTGCCCGATAGCTTTACCCACGGAACTTCAAAGCAGCGCATGGAGTGGTTTATGCAGGGATATCGTTCCGGTGATTTGAAAGCTTGCGATACTTTTGCTCAGCTCTCTCGGCGTAGGTAGTCCAGTAGGCGGTCTCCGGGCATAGGCTTCGCAAAGAGATAACCCTGCTGAAGCCGGATACCCATCTCCTTGAGCGCTTCGGATTGTCGTGAGGTCTCTACGCCTTCAGCGACGCAATCAAGATGATAGAGACTGGAGATATCGTTGATAAGCTGTATCAGTGCCCGG
>Ga0256841_1001052_pt1 | contig 25422 bp, 21 predicted proteins | sample 356308metaG_FD_185971 | JGI IMG/M metagenome (GOLD analysis project Ga0256841, IMG submission 185971) | Hydrothermal vent microbial communities from Mid Atlantic Ridge, Atlantic Ocean - 356-308 | ecosystem: Environmental > Aquatic > Marine > Hydrothermal vents | place: Atlantic Ocean: Mid...
GCATAGTCAATGTTCCGGCAGCCGTAGTAACTCCCGATAACCCCCTTGACACAAGCCGCGCGCCTCGGCCCGGTCTGTCGCCAACCTATCGGCATCACCGCCGTAGAGCAGCCGGACAATCGCCTCGTCGGCCACCCCTTCATCCAGTGCATCGAGCAACCGCAGATATCGGCGCCAGCGGGGCGCCAGCGTCTTGACCGTCTGCAACTGGACGTCCCCCGCTTTCGCCCGCCGGCGCTGCTCGATCTGCAGGCGGCGTTTCGCCTGGTCGATCTGCTCGCGCAATGGAAGGGAAAGGTCGAAACAGACCGCCAGCCGGGCCGAACCAGAACACCGCGCCTCGCCGTCGCCCAATATGGAAACCTCATGGGTCACCTCACGCCAGGCCAGCCTCTGCATACCCACCGGGTCATCATCAGCGGGATCGGGCGGATATTTGTAGAAGCCCCAGCGGGCGCCCATGGCGCATTCGATCAGCACCTTGTCGCCATCGATACGGCAATCCCCCTCCGGACACGCCTCCGCCGCCACCCAGGCGCGGGGATCGAGTTTCCATTGGCAGAAGTCCCGGTTCGGCGCACGGCCATAAGCGGCCTCGAGTTCGAGCCAGGTGCTGCGGAAGGCCGCCCACTCGCGCCGGTAATCTGGATTACGGCGCAGAAACTCCCACGCCCACTGTTCACGGGAGAGTCGCTCGGTAAAGGCATATTGGCTTTCCTGTCGCCAGTCAGGCATCGTTTCTCTCCAACGCTGTCGCCGACCGACATTGTAACCCCCGCGGCTTGTTATTATTAACCCGGCAACAATATATATCGCATTCAGCCGTGGCTGAATACGGTACACATTGTTTCCGGATCAATACCAGATCAGCGAACAGGGACAATCAGTGCGATGAACACCCCGCCCCTCATCGAGATGATGCAACGATTGATCGCTACCCCGTCGGTGAGCAGCGTCAATCCGCAATGGGACCAAAGCAATGGTCCGGTAGTGGAACTGCTGGACCAGTGGTGTCGTGACCTCGGCTTCAAGACCGAGCTGCTGCCTGTATCCGGCCACGCGGAGAAATTCAATCTGGTAGCCACTCTGGGAAAAGGGCCGGAAGGATTGGTGCTTTCCGGTCATACCGATACGGTCCCCTTCGACGAGGCACTGTGGCAGACCCCCCCTTTCCGTCTTGTGGAGCGCGACCACCGTTTGTACGGCCTGGGGACCAGCGACATGAAGGGGTTCTTCGCCATTGCCCTCACCGCCGTGGCGCGCATGGGCCTGTCACCAGGACAACTGCGCCAGCCCCTGGTGCTGCTCGCTACCGCCGACGAGGAGAGCACCATGTGTGGCGCCCAGGCGCTGGTGGATCGGGGCCGCCAACTCGGCCGCCACGCCCTCATTGGCGAACCGACCGGACTGCGCCCGGTGCGCATGCACAAAGGTATCGCCATGGAGGCGATCCGCCTGACCGGCCACGCAGGCCATTCCAGCGATCCACGCCTGGGCAACAACGCGCTGGAGGGGATGCAGGCCCTGATGGGAGAACTCCTGACGTGGCGTGCCGAGTGGCAAGCGCGCTATCGCAACCCGGCATTTGCGGTGGAGATGCCCACCCTCAATCTGGGCCACATCCATGGCGGAGACAACCCCAATCGCATCTGCGGCGAATGCGAGATTCAGTTCGACCTCCGCCCCCTGCCCGGCATGGCGCTCGACGATCTGCGCGCGGAGCTGGATGCGCGCCTTCGGCCCATTGCCACGACCCGCGGGTTGAAATACGAGAGGACCCCCTTATTCACCGGCATCCCCGCCATGGAGACCCCCGCCGACGCGGCCATCATCAAGAGTGTGGAACATCTTTCTGGACACCCCGCGGAGGCGGTTGCCTTCGGCACGGAAGGCCCCTACCTGAACGCCATTGGGTTGCAGACGGTGGTGCTGGGGCCGGGCGATATCGATCAGGCCCACCAGCCCGATGAGTATCTCCCGCTCGATCGAATCGACCCCATGCTCGATTTGTTGCAACGGTTGATCCGGGAATACTGCACTTAAGAAAAGACTTTAACTTTCCGTTATTATCTTTGATAATCATAGTGATAGTTAAACGTTTTCAAGCCAGCATCACGCCGGGGGAGGCGCCGGGTGACCAAGACCCAACAGACAACCGATCCATTTATCGACGGATTTCGCCGTTCATCACCCTATATCCATGCCCATCGCGGTCGCACCTTCGTCATCGCCTTCGGCGGGGAAGCGGTGGCGGACGATGCCTTCCCTCACCTGATCCACGACATCGCCCTGCTGCACGGACTGGGTATCCGGCTGGTGCTGGTGCACGGGGCGCGGCCGCAGATCGAGGAACGGCTGAAATCGCGGGGCGCCGCAATGCAGGTGATCGGGGGGCTGCGCATCACTGATGATGACGCCCTGGCCTGCGTCAAGGAAGCGGCGGGCACGGTGCGGGTAGAGGTCGAGGCACTTCTCTCCATGGGACTGGCCAATTCCCCAATGGCGGGGGCGCGGATCCGGGTCGCCTCCGGTAACTTCGTCACCGCCCAGCCGATCGGCGTGCGCGATGGCGTGGACTATCTCCACACCGGCGAGGTGCGGCGCATCGACGCCGGAGCGCTCCGCCAGCGCCTCGACAACGGGGCCATCGCCCTCGTCCCGCCGCTCGGCTACTCGCCCACTGGCGAGGTATTCAATCTCGGCGCCGCGGATGTGGCCGCCTCCACGGCCATCGCCTTGGGCGCCGACAAACTGATTGTGTTGGTGGAAGGCAAAGGCTTGACCGATGCCCGCAACCGTTTGATCGGCAACCTCCAACCGCAAGAGGTGGAAGCCATTCTGCAACGCCGCAAGCGATTACCCGAAGGGTTCGCCCAGCAACTGCGGGCAGTCATCAACGCATGCCGAAGCGGCGTGAAACGCACCCATCTGGTGCCGCGTCATCGTGATGGCGCCCTGCTGAAGGAACTCTTCACACGCGACGGCATCGGCACGCTTGTCACTGCAGAACCCTACGAGAAGACCCGCACCGCGCATATCGACGACGTGGGAGGCATCCTCCAACTCATTGAACCGCTCGAACGCAAAGGCGTCCTGGTGCGCCGCTCCCGCGAGCGCTTGGAGACGGAGATCGACCACTTCACCGTGGTGGAACGCGACGGCGCCGTCATCGCCTGCGCAGCCCTGTACCCCTATGTGGAGGAAAAGATGGCGGAACTCGCCTGCCTGGTGGTTCATCCGGAATACCGCGACCGGGGCCTGGGTGACGGCCTTCTGAACCACATGGAACAACAGGCGATCGGTCAAGGCATCCAGAGGCTCTTTGTGCTCACTACTCAAACCTCTCACTGGTTCCGCGAGCGCGGATTCCACGCCGCACGTCCCGAAACCCTCCCCATGCAACGGCGCAGATTGTACAACTACCGCCGCAACGCCCGGGTATTCGTCAAGTCTTTGGTAGATTGACTTGGTGAAGCGGTTACCGATACGGTAATCTGGCTTACCACATCATTGGTGTTGTTTACCCGGCAACAATATATATCGCATTCAGGGCTTCAGACAGGGCGCGGTTAAATACGACGTGTAAGTGTTACCGGGTTAATAACAAATTGTGACACATAGGTGCACCTGCATTCTGTTTATAGTAGGGTTCCAATCTGTTCAGTAGTTTTATAGCGGTTTGTGGAGATGTGTGATGGCGATTGACGCAATGAAAATTCTCGGCGCCTTGATGAACAGCGGGGCGTTGTCGCGCGGTTCGGGTTCCAACGTATTGGGATCGATCCTTGGGGCCGTAATGGGCGGAGGTGCCCCTCAGCCGCCGCGAGGCGGTGGCGGGCTTGGTGGGATGCTCGGCAGAATGTTTGGCGGTGGTCGGTCACAACCGCAGCAAATGCCTCAAGGGGGCGGACTGGGTGATATCCTCGGCGGCCTGATGGGAGGCGATCAGGGGCAAGCCGCTGGCGGCGGTCTCGGTGCCATCCTGGGTGCGGCCATGAAACAGTTCGGCGGCGCGCAAGGGGGTGGCAACGCACACGCCATGCGTAACTTTGGTGGCGAGATCGACCCACAGCAGGCCAACGATCAGGCCATGCTGCTGGTCAAGGCCATGATCAACGCTGCCAAGGCGGACGGCCAGGTGGATGAGGCGGAACAACAGCGCATCGTCCAGCGATTGGGAGACATCAGCCAGGAAGAACTCGATTTCGTGCGGCGCGAACTGGCCGAACCCCTTGACGAGGATGCCTTTATCCGCAGTATTCCCCCCGGTATGGGACAGCAGGTTTACACGGTCTCACTGATGGCCATCGACCTGGACACCAATCCGGAAGCCCGCTATCTGGACCGTCTCGCCAAGGGCGTGGGCCTTTCGCCGGAGGTCTGCAATCAGATCCACGACCACGTAGGGGCGCCGCGGCTCTATACCTGATCCTCCCGCCTGAAAGGCCAGGATTCCCGCCTCTAGTCCGGATTTCATGAGTCGCCGCGATGATTGCACAGGGGATTTTCCTTCCTCGGCAATACAGCCCGTATTCCACTCGGTCGGAAAATCCCCTGTGCGGACAATTCTCTGCACAATCATCGCGGCGATTCATGAATAATCCGGGCTAGGGGGCGGCCCCACACCGGGACCGCCCTGCTCTCGTCTCTACGCCCCATGACCATCTCCGCCCGTCCGATAGACCGCCGGCTCGCCGTGGCTCCGATGCTGGACTGGACCGACCGTTTCGAGCGCTATTTCCTGCGACTGATCACCCGCCATACCCTGCTCTACAGCGAGATGATGACCACGGGCGCCCTCCTCCGTGGCGACGCGACGCGCCTGCTCGCTTTCGATCCGGCGGAACATCCGGTGGCGGCCCAGCTCGGCGGTTCGGAGCCGGGCGCGCTGGCCGCCTGCGCCCGGCGCGTGGAGGCGGCGGGCTACGACGAGGTTAATCTCAACCTGGGGTGCCCCTCGGACCGGGTGCGGTCAGGCCGTTTCGGCGCCTGTCTGATGGCAGAGCCGGAACGGGTGGCGGAATGTGTGGCCGCCATGAAACAGGCCGTGGCCCTCCCCGTCACGGTGAAGTGCCGCATCGGCATCGATCACGACGATAGCTATACCTCGTTGCGCCGCTTCGTGCGACGGTGCTCAGAGGCTGGTGCGGACGCCATCATCGTACATGCCCGCAAGGCATGGCTGCAGGGTTTGAGCCCCAAGGAAAATCGGGAGATCCCCCCCTTGCGCTACGACAGGGTGTTGCGTCTGAAACGAGACCATCCTTCGCTCACCCTCTGCATCAACGGCGGGATCACGACGCTCGCCGAAGCACAGGGATTCCTGGCCACGCTGGATGGCGTAATGATCGGGCGCGAGGCCTATCACAACCCCTGGTTGCTGGTGGAGGCCGACCGCCTCATCTTCGACGACCCCCATCCGCTCCCCTCCCGCCACGAGGTACTGGAGGGTCTGACCCCCCTGGTGGAGCGCGAACTCGCCCGGGGTACCCGCCTGAACCGGATAACCCGCCATATCCTGGGCCTGTTCCATGGCCAACCCGGCGCCCGCGCCTGGCGGCGTTGGCTGAGCGAACACGCCCACCTGCCCGAGGCCGGAATGGAGGTCATCCGCGAGGCTGCCCGCCGGGTGAAGGGCTGATGGGTTGGTTGCCCCTTACCCTGCTCTGCGCCTTCGCCCTCGCCTCGGCGGACGCGGGCACCAAGGCGTGGCTGCAGGGCTACAGCGCACGCGAACTGGCGCTGATCCGATTCGCCATCGCAAGCATCATGATGCTGCCCATCGCCGTGGCCCAGCCTTTCCCCGACCTGCCACCCGCCTTCTGGGGATGGATCGTGGCCTTGCTGCCACTGGAGATCTCCGCCATGCTGCTCTACATGCGCGCCATCCGCGACCACCCCCTCTCCCTCACCCTGCCCTATCTCGCCTTTACCCCCGTCTTCGTAGTCCTCACCGGCGCCTTGCTGCTCGGCGAGCACGTCTCGGTGAAGGGATTCGGCGGCATCCTGCTGGTGGTCGCCGGGGCCTGGTTGCTGAACATAGAGCACGCCACCCGCGGTGACTGGCGCTCCTGGTGGCGGCCACTGCGGGCGATCCTCCATGACAGCGGCTCGCGTACCATGCTGCTGGTGGCCTTTCTCTACAGCCTCACCTCGGTGATGGGCAAAGGCGCCATGCGTTACATGGCGCCTGAACTGTTCGGTCCGTTTTATTTCGGCCTGCTCGGCCTCGTCACCCTGACCGTTTTCGGCACTCTGCAGCCCCCTATTTTGATCCGTATCTGGCGGCGCCCCTGGGCGGTGCTCACCGTAGCCGCCATCTTCGGGCTGATGGTGGTGACTCATTTCATTGCCTTGCAGAAGGTCGAAGTGGCCTACATGATCGCGGTGAAACGCACCAGCCTGCTGTTTGGCATCCTCTACGGCGCCCTCTTCTTCCACGAGCGCGGCCTGGGCGCTCACCTGTTCGCGGGCATGCTGATGGTGGCCGGGGTGGTACTGATCGCCGTCTGACAATCGGGCGGCGACGTTACCCCAGCGCCGACCGGCAGCAATCAAGGAGCCGTTCGTAGGCGTCCGTGACGGTAGTATCGGTCCGGCAGATGTGTCCGCTCTCATCCTCCGCCACCGGCTCGCGCTCGGCGAGTTGGGATGCGAGCACGTCGAGGTCCGCCTCGGAAGGATCGCGGGCTTCGCTCATACGATGGCGGATGCGACTGCGAAGCGTCTCCTCGCCGGCCTCGAAATCGAGGATGACGAAGGGAACACCCTTGTCTTCCGCGAGGGCGCGGAAGGGGTCGCGGTGGGCGCGCCGGAGAAAGGTGGCGTCGACGATGGCGGTGTCACCGGCATCAAGGATCAGCCCGCTCAGCTCACGCAAGCGGTCATAGGTGGCCCGACTCGCCTCGGGCGTATAGATACCCGCCTTGAGCGCGGATCGGCTGTCGGCATCGGCGGGCAGATCGAACAACCGCTTGCGTTCCACGTCGGAGCGCACCCGGATGGCGGGCAGTTCTTCCAGTAACGAGCCGGTCAGGTGACTCTTACCCGATCCCGACACCCCGCAGGTGATGATCAGGGCCTTTCGTCTGGGCTGGGTATATCGTTCCGCCAGTGTGCTGTATCGACTGTATTCGTTCATCACCGCCTCACGCTCCTCCGCTGGCAGATCACCCTGGGCCAGGCGAATCGCCGTCACCTTGGCTCGCACCAAGGCGCGATAGACCTTGTAGAAATCGAGCAACAGCAGTCCCTCATAGTCGCCGCTCACTGTCAGATAGCCGTCGAGAAAGCGCCAGGCGAGGCGGTCGCGCCCCGCCTGCTCCAGATCCATGACGAAGAATGCCACCTCGCTCAGGGTATCGATCCAGCGCAGGTCGGGGTTGAACTCGATGCCGTCGAAGATGGCGATCTCGCCGTCGATGAGGGCGATGTTGCCCAAGTGCATGTCGCCGTGGCATTCGCGGATGTGGCCCTCCAGCTTGCGCCTCGCCAGCAACGGCTCCAGCCGTGCGTAGGTATCACGGGTCCACTGCTCCAGGCGGCCAAGGCGAGCCAGTTCCCCAGGATCGTCCACCAGACCACGGATCTGGTCAAAGTTCTGTTGCATGGGAAAAAAGACCGCCTGCGGGGTGCCGAAGGCGCTCTCCGCCCCCGCCGAGGGAATGTCGGCATGAAACTCGGCAGCCTTACGGGCGATGCGGTCGATGATTTCGGGGCTTGGTTGTTGGTGGCTGAGGAGCGCGGACTGAGGAAAACGGCGCATCTTTACGGCATATTCGAGCGGTACACCCTCACCTCCGAACTTAGGCTCCTCCGGCGTGCCGGTAATGGGCACCACTTGCAGATAGAGGTCCGGCGCCAAGCGGCGGTTGAGACGCAGCTCCTCGTCACAGCAGAAGCGCCGGCGCTCCAGGGTGGAGAAATCGAGGAAGCCGAGGTCGAGCGGCTTCTTGATCTTGTAGGCATAGTCACCGGCCAGGATCACATGGGAGATGTGGGTCTGGAGGTGCTCCATATCGTCGGCCGGGTGGGGAAAGGCCTTTGGACGCAGGAGCCCCTCAATCAGCTTCTGCTGGGTTTCGGGTGTGTCGGACATGGCAACCTCGTCGTGTCTGATTTGCAGCTGATGTTATCAGGGATCGCCGCTCGGGTAATGTCCCGCTTCACCAAATGGTTGAGATCCCCGCAAAAGTCACTATTACCCCGGCAACTATTAACCCGGCAACAATATATATCGTATTCAGCCGTGGCCTGTCTTCGAATATCATAGAGTCAGGGGCTTCAGGCAGACACCTGATCTGCGTTACAGCGCGCGGGACAGGACGTCCAAGTGTCGCGAGCGCATGGATGCACTGGAGCGACCTGGGCAAGGGAATGACCCTTGCCCGCGCGCTGCGTCTTGTTCTGGCCCCTGCCTAAAACCCTGAATACAATATATCTTGTTGCCGGGTTAATATATTTTGACGACATCCTGTCGTCTTCCATGAGGGATTGAACATGTCGATCGAACGTATGGTCCTCGCCTTTGCTGGCGCGGTGATCCTGGTCAGTGTGCTGCTGGCCGTCTTTGTCAACATCAATTGGTTGTGGCTGACCGGTTTCGTGGGCGCCAACCTGCTGCAGTCCGCCTTCACGGGCTTCTGTCCGCTGGCGAAGATGCTCAAGAAGCTCGGTAAAAAGAGCGGGCCGGCCTTCGAAAGCTAAGCGCGCTCCTGCCGACCATCCGGTGCTTGCCGGATACATACCACGGCAGGTCGCAAATCGGGTCTACTCAGTGATTGCCTCCGTGGGCGCGGCATGGAGATCGTGCGCCTCCGCCCCGATGATCTCCACCTCGATGAAGTCACCGGGATCGATTTCCCATGCGCCATCGACGATCACCCGGCCATCGATCTCGGGGGCGTCGCCCGGCCCACGCGCGAGCAGGCGATCCTCCCCCACATCGTCCACCAACACCACCATGCGTTGGCCGATCTTGTCTCGCAGTTTCGCCGCGCTGATCTCCTCCTGCACCTCCATGAAGCGGGCCAGACGCTCCTGTTTCACCGCCCCAGGCACGGGATCGGGCAGCCGGTTGGCCTCCGCCCCTTCAACCGGGGAGTAGGCGAAGGCCCCCACCCTGTCGAGTCGGGCCTCGCGCAGAAAATCCAGTAACGCCTCGAACTCCTCTTCGGTCTCGCCGGGAAACCCGACGATGAAGGTGCTGCGTAAAACCAGATCCGGACACGCCTCCCGCCAGCGCCTGATACGGTCCAGCACCCGCTCCGTGGCCGCGGGCCGGCGCATCGCCTGCAAGACCCGGGGACTACCGTGCTGCAACGGCATGTCGAGGTAAGGCAGGATATGACCTTCGACCATGAGGGGGATCACTTCGTCCACGTGGGGATAGGGATAGCAATACATCAGCCGTACCCAGGCCGGCAGTTCACCCAGCGCCTTGGCCAGATCGTGCAGACGCGTCCGCATTGGCCGCCCCTCCCAAAAACCAGGCCGGTAGCGCACATCCACCCCATAGGCGCTGGTATCCTGCGCCACCACCAGCAACTCACGCACGCCGGCATCCACCAGATTGCGTGCCTCCTGCATGACCTCGCCCACGGGCCGGCTCACAAGGTCGCCGCGCAAGCTGGGGATGATGCAGAAGGTACAGCGGTGGCTGCACCCCTCGGAGATCTTCAGGTAGGCATAGTGGCGTGGCGTCAGCCGGATACCCTGGGGGGGCACCAGTGAAGCGAAGGGGTCATGCGGCGGCGGTAAGGCGGCGTGGACGGCCGCCATCACCTCTTCGTAGGCGTGCGGCCCGGTGACCGCCAGCACCTCGGGATGGGCGGTGCGCACCTGCTCGGCGCGCGCGCCCAGGCAACCCGTGACGATCACCCGGCCGTTCTCCCGCAACGCTTCACCGATCGCATCGAGCGACTCCTCCACCGCTTCGTCGATAAAGCCACAGGTGTTGATCACTACCAGATCGGCCCCCGCGTAGCTGGGCGAGAGAGCATAGCCCTCCGCGCGCAGTTGAGTGAGGATGCGTTCGGAGTCCACCAGCGCCTTGGGGCATCCCAGGCTGATGAAACCAACGCGAGGGGTGGAATGCGCCATCAACGGGTCAACGTCGCCAGCCGTGGGCGATACTTGCGCACCAGTTCGTGCTCAGGCCCGAGCAGATCGAACAAGGCGAGCACCCCCTCGCGCACCGCCCCGGCGGCAAGGTCTGGCGATTGCTCCAGCGCCTCGAAGAGATGCGTCAGCGCGGTGGGATAGTCGTCGGCCACGGCCGCACGGGCGGCAAACTGATAGTGCTGCTGTGGCGTGGCCCCGCCCCCCTCCATCGCCGACCGAAGCACCTTGGGTTCAGGCGCATCCCGGGCAGTGATCAGCAGGCCGAGATGCCCCGCGAGCCGCACCACTTCGGGTTCGCGCCGCAACGGTTCAGGCAGCGCATGCAGCAGTGCCAAGGCGTCGTCGAGACGTTCCAACTTCAGTAACATACGCGCCATCGTCAGAGGCAGTTCCGGATCGTCCGGGGCCTCCATCGCCCCCTCCGCCAGCCGCTGCAGGGCCTGGTCGCGCCTGCCGGCGCGCCACAATGCCAACGCCTCCTGCTTCACTGGTGGACCCTGCACCTTCAGCCAGCGGTCGATGATACGCGGATAGTCCGCCTCCGGCTGCATGCCGTGAAATGCCTCCACCATCCGCCCGTGACGAAAGAGTTTGAAGGAAGGCAGGCTCCGCACACCGTATTCATCGGCCAGCGCCTTTTGCTCATCGGTATTGACGGTGACCAGCAGGAATCGCCCTGCATAACGCATGGCCAGTTGGCTGAGCACCGTCTGCTGGCGCAGCGACGGCCCCGCCCACGGCGCCCAGAAATCCACCACCACCAGCCCTTTCCGAGAGTTTTCCAATACCAGCGCAGGAAAATTCTTTGCCGTCCCCTCCAGGATGTAACGGCTTTCAACCATTGCCGAGCAGATCCGTCAGGGCAACCTCAGGCGTCTCCTCTCCGACCTGGATCTGGAGGGTCTCCGCAAGATCCAGCTCCCCTGCCTCCACATGAGGCATCAAGGCTTCCACCAGTTGCAGCACCAGCGCCATACCGTCGCGATTGCGGTCTCCCGGTTGCAGCCGGGAGATCCCCGCCTGCAATGTCTGCCGGTAATGCTGAAACTCGGTGGCCTGTCCAGAGACCGGAAGTTGCTGAAACTCAGGGGTGAAATCGACCAGTAATTGATACCCGCTCTGGGCGGGGTCGTTGATCACCTTTATCTTCAATGGACCTTCGATTTCCATCGTCTCTCCGAAAAACGCATCATGGGGCTTCATGATAATGGAGAAAATCCGTGAAATCAGCCATATCCGATGGCCATTGGGCGCTCTATTCAGTAGAATAAACGGGGTTTTGGCCCGTTCCCGGCCGGGCTGGCCGGCTTCGGCAGCAGAGGGGTGGGGGTATTGAAAAACTGCAAACTGTGTCGTTTCAGCAAGGCGTGCAACGACCTGCCCGGCATCTGCATCATCATGCAATATGCGGCGATACTTTTTCTGCTTGGGCTGCTTGGGTATCTTTTCGTTACACAGGAACTGATGTAACCCGCCTTGAATCAGGGTATTGAAACGGCCTGTCAACCTTGGGCGATCTGGCGTTCCCCGTCGATGGCGGATGAATCCAGCACATAGGGTTTGCCGATATAATAGCCCTGCGCATAGTCGACCCCAATCTCACGCAGGATCTCGAGTGTCTCTTCATCCCCCACGAATTCCGCCACTGTCTGGATGCCCATCACATGCCCCAGACGGTTGATGGCATCCACCATGGCGCGATGGATCAGGTTCCCGCTCAGGTCCTTGATGAAGGCGCCGTCGATCTTGAGGTAGTCCACCGGCAAGTGCTTCAGGTAACCGAATGACGAGAGACCACTCCCAAAGTCATCGAGCGCAAAGCGGCACCCGATCCCCTTTAGCGTATTGATAAAGTCCACCGCCTCATCCAGGTTTGCGATTGCCGCCGTTTCAGTGATTTCGAAACAGATCATCGCCGGCGGGACGCCCGATGTCTCGAGCGTATTCAGGATGAAAGAAAGAAATCCCTCTTCCACCAGCGAAGCTCCCGAGAGGTTGATATTCATCGACGGAATCTTGTCTCCCGCCTCCGCCCCGCGCCGCAGTTGCCCCGCCAGATACCCGAGCGCCTTCTGCACCACCCAGTGGTCAATCTGAGGCATCATGTTGTAGCGTTCCGCGGCCGGAATGAATGCGCCTGGAAGAATGAGATCCCGCATATCCTCATGCAGCCTCACGAGGATCTCCACATGCGAGGGCGTGGACACCCTGTCCTGCACGGAAATGATGTCCTGACAGTAAAGTTCCAACCCTCCGTACTCCAGCGCCATGTGAATGCGCGAGACCCACTGCATCTCGCTTTTGCGCTGCGCCGCAACGCTGGTCTCGACTTCGAACACATGGACACGATTGCGCCCTCCTTCCTTGGCTGCGTAGCAGGCAGCATCGGCCGCCATCAGCACGCTGGCGGCATCCTTGCTCTCACGATTGATGATCACCAACCCGATGCTCAGGCCGACGGCAAAGATCTTGTCCTCCCACTTGAAGCGGAACTCGTTCACCAGCGTGCGCAGTTCATTGGCCAGGCCCAGCGCCGGCTCCAGGGAACAGCCCTTCAGCAGGATGCCAAATTCGTCTCCGCCCAGGCGGGCAATGGTATCGCTGTCACGGACCTTGTGTTTGAGCAGATTACTGAGGCGCTCCAGCAGCTTGTCGCCGGCGTAGTGACCGCAGGTATCGTTCACGATCTTGAACTGGTCGAGATCGAGATAGAGCAGCGCATGTTCCTCGCCGTTGTTGATCGCCCCCGCCAGCAGCCGTTTGAGCCGCTGCTCGAATCCGGTGCGATTCTCGAGGCCGGTGAGGTGATCGTGGCTCGCACGCCACATGAGTTCCGCGGCCATCTTGCGGGAACTGGTCAAGTCACGGAATACGATGACCGAACCCCAGTCGCCCGCCTCAGGGCCGTCGATGGCGGTGACCGAAAGTTCGATGGGAAACTCGGTACCCTGAGCACTGACCAGCACCAGTTCCGAACGGCTCTCCATGCCCTCCGCCGGACCTTCCACCGCATCGAGATTTCCCAACTGGAACACCTCATCGAGGGGACGGCCGCGCGCGTCGTCCAGCTTCCAACCGGTGAGTTGCTCGGCCGTCATATTCATGGTCTCGACGCGATTCTCACCGTCCACGGTGATGACGCCGTCGGAGACGGAATCGAGCACCGCCCTGGCGCGCTCCCGTTCCCGCCTGAGTATGCCCAGGTCGTCGTTGCTCGCCTTAGATGGATACGGACCGACGCAGGTGTCGACAGCCTTCTGCTGGTCGGAATAGGGATTGAATATCTGTATCAGGCAATGAATGCTCCCGTCCGGTCCCGTCAGCCCCTTTATCGCAACCTCGTGCCGGACATTCTCCCCCCCTTTTAGAGGAAGAACACGATCACAGGGTAATGCCGTCTTCTGGGTCGCTTTCCCCGCACATACCGACCGGATCGCCTGCATCAGGCCCAGCCCATGCAAGCCGGGAAAGAGGCTTTGCAAGTCGCGGCCCACCGCCTGCTCGGCGGGGATAGCCGTGGTCTCTTCGATCCAATTGTTCCACAGCCGTACCACCCCCTCGTCATCCACCACGATGAATCCGAAATCGGCGGACTGAAAGGCCTGAAAGGCAATTTCACCGGTTTGACTGATAAAGGTATTTGTTGTTGCTTTTTTTAACACACTCATTCCCACAGATTCTTCCGTGATCGGTTTCTGGCCAAGGCAGGATGTGTGCCTTGCCTGCTCCCCATGGTTTACGTCCGCGGCGAAGGGGGAATGAGCCCGCCCTCCGAAAACTGTGAACCCGTTCAAAAAAACCGGAATCTCCTTTCCACCTTGACCCCGCCTTTGCGACCGGATAGAGTCCCGCCTGCCTGAGGTGCCCACGCAGAAATTCCCTGGGACCTGTTGGGTTTAACCGCTTGAACCACAAATTCACGGATCCGTGGATTTACGGCCAAGCAGCGTTGGATCTGGCAGGCGCCCGGGGATCTGTCGGGTTAAACGGGAAGCCGGTGAAAATCCGGCGCTGCCCCCGCAACGGTAAGCGGATCGGGCGCTGGCCATATACGCGCCACCGCCCCGATGCCAATTCCAGCCACTGTGCACTTGCATGGGAAGGCATGGCATCGGCGATCGGACGCCCCCGATCGGTCCGCGAGCCCGGATACCGGCCTTGGGACGAAGCAACCCATGTCGCGGAGGGCGGCAGTGGTCTGCCCTGCCGCCTCGGGAAGCCCCTTCCCGAGCTGCGGCGGGGGACCCGGACACCCTGCGACACCCACGAATCCACAATCGTCGACGCGGGTGGCGTCACGGAGGTCCCAGATGAACAAACCCTTTTCCGCCTTGGCGGCCGTTTTGCTCCTCTCTTCCGCTGTGCAGGCAGAGGACACCGTCAATACCATCGTCATCACCGCAGGCCGCATGGCTGAACCGCTGGAGGAGACCCCCCCAGGGACCGTAGTGATCGACCGGGCCACCATCGAACGCAGTCCTGCTCAGGATGTAGCAGATCTGTTGCGCCAGCATGCAGGCGTCGAGATCGGCCGCGCGGGTGGACCGGGACAGCAGACCTCGGTGTTCATCCGGGGCGCGGACAGCAACCATACGCTGGTGCTACTGGACGGTGTGCCCATCAACCCCGGCACCATCGGTAATGCCGCGGTACAGAACATCGAACCGGCGCAGGTGGATCATATCGAGATCGTCAAGGGTCCCACCTCCACCCTCTACGGCTCGGGCGCCATTGGCGGTGTTATCAATATCATCACCCACGGCGGCGCCCCCGCGAGCGGCATCCGCTCACAGCTGGGGCTCCGGGCAGGTGGCGACAACACCCGCAGTGGAAACGCCAGCCTCCAGTACGGGGACGAGGCGTTCCATTTCGATATCGATGTCGCCCACCTGGAGACCGACGGTTTCCCTACCCGCAAGGCGTCCGACCTGGACCGGGGACATCGCAATACCAGCCTCAACCTCTCCGCCGGCGTCCGTGTCGGAGAAGCCGACCTTCGTCTTTCGCACTGGCAGACCAAAGGAACAACGGAATATCTTGGCTTTGCTCTCAACCCCTTGGATCAGGATTTCCGCGATGCTGTTACCGCCTTCGCCCTCCAGACCTCACCCTCCGCGGGATGGGACAGCACCCTGCGGCTGAGCCACATGGAGGATCGGATCGAACAGAACCAAAGCGATGACTTTGCCCGCACCCGGCGCAACCAACTCGACTGGCAAAACGACATCCATCTCGGGGACACACAGACCCTCACGGTTGTCGCCACCTTGACCCGGGAACACACCGACTCCCTCTCTTTTGGCGCCGGTTTCAACAAAATCCTCGACAGCCATGAAATCCTGCTGCAAGACACCCTTCGGTTCGGCAACCATGACCTCACCCTGGCCGGGCGTTACATCCACCACGAACGCTTCGGTGATACGGGTGTCTGGAACATCGCCTGGGGCTACCGCTTGAGCGATGCCACCCGGTTGAGCGTCGATCTCGGCACCGCTTTTCGCGCGCCCGACAGCACCGATATGTTCGGTTTCGGCGGTAACCCCGACCTCGAACCAGAACGTTCCGAAAGCATTGAATTGGGGCTCCGACACCGCCTCGGTATCACCGGTGAGCTGAGGGCCGCCCTGTTCCACACCGAAATCAAGGACCTCATTACATTCCAGGACCCCGACGGATTTCTGGGCCCGCAACCCGGCATGAACGTCAACATGGAACGCGCCCGCATCACGGGGCTCGAACTGGGATACAACTATACCTCCGGTCCCTGGCATCTGGGTCTGGAAGCGGTTTTTCAGGAACCCAAGGATCGCGACAGCAATCGCCTGTTGCCACGCCGAGCCCGCCGCAGCCTGACCGCAAGCCTCGATTACCTCGCCCCAAGCTGGGACGCGCGTCTGGAACTGGTTGCCGCCAGCCGGCGCAACGATTCGGCTTTCAACACCCTCCAAATGGCCGGCTATGGCGTGTGCAATCTGAGCGGCCACTACCATTTGGCCAATCATCTGTCGTTGGAAGGCAGCGTGTTGAATCTGTTCGACAAAGATTACGAACTGGCCAGTAATTTCCGCACCCAGGACCGGGTATTCTACGCAGGCATTCGTTTCGACATGCGCTAGAGCGTACGCGTAATATGGCAATATGAACGCACAACCTCCTCCCCTCTATACCCGCGCTGGCGACGGCGGCGAGACCACCCTCCCGGGTGGCCGGAAGATGGCGAAGACGGCCGCCCTTGTGGAGGTGTTGGGCGTGATCGACGAACTCAACGGGATGATCGGCATCACCCTCGCCCATCCCGCTGCCGATGACGTGAGGAGCTGCCTGCGCCGGGTGCAGCACCAGTTGTTCGCGCTGGGCGCTGACTTGGCCGGAGGGGGAACGGCACGCATCTCCGATACCCAGACCGCCTGGCTGGAACGGCGCATCGACGATTTCACCGCCGCCGTATCCCCCTTGACCGCTTTCATACTGCCGGGAGGAACGCCAGCGGCCGCCCACTGCCACGTTGCGCGCAGCGTATGCCGGCGGGCCGAACGGCGTCTGGTGGCCCTCGGACGGGAGTCCAGCGTCCCAGCCACTCACTTGAAATACATGAACCGTCTCTCCGACCTGCTCTTCGCCGCTGCCCGGCGCCTGAATCACTGGGCGGGACAGGAGGAGACAAAATGGAGTAAAGAGATATGCTGAAACCACCCGTCGTCCTGGTCGGCGTGGGCGAGATGGGGGGCGTCTTCGCGCGCGGCTTCCTGCGGCTCGGCCACCCGGTCTATCCCGTGACGCGGCACATGTCCATGGAGGAGATGGCCCGGGAGGTGGCCGATCCCGCACTGGTCATGGTGGCCGTTGCCGAGGCCGACCTGAAGCCGGTCCTCCACCGCATTCCCCCCGCCTGGCGTGATCGACTGGGCCTGCTCCAGAATGAGTTGCTGCCGGAAGATTGGCGGGGATTCGGGACGCCGACAGTGATCTCGGTCTGGTTCGAGAAAAAGAAAGGCATGGACGCCAAGGTGATCATCCCCTCCCCCGTCCACGGCCCTCGCGCCGCCATCGTTGCCGAGGCCCTTGGCAGCATCGACATCCCCACTCACATCCTCACCTCCGAAGATGACCTGCTGTTCGAACTGGTGCTCAAGAACCTGTATATCCTCACCACCAACATCGCCGGCCTGCGCACCGGCGGCACGGTGGGCGAACTCTGGTTCGAGCATCCGGTCTTTACCCGCGAGGTCGCCAACGAGGTGATCGATCTGCAGGAGGCGCTCACCGGCCAGACCTTCGACCGCGAACGACTGATCCAGGCCATGCTCACCGCCTTCGAGGGCGACCCGGAGCACCGATGCATGGGACGCAGCGCCCCACAACGGCTGAAACGGGCGTTGAAACATGCGGAGGAACAGGGCCTGGCCCTTCCCACGCTGACACAGATCGCCGTGGAACACCGTATCGATTGACTCCCCGACCCGTGGCTGGAGGGGGCTTGTCTCCCACCGCTCTGCTCCGGTATCGTTCGGGAATGAAAATCTTACTCGCCAACCCGAGGGGATTCTGCGCTGGCGTGGACCGCGCCATCGAAATCGTCAAGCAGGTGCTGGAGCGTTTCGATCCCCCCATTTATGTACGCCATGAGGTGGTGCACAACCGGTTCGTGGTCGAGGAATTGCGCCGGGGCGGCGCCATCTTCGTGGACGAACTGGATGAAGTCCCCGATGGCGCCACGGTCATCTTTTCCGCCCATGGCATCTCGCAAGCGGTACGCAGGGAGGCGGATCGTCGCAAGCTGCGGGTCTTCGACGCCACCTGCCCGCTGGTCACCAAGGTGCATCTGGAGGTCGCGCGCCATTGCCGCGATGGTTACGAGGTCATCCTCATTGGCCACCGGGGACATCCCGAAGTGGAAGGAACCATGGGTCAGTGCATCAGCGGCGACAGCCGGGTGCATCTGGTGGAGACGGCGGCGGACGTGGAACGGCTGGAACTCGGCCACCCGGACAAGATTGCCTTCGTCACCCAGACCACCCTCTCCATGGATGACACCGCCGAGGTGATCGAGGCCTTGCAGGCCCGCTACCCCAACATCACGGGGCCGAAGAAGAACGACATCTGCTATGCCACGCAAAATCGGCAGGATGCCGTCAAGAATATCGCCTCGCAGTGCGAAATGGTACTGGTGGTCGGATCGCCCAACAGCTCCAACTCCAACCGGCTGCGTGAGCTGGCAGAAAAATCCGGGGTACCGGCCCATCTGATCGATGGGGCGGAGGATATCCGCCGCGAATGGCTGGACGGCGTGACCACCATCGGCGTGACTGCGGGCGCATCGGCACCCGATGTCCTGGTGGAACGGGTCATCGAGCGCCTTCGGCAGTGGGGCGCCAGCGAAGTGACAGAGACCGCGGGACGACGCGAAGAGGTGGTGTTTTCGCTCCCCAAGGTGCTCAAGAATCCCGCATCCGCCCCTGGCGAACCGCCATCGAAGTAACCCGCAACACCACCGTTAATCCGGCAATTTCAGCCACTTGTCGGAGAATTCTCCACTTTTACCACACCCTCGACTATATAGAACGACATGATCAAACGACGTTCAAGACAAACCGGTTTCACACTCATCGAATTGATGGTCACGCTGGCGATGATGGTCATCGTCCTTGCCATTGGCATCCCGGCTTTCAAATCGCTGCAGCAAAACAGCAACCGTACCGCGCGCATCAATGAACTGGTGGCGGCCATCCAACTGGCCCGTAGTGAGGCGGTGAAACGCGGGACCAGCATTTCCATCATCCCAAATACCAACTGGCAGAACGGCTGGACGGTGTTCACCGATCCCGACAAGGACCGCACCCTCGACAGTGGGGAAACGGTGATCCGCACCGCTGCGGTCACCTCGCCCAACTATACGATGACGTCCGCCGCCTACGCCAATGGCATCACCTTTGACAGTAAGGGCGCGCCACAAGCCACTGGCAGCTTCCAGTTCAGCCAGAACGGCAAGACCCGCACCATCGACATCAACACCACCGGCAGACCGAGGATCCACTAGAAGATGGACACAATCGTGTTGCACAAACGACGCCGATGCCCGGGACAGACGGGATTCTCCCTCATCGAGGTGCTGGTCTCCGTGGTCATTCTGGCCATCGGCCTGCTCGGCCTTGCCGGCTTGCAGAGCACAGGACTGAGGGCCAACGGCAGCGCCTACATGATGACCCAGGCCACGGCTTTGGCCAACGACATGGTGGACCGCATGCGCGCCAACATACCCGGCGTGGTGGCGGGCCGCTACGACAACATTACGGCCAGCCCGGGCGGTTCATCCTGCTATAACGCCAGCGGCGGCTGCACCACCCCCGCCGCGGCGGCCAATGCCGATGCCCTGGAGTGGTACACGGCCCTCGCGGCGCGCCTCCCATCGGGCACGGGCACTGTCACCTGCAACGCCGGCTCCCCGCGCCGTTGCACCGTCACGGTGATGTGGGACAACGACCGCAGTGGCGCCACGGGAACCGGTTGCGGCGGCAACCCGGCCGTCGACCTGACCTGCCATCGTATACAGGTGGAGCTATGAGACAGCCGCAGCCCGGAGGGGGCCTCCATATCCGCCGGGAAACCGGCATCAGTCTGATCGAACTCATGATTGCGATGGTGCTGAGCCTGCTGCTGGCCGTTGGCATCGCCAGTCTCTTCATCGGCAGCAAGAAGACCTATCAGACCGGTGAGGCGCTCGCCCGGTTGCAGGAGAATGCGCGCTATGCCATGAACCGTATCTTCGAGGACCTGACCGCAAGCGGCTATATGGGCTGCATGCCTTCGGCGGGCAATATCACCAACGTGCTGGCCGTCCAGTCGGGCGGCTACGATTTCGGCTTTGCGCTGGCGGGCGTCGAAGGCACCCAGGACCGCATCACCGTCCGCCGCGCGGTGGGCGGTGAGTCCATCCCGCTGACCCGTCCGATGACGGATGGCAACGCCCCCATACAACTGGACAGCAGCGACCCGGACTATGCCAGTCTGAAGCAATACGATGTCGTCACCATCAGCGATTGTTCCCACGCCGCCGTATTCATGATCACCAACGACCCCACGACGAGCGGCGGCACCATCCAGCATGTCACCGGTGTCACCGCTCCCACCGGCAACAAGAACGCGGGCCAGTCGAACAGTACCGCATTCCTCAGCCAGATCGGCTTCGGCAAGGAATATGAATCCGTGGCGTCGTTGATCCGCACCGTTGCCCACACCTACTCCATTGGCACGAGCACGTCGGGCACTGCGGCGGGTTCCACCTGTTCCGCCAACAGGCGCTATTGCGCCCTGCTGCGCGACAACACAGGACTGGTGGAGGGTGTCGAAGACATGCAGATCCGGTTTGGCATCGACACCAACGGTGATCGAAGCGCTGAACGCTATGTGGACGCGAACGCCGTGCCCGACTGGAACCAAGTCATCAGCGTTCGCATGACCCTGACGCTCAACTCGGTCGATCCCGTCCCCGGCGAAGGACTCTTGACACGCACCTTCACCAACACCTTCCGCATCCGCAACCGGATGCCCTAGAGCACAACGCCCATGTACGCAAATGCCTCGACACGACATTCACGGCAAGGCGGCGCCATCCTCATCACGGCGCTGATCATCCTCGTAGTGCTTACCCTGCTGGGACTCGCCGGCATGAACAACAGCATCCTGGAACAGCGCATGGCCGGCAACACCCGACAGGCGCAAATCGCCTTCGAGGCCGCCGAATCGGCGTTGAAAGCGGGTGAGGTCTGGCTCACCACCGCAGGCAATCTGGACACCGTGGCCCAACTGGTGAGCAAGTTCAACGGATCGGTCAACGGATTTTACGCGGAGCGCCGACCGGAGCCCGGAGCCGCGATCAACGCGCTTGCATTCGACGTGTCGGACCCCTCGGCCTGGACCGCCGCCAACAGCATCGAGCTGACCGGTTTTGGCGGCAACGTCGCGAAAAAGCCGCGCTATATCATTCAGTACGTAGGGCGCACCCGCGTCTCCACCGGCAACAAGACCCTCCCGGAACTGGACGTCCTGGACCCCAACAGCAACAAACCCGATCTGCGGGAATACGTCTTCCGCATCGTCGCCATCGGATGGGGCGCCGACGGCAGCGCCAAACAGGTGCTACAGAGCACCCTGCGCAAACGGCTCAACTAGCCGTCGAAAGATCCACACGAGGTTTCATGTCATGAACAAAAACAGACTCACTCCCATTACCCTGCTGACGACGGCCAGCGCCCTCCTGGCCGGATGGTCGGCCAACACCATCGGCGCCCCGGGAACCATCACCCAGTCGCCACTCTACCTCTCCTCCGGCGTACAACCCAACATCTTTTTCATGGCAGACGATTCGGGGAGTATGGACTGGGAGGTTCTGACCCGCGCCAACGAAGGCACCTTCTACTCCAACCAACCAGATGGCACCAACCGCGGGGGGCCAACCAACGCCATTCAGGAACGCGTCCGAAACCATAGTGGTTCGGGCTCCTGCACATCTGGAAATACTTGGCAGAGGGCCTATCTTTATGGCGTTGATTTTAAAAGCAACAACTTCGATAGTTACGACCACGTCGGTGGAAGCAATAATAGCAACCGAAACGACTGCAAAACCGCCGATGACAAGGCATGGCGTTTCCGTAACAGTGATTTCAATGCGCTCTACTTCAATCCCCACCGCCACTACGTCCCGTGGTGTGGCAAGGATGAGGATGGCAACGATTTCTCCGACATGCCCGTGACCCACGCGCTTGATGACCCCTATCACCCCCATGGTGCGTGGGCCAATCTGTTACGGCACAACTCCAACCGCAATCATGAACACCGGCGGGATCGGCATACAAGCGACACTAACGGGGATGGCAGACCGGATGGTTTTTGGTTCTTCACGTGGTCCGACGACGGCGATGGTCTGTTCGAGAACGGCGAGGAAACCGGTTACCGCATCGCCGATGTCACCGCTGCGGATATTGCCGCCAACGACTGGCGAAACCCGGATGGCACGCTCAAAACCGTCGCACAGCTACAACAAGATTTCGCCAACTGGTTCAGCTATTACCGCAAGAGAGAGTATATCCTGAAAGCGGCGTTATCACATATCGCATGTGAATCCAACGCCCGTATGGGATTCTCAACGCTGCACAACCGAAACCGTGTAGGCACCCCGATTGATGACATGTCCGACAACAGCAAGAAAGATCGGTTGCTGGACAATCTGTTCCATATCGACTCCAATAGCAACACACCTCTCCGCCAGTCCTTGAAAGCCGTTGGGCGCTATTTCGAAAATGGTGTTCCCGGCCACAATCGGCTGTTCAGTAGCGCGGCGCAAAGTCCCATCGAGTCAAAAGCTGCCGGCGGCGAATGCCAGCAAAACTTCGCCATTCTGATGTCCGACGGATACTGGAACGGCGGTAACCCCCACGTCGGCAACACCGATAGCGACGGTCCAGGCCCCTACGACGGCGGCTCTTATGCGGACGGAGTCGGCAACACCCTGGCGGACGTGGCCATGCACTATTACGAACGAGATCTGCGTCCAGGCTACAACGATCTCGTCCCCGTGATCCCGGGTCTGGACGACAACACTATGCAACACCTGGTGACTTATACCGTGGCCTTTGGCCTGAGCGGAACCATCACCGCCGACCCACCAGACAAGACCACCGCCTTCAACTGGCCGAATCCAATCACCAACGGCGGCCTGGTGCGGGTCGACGACATGCGTCACGCCGCCTGGAACGGCCGTGGCAAATTTCTCAGCGCAAATGACCCTGCAACACTGATCGCCGCGCTGAATGCCGCTGTACGCGACATCTCCGTGCGATCTGGCTCTGCCGCCGCCGTCTCCTTCAACTCCACCAGCCTGCAGACCGACACCCTGGTCTACCAGGCCCGTTTCGACTCCACCGACTGGCGGGGTGACCTCTGGGCATGGGACATCTCCTCGGCGGGCATCGGCGCCAAGCGGTGGGAGGCGGCAGCCTTGCTGGAGGGCCGGGATCTTTCCAGTTCGCCACGCAACATCATCACCTTCGACGGCAGTGGTGGAATCAACTTCAAGAGCAGCAACTGGAACGCCCTGACAACGGCGCAGAAGGCCGATCTGTGCGCCATCGGCCGGGATTGGACCGCGTTGCCGAGCACCCCGCCGCAGAGACTTCCTGGCTGGAGCACAGGCTGTTATCTGGATGCCAGCGGCAACATCGTGGGCGACACCACGCTGGCCAAATCGCTCATCGACTATTTCGATGGCGATCACGGCAAGGAAGGCACCCAGCCGGAGGAATTCCGTCCCCGCATCGGTTACCGTCTGGGCGACATCATTCATTCCGGCCCGCTCTACGTGGGTAAACCCGGCGCCCGCTATCCAGACAGCATCAGCCCCACGTCCAAACCCTACTCCGCTTTTGTTGCGGCAAAGGCCAACCGCCCCGGCATGGTCTATGTGGGGAGCAACGATGGCATGCTGCACGCCTTCGATTCGTCCGAGAATCTGGGCAGCGGCAACGAACTGAACCCGGGACAGGAGGTCTTCGCCTACATCCCCCGCCTGTTGTTCACCGACAAGGAAAGGGCCGGCCTCCACTACCTCGCCGAGCAACAGTCCCCGAACACCTACCAGCATCGCTACTATGTGGACCTCTCCGCTAACGCGGCAGACATCTTCATCAATGGTGACTGGCACACCTACCTGCTGGGTGGTCTGCGCGCCGGCGGCAAAGGCATCTTTGCCCTCGATATCACCGACCCCATGGATTCAAGCGCCCACATCAACAGGCCAAAATGGGAATTCACCCACAACGAATTGGGCTACAGCTTCAGTGAAGTCCGCATCGCGAAGATGAACAATGGCCGCTGGGCCGCGATCCTGGGCAATGGCTACAACAGCGACCCACTGGGCAGCGGCACCGCCCAACTCTTCATCATCGACATGGAGGACGGCTCCATCATCCGCCGCATCGATACCGGCGCGGGCTCGATGGCGAACGGTGACTGCGGAGACACCGCGAGCGACTGCAACGGCCTCTCCACGCCCGCCATCGCCGATCTCAATGGCGATGGCACCATCGACCGGATCTGGGCAGGGGACCTGCAGGGCAACCTGTGGGCGTTCGACGTCTCCGACAGCGACAAGACAAAGTGGGCATCGGCCTATGGCGCCGCCCCCCTGTTCCAGGCATGCAGTGGCTCACCCTGCACGGCCTCCAACCGCCAGCCGATCACATCACGACCGGCCATTGCGCGCCACGGTACCCAGAAAGGCCAGGCCACAGCACCCAACATCATGGTCTTCTTCGGCACCGGACAGTACATCGCTCAAGGCGACAACACCACGACGGGCACCCAGTCCTTCTATGGCGTGTGGGATGTGGACACGCGCAACACGCCCCCACACACCGTCGCCTCTCCGCCTTTGACTCGAAACAAACTGGTGCGGCAAGACATTTCGCTGCACACCACGACGGTCGGTGGAGTGCCCGTCAAAGTCAGGAGCATCACCAACCACCCCGTGGACTATAGCGGTGCGACCCCTGCCAAGTTCGGCTGGTACATGGACCTGCCCGACAGCAAGGAGCGAACGGTGGTCACCCCCCATACGTTGGGCAAAATCGTGTTTTTTAACACACTCATCCCCACCACGGATGCCTGCGGAGGAGGTTCCGGCTGGCTGATGTCGGTCAAACAGAGCAACGGCGGCGAACCGGATGAGTCCGTCATCGACGTCGATGGCAACGGCACCGTCGCCGACCCTGCCGATATCGTCGCGGGCCATGCGGTCGTGGGCGTCAAGGTCAACGGCATGCCCACCGAATCGCGCTTCATCTCCAATACCCGCGTGACCGCCACCAGCCGCGGAAATATCAAGTTCGAACGCATCCGGCCGCTACCGGCGTCACCTCCGAGCCGAATGTCGTGGACCGATCTGATCGACTGACAGAGGATAGACAGATGCAAGCAAAGACCCCCTTCCACGCACTGTTGTTGAAAACCGGCTCCATGCTGCATATAACCCGGCAACAACATACGTCGCATTCAGGGCTTCAGACAAACGCAGGAACAAGGCGCAGGGGGCAGACAAGAGGCATTCCCTTGTCGAGGTCGCTCCAGCGCATCCATGCACTCGAGGCACTTGGACATCCTGTCCGGCGCCTGCCTGAAGCCCCTGACATGATGACATTCAATGACAGGCGGCGGCTGAGTACACTATATATCGTTGCCGGGTTAATCTTGACCCTGTCGGGACATGCGGGCGCCACTGAACTGAATGAAGGAACATTGGAAGGCATC
>Ga0256841_1001053_pt1 | contig 25410 bp, 18 predicted proteins | sample 356308metaG_FD_185971 | JGI IMG/M metagenome (GOLD analysis project Ga0256841, IMG submission 185971) | Hydrothermal vent microbial communities from Mid Atlantic Ridge, Atlantic Ocean - 356-308 | ecosystem: Environmental > Aquatic > Marine > Hydrothermal vents | place: Atlantic Ocean: Mid...
CCACGTCGCTGTCCTTGGCATCGTCACTCCCTTGGTCCTTGGGGCTGAACTGCTCCCCGACCGGGGAGACGACCCGCACCTGGTAGGTGTCGGGCAAGAGGTTGTCGAAGTAGTAGGCGCCATCCTTGGCGCTGTCGGTGAGGGACGCCGCGATGAAGCCCCGGGTGGTGGAGAAGAGGCGCACCGCCACCTCGCCTAGGCCCGGTTCGCCGCTCTCCTGGACGCCGTTGCCGTTCTCGTCCCGCCAGACCCGGCCGCTGACGCTGGCCGGCAGGGCCACGTTGACGCCCACCTGGTCGCTGACCTGGATGGTCTGCTCGTCCAGGGTGTCTCCGTTGACCTGGACCCACTGCTGGAAGTTGCTGTTGGGCGCGGTCGCGGTGCAGGTGTAGGACTTGGCCCCACCGGGGGCCAGGCTGTCCAGGTTGCGGGAACAATCGTTGCTGGGCGTGGTGGTGGCCCCGATCTCTTGCCAACTGGACACGGCCAGGTTGATGGCTTTGGACGCACCGGTGTGGCTCACCCACACGGTGAAGGTCACTGGCTGGTTGGCCAGCACCGAACCGGTCTCGGTGTGGGCGACGATGTCCACCACGATGCCCGGATCCGGGGCCTGGGCATGGGCTGTCTGGCCCTGCAGGCTTCCCAGCAAGGCCATGGCCAGAAACAGTCCCAGGAACCAGGCGGTCAGGTGGCCAGCCACCCGGCGTTGCTTCTGTCCAACGATGGATGCGACGGCGCTCCTCATTGGGGATTCCTCCTTCGCGAGTTCGGACGTGTGTTTGGGGGCAACTGGGGCTCTCGGGGCAGTGGACCCGATGTCATCCGCATCCGCTGCAGGTGACGCTCCAGGAAGAGCATCAGGCTTTCCAGCTCCTCAAAGTAGCTGGTCTCCTGGCTGCCCACCCGGTTCACTTGTCCCCGCCAGCCGGACGGGCTGCCGGGTTCCTGCCAGATGCGGACGATGAAGGAGCTCCGAGAGCCTGGTGAACGGATTGACATACGCTTGTTTCCATGGATAGTGCGCGTCCGAGCTGAGGGCCGAGGCCACGTTGTCTCGACGCAGAGCTCCGGCGCTTGTCCAAAGTATCTCGGGGTTGTCTCAGGTTTGTCTCAAGGGAGGGCGGGCTGTGGGACAAGACAGGGGGATAGCCGCGGGGCGCGCTTGGGGCAAGTTTGGGGGCAAGCAGCAAGGAGACGTTAGCGGCGGGGCGTGTCAAGGGAGGAGGAAGGGGGGTCTGACAGGTGGATGCGGCTGAAGGGGGCAGTGTGGCCTGGGCAGCCGGCGGCGGAGAAGACGAAACGGTTGCGGGGGCGGCAACAGGGCGGCCGCCCCCACAACCAGGCGAGGCCAAGGGGAAGGATGGGGAATGGCGGAAATCCACGGCCATCCTCCCCTTCCGCGTGGACCTCCGTTTCGCATCACCAGGACTATGTGACCGCCGTCCATGGCAGGCGGCCACCCGGAATGCACCTACTCCTGCACCGTGAACGAGAGCCGCTGCACCTCCTCATCGTTGATGAGCAGAACGACCTCGTGGTCGCCGGCCGGCAGGCCATCCTGCTTCTCCAAGGTGAAGTAGACGCTCACGGCCTCCAGGTCCTCCTGGGCGGTGAGGGAGCGGGTGGCATCCTCGGCGAGTTGTCCGTTCAGATACCAGTTGACTTCGAGGCGCGAGTAGAGGCCCAGATCGACCACGCCCACCAGGTAGACGGCCGTGTCCGACGTGCTGAAGGTCGTCGTGGGCTCCACTGGCACGTAGGCGTTGGGCGTCTCCTCCATCCCTTTGGACAGGGTGACCTCGATGACGCGGGAAGGAATGGCCTCCGGGGGCGGCGCTACGGCGAAGGTGTAGGCGCCGGCCGGCGAGCCGTTCACGAAGACCTCCGCCCGGTAGTTGGGACTCACGGGCAGGGGTTCTTTGGGCTTCAGCGTGAAGTGAACTCGGGTGTTCTCACCGATGGAGAAGATGACCCCCTCGTTGACGTCGGCCAGGTCTACCGTGGCCGAGGCGATCTCCTGATCGCGGACGTAGAAACGGGCCGTCACCTCCCCTTCCCTGGGACGTCCCTCGATGGTGAGCAGCAAGTTCACCGTCTGCTCCGGCGTGAAGGAGGTGGTGGGGTTGATGGGTTCCATCTCCTCGCCCACGTCTTCGGCAAAGGTCGCGTCGAGGATGGTCAGGCCAGCTTTCTCCTGCGCCCCTTCATTCTCCCCACCGCCGCCACAGGCGGTCACAACCAGGGCCATCGCCAGTGCCAGCCACAGAAGCATCCATCTATGTCTCATCATGGGGGCATCCCTCCGGTTCGCCATGTGTTGTCGCTGCGATGTTGTCGGTGTGTGGGATCACATAGTCGGTGTGATCCTGGAGAATGGAAAGACCAACGACTCTTCTTTTCTCTTATATGATGGCGAAGGCTGTCTCAGACTTGTCTCAACCGCCTCCCGTGAAGCGGACACCCACGGAGTGGACACCCACGGGGATGACCACCGCTCAACGGACCGCCAGAGGAGACCGCGACGGGGAAAGTCAGACGGAATCCGGAAGAGGAACCATGCCCTGTCGGACGCTCCTGGGGCTTGCAAAGGGCCGAAAAGCGGGCGAAAAGGGGTCATGTGAGAGTGGCTGAGAACCAGGGGGAGGCGAACCGTCCAACAGGGAGAGAGAATTTGGGCCTGGGGAGAGAAACCGGGCTGTTCAGGATAGTTCGGGGATCTCCAACGCCCTCAGATCGCGACGGACAGTCCGGGGACTGACGCCCAGGACTTCGGCCAGGGCGCGGACGGTGGGGCGCGCGTCCTGCTGCGCAGCCTCGTCCAGCAGGCGGCGCAGGCGATGGCGACGGCGGGCCAGCTCATCGGGGATGTCCGCATCTTCCGGGGCGCGGACTGTCCACTGCACTGTGCGAGCGGCTGGGTCGTTCCGTCCTGGCAGGGTGACGGTGCGCTGTTCAGGGGAGTGGGCGGCCCAGGCGGCCAGGATGATCCGGTGCTCGGAGACCCGTTCTCGGCTCATGGCCTGATGTTCCGGGCTGAGGGTGGCCAGCATGGTCTCCAGCCGCTCCACGGAGCGAGCCAGGGCTTCCCGGGCCTCTCGTTTCCGACCGGCGGCCTCCAGCGCCACTGCCCGATGGTACCACATCATGTAGTCCATCTCCTCCTGGTCGTCCAGCAGCGCCATGGCCGCATCGGTGAGCTCCACTGCCTCCGTGGCCATGCCCTGCAAGGCTCGAACCCAGCCCACCATGGAGAGGATCCAGGATTCCAGGGCGTTCATGTTATGCTCCCTGCACAGGGCGAGGCCTGTCTCCAGCTCGTTCAGGGCCTTCTCCCATTGGCCTTGCAAGGCATAGATCAAGGATCGGGAGCGGTGGAACTGAGCCAATATGAAACGCTCCCCAGCCTCCTCCAGGGCCTCCTCAGCTAGCTCCATGTGCCTTTCGGCCGCTTCCCACTCCTCGTCGGTCAGTTCGGCCATGGCCAGGATGGTTAGGGCATGCCCCAAAGTGGCCGGATCCTTGACCCGATGAGTGTAGTCCAGCACCCCATCCAACAGCTCCCGAGTTCGGGCCGTATCGCCTATGAAGGCGACCAGGGTGGAGGCCAGGTTCAGTCGGGTGACGATCTCCAGCCGATCTGCGCCCAGCCCGGGGCAGAGGGTCAGCACCTCTTCGTAGAGCTGGATGGAGCGGCTCAGCTGACCGGTCTTGTTGAAAACGTTGGCCAGATTCATCCGGGCTCGAATCTCGCCGTAGCGGTAGCCGATCTCCTGGCTCAGCGCGATGCTCTGGCGATAGTGCTCCGCGGCCTGCTCGTAGCGCCCTTCCTCCATCGCAATGATGCCCAGCACGTTGAGAGCGTTCACTTGGCCCAGCTTGTAGCCCAACTCCTGAAAGTGCTGCAGCGCGGTGAAGGCCGCCTCCCGAGCCTGGGGATACCGTTCAATGCTGGACAGCGCATTGGTGAGGGCCAGCAGGGTGTCAGCATGCCGGATGCGGTCTTCCGTTTCCAGAGCTACGGCCTTTTTCAGGATCTCTACGGCCCGAGCCGGCACCCCCAGATCGCTCTCGATCCGGGCCAAAATGGTGAGGGCCTCCATGCGCGCGTCCACGTCTCCCAGCTCCTGGGCCAGGGCCAAGGCGCGTTCTCCTGCCTGGCGGGCTTCTGTGAAGCGGCTCTGGACGGAGTAGAAGCTTGCTCTCCGGCACAGGACCTGGCAGGCGCGCTGGGGATCCTCGGCGGTGAGCTCTGCCAGGAGGGCCAGATCCCGCTCCTGGGCCTGGGGATCTCCCAGGATGTTCACCGCCCGCTCGTGGTGCAAGAGCAGCTCCACCCGCTCTGCTCGGCGTTCGCCCGGGAGGTGGTCCAGGGCTTCCAGGGCTTTTTCGAAATGATGGCGGACCCGACGGAAGTCGGAGCGGGCCAAGGCCTCTTCCCCGGCCTGGCGATGGTGGAACAGAGCCCGGGACCACTCCTGGGCCAGGGTGAAGTGGTGGGCCAGGAGGGTGTGGGAGGCCTGCCCCTGCTCCGCGAGGGCTTCGCCAGCTTGGCGGTGCCATTCCCGGGCCTTGGATATGGGCATGTTCTGGTAGACCACCTCCCGCATCAGGTGGTGGTGGAAGCGCAGGTGGGTGGGCGTCTCCACCAGGAATCCCTGGTTCACCAGCTCACGCACGGCTCGCACCGTGAAGGGGGCCGAGAAGGGCGCCAGGGCCTGGAGGAGGGGCAGGCTGAATTCCTCGCCCAGGACTGCAGCCAGCTGAAGCAGCGTCCGAGCTTCCCAGGAGAGGGCGGCCATGCGCTGTTCCAGCAGGGTTTCCACCTGCTCGGGCAGGACGATTTCCTCGTAGTCGAAGGTCTGGTCGTCCCAGGGAGTGGCCCACTGGCCCTGTTCATCCCGGTGGAGCAGGCCGTTCTCGTACAGGGTGCGCAGGCTTTCCAGCACGAAGAAGGGGTTGCCGCCAGTCTGTTCATGGAGGCGGGCTGTGAAGAGGAGCGGCGCCTGTTTCATGCCCAGGGCCAGGCGGATCAGTTCGCCCGTCGCCTCCACATCCAGGGGGGACAGCGCCAGCCGAAGGCGCACTCCTGCCTGGTCCACCTGGCGCAGCACCTCCCAGCGGCCGGGATCGGCTCGCATGGCTTCCCCCCGGTAGGCCGCCACCACCAGCGCCGGGCTGTTCCGCAATCCTCGAGCCAGAAGGCGCAGGGTCTCCAGACTTTCCAGGTCGGCCCGATGCACATCGTCCAACAGCAAGATGAGGGGACTGAAGCGAGCGGCGGTTTGGAGCAGTTGCAGCAGCGCTTCCCCGGCTCGTTGTCGGGCGATCTCCTCCTCCTCCAGCGAGGGCGCCTCGGGCAGGTCCTGCAAGGTTTCTCGGATGGCGGGGAAATAGTCGGCCAGCACGCTCAGCCAAGGGGGCCTCATCATCAAGGCCAGCTCCTGGATGCGAAGAGGGGTGAGGAAGGTCTCCAGCCCTTGGCGCAGGAGGCTCAAGGGGCCTTCGTCCACTGAGCTGGGCGCGGCTCGATAGATCCACGCGCCGCGCCAGGCCGCGTCCTCCGCCAGGGCGTCCAGGAGCTTGCTCTTGCCCAGGCCTGCTTCCCCCTCCATCAGCGCCACCCCGCCGGCCCCGTTCAAAGCCCACTCCACGGCATGCACCAGGCGGGCTCGTTCCTGGTCTCGTCCCACCAAAGGCAAGCCTTTCGGATCGTCCAGGAATGGCGCTCGAAGTCTTCGGGCCTGAATGCGGCTCTCGGCTTGGATGCGCTCCGCGAGTTGCACCGTGGCGGGCGTGGGGACGGTGTCCAGCTCTTCCCGGAGGAGGGTGCGAAGCTGGTCGTACTGGGCCAGGGCCTGGTGGGGCCGTCCCAGGTGGGCGTAGATCTGCATGAGCTGCCGGTGCCCCATCTCCATCAACGGGTCGGCCTGGACGAGGCGCAGGGCATAGTCCAGGGCCTGGTCCCAGTGCCCCGCCTGTTTCTCCAGCTCAACGAGTCTGGTCAATGCGGCCACGTAGCGCTGGTGGAGCTGCTCCCGAAGGGGCAGAATCCATTCGTCGTCCAGATTGGCCAGCAGGTCGCCGGTGTAGCGGGCAACGGCCTGGGCCAAGGCGTGGGGATCGTCGTCCTGGGCAGTCTCCTCCTGGAAGCGGTGCACGTCCACGGTCCAGGCGGCATGGGGATCCAGGCGAACCTTCGGGCCGGTGAGCGCGAAGGGATGGCCGGTTTCCTGGGTCAGGTGCTTTCGAATGCGCCAGAGCTCCTGGCTCAGACGTCGGCGGGCGGTCTGCTCAGGCAGTTCGGGCCAGAGAAGGCTGGCCAGCTTCCCGCGAGGATGGCTTTGTTCTCCGTGGTAGGCCAGATAGGCGAAGAGAGAACGACCCTTTTCTGTGGGGAGGGGTGGGATTTCCCGTTCCCCTGTTCGCAGCCGCAACTGTCCGAAGAGGTCGATCTCCAGTGTAGGGGTATGGGATGAGTGGGGTGCGGGATGAGTCGCGTTGCGCAGTGGCATGGGCATTTGCGGCGTGGATCTCGACGCTTTGCGCCCAATTATAGCACAGGATGGGAGTGGTTGGAGGAGATATAATTTTGGATTTTCAGCGGAAGATCGGCCTGTTGGCTGTGAACCGATCCGGCCCCGCCTTCCCTCCAGAGACCCTATTCGTCCTCGATCTCGATGATGTGTTCCTGGGAGCCCTGTCGCCAGATCCCGTTGGCGTCCCCGATGGCCCAGGTGGAGCGGATGCGAATGGTGCGCCGAGGACGGCGGGGGCGCTCCAGAGGCGCAGGCTGGGAGGCGTTCTTCCGGGTCAGCGCGGTGCTGTGGGATGGCGCCGGTGCGCTTTTGCCCGGGTTGGCCAGGTAGCCGCGCAACAACCTCCAGCCCACCCGGACGACCAGGCCCGCCAGGCCCGCGGCCACGGGGAGGGCAGCCCGTCCCAGAGTGGCCGGCACATTGCTCCGCGTGGCTGGGAGCTCCTGTCGGGTGTCGAAGCCACAGTGGGGGCAGAAGCGATCCTCCAGGCGGACGTTGTTGCCGCATTGGGGGCAGATGCGATGGACTTGGGCCATGGTCGTTCCTTTCACTGGACAGGTGTGCTGCGCGGGTCAGTATAGCATCGGGGAAAGCTTGCGTCAAAAGGGCGGAAAAAACGGGAAAACCCGAGGGGAGTTGGATCCCGGCGTCCTGAATAGGGCCAGGATCCTGTTGCGTTCACGGGGGCAAGCCTGGTAAAAAACAGGGCAAAATCCGTTTCCGATCCCTCCTGGGGCATTGACCCTTGGCCCCGCCTCCACGTTCTCTTCTCCATCTCTTCCCCCAAATTTCCCAACAAATTATTGGAATTTTATTGGGGGCACCCCCCTACATACCTATTGTATCCTGCGTAGTCGTGCTTTATCTTTGCTGTAAAGATTGCGTAAAAGATCCCAAATATCCCGACAAAATGGCCGTAAAAACATTGGATTTTCATAAGATTCCTCCGCGAAGCCGGAGAGCGCTTGCACCGTTTATCCCTGGGCAAGCCACTCCGTTTTCGGCAGAAGGTGAGGTACGGCATGAAGAGTCGGAAAGCGATCTCCTTGGTGCGGCCACTGGCCATCCTGACCCTGGCCCTGATTTTCTGGTTGAGCCTACAGATGACCGCCTCGGTGCAAGCGAAATCGGTAGTTGAGAGCACGAACACGCTGCTCATCCAGTTCGATGAGAACGTCACTCTCCAGGAGCGAGACGCCGTCATCCAGGAGATGGACGGGCAGCTCCTGCGCTGGCTGGAGCCCATCTCCGTGGCCCAGGTGGCCCTGCCCAACCAGGCCTCCCTGGAGCGCTCTGCGGGCGCCTTGCTGGCCAGCTTCCAGCGAGAGGGGAAGATCCACTTCGTGGAGTACGATGGGCCGGTCTACGGTGTCGGCATCCAGGAGGCGCCGGTTCACGAGACGTTGGGCGCCTCCACCTGGGCGCTGAGCCCGCTCTCTGTGAACGATCCGGATTTCAACGACCCCCAGCGGGTCTATGCCCCTCAACTGATGGGGGTGCCCACGGCCTGGAACTACACCCAGGGCGATCCGGACGTGGTGGTGGCCGTGGTAGACAGCGGCGTCAATGCCCAGCATCCGGAGTTCCAAGATCGTGTGATCCCCGGATATGACTTCGTGAACGATGACAGCGATCCGGCCGATGATCATGGGCATGGCACCCACGTGGCAGGGATCATCGCGGCTGCGGCCAACAACGGCGCCGGGTCGGCTGGGGTGTGCCCCCAGTGCCGGATCCTGCCCGTCAAAGTGCTGAACCAGGACAACGTTGGGTCCTGGTCGGGTGTGGCCGCCGGGGTCATCTACGCAGTGGACCAGGGGGCCGACATCATCAATCTGAGCCTGGGCGGCACTGGCGGCGCCAACGTGCTGGAGCAGGCCATCGAATACGCAGTCCAGAAGGGCGTCCTGGTGGTGGCTGCGGCTGGCAATGGTCGGACCGACACCCCCTTCTACCCGGCCGCTTACCCAGGCGTCCTGGGGGTGAGCGCCTCCCGCAACGATGACACCCGGTGGAGCCTGAGCAACTTCGGTGACTACATCGACCTGGCAGCTCCGGGCTATGCCATCTACAGCACCTACGCAGACCTGGGCAACTACTATGGCGGCTACACCTTCATGAGCGGCACGAGCATGGCCTCTCCCCATGTGGCTGGGCTGGCGGCCCTGCTCCTGAGCCAGGACCCCGAGCGGAGCGCCGCCGACGTGGAGCGCCTGTTGGTGGAGACGGCCGAGGACCTGGGTGAGCCGGGTTGGGATCCCTACTTCGGCGCTGGCCGAGTGGATGCCCTGGCCGCCCTCAGTGCGGAGCCCCTGCCCGAATTCACCATGGCCACCCTTGGGGGCCGGGTCTGGCAGGACAATAACCGGGATGGGGTTCAGGGCGAAGAGGAAGCGCAGGGGATCCCAGGGCTGATCATTCAACTCCTGGACCAGCAAGGTCAAGAGGTGGCCTCCGCCACCAGCGACGAGCAGGGCAATTGGTCCATCAGCGGCTTCTTCGCCGGGGACTACACGGTCAAGGTCACCTCCACCACCACGCCTATCCAGGCCACCCCGGAACAGTACACGGTGCAGGTGGCCAGCGGAGACAACATCAACAGCCTGGATTTCGGTGTCATCGAGGAGAATGGGGTCGCATCCCAGCACCAACTTTACATACCCATCGTCGTCCGTCAGTGAGCCGACCCGTGGCTTCACCCTGTTCGACCCCGGCTGTATCTCTGTGTGTCAGCCAAAACTGTTCGTAGTGTCGTAGTGTATCTGGTTGTGTATCTGGTTTTTCGAAGAGAACTGCTCGTCCAGGAATTCCGAACTGTTCGTCGACTCCGTGGCTGAGCTGATTATCTGAAATATCAACAAGGAGCGGTAACATGTATCCAACCTCCCAACTCTCACCTCCCCGGCCGGTTCTGTCAATCCGGATCCTGGTGCGCCTGATCGTCGTGCTCCTGGCTACGGGGCTGCTGTGGCTCGGTCCCATGGCGACGCCTTCCGCCCACGCCCAGGGGATCACCTACCACGTGGTGCGTCCCGGTGAAACCCTGAGCGGCATCGCGGCCCGGTACGGCGTGAGCACGCGGACGCTGGCCAGCTACAACGGCATCCGCAACTGGAACTTCCTGCGGGCTGGACAGCGCCTGGCCATTCCCCCTCGAGGTGCCGTGCCTGCTCGGACTGTGTACAAGGGCGTCGCTTCCAGCCAGCCGGCAACTGTTCGATCCTATGTGCCCACACCCACGCCCACCCCGCGAGCCTGTTTCCAGCGCACCCACATCGTGCGGGGCGGCGAGACCCTGAGCGGCATCGCGGCCCGGTACGGAAGCAGCGTCCTGGCCATCAAGCGGGCAAATGGGCTCTACATCGACATCATCTACGTGGGGCAGCGTCTGATCATCCCCTGCTGATGGAAAGGGCAATCCGTTGACAGCGAAAACCGAACGTGGAGAGGCCGGGAGAGGTCTCACAGACCTCCCCGACACCTGAGCGCCCTCACTGTTACCGAGGGCGCTCGTTTTTTGTGTAAAGGTTCGGCGTCACCCCATATGGGTGTGTCAGGGGGACTTCCGACTATGTGCCCGGGCCGGCCGCACGGAGAGAGAGCCCCTCAAGGAGAAACGGCCGTGGGGGAGGGGGTCCAGGTGGCCGTGTGGGTGGGGGTGGGGATGGGCGAATTGAGCTGGGTGGGTGTGGGCGTTGGCGTGGGGGAGGGAGTCCAGGTAGGGGTGTGGGTGGGTGTCGGGCTGGGTGTGGACGTGGGTGTGCCTGTAGGCGTTGGCGTGGGGGAAGGGGTCCAGGTGGGCGTGAAGGTCGGTGTGGGCGGCGTCACCCGTTCCCACCAAAAACGCAGCACGGCCCATTCGGTGTGTTCGAAGTACTCCAGCCGCACCTGGTGAAATCCTCGTTCCAGGGGCAAAGTTGCCTCCAGGAGCCGCGCCGCCCCGTCCCGCCACTCATCGATGACCAGCACGTCGTCCACGTAGAGTCGGGCTCCGTCGTCCACCTCCACCAGGAAGCGATACTCCCCCGCATCGAAGAAGAGGGTCTGGCTCCAGCGGGCGCTGAAATTGTCCGCTGGCAAGGACGGGGCCGGGCCGCTGTTCCCCCAGACAAAGGAGAGCTCCACGTCGTTGCGGACCAAGGCCGGCGGTCCGCTCAGGTTGGGATTGGCCCAGTACTCCCCTCGCCAGTCAGTGATGGGCGGGGGCGTGAAGGTGGGCGTGGGCGTGACGGTGGGGGTCGGCGTGCTCGTGGGCGTGTTGGTCGCCGTGGCGGACGGGGTGACAGACGGGGTGGCAGACGGGCTGGGCGTGGCGGTCACGGAAGGACTCGCGGTGGATGTCACCGAGACCGGGACCAAGGGCGCGGAGGCTGGCGGCGTGGTCCCGGCCGGCGGGGCTACGGTGAAAAGGGCGGTGGCCTGGTGCTTGTCGTCCGGGGTGTAGGCCAACACGGTCTGCTCTCCAGGGACCAGCCAACGTCGGTTCACCGGGTAGAGGAAGCCGCTGCTCAGCCGTCCCTCTTCGTCCGCGGTGGCGGCCGCCAGGATGCCGCTCCGCCCCCGTTCGTCCACCAGGGTGATCAGCACCAGCCCGTTGATGGGCCAGCCCTGCCCGGTCACCTGGACATAGACCCCCGCGTAGCCCTGGGCGGGAGCGAGCTGGATGGCTGGCTGGCCCTGCCCGGCCGGCGGGTTGGGCGTGCGAAAGGGCGCAGGGGGCGTCACCAGGGCCGGACAGGCCGTCAGGATGGCGGCCAGCAGGGAGAGCAACAGGCCCAGCCAGGCTCCTCGACGGAAGGCACGAGCGGATCGGCGGCTCTCGCCGGGCAGGGGCCCCGTCTCCCGAGATCCGTGGCGACGGCGGCTGAAGATGGCGAGGAAGGCGAAAACGGAGTGGAATGGAGATCGGGACATGGGGCGTCTCCTGAACACAGCCGAGGATGAATTCGGTCACGGCAGCAGCAAACCCTGCAAGGTAGTCGCCTCTGGGACGGCTCCTCCCGCGGATTTGTTCCCCCGGCTTCCAGGCGTGCTACAATAGGCGGCAACGCTGATCGAGTTGATCGACCCCGCCGACCCGCCATCCTGGGAGGTGTGCATGCTCCCCAAATCCGTCTACTCCGCCCTGTTGCTTGCCCTGCTCGCCCTTTTCCTCGTTGGCTGCCAGGCTGGGCCTCGGATCTTCCAGGCCGAGCCCGCCCCACCCACCCCCGTCCCACCTACACCTACGCCGCCCCCGCCAGTGAGCCTGCCGCCGGGCAGCCAGCCCCTTATCGACGCGGCGGGCCTGGACTTCGCCGAACGCCGGGTGGTGGAGGTCTACAACCGGGTGGCCCCCTCGGTGGTGACCATCACCACCCGGGTGCTGCGCCGGGGCTTCTTCTTCCAGGTGATCCCCGAGGAAGGCTCCGGCTCCGGCTTTGTCCTGGATCGGGAAGGGCGCATCCTGACCAATTTCCACGTGGTGGAAGGGGCGCAAAACATCGAGGTCATCTTCGAGGGGGACCAGGCCTTTCCGGCTCGAGTCATCGGCGTGGACCCCCGGAACGACGTGGCGGTCCTCCAGATCGACGCCCCGTCCGAGCTGCTCACGCCGGTGACGCTGGGCAGCTCCGCGGACCTGCAGGTGGGCCAGCGGGCCATCGCTATCGGCAACCCCTTCGGCCAGTTCAGCCGCACGTTGACCACCGGGGTGATCAGCGCCCTGGATCGCACCCTGGAAGGCCAGGACGGTCGCACCATCAGCGGCGTCATCCAGACGGATGCGGCCATCAACCGGGGCAACTCCGGCGGCCCTTTGCTGGACAGCAGCGGCCGGGTCATCGGCATCAACACGGCCATCTTCAGCCCCACCGGGACCAGCGCCGGGGTGGGCTTCGCCATCCCCGTGGACACGGTCAAACGCATGTTGCCCGATCTCCTCACCCTGGGCCGCTACCGCCACCCCTACCTGGGCATCCGCTACGCCTACCGCATCACCCCTGGCCTGGCCAAGGCCCTGGAGCTTCCGGTGGACTCCGGCCTGCTCCTGGTGCAGCTGTACGATGGCAGCCCCCTGGATCGGGCTGGGGTGCGGGGCGCCCGGCGGGAGGTCATTCTGGGGAACCAGCGGCTCTTCGTGGGTGGGGACATCCTGGTGGCTGTGGACGGCCAGCCGGTGACCAGCCTGGAGGATCTCCAGATCCTGCTGGAATCCGACTACAAGGTGGGGGACACGGTCACGGTGGACCTCCTCCGGGACGGGAAGCCCTTCTCTGTGGAGGTGACCCTGGCCGAGGAGCCTTCTCCCCGCTGAGACAGCCGAGTCGGTCTGGCCGGCTCAGTTTTAGTCGGCTCAGCTGGATCAGCTCAACTTGGCTAGCTCAGTGCCGGGTGGCCAGGTTCACTGCATCCCGGAGCATGGCCGCGGCGGTGGGCAGAGGCTCCCGCTCCCAGATCTTGTGGTACATCCGGCCGTAGAGGTCGCTGCGGATCTCCACCCCCATCTCCCAGCCATCGCACCGGCCCAGGAAGCTCTCCACCGGCAGCTCCGTGGGCCCCACGGAGAACCGATAACCTTCGCCCTCCCTCTGGGCCACCGCCAGGAGCTTGAGGGTGCGCCCCTGCCTGGCCAGCGCCTGGAGCTGCTCCGTGGTCACGTCCAGGATGCCCGTGACCTGCACCTGATCCAGGGTGGTCGGCGCCCCCAGGACGCTGTTGGCCAGGATGACCAGCTTGTTGGCCGTGTCCCAGCCCTCCACGTCCAGGGAGGGATCCGCCTCGGCGATGCCTCGCTCCTGGGCCTCGGCCAGGGCCTCCTGGTAGGAGCGGCCTTGGGCCATCTCCCCCAGGATGAAGTTGCTGGTGCTGTTGAAGATCCCCTGGAGCAGCCGGATCTCCGCCCCGATCAGGTCCCGCTGGCCGATGTTGATCACCGGCAGGGCGCCGCAGACTGTGGCGCTGAAGGCCAGCCCCGCGCCGCTCTCCTGGGCCAGCCGGTGGAGCTCCTGGTAGGCCAGGACCAGGGGCGCTTTGTTGGCCAGCACCGTGTCCACCCCCCGGGCCAGGGCGGTGCGCGCCACGCTCAGACCTGGTTCCCCGCTCTCCAGGTTCACCGGCGAGGCGTCCAGGACCAGGTCGCAGGTCAGATCCGCCAGGACCTGGGCCGGCCCCACCCCGGGCAGAAAGCCCGGCAGGTCCGCCACCCGGCCGCCGGTTTCCTTGTGGCGTCGGGTGGCCTCCGGGTCGAAGCCCTGAGGGGCCACGGCCACGCCGCTGCTGTCCGCCACGCAGACCACCTGGAAGGTCAGGCCGTACTGACGCTCCAGGCGCTCCCCTTTCATTTCCAAGATCCGGAGGAAATTGCGGCCCACGTTGCCCAGGCCGATGAGGGCCGCGCGTATTTGACGAGTCATCTCAGTGCATCTCCTCGGCCGAGCTGTCCGGCGGCGCTTTGCGCTGGTAGGCCAGCTTCAGGGGCTGCCAGGCCGGCCATTTGAGCAGGCTGTTCCAGGCTGCCGGCTGGGTGGTGTCCGCTTCCGTCTCGGCCACGGGCTGCCGGGTCAGGTTCATGAGCACCGCCACCTCGTCGCAGCGGTGGAACTTGGGGCAGTAGATGCACTCCTGCCAGAGCTTGGGGCTGATGCTCCAGCGATCCACGATGTGAAAGCCCAGGCGCAGGAAGAAGTTCTCCCGCAGGGTCAGGGCGCAGACCTGCTTGAACTCCCGGGCCCGGGCCAGGGCGATGAGCTGCTCCACCAGCCTGCTGCCCAGCCCCTGGCCGTGCTGGCTCTCGTGGACGGCCAGGGAGCGGATCTCGGCCAGATCTTCGGTCAGGGTGGCCAGGGCGCCGCAGCCCACCACCCTCTCTGAACCGGGCTCCTGGCCAGGTTGCTCCGGCTGCTCCACAGCCACCAGCCAGTCGGGCAGGGACTGGAGCACCGCCTCCTCTCGCCGGGGCAGCATCAGGTTGCGGGCGGCAAAGTGGTTGACCAGGGCCACGATCTGGGGCGCATCCTCCGGTCGGGCGGGGCGTATGGTGACGGGCATGGCGGGCACCTCCGAATCCGAGGCAGTCTCGGGAACGTTCGGGGAGACGGGGCGAAAACCGTCACGGACGGAAAGGGTCACGGGCAGGGCGCTCACAGTGTCTGCAGGATCTGCCCCAGGATCTCCACGGCCTGCTGGAGCTCCTCCGGGCGGATGACCAGGGGCGGCACGAAGCGGATCACGTTGGGCCCAGCCCCCACCAGGAGCAGCCCCCGGTCGTAGGCCGCGGCCACCACGGGCCCGGCCTCCTGGTCCAGCTCCACGCCCACCATGAGTCCCCGGCCCCGCACGTCCAGGATGTGGGGGCTGTTCAGCTCCTGGAGCATCTCCATCAGCAGCCGGCCCTTCTCCTGCACCTGGGCCAGAAAGCTGGGCTGGGCGATGCGGCTGACCACGTGATGGGCCACGTGGCTGGTCAGGGGGTTGCCGGCGAAGGTGCTGGCGTGGTCTCCTTTGTGGATGGCGTCGGCCACCTTCTGGCGCATGAGGATGGCCCCCATGGGCAGCCCCCCGGCCAGGGGTTTGGCCGCGGTGAGGATGTCCGGCTCCACGCCGTAGCCCTGATGGGCCCAGAGATGGCCCGTGCGTCCCAGGCCGCACTGGACCTCGTCGAAGATAAGCAGGGCGTCGTGCTCGTCCGCCAGGGCCCGCAGCCCCTGAAGGAACTCGGGGGTGGCCGGGTGGATGCCTCCTTCCCCCTGGATCGGCTCCACGATGATGGCGCAGACCTGGTCGTCCATCTGCGCCTGGGCGCTGGCCAGGTCGTTGAACTCAGCGAAGCGCACGCCGGGCATGAGAGGGCGGAAGGGATCCTGGTACTTGGGCCGGGGAGTGGCGGCCAGGGAGCCGAAGAGCCGTCCGTGGAAGGCACCGCTGAAGGCCAGGATCGCGTACTTCTCCTGGTGGCCCTGCTCCCGAGCGTAGCGGCGGGCGAACTTGAAGGCCCCCTCGTTGGCGTCCGCGCCAGTGAGGCTGAAGTGGACCTTGTCCGCGAAGCTGGTCTCGCAGAGGAGCTTGGCCAGCCGGGCGTGGGGCTCGGTGTGGTAGAGGTTGCTCACGTGCAGGACGCCGCTCTGGGTGATCTGGGCGATGGCCTGGTTGATGCCCGGGTCGTTGTAGCCCAGGGCGTTCACCGCGATGCCGGCCACGCAGTCCAGGTAGGCCTTGCCGTCGCTGTCGTAGAGGGTGCAGCCTTCCCCCCGCTCCAGCACGAAGGGTGGGCGGGTGTAGACGCCCAGCACGTACTCCTGCTCCATCTGGATGATCTCTTGGGCATTCATGGGCTTGTTCCTTGCGAACTGGGTCCTGCAAATCAGGTCTTGCGGATGGTTGGCTTTGTGGACGGCGGGATGGGGCTGCCTCAGCGCACGCCGATGATGCTGGTGCCGCTGCCTTCCTGGACGCCAGCCAGGTTGGTGATGACGCTCTGGAGCACGCCCCGGCGCACGGCCTCCACTGCGCTGCGCACCTTGGGCACCATGCCCCCGGTGATGATCCCCTCCTGGATCCAGCTCTCCGCCTGGTTGGCGGTGATGGCCCGCACCACCCGCCCCGCCACCAGGACCCCGGGCACGTTGCTGACGAAGATGAGCTGCAGGGCGTTCAGCCGGGCGGCGATGGCCGCGGCCATGTGGTCCGCGTTCACGTTGTAGCTCTGGGCGTCGAAGGCGCCGAAGCTCACCGGGCTGATCACTGGGACGATGTCCGCCTCCAGCAGGGCGTGGATCAGCTGCGGGTTCACGTCCTGGATGTCGCCCACCCGGCCCAGGTCGCCCAGGGGGTGCCAGAGCTTCTCCACGTAGACGGTGGCGTTGTCCACGCCGCTGAAGCCCGCTGCAGGGATCTCCTGGTCCACCAGGGCCCGGACGATGCGCTTGTTGATCAGCCCGCTCAGGACCATCTCCACCACGTCCATGCTGGCCTCGTCTGTGATCCGCAGCCCCTCCAGGAAACGGGGGGTGAGCCCCAGGCGCTCCTGGAGATGGGCGATGGCCTTGCCGCCGCCGTGGACGATGATGGGATGCTTGCCCTCCTCCTGCAGGCGGCGCACCGCCTGGGCCAGGCCGAAGAGGAAGGTCGGGTCGTCCAGCTCGTTGCCCCCCACCTTCAGCACCACGGTGTAGCGGGGCTCCTCCTGGCTGGCAGATTCAGCCTCTTGTTCCGTGTGGGCTCTGTTTATGGGTTCCTGGTTCATGGTTTCCTGGCTCGTTTCTTGCTCTAGAGGCTTCGCCGACTCGCTGCACCCCTCACAGGAGGCCCAGGGTCTCGTCCAGCCCCATGGCGATGTTGAAGTTCTGCACCGCCTGGCCGCTGGCCCCCTTGAGCAGGTTGTCGATGCTGGCGGTGACGATGATCTCCCCGCTGTCCGGCTGGCTTGGATCCACTGGGGTGATGCCGATGGCGCAACGGTTGCTGTGGACCGTGTGGGCCAGGGTGGCGCACTCCCCCAGGGGCAGCAGGTGGATGAAAGGCTCGTCCCGGTAGCTCTCCTGGTAGAGCCGGTGAACCTCTTCCACGGGGGTGCCTGGAGGGGCGATGACCACCATGGTGCTCAGGATGCCCCGGTTCACCGGCAGCAGGTGGGGCGAGAAGATGAAGTGGCTGCTGGACGGCCCGGCCCCGTTCAGGACCTGCTCCATCTCGGCCACGTGGCGGTGGCGGTAGCCCACGTTGTAGGGGGTCAGGTTCTCGTTGGCCTCCGGGAAGCTGGTGAGGAGCTTGGCCTTGCGTCCCGCGCCGGTGATGCCGCTCTTGGCATCCACGATGACCCGCTCCCCCAGCCAGCCGGCCTTGGCCAGGGGGTAGAGGCCCAGGTTGACGCTGGTGGGGTAGCAGCCCGGGTTGGCGATGAGGGGCGCGTCCCGGATGGCCTCCCGGTTCAGCTCGCACAGGCCGTAGACCGCTTCCTCCAGCAGCTCCGGCGCGGTGTGGGGCTGGCCATACCAGCGCTGGTAGACGGCTGGGTCCTTCAGGCGGAAGTCGGCGCTGAGATCGATGACCCGCACCCCAGCCTGGCGAAAGGCCTGCACCGGCTGGATGGAGGCGGCGTGGGGCAGGCAGAGGAAGACCACGTCCACCTCGTCCGCCCGCTCCAGGGCCTGGGCCAGGGGGATGAGGGGGTAGGCCCAGCTCACGGGGTGGATCTGGCTGTAGGCTTTCCCGGCGCTGCTCTCGCTGGTCAGCCAGGCCACGGTCAGCTGCGGGTGGCGGTGGATGAGGCGGATGAGTTCGTAGCCGGTGTAGCCGGTGGCGCCGGCGATGCCCACGCGGTAGATCTGGGGTGAATCCTGCTCTGTGTTCATGGTTCAATGTCCCGGGTTTGGTCGCTTCCTGCCTGGGATGTTTGGGGCGGTGCAGGAGCGCGGCGCACCTGCCTGGCAACAAAAAAGCCCTCCGTCTGGAGAGCTTTGCCGCCTTCGTGATCCTTGTCCATGCATGCCCAGGCCACGCGCAAAGGTCCAGACGTCTGTCTGGTCAGCTCCTGCGGATGGGCCTGAGGCTGTGGGCGTGGATCCGTTGCGCTGTCATCGTTGCGATTGCCTTTGTCGTCTCTAGTTTGTCGTCTCTAGATCGAGCCGCCCTAGATCGAGCGGCGCGAATCCGCCAAACGGACGAGATCGGTGCCAGTGTAGCACGCCTGGCCCTGGGTGTCAAAACGGATCCGGGCGCCTGAGCGCCCCCAGGTGCCCCGGTTTTTTTGCGACCCGGCAGGCAGAGGGCGCTTTCCATTTGCCTGGCCCGACGCGGCCGGGATCACTCCCCAGAGGCAGCCTGGGGCAAGCTCTTGCAGAGGATGCTCCATTCACCTCGTTGGCAGACCTCGCCTTTCTGGTTGAGCACCTCCATCTTGAAGAGCACCAGCCCTCCGCCCAGGCGCTTCATCGGCTTCTTTTCCTTCACCGTGGCCCGCAGGTGCACCGTGTCCCCGATGAAGATCGGCTTCCGAAACTGCCAGTCCAGCCCCATGAAGGCCTGGACTGTCTCCTCCATGAAGCCCATGCGCACGGCCAGCCCGCTGGCCACACTCAGAACCAGCAGCCCGTGGGCGATGCGCTGGCCGAACATCTGCTGCCTGCTGTACTCCTCGTCTGTGTGGATGCGGTTCCAGTCCCCGGAGAGGGCGGCGAAGTTGACAATGTCCGCCTCGGTGATGGTGCGCCCCACGCTCTCGGCCTGATCGCCGATCTCGAATTCCTCGAAGTAGAGGCCAACGGGTGGGGTCATCTTGCGGGTGGGTGGGTGGACTTCCGCCATGGGCTTCCCCTTTCGAAAGAGTGGGCAATGATTGACGCTCGACTGCTTCTACGGTATACTGAGGCCGCTTGACCCCGGCTGAGGGGCTGGTTTCTCAGTCGGCCGTCTCTTCCTCGCATCACAGATCACTTTGCACAGATCGCTTTGCACAGATCACTGTGCAGACGTCGCAGCCTCGTCACCGACATCGCACGACACCGGACGTCGCCTGTGTAGGCCACTCACAGCAGATATAGCGGAAGGCCCGGAGCGCAGCACACGGGTGAGAACGGTTGCCGAACGTTAACTCGACGATCTTCTCCTGTTAACCGTATAGCGCTACCCTTTTCTTGAGGGGGGCTGGGCCCTCAGGCCAGCCTGACCAGAGTCTGCAAGCCGGGAGCTGTTCGTGGCGTCCTTCCGGCGCTTTTCCGGTGTCTTTCCGGTGCCTTTCCGCTCCGTCTGGAGGACGCAGCCCTAATCTTATCGGTTGATCCCGTTTTTCGCAAAGGTCTCCCGCCCCTTCGGACTCCGGTATCCGGGCGCTGAAGGCTCCATCCTCTGAGCCTGGCTTGTGGGGGACACCCACCTCTTCGGACGACAGACATGAGTGCCGCCTCGACCTCTGCCCCATCCACAACCAAGTCCAAACGTCTGCGCTGGATGAACATCCAGGAGCAGCTGATCGGCTATCTCTTCATCCTGCCAGCCGTGACCCTCATCGCGGTCTTCGGCATCTTCCCCATTGGCTACGCCTTCTACATGAGCATGCGCCGCTGGCGGGTGGTGGACCGAGGCTTCGTGGGGCTGGCCAACTACGAGAAGGCCTTGGGGGATTGGATGGGGGCGCTCCTCTTCGCGGCCGGTTTCGTGCTCCTGCTGGTGGCCTACATGGTCTGGGATGGCCTTTCGCGCAACCGGGAGAGCAACCCGTGGCTGCGCCGGGGCCTGCCCTTGCTCCTGGTCGCGGCCAGCCTGGCGAGCATCGTCATCGGCTGGAGCCGCATGCAGGCGGCCGGGGATCCCCGCTTCCTCAACACCCTGCCGGTGACCTTCTACTACGCCATCGGCTCTGTGCCCGTGCAGCTGGTGGTCTCCCTGGTGTTGGCCTACATCCTTTTCCAGAAGATCCGGGGGCAAGAGCTCTTCCGCATGATCTTCTTCCTGCCCTACGTCACCCCGGTGATCGCCACGGCCCTGGTTTTCCGCACCATCTTCAGCCCCCGGGAGACCTCCATCGCCAACCGTTTCCTCACTTTCATCGGCATGGAGCCCCAGAAATGGCTCTTTGAGCCCCGGCCCTTCCTGGAGGTGATGTTCGGCATCAAGCTGCAGGGCTTCCTGGCTGGGCCCAGCATGGCCCTGGTGGCCATCATCGCTTTCGGGGTGTGGACGTTTGTGGGCTACAACACGGTGATCTTCCTGGCCGGCCTGGGCAACATCCCCAAGGAGGTCTACGAGGCCGCGGAGATCGACGGGGCCAACCAGTGGCAGCTCTTCCGCCACATCACCGTGCCCCTCCTCTCCCCGGTCACCTTCTACCTCTCCCTCATCGGCATCATCGGCACCTTCAAGGCCTTCAACCACATCTTCGTCATGCAGGAGCCCTCGGCCCGGGGGACGGTGGTGACCACCAGCGTCTTCATCTACAACACTTTCTTCAAAGCGGCCCAGTTCGGCTACGCCACCACCGCGGCCATCCTGCTGCTGGGCATCATCCTGTTCCTGACCTTCGTCCAGACCAAGATCTTCGGGGAGCGAGTGTTCTATGGCTGATACGGCCCAATCCATGGAGACCATCCGGGGCAAGTCGGTCCCAGTGGCCCGGACGCCCGGTCCGCCACTGAGCCGCACCGTGGCCTACGCCATCATGTACGCCATCCTGATCCTGGGCGCGATCGTGGCCATGTTGCCCTTCTTCTGGATGCTCTCCGCCTCCTTGATGACCTACGGCGAGACGGCCACCCGCAAGTGGCTGCCCTCGGTGCCCCAGTTCGCCAACTACATCGAGGCCTGGACCGAGGCCAACTTCTCCAAGTATTTCATGAACAGCGTCATCATCACCGCCACCACCGTGGCCGGTCAGCTGACCACCTCCACCCTGGCCGCCTACGCCTTCGCCCGCATCCGCTTCAAGGGGCGCGAGCTCATCTTCGGCATCCTGCTCAGCACCATGATGATCCCGGCCATGGTCACCATGATCCCCAACTTCATCGTCATCCGGGGGGACATCATTCCCCTGCCCGGGGGCACCTGGCTCAACACCCTCCAGGGCATCACCGTGCCCTACATGGCCAGCGTCTTCAGCATCTTCCTCCTGCGTCAGTTCTTCGCCCAGATCCCCTGGGAGCTCTGGGATGCGGCCCGGATCGACGGGGCCAACCACCTGCGCTTCCTGATCCAGATCGTGTTGCCCATGAGCAAGGCCCCTATCTTCACCGTCTTCATCTTCGCCTTCATCGGCGCCTGGAACGATTTCCTCTGGCCCTTGCTGGTCACCACCAAGGACACCTGGCGCCCCCTGATGGTGGGCCTGTGGACCTTCGCCACCGAGGCCGGACCGGAGACCCAGCTCATGATGGCCGGCGCGGTCATCGCCATCATTCCCATCGTCATCCTCTACTTCCTGACCCAGAAGCAGTACACCGAGGGCATCGCCACCTCGGGCCTGAAGGGCTGATCCCGTCCGCAAGGGCGTGACGTTCGAGGACGCAGGTTCGCCTGCATCTCGTTTCACAATTTCCCCAGCGTCGTATTTCGCAGGATTGCATTTCACAAGGTCGCATTTCACAAGGTCGCATTTCACAGAACCATCCAACCCACCACTTTCACTACACAACAAAGGAGTTAGGTAGCAATGACGGGTAAACGCATTTGGGTAGTCGCCATTCTGTTGATGGCCGCACTGGTGCTCACCGCCTGCCCGCAGGCCGCACCGGCCCAGCCTTCCGGGGAGCAGCCCGCGGCAGAGCAGCCGGCCAAAGAAGAGGCCAAGGAGGAGATGGCCGCGGAGGAGAAACCCGCGGAAGAGGCCATGGAAGAAAAAGAGGGGATGATGTCCTGGGAAGAGGTGGATCCCACCGGACAGGAGATCGTCTTCTGGCACCAGCACTCCCGGGCCCGGGAAGAGGCGCTGCAGCAGATCGTGGCCGACTTCAACGCCAACAACGAGTGGGGCATCACGGTCAACGCGGAGTACCAGGGTGGCTACGGGGACATCTTCAACAAGATGCTCAACGTGCTCAACACGCCGGACGCCCCCAACCTGGTGGTGGCCTACCAGAACCAGGCGGCCACCTATCAGCTGGCCGATGCTCTGGTGGATATGAACCCCCTGGTCAACAGCCCCAAGTGGGGGCTCTCGGAGGAGGAGCTCAACGATTTCTTCCCCGCCTTCCTCAAGGCCGACGTCTTCCCCACCTTCGGCGGGGCTCGCCTGGGGTGGCCCCCCAACCGCTCCATGGAGGTGATGTACTACAACGAGGATTGGCTGGCTGAGCTGGGCTACGACGGTCCGCCCACCACGCCGGACCAGTTCAAGGAGATGGCCTGCAAGGCGGCTCAGAACCCCTTCAGCAAGGCCACGGCCGAGGGCAGCATCGGCTACGAGCTGAGCATCGACGCCTCTCGCTTTGCCAGCTGGACCTTCGCCTTCGGCGGCGATGTCTTCGACTACGAGGCCAACCAGTACGCCTACAACAGCCCCGAGGCCATCGCGGCCATGGAGTTCATCCAGAGCCTCTTCAACGAGGGCTGCGCCACGGTGGTGGCCGAGCGCTACGGCGATCAGACCGATTTCGGCAACGGCACCACCCTGTTCACCGTGGGCTCCAGCTCCGGTCTGCCCTTCTACCGAGGCGCGGTGGAAGAGGGCGCCAACTTCGCCTGGAGCGTGGACGCCCTGCCTCACGTGACCCCGGATCCGGTGATGAACCTCTACGGCGCCAGCATCAGCATCCCCAAGACCACCCCGGAGAAGGAGCTGGCCGCCTGGCTCTTCCTCAAGTACTTCACCAGCCCCGAGGTGCAGGCCACCTGGGTCAAGGCCAGCAACTACTTCCCGGTGCGCAAGAGCGTGGCCGAGAACCTGAGCGACTACTTCGAGGAGAACCCTCAGTACGCCAAGGCCTTCGGCCTGCTGCCCTACGCCAAGACCGAGCCGCCGGTGCCTGGCTACGACTTCGTGCGCGACCTGGTGCGGGAGGCCATGGCCGCCATCGCCGACGGCGCGGACATCCAGAGCACCCTGGATCAGCTAAACCAGGAGGCCAACGACATCCTGGCCGATCAGCTGGCTCAGTAGCTTCGGGCTATCTGCTGGAACCGAACAAAAGGCTGGCGGGTGCGCACCCGCCAGCCTTTTGTTTTCCGTGGCCACCCGTTCTTTTCTGGCCTGGTGTTTCCTGGTCCAGGATTTCCTCAGCGGAAGCGCATGCCCTTGAACCGTTCAAAGTAGCGGACCGAGCCGTCTGGCTGCTTCTCTCCCCAGCGCTCCCGCCAACGCTTCTGGGCCTCCGCTGGATCTGGGAACTGGCTCTTGTGGCAGAGGATGGCCTGGATCTTGGTCTCCATCTCCGCTGTGATGTCCACCGCAACCGTGGGCTCGGGATGGCCGGCCACGTAGAGCTGGCTGATCTTGTGGGGCGGATAGCCTTCATCGATCAGGTCCGGGTAGAACATGGGGTTGTCCGCGGCGGGGAAGATGGCCTCCAGGGCCACCAAGCCCGCGTTGCGGTGGTCCGGGTGATTGATGTAGCTATCCCCCACCAGGTAGCGGTCTGGATTGAAGCACATGATCAGATCCGGGCGGATGCGTCGGATCTCCCGCACCACCCGTTTGCGCAGGGCCGGCGTGGGCTGCAGGAAGCCGTCCTCCTCGTCCATGAAGATCACGTGACGGACGCCGCAGAGGGCCGCGGCTTCCCGCTGCTCCTCCTTGCGCATGAGGATGAGCTGGTCGCGGGTGATGAGCGGGTTGTGGTTGCCTTTGTCCCCGTTGGTCAGGATCATGTAGGTGATGTCGATGCCCTGGCGAGCCATCTGGATGGCCGTGCCCCCGAAGGCGAACTCCGCGTCATCCGGGTGGGGCACGATGACCAGCACCTTCTCCACGTCGGACCAGTCCGGGACCTGTGCTTCCTTCTTTTCCTTCGTCATGCTGCCTTCCTTGCTCTTCGCGATGTCTGCTGTGGGGAGCCTGAAGCTCTTGCACGAAAAAACCCCTGCCGAAGCAGGGGTGAAGCTACAAACTGAATAGGGTTACTCCTGCTCTTTGGCCATCTCCAGGGCGGAGTAGCCCGGCCCTTCCTCGAAGAACATGCGGTTGAGCTCCGTCGCGTAGGCGTACTCCTCTGGCAGATCCTCTTCCGGCAGAATGGCGTCCACGGGGCACTCGGGCACGCAGGCGCCGCAGTCGATGCAGGTGTCCGGATCGATGTAGTACCAGGGCCACTCGTCCTCGGGGAAGCCCGGCACGATGCACTCCACAGGGCACACTTCCATGCAGGCGCCGTCCCGGATGCAGAGCTCGAAAATCACATGGGTCATTTGAGAATCCTCCTCGTATTAGAGCTGAAGGTGGGTGGATGCGTTCCAGTCTGTCTGGTTCACACAGCCAACACGTTCAACGTCGCTGCGAAACCTGGTCTGCTGCGCTGATTCTCCTGGGAGAACAGCCGTCCATGTGGAAAGTACAATACACAAGATCGGGCAGAACTGCAAATCCAAAATGGGGCTGGATGCAGCTTCGTCGGCCCCTGCATGGAAGGCCATTCCGGGCCAGACTTCGCTGGTATTGTACTGAGCCCCTAACAGAATGTCAACACCCAAAACCTAGAGGGAACGCGCCGAGAAAATCCCGCGCGCTGGTGGACAAAAACCTTGATTTTTGCTATGCTGTATCGGTTCAGAAGCCTGCAGCGCCCTTTGACTTTTGCTCTGGCCCCGACTTTCGCTCTGGCCCCGAACTGTGCGTTCCTTTTCACACCCCCCAGGGAGTAACCTCATGAGCGGACGATTCCATGTCTACCGACGACTCCTGGGCTACCTTCGGCCCTACGGCAGGCAGGTGGCCATCGCCTACACCTCTGTGATCTTCGCCGCCCTCCTCAACCTCTTCGTCCCCCAGATCATCAAGAACGCCATCGACAACGGGCTGACCGCTGGCCGGGCCAGCACCCTCTTCCTGGCCGGCGGGCTGATCCTGCTCATCGCCTTGATCCGGGGCGCGGCCGGCTTCGGCCAGCGTTTCTATGGCCTCTGGCTCACCCACCGGGTGGCCTACGACCTGCGCAACGACTTCTACCGCAGCCTGCAGCGCCTGCCCTTCGCCTTCCACGACCAGGCCCAGACCGGGGACCTGATGAGCCGGGCCACCAGCGACATCGCTGAGACAGAGCGCTTCATCGGCATCGGTCTCATGGACCTGACCGCCACTCTGCTCCTGTTGGTGGGGGTCATCGGCGCCATGCTCCTGGAGAACGCCTGGCTGGCCCTCCTGGCCCTGGTCCCCATGTCCGTGTTGGTGGTGGCCACCGTGCGCTTCGGGGGCAAGGTGCGCCCCATGTTCAAGCGCATCCAGGAGCAGATGGGCGTTCTCTCCACCACCATG
>Ga0256841_1001054_pt1 | contig 25405 bp, 25 predicted proteins | sample 356308metaG_FD_185971 | JGI IMG/M metagenome (GOLD analysis project Ga0256841, IMG submission 185971) | Hydrothermal vent microbial communities from Mid Atlantic Ridge, Atlantic Ocean - 356-308 | ecosystem: Environmental > Aquatic > Marine > Hydrothermal vents | place: Atlantic Ocean: Mid...
ATCAAGGTTAATGAGAACATATTGGACAACCCAATCTACGACTATCTCTTTAGTGTAGAAGCAGTCAATAAGATGGTCTTGGAAGGGGTGCCTTTTAGAGAAGCCTATCAAAGATTAGCCGCAGATATTCTTGAGGGAAAGTTCAAACCCAAGAAAGAACTACACCATACACATGAGGGAAGTATCGGCAACCTATGTTTAGATGCCATCCTCTGCAAATTCAATCAAGCACTAAAAAATATTTCTACTCCTGAGCATACTTTATAAACGACTATTCTAAGCCCCAAAGGTAACACAGTATATAACAAGGGACGGATTAAGGAAAGTAAACTCAAGGTATAAACAGAGAATGGAAGGAGCTCCTTCCACTAAAGATTAAATGGGGAGATATTGGATAAACGTTTAATTGGGGGATTCTACATCAACGTATGACTTCATTTTTATGAAATTCATTGTTGTTTTAAATAAAACACAATAAGCACTAAACTCCAGCGTTATGATGGCAAGCAAAACCTTATTAATATTATTTTGGGAGGAGAAGAAGTAAGCCCAATACTTTGAGTTTACATTTAAAAGTCTACTCGATAAAAAGACGAAAAGGGGTATTCAAGTTCGTCAATAGGTGCGATTGGAAAAAAATATTGGTATTTGGCGAAGAGGCATAGGGGACACTATCACGAGGGGATATGTTGTTTTTTGAAGCCAAAATTCACTGCAGTAGAATATCGGCTAAGGTTTAACCACGTCCTAACAAAAGGAAGCGCTAGAGCAGAGATGAGTCTTACCCCTTCCCGAATTGATATTTGAGAAAGTTGTAATATTAAAAAAACTTAAACCTAAAATGAAAAAAATCGCTTACCTTCTAATTTTCCTCTTAGCATGCTTTAGAGCAGGTGCACAAGACATCAATGATCAAAATATTATTGAAGGAGCTCCTCTTGTGTTTTTAGACTGTTCCTGGCAGTGTGACTTTGACATCATCCGCAATGGTATGAACTTGGTTAATTTTGTACGAGAGCGTCAATCTGCAGATGTACAGGTGTTGGTCACTTCACAAGGGATTGGGAGTGGAGGAGAGCGAATCAGCCTTTATTTTACAGGACTAAAGCATTTTGAAGGAATGAAGGACACCATATTTGTAGAAACAACCAACGATGCTACCGGAAAGGAGATTAATGATCAAATCATCAAGGGACTTAAACAAGGCCTTCTGGCTTATATTGCACAATCACCCATCAGAGATAAAATCCAATATTCTTTACGTAAATCTAACAAGAGTAATAACAACAAGGAGACGGTCATTGACCCTTGGAATTCTTGGGTATTCAATACGAGTATCGGGGGCTATCTATCGGCAGAATCCAATTATAACAACTATAGTCTACGAGGAAACATCAGTGCCAATCGAATTACAAACACACATAAAATCTATTTATGGTCCAATGCAAATTATAGAGCTTCCAACTTCTATACGAGAGACTCTTTCAATACTATCCTGGACAGTCTTACCATCACCTCCTTACGCAACAGTGCAAGTATAGGAGGATCGTACATTTATAGCTTAGCACCGCATTGGTCGATCGGAGTTTTCCCTAATATATCAACCAATTTATTCAACAACTACAAACTATCTATTGAAGCAATTGCAGGGATAGAATACAACTACTTCCTATATCAGGAATCGGATAGAAGACAACTCATCCTCCAATACAAAATAGGGCCTAGATATTTCCATTATGTTGACACGACCATTTATGGCAATATCAAAGAACGACGTTTTCTTCAGTCCATTAGTGCCAATCTCTATCAGAAGCAAAATTGGGGGTCATTAGCCATGGGAGCTAGTTTTAGCAACTATCTGAAGGACATCCATTTGAATAGGCTGGTCTTGTATTCGGAAGTCAACTGGAATATCGTCAAAGGGCTTACCATCGGATTCAATGGGAGTATCTCGTTCATCAGTGACCAAATCAATCTCCCCAAAGATGCTCCCGACATACCGGAAACACTCCTTAGAACACGTCTGTTAGCTACTAACTATTCGCTGTTCGGATACTTCAATATACGGTACACTTTTGGTTCTAAGTACAACAATGTGGTTAATTCTCGTTTTTCATCAGGAGGAGGCCGAACCTATTTTTTCTTCTGAATCCTAACTAGATTACTAACATTTTTGCCCTACACCTTAGAATCAACTTTTGACAAGGCGCTTTGTTGACTGTCTTTTAGCACTCATTAAGTGGACAAAGTACACTCCGGAAGGATATCGACTTAGATGAATAGGTACGGTATGTTGTCCTTTGGAAAAATCTCTGCCAACCAAAACTCCAACTTGCCCACCTAATTCATCAAATAATGAGATGCGCACATATCCACCTTCTGTCTCAAAGCTCAATTGTGCTTCTTCCAATACCGGATTCGGTGTAAGTCTAATCTGGAAAGACTCTATATCGACATGAGGTCCTTCAACTGCAGTAGAGCTACAACCTTTTACGACTGGAATATATTGGAATTCATCGTATAAGATCTCTTTGACATTGTCTTCTGATGCGCCCAACCAATCGATTAATACAGACCCATACACAGACCGGAAATCAAATTGCAACGGAACAGACTCTCCTCGGCGCACATCCTCCCCAATCTCAGGATTCTGACCAAGAATTTGAGGATTTACACAACTCCCAAAAGCGAAAAGAGCTACAGCATCGCCATGATCTGTACCTGCACTTGCATTAGATTTTATCCTTCTTCCAAACTCAGAATAGGTTAATCCCATTACCCTTTCTTCTACTCCCAAAAGGTTGACATCATCCTGAAATGCGCCTATGGCATCAGAGAGTGTTTTCAATAGCACTGCATGACTCCCTTGGGTCACGTCAGCATTATCCACTTGCCCGGAATGCGTATCAAATCCCCCCATGCTGACCACATAAACTTTGGACTTCAATCCTCCGGATATAAGACGCGCCACTGTTTTCAAACTCCTCGCCAGCTGATTATCATCTGGATACTTCGAAGATAGATTATTCCCTTTGTCCATAGCTGCCTGAACCACTGCAGAATAAGCATTAGCTTGCCGTATTGATTCTCTTACATATACGAGCTCAGTTCCATAACAATCCGGTGGAATATTATCCCATTCTCCTTCAAATAACTCTCCATTCTTTCCACCACCGTTGTAAGCGATACTAAAATTGCTTGTCCATCCTTGACAGGTTTCAGAAGCAGTAGAGCCAATCGTTATTGCAAATGGATCTGTATATTGAGCATTGGGGTATCCTTTAGGGTAATCAGGATTATTCAATGATAAATAACGACCTACCCAACCGGTAGTCTCTTGAACATCAGATGCTGATCCTGTCTGCCATATATCAGTGGAACGAAAGTGCGATCGATTTTGATTTGGGTATCCTACCGACTGGATGACATTGAGATATCCATCTTTATATAACGCTTGCATTTCTTGCATTGCTGGATGCAACCCTACTCCATCTTCCAATACCAAAACTTTTGAGTCCGGAATAAGAATATTGGCGCGCGCCTTTGACAAGTTAGCGTATTGATCCAGAGGTATAAGTGTATTGAGGGTATCATTGCCTCCTCTTAGCTGAATCAATACAAGTGCTTTATCATTATCTGCACCAAATCCTCCCCCAAAAGCAGATCGAGTAATTGCAGATACTCCAAGTCCATTGAGCAGGATGGGTAAGGTAACCAGAGAGGTTGACTTAATAAAATTCCTTCTTTTCATTTTTTTAGTTTTTATACTTGACTGACACTAACAGGCACATTTCAATAAAATAGCAGTAATCTCAGTTCTAAAAGTCTTAATCAAGATATCATTCTAGCACTACATGAGCTGGTTCTCAGCCATTCCGAACATGACCTCCATCAAGCTCTCCAATCTACTTAAAACTGCCTTGCGAAGATTTTCATCTTTTGGATTATCTATGAAATTGCCGTACTCTTCTGTCCATTCATAATCCGGCAACCCGGGGATAAGTATATCTGTTTTAAGAAAATCATACTGTTCATCCGTCAATGCAAATGGCATAAACAGCAATGACAATTGGCGTATTAGTGCATTAGGATCTTCCGGATGATCAAATACTGCAATGAGCCCCAGCAGATCCATTCCTGCATTTCTTAACCCTCTCCCCCGTAGCCTTCTTCTAACCAATTGGGAAGTTAAATCATGTCTTTGAGTTAAGGATACCGAACTCAACCAGTAACGATAATACACGGGTTCTTGGTAATAAGCTTGCCATCCTGCAACACTTGGAAGATAAAACGGTCGTTGGTCTAGCCGATTCACAGCCCGTGAAAATGCAAACCAATAGGGATATTTTTCTAATAAGTTGTCAGGCAAATCAACATTTCCGGTTCTAAATAGCATGGCGGTGTAATCTATCGGACTTTTGATCATATTTCCCAAATTACAAGCACTAAAAAAATGCTCACTCTGACAAAGTGCTCTTAAAACCGGTTCAATATGGTAATCACTTTTTCTAAGTATTTGTGCCATAGGTTCAATAACCTCACGCTCTACACTTTCAGAAATATTGGAAGACACATACCATATGTAGAGTTGTCGAGAGATAAACCTGGCAACTTCATCTTGCTCGAATATGATATCTATTACCTTTTTGTATTCTTCTTCCCCAAGGTTAGGTATAGTAGCATTTCCAAAGTGCTCGGATAATTGCTTCGTTCCCGTGTCGTGTTTCCTTTCAGAGAACGTCACTTTGTCATCTCTTCTATTAATGCCCCAACCGGTCAATGCCCTAGCAATTTCTTGAATATCATTTTCAGTATAATTCGTATAATCCCCAGGGCCGATCAACGGTCCCTTCCCTATTGTAAATAGCTCCAACAATTCTCTGGCATAATTTTCATTCGGAGACTTTGCCGTATTTTGATCTCCATTGAGGTAAATCAGCATAGCTGAATTAATGGTTATCTCCTTCATTAATGCCTTAAAATCACCCAATGCATACTTTCTTAACAAAGAGTAATAATCCCATTTAGGATTGGGAGGTGTAATTAATGAAACTACCAAATGATTATGCCAAAAAAGAACAAGTTTCTCGAGTACATTTACGGGTTTATCTAGGTACAGCCCCATTATCCAAGCCTCTAAGGAAGCATTTCTAGCATTCAAAAGCCCATTAATTCTAGGAGTAAATTTCTTCCCTATCCATGTCTCTCCAATTGGTACTTCAGGATCATCCTTAAAGTAATAGTTTATAGGCAACTCCGGTTCAGGCTGAGGAGCAAAAAGCTTTTCTATGGTTTTTTCAAGACCATCCTCCACACTCTGCTTAATTTCAGAATATGTCGGTGCAAAACTCATCCTTCTTAGTAAATGAGCAGCTTGGATCCAGGTCCAATCTCCCGAATAAACAGGTAAACTCTCCGGTCCTGACAGTACACTATCACTTTTAACCGTTGGAGATGGAGCGGCAATGGAATTTCGAGTCATACTAATAGTATTTTGGTGAATTGTATTGAGATGGAAAACTGAGATATTCTCTCATCAAAAGGGTATACGGTAGAGGAAGTGAAACGGTTGGGTTCTTTATAGAATTTTTATTGGGACCAGGGAAATTCTTTATGCAATAAGCACGAGTCTTATTAATCATAAATTCATCCTAGTTTAGGCTCTAAGAAGTAATATGAGACAATTCTTCCTTTTGGCGACAAAGCCCATTAATATTCACTTAAAGCAAATAAACTACACCCATTCTGCAATATGATCATAGTGTGATTTACCCATTCAGCGCGAAGGTATAAAACAATAAAGTTCAACTAGTAAAATCTATCACACACAAGGTATAGTATCTCTAAGTGAATGAAAACACAATCGCCTTAGAATAGCAAAACAAGAAGTAGCGTTTTTTCTACCCGTGAACTATGCATTCGCCTTCGTCCCGTAGTGCATAAGGGAGAAAATAGCAAATTTATAGGCCCCTCACAACAAAGGTGTCCAACGAATGCGGTACTTTTACTCGGTACAACAATACGCTCTAATCAATTAGAAGCGCTCCAGCATGGAGAAGAAATAATTGGACTCTATTTCTGCATTTTCATCACTATCCGAGCCATGTACTGCATTTTGTCCTAAGTCTGTGCCGTATTTAGCTCTCACAGTTCCTTCAGCAGCTTCAGCGGGGTTAGTGGCGCCAATAAAATTTCGAAAATCAGACACCGCATTATCCTTTTCCAAAATCGCTGCCACAATCGGGCCAGAAGTCATAAATTCTACAAGTTCACCGAAAAATGGTCTTTCCTTATGTACAGCATAAAAGCCTCCGGCTTGCGCTTTGGTCAATCTAGTATATTTCATAGCGATAATCTTAAACCCGGCGGCATTGATCATCTGGAGTATATTGCCGATATTTCCCGCTCTAACAGCATCCGGCTTAATCATGGTAAATGTTCTATTTCCTGACATATTTTTAATTTTGTATTATGAAATTGCGCGCAAAGATAATTAAATATTCCCCTTCACAGTTAAGGTTAATAGACTCAATTTTTAGTCCCAGTCCAAAATACCGAACTAGCACAAAAAGGAACAATATTGGATGGGGGTTTGTATAATGAAATTGGAGTACAACTTGAATCTACCCCCAAGGACTAAAAGGAGTATCCTATCTTAAGAAACAGGTATGAGATTACTATTTTTTCACTTCATTCTTAGTCTGAATAGCCCTTTCTTCTCTATTATACACCATTCAGCAAATCATCGTCATAGAATCTTAAATCCTGATCTTTCAACAGCTTGGTATAGTAGACGATTTGTCCGGTATGGTATGAAAAATGCTCCATTACATGCAATAGGATTTTCAATACCGTCATTTCATAACATTGGACAGAGCGTATTTCCATAAGTTGGGAAGCTTTAACCTTCCCCAACACTTTAGCCATCTCCTCAGATAATGCAAGGAGTTGACTTTCAAGTTGTGCTGCCGTTACCCCCTCTCTACATTCAAATTCGGATCTCCGATGGCGGATATCTTCTACCCCTCCAATTCCCGCTGAGATATATTGCTTCGCATTGCCTATCAGATGCAGAATGAGATTAGCTATGCTATTGCAATTGGCACAAGGTTTTTGCCAGATTAGATTGTCATCTAGCTCATGCAAACAACGTATTATTCTAGGAATAGATTCTTCGCGCACAAATTGGTTAAACCCACTAACCAATTCATTTTTAAGTTTATCTTCATAGGTCATATAGCAACATCTTATTGTGAACAAATTCCACCCGTATTACCTAAAAAATAACAATACTAGGCACTATCCTTCAGCAATTCACAGACGAGCAGTTTTTTTTATAACTCCCATCAAGGTCCGAAGTTAACCCCGGAGCAAGTCCAATCACAGGTAAGAGCGACGCGGCTCCCCACCCTTGCTGTAGAAAATTTGTAATATACATATTTTTTATATGTATGATTAATTTGTAAGCATATAAAAATAAATAATATACACAAAAGTACTAATATTACCTCATTTTGAACCTATATAAAGTCGGATATACGCTCCTCACGAGTTAACCAATCACTTTCAAATTACTTGCATTTATCATGCACTATTCTCCCAATAAAACTGCTTGACATAGGGGAAATACTTCGACGAACGACATAATAATGTAAACATTGAACCTATATTCCTGTTTTATTTAAACCCTTGTATAAAAACAGGGTCTAAATATAGACTACTCTTAACAAATCTACCGGAAAGACTTTTCATATTATTTGAAATACCTATCTTTGTAACCAATTAAAATCAATCATCATGATAAATTTATTCTCATTGCCGGGCGGAACAGAATTTTTTCTTATATTCTTCGTCGTATTACTTCTGTTCGGAGGTAAAAAAATTCCGGAATTAGCCAAAGGCTTAGGAAAAGGCATACGCGAGTTTAATAATGCACGTGCTTCTATAGAAACGGAAATCAAATCCGGCATGAAAGAAGTAGAAGAAAAATCCAGCGCTTCAACGCCCAAAGAAGAAAAAGCCTCTTAAGGGAAGTTATTACGATTGTTGCTATATGAAATATTTGTAAGCAACGCATGCTTACAATACGGAAAGAAGGGTTCTAGCTTTCCATTGGGTCTCGTCCCATTCTTTTTCCGGAATAGAGGCAGAAGTTATCCCACCACCGACATAAATCAAGGCCTCCTTTTTAAGCATTTGCATACATCTCAAAGTAACATAAAGGTGAATCTCCTTCCCTACTGGACCTGAACATCCGGTATAATAAGACCTATCATAAGGTTCTAAAGAACTTATAGTTCTGTATGCTTCCATTGGCGGTAAACCACACACCGCCGGTGTCGGATGAAGTAGGTTGACGAGTTTGTACAAGTAATCCATTCTATTGTATGAAAAGCGGGTTTGTATATGTTCGACGCTACCTGCATGAACAGTATGGGCTTTCCCAACCTTCAATCCCTCCACTGCTCCCTCTAGTATACCGCCGATATAATCTACAACCAACTGTTGCTCTTCTATCTCCTTTTCTTTCCATGCTGTAAAATTGCTTTTTATCCAAGGTCGTGTACCTGCAAGGGCAACGGTCTCTAAACGACCTGAATCGAGCTCCCGAATTAAGGGCTCAGGGGATGCTCCCATCCAAGTGCCTGTCTCCGGGGTGTGCCAAAAAAATACAAATGCATCCGGATAATATTCACAAAGACGTCGGTAATAAACATTCGTGTTTTCGGGAGGGGCAGGGACCAATAAGGGTCTAGATAGAATCACCTTAGGAAACTCCGAGCTCAACAATTCGATTCCTGCATTTATCATCTTCAGGTAATCTATTTTTTCCATCGTCCTAATCCTTTGTTCAGACGAGGGAAAAAACCGCCAGAGGGGGTTTATGTACTGCTCATCTGCCGGGATAAAATAAGATTTCTCCTCCTTTCTAAAAGGCATCACCACATATCCATCTCTATGGAAATCTTGAGCATCTAGCTCGACAGGTCCATTGGAAGCCGACCGATAGAGCACCGTCTCCTTCCTGCCGGGAAGTCTAAAAACCGCAAACCTATCACCATTTGAAAACTCCAGCATTCCTTTTATTTTTCAAGTAATTTAGCGGTCTCCTTTCTACTTATTTTACCGGTCAAAGTCCGTACAAATTTTGGTATGAAATGGCAGGACTTTACCATTTCATACCGACTGAGTATAGCCCGCATTGACGCATTTAGCTCAAGAATATCTGGTTCATCCATCATTCCCTCCAGAATCAAAACGCATTTTTCTCCAAGACGTTCATCCGGAACACCCATCACAAAGAATGGTCTTTTGATCAAAGGCTGAAGTTTGTGCTCTATTTGTTCGGGGTAGAGCTTGATGCCTCCAGAATTGATGACATTATCGATACGCCCCTTCCAAATAAACTGCTGTGAATTCAATAGTTCGACAATGTCATTAGTATATAGTGGAGGCAACTCTAACATTGGGGCATGAACGATTAAACAACTCCTTTCATCCTTGTAAAATTGAATACCGGGTAGGGCTTGGAAATATGATTCTCCTATTTTTCTCATCGCAATATGGCTTGCGGTCTCCGTCATACCGTAAGTATGGAAAATATGAACCTTACGCTGAGTCAGCAACAATTTCTCCAATTGAGGGGGAATTACTCCTCCCCCAAGAATAAGTGTTTGTATAGGAATAGACTGCTTAGCATCAGTTAGTAAATGGTGAATCTGCATAGGGGTCATCGCTGCAAAATCAACATGGAAGAATAGCGAGGGGATCGAACGGGGCTCCATACAATAAAGCTCCCACCCATTGCAATAAGCTCTAACGATCATCATCATTCCGGCGATATATCGAGCGGGCAGACAAAGGAGGGCACTATTGCCAGATTGAAGCGCTAAGAATTTTGCAGTCATTTGAGCAGACTGGATCATCGTTTTTTTATTCAGTCTTATAGACTTCGGAGTACCGGTACTTCCGGAAGTGTTTAGTTCAATATATTCAGAGTCATCCATCCAATCACTTAGAAAATCAAGCACGTCTATCTCCCATTGTGAAGAATGCGATGGGTCTTCTTCTAAGAGATTCTTGAGGTCTTCATGAGAAGAGTACGCCCTACCCTTCCACATCAATCTAAATGAATTATGTGGTGCAATCATTAACTTAGCTTTTGCAGGTCAAAAGTACTAATATTTAGCCCAAACCAAGCAACAGAATTCACTTTTAGGTGCATTCAGGCCGGTGAAATAGATATAGGTCTGTGGAAGAATGGTAGGATATAATACCTCGTAGGAGTGGAGTGGTTACTTTCTAACCCCATATGAGTTGTAATAGAAAAACAGTGTATTCCTAAATGAAGATAACTATTAAGTATTTAAAAAGAATAAATGAGGACCTGGTAGAATAAACCCCTAACTGGATTGGGGGCAAATAAGTACTCGACATATTATTATCTCTCTTCTACAATACTACATTAACTCTAGATTTTGGAGCAAATAGATGCTTCTGAGGAATACCTCAGTTTCTCTCTATTTAAATTAGGGATTTCAAATCAGTCTATTAGGCAAAAAAAAGGCCGGAAAAACCGGCCTTTATCTCTTCAAAACTAGAAAGTAAATTACTTCCCATCACCGCATTTTCCTTTTTTGGCATCTTTACCGTCACCGCATTTTCCTTCACCGCATTTTCCCTCACCGCATTTTCCATCTTTCCCCATCATTTTTTCAGCGGACTCTTTCATTGTTTCAGCGCCGGCTTTTACAGCGTCGCCAGTAGCTTCTGCCGCATTAGCAGCAGCATTCCCAGTAGCAGCAGCAGCAGCTTTTACAGCATCTGCAGTTGCATTTGCAGCATCTTTAGTTGTTTCGGAAACCTTTTCAGCGGCTTCCTCTGCTTTTTCTTTAGCACTGTCACATGAAGTAAACAAAGTACCTGTACTCAACAACAAAGACAATGCAAAAAATAATGTTTTTAATTTCATAATTAGTGGTTTAAATAGATTAATAAGGGCAAATGTATTACAATTTCTTGAATATCTCTTAACATTTTCTTAACTATTTGAAGATTGTAAAAAACAAGGCCATTCACATCTAGGTTCCACCCTCTCTCCATGAGGAATTAGACGGAATAATATTAATTGATGAAGACAAGTATATTGCAGATTAAATTTGGTGTGGCATTCGCCATCTTAGAAATAGGACAGAAATCAGGTGTCTAGCTAAAACATTGTATTTAAAGATATTGACAATTTCACTTATGGATAATAATTCGTAGAAATAATAGCTTGCAAAGAAGCACTTAATACTTGTTTTAAAAAAAACATGCATTTATCAAATAAAAGACACATCTGTATTTTGCTGATATAAACATTATATCTACTTTTGGTCTTGATTCTTAATCATGAATTCATAAAATAAATGATATGGAAAACCCCAATGCAGTCGTCTCACCGGACGAACGACCACAAGAGAAGGTCAAGCCCTTGAATCATGTCATCATTAGATTTGTCGGTGACTCAGGTGATGGGATGCAATTGACCGGAACTCAATTTTCAGATACCTCAGCATTGCTTGGCAATGATGTATCTACCTTCCCAAATTACCCAGCAGAGATTAGAGCACCTCAAGGAAGTGTCTACGGGGTATCGGGGTTTCAAGTGCACATAGGGCAAACAGAAATACACACACCGGGGGATGAAGTAGATGTGTTAGTAGCGATGAACCCTGCGGCGCTTAAAACCAATCTTTCTTCTGTCTCCAAGGGAAAAACACTCATTATCGACACAGATGCTTTTGTTAAGAAAAATTTGGCTAAAGCAGGCTATACTTCCAACCCACTGGAGGATGATTCGCTCGAAAGCTATCGGGTAATCGCTGCACCCATTACCCAATTAACCAAGGAAAGTATCTTAGACTTAGGCTTGGATAACAAGAGCATGAACCGCAGTAAAAACATGTTTGCGTTAGGGATGGTGTACTGGATGTTCAGCCGTCCAATGGAACATACACTAAATTTTTTAAAGAAGAAATTTGCTAAAAAGCCCTTAATAGTAGAAGCTAATACTCGTGTTATTAAAGCGGGATACAACTATGCCGAGACCTTAGAGTTGCTTCCCAATGCTTTCACTGTATTGCCAGCAAAAATGGAACCGGGAACCTATCGCATCATTATGGGTAACACGGCAACCGCCTGGGGATTTCTTGCTGCAATGAATAATTCGGGAAGAGAACTTTTCTTAGGTTCTTATCCCATCACTCCTGCATCCGACATTCTTCATGAGCTTTCAAAACATACTCACATGGGGATTAAAGTTTTTCAGGCGGAAGATGAGATTGCTGGTATTTCTTCGGCAATTGGGGCCTCCTTTGCAGGAGATCTAGCGATCACAACGACCTCCGGACCAGGACTTGCCTTGAAAACAGAAGCTGCAGGATTAGCGGTCATGACCGAACTCCCCATCGTAATAGTAAATGTTCAAAGAGGAGGGCCTTCAACAGGACTACCCACAAAAACAGAGCAATCAGATTTATTGCAAGCACTTTATGGCCGCAATGGTGATAGTCCCCTTGTGGTCCTTGCAGCCAGCACCCCTTCCAACACCTTCAACTTCGCCTACATGGCATCTAAAATAGCGTTGGAGCACATGACTCCGGTGATTCTATTGACCGATGGCTACTTGGCCAATGGCTCAGAACCCTGGAAAATCCCGGACATTTCAAAACTCCCGGCTATCGATCCTCATTTTGCCAAGCTTCATGATAAAAATTGGGAACCTTATAAAAGGGACAAAGAGACTTTAGCAAGGGAATGGGCTATACCTGGGATGAAAGGACTAGAACATCGAATCGGGGGATTAGAAAAGCAAGATGTTACAGGCAATGTGTCCTATGACCCTCAAAATCATGAACTCATGACCCGCCTTAGAAGAGAAAAAGTAGAACGTGTCGCAGACATCATCCCTCCTCTAACAGTGGATGGTGCTCAAGAAGGAGATTTGCTTGTCGTAGGATGGGGAGGTACTTATGGTAGCCTTTTTAGTTCTGTTAAATATCTACATGAGACAGGATATTCCATAGGATTAGCCCATTTTAATTATATAAACCCAATGCCTAAAAACACAGCTGAGGTATTTGGCAAATTTAAAAAGATCATTGTGGCTGAATTGAACACCGGTCAATTCCATTTGGTCTTACAGGCTAAATTTCCAGAGCATAAGTTTTTAAAATTCAACAAAATTCAAGGACTCCCATTTACAGTACTGGAACTCACAGAAAAATTCAAACAACTACTTACTAACCAATAGAAAAAACACAATCATGTCTGAAAATACAACAGTTTATACCTACAAAGATTTTGCCTCAGACCAGGAAGTAAGGTGGTGTCCGGGTTGTGATGATTATGTAATACTTCGCGCAGTCGAAAAGGCGTTGCCTCAGATAGGCAAGAAAAAAGAAGATATTGCATTTATCTCAGGGATTGGGTGTTCCTCCCGATTTCCATATTATGTAGACACCTATGGTATGCACAGCATCCACGGCCGTGCACCTGCAATCGCTTCAGGAACAAAGTTGGCCAATCCGGATTTAAGTGTCTGGGTAATTACGGGAGATGGAGATTCTCTTGCCATTGGAGGCAACCATTTCATACATGTTTTGAGGAGGAATATTGATCTAAACATCATCCTTTTCAATAACGAAATATACGGATTAACGAAAGGTCAGTTTTCCCCAACAACAGAACTTGGCCTCAAGACCAAGTCTTCTCCTTATGGCAATACACAAGCTCCGTTTCATGTCGGAAGTTTAGCCTTAGGAGCCAATGCTTCATTTTTTGCTCGTGTCCCGGGGAATAATCCTAAGGCAATGACTGAAGTATTTGTTGAAGCCGAGAAACACAAAGGAACTTCACTCATCGAAGTATTACAAAATTGTGTCATTTTCAATGATGGGGTTTTTGATGATATCACAGACAAAAAGGTTAGAGCTGAGTCTCAAGTGTGGGTAAAACACGGTGAACCTATGATCTTCGGTGCAGAGAATGATAAAGGACTTGTCTTAAAAGACGGTCATATCGAAGTGGCTAAGTTGGGAGAAAATGGAGTTACTGAAGCAGACATTATGGTACACGACGCACATAAAGAAGATCCGGTCTTGCATTTTATGCTCTCGAGGTTGCGGCACCCTATGGTCATGGGGGTTATTAGAAGTGTACGGCGATCTACTTATGGAGAAAACTTCAGTAACCAAGTCAAGCAAGTGCAGGAGAAGGCAAAGTACCATGATGTTCAAACGCTTCTCAACTCCGGAGATACTTATACCATATCAGATAACTAGTAAATCGCCATAGCATGGGAAATGAAGCCATCATAGTATTTCTAATTGCAGGGTTTATCTTTGTTTTTGGTGCTGTGCTCTTTTCTAAATTAATATCACCAAAATGGGATACCCCACGCAAATGGGATCCATACGAATGTGGAGTAGAGACCATTGGCAAAAACTGGATTCAATTCAAAGCGCATTATTACCTCATCGCACTATTATTTTTGATATTTGATGTTGAAGTAGTATTTTTGATACCATGGGCAGTAGTATTCAAAAAGTTGGATTCTGTAGCTCCTTTTATTGAGATTGTACTCTTTTTTATCGTTTTAGGACTCGGACTTTTATATGCTTTGCGCAAGAAGGCTATTGATTGGGATTAATTCTTGCCCTGTTTAAAGTCAAACAGCTAAAGATAGAGTTTAAGTTTGAGGCTTGTGAAGGATGTGAAATGATAAACAATTGGCGTAATTTATCTAAATACTACATTGGAATAAAAGCAAATATACAGCTGTTGTCGAGTAAGACACTGAGTTGATAGGGACAAGCTGCTATTAATACATAGTCGCCAAACCTTGCTAACTTTTAACAAAAGACCTATAAACATGTCAAAAGAAAAAGACACTAAATTTCCCGGGCAAATCATTCCAGCTGGAAATGGGGGAAATATCATAGTCGGAACTTTGGATAAGCTCATTAGCTGGGGTCGGGCGAATTCTCTCTGGCCTTTGTATTTTGGAACGAGTTGTTGCGCCATTGAGATGATGCAAACAGGAGCAGCAAGACATGATTGGTCACGTTTTGGGATGGAAGTAGCGCGTCCGACTCCACGACAAGCAGATGTTATTATATTAGCAGGAACAATTACAAACAAAATGGCGCCCGTGTTGCGCAGGTTGTACGACCAAATGGCCGAACCGAAATACGTATTGGCCATGGGTGCATGTGCGATTTCAGGGGGTCCCTTTTATTACAATGCTTATTCAGTCGTCAGAGGAGCAGATCATGTTGTTCCGGTCGATGTATATGTCCCCGGATGTCCCCCCAGGCCGGAAGCCCTTCTCAACGGAATGATTCAATTGCAAAATAAGATCAGACAAGAGCGCACTCATGCACCGACGCATATCAATCCCATAGATGGTTTTGATGAAGGTAAACCCATAAAATAACGCAAGATGTTGGACAATGCAGCTATAAAAAACATAATTCTCAACCAATTTGAAGGGTTGACCTTTCAGGAGGAGGATTCCCCTTTTCTCAATGTTTGGATACCACCGGTACAATTGAAAGAGTTTGGACGATTCTTAAGGGATAACCGTGAGCTTAATTTTGATTTTCTATTTTGTGTGACGGGTGTTGATTGGCCAAAAGAGGCTACGCTTGAAGTGGTCTACCATTTGCGTTCTGTCCAACATGGACACCAGATGGTATTCCGATGTAAAACAGGCTCAAGAGACCATCCTGAATTGGATTCACTCTCTGAAGTTTGGCCTACTGCCCATCTTCACGAGAGAGAGATCTATGATTTATTTGGGATAAAATTTAAAGGACATTCTAACCTCAAGAGGTTATTCTTAGATGAAAACTGGGAGGGACACCCCCTTCTCAAGGACTATGAAGATAAAGTCAATTTGATTGTCAAATAATATTCGAATACTATGAAATCCGGAACCCTTTTCGACCCCATCGAGCAAGATCTACATACCGACGAGTATAAGATTAATATGGGACCTCAACATCCGGCAACACACGGAGTGCTTAGATTAATCCTTACTATAGATGGAGAGGTAATCAAACATGTAGAACCGGATCTCGGGTATATTCACCGATCCATTGAAAAAATATGTGAACGGGATAACTACAGGCAAATCGTTCATCTCACGGACAGAATGGATTACCTTTCTTCTCACATTAACAATGAAGCCGTCTGTCTATTGATAGAAAATGCATTGGAGATAGAAGTATCGGATAGGGTTAAAGTCATACGCACGATTATAGCTGAGTTGACTAGAATCTCTTCTCATTTACTTTGGTGGGGGGTCATGGGCATGGATGTCGGGGCTTTAACGACCTTTATGTACGGTTTCCGTGAAAGGGAGATGATCAACGATATATTTGAAAATACTTGTGGAGCCCGACTTACGATGAATTACAATGTCCCCGGAGGCCTCATGTGGGATATTTATAAAGATTTTGTCAAGGACACCAAGGCTTTTCTACGACATTTTGTGACTAAACTCAAAGAGTATAATGACCTCCTTACGGACAATGTCATCTTTAGAAAACGGACAGAAGGTGTCGGAATACTCTCTAAAGAAACAGCTATCAGTTATGGTGTTACCGGACCTACTTTACGCGGATCAGGAGTCTCTTGCGATATTAGAAAGCTATTTCCCTATAGCGCATATGACAAGGTGCAATTTGATGAAATACTAATGAAGGGAGGAGATACTTTTGATAGATACCTTGTACGTATGAAAGAGATGGAACAATCGGTATCTATTATCGAACAACTCATTGATAATATACCGGAAGGAAGCATACTCGAAAAAACTCGTGCCGTCATTAAGTTACCTCCAGGCGAATTTTACCAACGAGTAGAGACCGCGCGAGGTGAGCTAGGCGTATATGTTATAAGTGACGGAAAAAAGAGTCCATACCGTATGAAATTCAGATCCCCCGGATTTTCAAATCTATCCGTCATAAATGAAATAGCTGTCGGACATAAAATTGGTGACTTTGTCGCTATTATTTCGACATTGGACCTTGTAATCCCTGATATAGACAGATAAATTCTAAACTAATAAATCTAGAGTAGATGCACGGCACAGAACGATTTACAGCTACGGTTCATGAGTGGTTACTCAGTATTTTTACTGCGGGTACAACCCATTTTGTAGAGATGGTATTAATCGGTTTGGCATATTTGGGATTCTTTGCCATTGCCGGATTGGCTTTAGTCTATCTGGAGCGTAGAATCGCTGCCTTTTTTCAGGTGCGGTTAGGTCCTAATCGCGTCGGTCCCCAAGGCATGTTTCAGACTTTAGCTGATGCGTTGAAACTAGTAGCCAAGGAACCTATTGGCACAAAAAAAGCGGATAGCTTTCTTTATAGCCTCGCGCCCTATTTTTTAATTATAAGTTCACTAATGGCTATCTCGGTAATACCTATGGGAGCTGGATTTAGTGGTTTTGATATAGATGTTGGCGTTTTTTTTCTTATTGCAGTGTCCTCTATAGGAGTATTGGGAATATTGATTGCAGGATGGGGTAGCTACAATAAATATGCTTTGATTGGTGCGCTGAGGAGCGGAGCACAAATGATTAGTTATGAGCTTTCCGTCGGACTTTCACTCTTGACGATGATACTGCTTGTCGGCTCCCTGCGCTTTTCTGATATTGTACAATCCCAATCAGATTACTGGCTTATCTTCAAAGGCCATATCCCTGCTTTGATCGCTTTTATCATTTTTATCATCTCGGGAACGGCAGAATCTAACCGCACACCATTTGACTTGGTAGAAGCAGAATCAGAGTTAGGAGCCGGTTTTCATTCCGAATACTCCGGAATCCAATTTGCATTCTTTTTTCTAAGTGAATTTATTAATATGTTTATCATTTCGGCAGTAGCTGCCACTGTATTTTGGGGAGGCTGGATGCCCTTGCACTTAGGAGGATTTAGTGGTTTTAATCAGACAATGGATTACATCCCCGGCCCAATATGGTTTCTAGGGAAGACGGGTGTAATCATCTTTTTAATGATGTGGTTTAGATGGACATTTCCCCGACTTAGAATTGACCAATTAATGAAGCTAGAGTGGAAGTATTTACTACCTTTAAATTTAATTAATATACTCATCATGGCCTTTGTTGTATGGATGGGCTGGCATTTATAAAAACAGAATAATATGGGATATTTCTCGGATATTTATAAAGGTTTTAAAACCCTCCTGACCGGAATGCGGGTTACAGGAAAATACTTTTTCAATGCCCGAAAGGAAATTATAACTCAACAATATCCGGACAATCGCTCCACTTTGACATTCCCCGAAAGATTCCGAGGACGGGTCTATATGCCCCATAATGAAAACAATGAACATCGATGCACAGGGTGTCAAGCTTGTGAAATAGCCTGTCCGAATGGTTCTATAGAAATCGTATGGGACCGAATCCTCAATCCCGATACCGGTAAAAAGAAAAAAACCATTGACAAACATATTTATCACTTATCTATGTGTACCATGTGCAATCTGTGCATCATCGCATGCCCGACAGATGCGATAAAAATGTCTCATGAATTTGAGCTAGCAGCTTTTGATCGTGCAGATCTAACCATGGTACTCAATCAACCCGGCTCTAAATTGATGGACGGTGTAGAAGACTAAAACATAGCAATATGACTGAACGAATTATTTTTTACATTTTAGCATTTATCATGATTGTATTAAGCTTAATGAGCGTTACGACCACAAAAATCGTTCGAGCGGCCATTTATCTGCTTGGTGTCTTAATGGGAACAGCAGGATTATTTTTTCTCTTCAATCTCAACTTTCTCGGCGCCATCCAGCTCACGGTTTATGCGGGGGGAATAATGGTTCTCATTGTCATAGCCATTTTACTGACTCACAATGTGGGATTTGGCCTCCCGATGCCGGATAGGCGGCATATGCTTTTAGGATGGTTTGCTGCTGCAGTAGGAATTACAGTCGCCTTTCTGGAGTTTACACGCCATATTTTTGTTATTGGAACTGAGAACCTAGATGATAGAGTTGCCAAAATTGGAGCGGACATGCTTCATTATGGCGAAGGGGGATTTGTCCTACCTTTTGAGGTGATTTCTATTTTACTCCTAACAGGGATTATTGCAGCCATTGTTATTGCTAAAGGGGGAATACCTCATAAGAGACCTACCCCGCCTTCCTCGAAACAATCTTAACCTTTCAATCAAAAATATTACTATGGATTCAGGAATACAAATTAGCGACATTTTAATTGTTACCGCTATCATGTTTTTTATTGGGGTTTATGGATTTGTTACAAGAAAGAATCTCATCGCAGTAATGATGGCTTTGGAACTTATTATCAATGCAGCAGCGATAAACTTTATCATGATTAATAAACTGGTCTTTAAGACGAATTTACACGGAGTATTTTTTGGGCTTTTTATTATAGCTGTAGCTGCCGTTGAAGTTGCCATCGGACTGGTCATTATTCTTAATTTGTACAGGTTAAGAGACTCTATTGATCCTGAAGAGATCACAACTCTAAAACATTAAAACGAAAGACTATGAATTGGAGCTATACGATATGGATACCTCTTTTGCCTTTGCTATCCTTTGTGATCAATGGTCTTTTCTACGGACGTATGCCTAAGAAAATGTCCGGATGGTTGGGGACAAGCGCGCTTGGCATTTCTACCCTACTCTCTTGGGTGACGGCCTGGAAATATTTTTTTAATACCCCACACCAAGGTCCTTATGAGGATATAACAGCATGGCATACTACCTGGATGCATTTAACCGATCGGTTCACTATTGATTTGGGCATTTATCTGGATCCCATCTCAATTATGATGCTGATCGTTGTCACAACGGTTTCGTTCTTAGTTCACTTGTACAGTATTGGATATATGGCAACTGAAGAGGGAAGAAATCGATATTTTGCTTGGTTAGGTTTATTTAGTTTTTCGATGCTAGGGCTCGTACTTGCTCCCAACTTGATTCAGACTTATATGTTTTGGGAATTGGTAGGGGTATCCTCCTTCTTGTTGATCGGATATTACTACGATAAGCCATCAGCGGTGAAGGCTGCCCTTAAGGCATTTATAGTAACGAGATTTGCAGATGGTTTTTTCTTAATTGGCATTTTGCTATACTCTTACTATTCAGGCAGCTTCTTATTTGAGGACATCAATAACATCCCTGCGATTTTGGAATCCAATGGATCTTTACCTGTCTTTATGGGCCTTTCCGCATTGACATGGGGATTATTGCTTATTTTCATAGGAGGAGCTGGGAAATCGGCCATGTTCCCCCTTCACATTTGGTTGCCCGACGCCATGGAAGGCCCTACACCTGTTTCTGCACTGATACATGCAGCTACAATGGTTGTCGCAGGGGTATATCTTGTCGCTAGGCTGTTTCCTGCATTTCATGCATCGGATCATGGATTTGCATTACAAATAGTAGCTATTGTCGGGACCTTTTCGAGTTTGTTTGCAGCAATCATAGCTATGACACAAATGGATATCAAACGCGTATTGGCTTTCTCTACTATGTCTCAAATAGGATATATGATGACCGGATTAGGGGTTTCGGGTATAGGAGAAGAAGGACTGGGATATACCGCATCCATGTTTCACCTCTTTACACATGCTGCATTCAAAGCCCTCCTATTCTTAGGTGCAGGAGCTTTAATTCATGCAGTACATTCCAATTCTCTGAAGGACATGGGAAGTCTTCGGAAATACATGCCTATCTCCCATATTACCTTCCTGATAGCATGTTTAGCTATTTCGGGCATTCCCCCATTTGCCGGTTTTTTCAGTAAGGATTTGATTTTGGAAGCGGCCTTCGAAAAAAACAAATTGATCTATGCAGTAGGCTGGATAACCGCCGGGTTAACTGCGTTTTATATGTTTCGTATCTATTTCATGGCTTTTTGGGGGGAAGATAAAGTCTATGCACACAAACCACATGATCCGGGGATAACCATGACCCTTCCACTCATTGTCTTAGCGATCGCAAGTGCATTGGCAGGCTGGTTACCCTTTAATGAGTGGGTAACAAGCAATCATGAGACCTTACATACACATTTTAACATTGGTTCTGCAGCTGCCTCAGTGGCTATTGGCCTGGTTGGAATTATTATCGCATATATCCTTTACAAAAATCCATCCATGACCCCTCAAAAAATGTCTAACCGATTAGGAGTAGTCTACCAAACAGTAAAGAATAAATTTTATGTCGATGAATTCTACGAAGGAGTAACCCAGCAAGTTATCCTAAAACGTATCGCGACACCCATCGCTTGGTTTGATAGACATATTGTAGATGGGACCATGAATTTAATAGGCAACACAACCGTCAGAATATCTAGTATTATTAAAGGGATTCAATCAGGGGATTTTCAGGTATATGCCTTTGGTATTCTTATCGCAGTCATCGGCTTATTGGTGTGGCTCAACTATTTCATACAATAATAATATACTGCAATACGACTGAATTAAAAAATATAATATCAAAATGGATCGATTAACTATTCTCATCATTATACCCGTTTTAACCGTACTTGCATTAATATTTTCCACTAAACGGAAATCGTATCGGGTAATTGCAGCAATTGGCATGAGTATTCAGACCCTGTACAGTATTTATCTGCTGTTGGAATATTTATCTATTCGTCAGGCTGGCAATACATCAGAAATGGTCTTTACCCGTTCTATTATATGGTTTAAGCCATGGAATATCAGGTATGAAATAGGGGTAGATGGAATCGCTGTTGCTATGATTTTATTGACTTCTATTGTAACGGTTTCAGGGGTATTCGTCTCGTGGCGCATTAAGGATTTGCCCAAAGAATTTTTTGTATCCCTATTGGTGCTAGCAACCGGAGTTTTTGGATTTTTTATATCCTTAGACTTATTTACAATGTTTTTATTTTATGAATTAGCGGTCATCCCAATGTATTTATTAATTGGAATATGGGGCAGTGGTCCCCGAGAGTATGCTGCTATGAAATTAACCTTGATGTTGATGGGGGCCTCAGCATTGCTGCTCGTAGGGATCCTGGGGTTGTATATGCATTCCCCTCTTATTGAAGGACAACATACCTTTAGCATACAGGCCATTGCTCATTCCCCTATGGCATTGAGCGATCAATTATTCTTTTTTCCTTTTGTATTTATTGGATTTGGTGTGTTGGGGGCACTTTTTCCTTTTCATACCTGGTCGCCGGATGGTCATGCTTCTGCCCCTACTGCAGTATCCATGCTGCATGCAGGAGTATTGATGAAAATGGGAGGATACGGTGTATTTCGAGTAGCCTTATACCTTATGCCTGAAGCAGCCCACGAAATGAGTTGGTTCTTTTTGATCCTTGCCGGTGGTAGTATCATGTATGGTGCTTTTGGCGCCTTACGTCAGACTGACCTCAAATATATCAATGCGTATTCTTCGGTCAGTCACTTGGCTTTAGTGCTATTTGCTCTTTTGATGATGGATGCTGTATCTTGGACGGGTTCCGTCTTGCAGATGATCTCCCATGGCTTAATCACTGCCTTATTCTTTGCCCTAATCGGTATGATATACGAACGAACACATACCAGAGATGTCACAAAGATGGGTGGGTTGATGAAAGTTATACCTTTCATTGCTATGATGTATGTAATGGTAGGGATGGCATCCTTAGGTCTTCCGGGGATGAGTGGATTTGCTGCAGAGCTTACGATTTTTGTAGGTGCTTTTCAGCATTCAGGCGTATTAGAACGTGTATTTACAGTTATTGCTGTTCTATCCATCGTAGTTACAGCCGTATACATCCTCAGAGTAGTCGGCAAAATGCTTATGGGACCGATTAAAACCGAGTCTTTTTATCATATGGATAAAGCGAGGTGGTATGAAAAAACTGCAGCCATCCTATTGTTAGCCTGTATCCTTGGCATAGGAATATTTCCCAATTGGCTTTACAAATTAATTCGTGAAAGTGTAGAACCTATGATAAAACTTATCCAATAATCGCAAAAAACTTCCCTTAAGCGAAAGTGTAAATAAAGAAAGAAGAAGAATTATGACCTGGATCGATACCATAACCCTCATGCGCAACGAATGGAGTATCTTAATAATATTCCTATTGCTTCTAGCTACTGAGATACTCCTAGATGATCGACGACAACACCAACTTATACCCCTCGCAATCGGACTGTTTGCTGTCCACACCATAGGAAGTTTTTTTCCAGGCAAAGCCGGGGAATTATTTGGCGGGATGTATCGCACCAATGATTTGCTGCATTTTATGAAAGCTATCTTAAATACGGCTGTATTAATAATTTTGTTTCAATCCTATCATTGGGTCAAAACTGAATTAGCTCCCCATGGCAGGGCCGGGGCCTTCTACTTGCTATTGTTTGCCGTATTAAGTGGAATGTATTTTTTGATTTCATCCGGTGATTTTATTATGTTTTTTATAGGGTTTGAACTATCGACTCTGCCGGTCGCTGCACTCACCGCATTTCATCTAAAAGAGATACGTTCGACGGAGGCCGGAATCAAGCTTATCCTTCTAGCTGGATTAGCCTCAGGCATAATGTTGTATGGGATTTCCTTAATGTATGCCGTAACGGGCAATCTGTATTTTGCGGATTTTTTGGTCAATACGGATCATGAAACCTTATTAATTTTTGGATTAGTACTATTTTTATCCGGCCTGGCCTTTAAGATATCTTTGGTCCCCTTTCACTTTTGGGCACCGGATGTCTATGAAGGAGCACCCATTGCGGTAACTTCCTTTTTGTCCGTGGTATCCAAAGCAGCCGCTGTATTTATCTTACTTATCCTACTTTTATCGGTTCTACCGGAATTATCAGAAATTTGGAAAATGATCTTATACATACTTTCGGTTTTGACAATGACGGTTGGAAATCTATTTGCATTGCGCCAAACGAATATGAAGCGTTTCCTTGCCTTCTCTTCTATCGCACAAGCGGGATTTATCCTTCTGGGAATTTTAGCTTCTGAAGCCGTTGGCGCCTCTACAGTAGTCTATTTTATCCTCATTTATGTATTTACCAATTTAGCCGCTTTCGGTGTCGTTCAGGCGATCAAAGATGCCACAGGCAAAGAAGAGATGGTGGATTATACAGGTTTGTACCGAACGAATCCCAGATTGAGTTTGGTAATGGTGCTGGCCTTGTTTTCCTTGGCTGGAATTCCCCCAATGGCCGGTTTTTTTGGAAAGTTCTTTCTATTTTTAGCCGCAGCGGGAAAAGGGTACTACACCTTGGTACTAATAGCCGTCATAAATGTAACGATTTCATTATACTATTATTTACTGCCGGTTCGAGCCATGCTATTGAGGACAAGCGATGCACCGTTAGCGCACATCCGTTCCGGATCTATGATGAGAATCGGCCTTATCTTGTGTGTAGTTGGAATATTGATATTGGGGATGTATAGTCCATTGTATGATTATATACTGAGCTTGACAAATGAATGGTTGCAGTAATTTTTAAGGTATGAAATGGTTGCACTTTATTACATTTGTTCACTATTAATAATTGATTATTGAGTCATTATGAAATTGCTGCAACATGAACAACATGGTACTATATTGACATTTTACAATCCATTCTAAGGAATAAGACAATCATTCATGTTCGTTTTATATTGTAAACCTAAATCTTATAACATCACAAATAAATCAATGCGATGACAATTCAAGCTAAGCACCAATTTGGAGAGATCGACGGAACAAGGGTAACTTTTGTAGAAAAAAAGGTAGATTCTGAACGAAAAGAGTTTTTAATGGCACTCTTAGAACACAATGGTTTTGAAGTGGTCATCAAAGAAGAGCCTATTAAGAAGGAGGGGGATCCACAATTATATACAGTGGCAGTTACGGATATGGTCTTCAATCCCGTAATTTGGATTTATCAAAGAAGAATGCGCACTCCCGATGGAAAAATAGTTACACCCGCGTATTGGGAGCAAAGGGCAGAAGATACAAAACCTCAATATTGGGAAGAAAAAACGCCTAAAGAGCCGATAAAATAGTTTTCACCGCTTTTGGAGATTAGACGATATTGGAAAACTATAGGGGGATTATTTTTACTCTATTATTCCTTTAAAAAAGAGAACAGGGAGTCATCCCACACATTTGAGCCATTGACATAAAGGCGTAATGGGCAAAAATGGAAAAGCAAAATCTCTGAATGTCTTGTATTTATCCAGAAAAACATCCATACCTCCTAAGATAAGCTAAAGACGAAAAAAGCCTAATCAAGACAAGATCCTGATTAGGCTTTTTAAAAAAAATCGGCGGCGACCTACTCTCCCATCTGACGATAGTACCATCGGCGCTAGTGGGCTTAACTGCTCTGTT
>Ga0256841_1001055_pt1 | contig 25401 bp, 29 predicted proteins | sample 356308metaG_FD_185971 | JGI IMG/M metagenome (GOLD analysis project Ga0256841, IMG submission 185971) | Hydrothermal vent microbial communities from Mid Atlantic Ridge, Atlantic Ocean - 356-308 | ecosystem: Environmental > Aquatic > Marine > Hydrothermal vents | place: Atlantic Ocean: Mid...
GCGTGGTGATACCCTGAGCCGCATCGCGCAGCAATATGGTGTCAGCATGACCACGCTGCGTGCCAGCAACCGGCTCAGCGATGACCGGCTGCTGGTGGGCAAGGTGCTGAAAATCCCCTCCCGGGGTAGCTGATTCCCGGAAATATCCCCGCGCTGCAGGTATAGTATGAAGGCATGCGCATTCGTCCCCTGGAAACCCGGCTTATCAACCAGATCGCCGCCGGCGAAGTCGTGGAGCGCCCGGCCTCCGTACTCAAGGAACTGCTGGAAAACAGCCTGGATGCCGGCGCGACCCGCATTGAAATCGATATCGAGGACGGCGGCAAGCGCCTGATCCGGGTGCGCGACAACGGTCACGGCATCCATAAGGATGACCTGGCGCTGGCGCTGTCCCGGCACGCCACCAGCAAGATCGCCTCGCTGGACGACCTGGAAAAGGTCGCCAGCCTCGGGTTCCGCGGCGAAGCCCTGCCGAGCATTGCCTCGGTGTCCCGTTTGTTGCTGCAGTCACGCTGGCGGGATGACAGCAGCGGCTGGCAGGTGCAGGGCGACGGCAGTGAAAAAACTGACGCTGCGGAACCGCTTGCGCACCCGGTCGGTACCACCATCGAAGTGCGGGACCTGTTTTTCAACGTGCCTGCCCGGCGCAAGTTCCTGCGCACCGAAAGCACCGAGCAAAAACACCTGGATGGTGTTGTGCAGCGCATCGCGTTGAGCCGTCCCGACGTCGAGATGCTGGTGCGTCGCAAGCGCCGGGTGCTGCACCACCTGCGGCCCGGCCACAGCGAGGCGCAGCAGCTGGAGCGTATGCGCGTACTGCTGGGCGAGTCTTTCGCCGGCCAGCTGATCGGGCTGGACCACAGCGCGGCCGGCCTGCGCCTGTCCGGCTGGGTGGCGGAACCGACGTTTTCGCGCAGCCAGGCTGACCTGCAGTTTTTTTTCGTCAACGGCCGCGCGGTACGCGACAAGTTGCTGGCCCATGCCGTGCGCCAGGCTTACCAGGACGTGCTGTACCACGGTCGCCACCCGGCCTTCGTGCTGTACCTGGAGATCGATCCGACCGCGGTGGATGTCAACGCGCACCCGGCCAAACACGAGGTGCGCTTTCGTGAATCGCGCCTGGTGCATGATTTTCTGTTCCGTACCCTGCACCAGGTACTGGCGGACGTACGCCCCGCGGCAGAGCAGCCGCTTGCAGTACCGGTGCAGGCATCAGCGGGAACGGGTGCCGGAACGGGATACACTGGATCCCAGGCCGGCATGCCCTTGCAGGTCAGTGAGCAGCTGGGCCGGTACCGGCAACTGCACGGGGCGGCAGGTGCCACGGCCGCCGAGCAGGCGCACTTCGTGCAGCCTGCATCACCGGCGGAAACGCAGGCCGTACCACCGCTCGGCTTTGCGCTGGCGCAACTGAAAGGCGTCTATATCCTCGCCGAGAACGAGCAGGGCCTGGTGCTGGTCGATATGCACGCAGCGCACGAACGCATCACCTACGAACACCTCAAGCGCAGTTACCGGGAGGACGGGATACGTTCCCAGCCGCTGCTGGTGCCACTGGCGATCGCGGTAAGCCGCAGTGAGGCCGATGAGGCGGAGCAGCGGCAGGACTGGTTTGCTGCGCTGGGTTTTGAACTGGACCGGCAGGGACCGGAGCAGTTGCTGGTGCGCCGGGTGCCGACCCTGTTGTCGGATACGGATATAGAGACGCTGGTGCGCGATGTACTGGCCGATTGCCGTACCCACGGCGGCAGTCAGCGCATCGAGGCGTCGATCAATGCCCTGCTGTCGACCATGGCCTGTCACGGCTCGGTGCGCGCCAACCGTCGCCTTACCATTGAAGAGATGAATGCACTGCTGCGTGACATGGAACGCACCGAACGCTCCGGCCAGTGCAACCACGGTCGACCCACCTGGATCCGGATGGGCCTGCAGGAACTGGACGCACTGTTCCTGCGCGGGCGTTAGTAGGAAAGGTACTGTCTGACCGCGTGCAAAAACCGCTGGCCATTTTTCTAATGGGACCCACGGCCTCCGGCAAGACGGCGGTGGCGGTCGAACTGGTGCGGCGCCTGTCGATGGAAATCATCAGTGTGGATTCCGCGCTGGTGTATCGTGGCATGAACATCGGTACGGCCAAACCGGATGCCGCGACCCTGCGGGTGGCGCCCCACCGCTTGATCGATATCCTCGATCCGGCGGAAACCTATTCTGCAGCGCAGTTTCGCGATGACGCACTGCGTGAAATGGACGCGATCTGCGGGCAGGGTAATACTCCCCTGCTGACTGGCGGTACCTTGCTGTATTTTCGTGCCCTGGAGCAGGGCTTGTCGGCGCTGCCGGCCGCGGACGCCGGTGTGCGCGCCCGGCTGGAAGCAGAAGCCCGGGACAGGGGCTGGGGAGCACTGCACCGGCGTCTTGCCGGGTGCGACCCGGAATCGGCTGCGCGCATTCATCCCAACGACCCGCAGCGTATCCAGCGGGCGCTCGAGGTTTTTGAACTGACCGGGGTTTCGCTGAGCCGGCTTTGCGCAGCCGGGCGGGAAACCCCGCCGGGCTACCGGTTTTTGAAAATTGTGCTGGCGCCGGCGGATCGCGCCTGCCTGCACGCCCGTATCCGGCAGCGTTTCGAGCACATGCTGGCGCAGGGATTCCTGGACGAAGTCCGGGCGCTGCGCGCGCGCAGGGACCTGCACCCGGACCTGCCTGCCATGCGTGCGGTGGGTTACCGCCAGGCCTGGGATTTTCTGGACGGGAAACTATCCGCCGACGAATGGGTCGAACGGGCTGTGATCGCCACCCGGCAATACGCCAAGCGCCAGATGACCTGGTTGCGCAGTGAACCGGACTGCCACTGGGTCGATTCACCGGGGCCGGACCCGCTCGCCGGGGTACTCGAAGTCGTGCACAGGGCTGGCGCAGCAGCCAGTTGAATGTGCTATAGTTTTGTCGGCATGGAAGAATTAACCGCAATATGTATACGGATTACAGACTTGTACTGGCCTGAAGAATTAAAAACAGCCCGGGCAGGAGAAAATAACATTGGTTCACGTTACTAAAAGAAGGAGAAACGACATGGCCAGAGGACAGTCGCTACAAGAACCTTTCCTGAATGCATTGCGTAAGGAACGCATTCCGGTAGCCATTTACCTGGTGAATGGTATCAAGTTACAAGGCCAGATCGAGTCCTTTGATCAATTCGTGGTGCTGTTGAAAAACAGCGTCAGCCAGATGGTGTACAAGCACGCCATCTCTACCGTGGTCCCGGCGCGTAATGTTCGCCTTGCGAGTGGTGATGAAGGAAGCAACGGCGATCCCGGCAACGCCTGAACCGGATCCATCGAGCCGGGGCCGGGTGAACGGCCCGGCCCCGGCTTACCCCGTGTATGTTTGAGCGTCCGCAAAGCGGCGAAAAAGCGATCCTCGTCCACGTCGATTTCCCCGGCGAATCCGAACCCGAAGACCTGCTCGAATTCTCCGACCTGGCGATTTCCGCGGGTGCGGAGCCGCTGGCGACGGTCACGGCCAGTCGTAACGCGCCCGATGCACGCCTGTTCGTCGGCTCCGGCAAGGCCGGGGAAATCCGTTCCCTGGTTGCGTCCGGGCAGGCCGGGCTGGTGATTTTCAATCACGAACTCAGTCCCAGCCAGGAGCGCAACCTGGAAAGACTGTTGCAGGCCCGGGTGCTGGATCGCACCGGTCTGATCCTGGATATCTTTGCCCAGCGCGCGCGCTCCTTCGAAGGTAAACTGCAGGTCGAACTGGCGCAGCTCCGGCACCTGTCCACGCGCCTGGTACGCGGCTGGACCCACCTGGAGCGCCAGAAAGGCGGCATCGGCCTGCGCGGGCCGGGTGAAACCCAGCTGGAAACCGACCGTCGCCTGCTCGGGCAGCGCATCAAACAGATCTTCAAACGGCTGGAGAAGGTGCGCGGCCAGCGCGCCCAGGGACGCCGTGCACGGGAACGCGCTGAAGTGCCCACCGTTTCGCTGGTCGGTTACACCAATGCCGGAAAATCCACCCTGTTTAACCAGCTGTGCAATGCCGGTGTGTATGCGGCGGATCAGTTGTTCGCGACCCTGGACCCGACCCTGCGACGTTTTGAACTGCCGGGTTTCGGACCGGTGGTGCTGGCGGACACTGTGGGCTTTGTACGCAAGCTGCCGCACGAGCTGGTGGCGGCGTTCCATTCCACGCTGGAAGAAACGCGGGAAGCCGACCTGTTGCTGCACGTGATCGATGCCCACGACCCGGAACGGCAGACCCGCGTGGAACAGGTGAACGAAGTGCTGGAGGCCATTGGCGCCGACAAAGTGCCGCAGATCCTGGTGTACAACAAGATCGATCTGAGCAGTGAGCCGGCGAGGATGGTACGCGATGAGCCGGGACAGGTGACCCGCCTGTGGTGTTCCGCCACCAGCGGTGCGGGTATCCCGCTGCTGGCGCAGGCGCTGGGCGAGTTTTTCCTTGCCGACCAGGTGCAGGGCTGGTTGCAGTTACCCGCAGCCGCGGGCGGCCTGCGCTCGGCGATTTACCGGACCGGCAGGATATTGCAGGATATACCGGACGATGCCGGGGGTTGCTGGCTGGAAGTCCGGATCAGCAAGCGTGAGCTGCAGGCGCTGTATCGGCGCACCGGCCGGGAATTTGCCCTGCATGACAGTCGCGGGCCGGTTTCTGTTGCGGGCGCGGCCCAAGCTCCCTAGAATTCCCCTCTTTGGGTTTTTCAATCAGTCTTTTTTTAACTTTCGGAGTACTACATGGCCTGGAACGAGCCTGGCGGCGGTAACAACAAGGATCCCTGGGGAGGGCGCGGTGACCAGGGCCCCCCGGATCTGGACGAGGTTGTACGCAAAATGCAGGACAAGCTCGGCGGGCTGTTCGGGGGGCGCAGGCGTCGCACGGACGGTGGCGGCAGCGGCGGTTCCGGTTTTGCCGGCTTCGGACTGATTCTCGGTATCGCCGCCGTGGTCTGGCTGTTTTCCGGCATCTATATTGTCGATGCCGGCAAGCAGGGTGTGGTGCTGCGCTTCGGTGCTTTCCACGAAGCGACCATGCCGGGTCCGCACTGGCGTATCCCGTACCCGGTCGACCAGGTCAAGATTGTCGACGTGGAACAGCGGCGTTTTGTGGAAATCGGCTACCGCTCCGGCAACGCGGGGCAGGCATCGGTGTCGGTGCCACGTGAAGCGCTGATGCTTACCAAGGATGAAAATATCGTCAACATCCAGCTGGCGGTACAGTACCAGGTGAGCGATCCGCGCGATTATCTGTTCAATACGCGCGATCCCGACGCGGTGCTGAAGCAGGCGGCGGAAAGTGCCATCCGCGAAGTGATCGGTACCAGCGAAATGGACTTCGTTCTGAAACAGGGGCGTGCAGAGGTGGTGGGCAGGACCCGGGAGATCATGCAGAAGACACTGAATTCCTATAACGCCGGCCTGCTGATTTCCGACGTGAACCTGCAGGATGCCCAGCCACCGGAAGAGGTGCAGGCCTCGTTCTCGGATGCCATCAAGGCGCGCGAGGACAAGGAACGCTTCAAGAATGAGGCCGAAGCCTACGCCAACGACATCATCCCCAAGGCGCGCGGTGGTGCGGCACGCCAGATCCAGGAAGCGGAAGGCTACAAGGAATCGCTGATTGCCAAGGCGGAAGGCGAGGCCAGTCGTTTCAGCCAGTTGTTAAAGGAATACAGGAAGGCACCTGAAGTGACCCGCAAGCGTCTGTACCTCGAGACCATGGAATCGGTGCTGGGCAAGACCGGCAAGGTGATCGTCGACAGCGACAATGCCAATAACCTGATGTACCTGCCGCTCGACAAGATCATGCAGCAATCGGGCGGGGGACGACGCCTGCCCACCTCTGGCCGTTCGGGCAAGGGGGTGCAATCCGCACCGGCCAGGGGGCAGCCTGCACGCCCGGCACGTAAAATACGGGAGACGCGCTGATGGCTAATGCAAAAGGATTTTCACTGGCGGTTGCGCTGCTGGTGCTGGTGGTCGGGTCGTTTTCCATGTACCAGGTGGCGGAATGGGAAAAAGCCATGCTGTTCCGGCTGGGTGAGATCGTCAAGACGGACGTGCAGCCCGGCCTGCATTTCAAGGTCCCGTTTGTGAACAATGTCCGCAAGTTTGACGGCCGCATACTGACACTCGACGTCGAACCCGAACGTTTCCTGACAGCGGAAAAGAAGAACGTCATTGTGGATTCTTTCGTGATGTGGCGTATCCACGACGTCAAACGCTTTTATACAGCAGTGCTGGGTGACGAGCGTAACGCGCGCCAGCGCCTGGAGCAGGTCATCAAGGACGCCATGCGCGGCGAGTTCAGCAAGCGGACGGTCAATGAAGTGGTTTCGGGTGATCGCGATACCATGATGAAAGAGCTGACGACCGATGCCAACGAACAGGCCAGCGCCATCGGTATCTCCATCATCGACGTGCGTGTCAAGCGCGTGGACCTGCCGTCCGAAGTCAGTGACTCCGTCTACCGTCGCATGCAGGCGGAACGATCAAGGGTCGCCAAGGAGTTCCGCTCCCAGGGTATGGAGGCCGCAGAAAAAATCCGCGCCGATGCCGATCGCCAGCGCCAGGTGCTCATTGCCAATGCCTACCGCGATGCCGAGCGCCTGCGTGGTGAGGGCGATGCACGGGCAGCGGACATCTATGCGGGGGCCTATAGCAAGGATAAGGACTTCTATGCTTTCTACCGCAGCCTGCAGGCCTACCAGGAAAGTTTCGACGGGGGCGCCAACATGCTGCTGCTGGAACCGGACAGCGAATTTTTCCAGTACTTTAACGAGTCTTCGGGAAAATAGCCGGGCGTCAGTGGCTGTGCAGTTCCAGCCCGGGCGACAGACGGTCGCCCGGCTTTTTTTTGTAAGGCAGGGGGCAGGGCAAAAAGCGCATGTGGAACGAGTTGTGGATTGCGCTGGCACTGGTGCTGGTTATTGAAGGAATCGTGCCGTTCCTGAGTCCGGATACCGTCAGGAGAATGGTGATCAGCATGGCACAGATGGATGATCGCAGTATGCGCATCGCCGGCCTGGTCAGCATGCTGGCGGGCCTGGGTCTGCTCTACCTGGTACATTAGGAATTTCGATGGCAGGAAAAAATCGCTGGCTGTTACCGGAAGGTATTGAAGAGCTGCTGCCGGGTCCGGCCGCACAGCTCGAACAGTTGCGCCGCGAGCTGCTGGACCTGTATGGCAGCTGGGGCTACGAGCTGATCCTGCCGCCCTTTATCGATTACCTGGATTCGCTGTTGACCGGTAGCGGCCATGACCTGGACCTGCAGACGTTCAAACTGGTCGACCAGCTGTCCGGGCGCCTGCTGGGCCTGCGTGCCGACATGACGCCCCAGGCCGCGCGTATCGATGCACACCGCATACGGCGTGATGCGCCCTGCCGCCTGTGTTACCTGGGCACCGTGTTGCGTACCCGGCCGGACGGTTTTGACGGCTCGCGCAGCCCGATGCAGGTGGGTGCCGAACTGTTCGGGCACGCCGGTGCGGAAAGCGATGTCGAGATACTCGAGCTGATGGTGGCCACCCTGGCACTGACCGGCATCGAGGACATCTACCTGGATCTCGGCCACGTGGGTATCTACCGCGGGCTGGCGCAGGACGCCGGCCTAGACAGTGAGCAGGAAGGGCTGCTGTTCGATGCCCTGCAACGCAAGGCGATCCCGGAGATCGAGGCGTTTTTGTCCGCACTCGACCTGTCGACGGCACAGCGTGAGCGGCTGGCCGGTCTGGCGACCCTGAACGGTGGCGCCGAAGTGATCGACAGGGCGCAGGCGCTGTTGCAGGGCAGCGGCGCCGCCGCACAGTCGTCGCTGGAAGACCTGATCAGGATCGCGCGGCTGGCGGAACGGCGTTTGCCGGATACCTCCCTGCATTTTGACCTGGCGGAACTGCGTGGTTACCAGTACCAGACCGGGGTGGTGTTCGCCGCTTTTGTCGCGGACCGTGGGCAGGAGATTGCACGCGGCGGGCGTTACGACGAGATCGGCAGGGTATTTGGCCGTGCCCGACCGGCGACCGGTTTCAGTACCGATCTGCGGGTGTTGATGCGACTCGGAAACCGGAATCTTGCGTCGCCGGCGGGGGCCATCCTGGCGCCCGCGGAGGAGGATGCCGCGCTGGATGACAAGGTGGACAGCCTGCGCGCGCAGGGCGAGCGTGTCATCCGACAGTTGCCGGGACAGGCCGGCGGTATCAGCGAGACCGGTTGTGACCGGGTGTTGCGCTGGAACGGTTCGGAGTGGCTGGTGGAGCGTATCGCCCAGGGTACGGCCGGCTGAGTTTTCTCCCGCCTGGCGGCGGTAGCGGGTAAGCAACGGCAGCGGCGCGTCCCGCTGTTTACAAATTGTATCGTAACCGCCCGCATACGGACCGTTTGCGGGCTTGTTGACAGGATGATTTCCGAATGGGCAAGAACGTCGTAGTAATAGGTACCCAGTGGGGTGATGAAGGCAAGGGCAAGATTGTCGACCTGCTGACCGACCGCGCAGCGGCGGTGGTGCGTTTCCAGGGCGGGCATAATGCGGGTCACACGCTGGTGATCGAAGGCAAAAAGACGGTGTTGCACCTGATCCCGTCCGGCATCCTGCGCAAGGGGGTCCGCTGTCTGATCGGTAACGGTGTGGTGCTGTCACCGACTGCCCTGCTGGAAGAGATCGACATGCTGGAGGCGGGCGGAGTCCCGGCGCATGAACGCATGGGCATCAGTGAATCCTGCCCGTTGATCCTGCCGTACCATATTGCGCTCGACCAGGCGCGCGAAGTGGCGCGCGGCAGGAAGGCGATCGGGACTACCGGCCGGGGTATCGGCCCGGCGTACGAAGACAAGGTGTCGCGACGCGGTATTCGCCTCGGTGAATTGCTGGACCCGGCGCACTTCACCGAGCGCCTGCGCGAGGTGATGGAGTACCACAACTTCGCGCTGGTCAATTATTTCAGGGCCGATGCGGTCGATTACCGGCAGGTGCTTGACGAAGCGCTGGCGCAGGGTGAAAAGATTGCACCGATGGTGGAGGATATTCCCGGCACCCTGCACAAGCTACGCGCCGAAGGGAAAAGCATCCTGTTCGAGGGCGCGCAGGGTGCCTTGCTGGATATCGATCACGGCACCTATCCCTATGTTACTTCCTCGACCACCACGGCGGGCGGCGCGGCCAGTGGCAGCGGGGCGGGGCCGCGCGACCTGGACTATATACTGGGCATCGTCAAGGCCTACACTACGCGCGTAGGTGCCGGCCCGTTCCCGACCGAGCTGTTTGATGACGATGGCCGTTACCTGGGTGAGAAAGGTCACGAGTTCGGTGCCACCACCGGTCGCCAGCGACGCTGCGGCTGGCTGGATATCGTCGCGCTGCGGCGCTCCCTGCAGATCAACAGTGTGACCGGTATGTGCATTACCAAGCTGGACGTGCTGGACGGCATGAAAACGGTCAGGATGTGCGTGGCCTACCGGCTGGACGGGCAGGAAATCGATACGCCGCCGACCGGCGCCGACCTGCTGGAGAAATGCGAACCGGTGCTGGTCGAGATGCCGGGCTGGAGCGAGTCCACGGTCGGTGCCCGCTCGATGGAGCAGCTCCCCCGGGCGGCACGCGACTACCTGTCCAGGGTGGAAGAGCTGTGTGCGGTGCCCATTGATATCATTTCCACCGGTCCCGACCGCGAGGAGACCCTGGTCCGGCGACACCCGTTCGAGTAGCCATGGGGCGGAGTGCTTCCAGCCGGTAGTAACCGGGATCGGCCCGGGGCAGTTCGAAACGGCGCTGGTGGTAGCCGGCGTTAACGACTCCCGGCAGTTCCCTGTAGGGGCCGGCCGCACCGCGCGAATAGCTGAGCCGGTAATGACCGGGGAGCAGGGTTCGGGTTGTCAGCTGAAGGGTGTTGCCTTTCCTGTCCAGCGAGAAGCCGTCAAACGGTGCCGCCAGGGGCTCACCGATAAAAATTCCCTCACCGGGTTGTTGCACACTTTGCCAGTAGGCCTGCAGCAAGGTTCTTCCCGCACCATACGTTTCCATCAGGCTGCCGGGATCGGGGAATTTGCCGGTCCGGTTGCAGGGTTCCGTGACCGTTCCGTAGCTGCCGGTAGCGCCGGCCTCCAGCCAGCGCAGGGCGCTCATCTGCCGGCTGTCGGTGAGCTGCCCACCGGTTGAGGTCAGGTGGTCTGCGATGGCTCCAGGCACAAACCGCAGCGTGTCCAGGAAAGGAACGGATACCTTGCCGGTAAAATAGAATAGTATGTTGTCGGTATTTTTCAGTCCCTCGGAGGATATGATGCGGGTGTCGATCCAGCCGCGCATACGTTTTTCGACAGCCGGGTAGCTCCAGGCGCGTACGTTACGTGCCTGGTCCCCGGTACGCACCAGCCAGGCCGTGCCCGCCGGCCGGGTCCGGTCAGACGCTATACCCCGGTCGATCAGTGCCCGAGCCTCGCGGAAGGTTTCTGCAGCGATGGCAATAGTGGGTCGGATGCCTAAATCCGTATAGGGGGATGCGCTGTTCTGCCGGTAATAGCGATTGTGGCGGGTCGGGGCGCAGCGCCGCCGTGAACAGTAGCGCGTATCGTAGCCGAAGGTAAAAGCACTGGTAATCGACATGCAGCCGACCCGGTACGGCGCAGCCCAGGTGATGGCGTAGGCCTGGATGCCGGCCGGGGTCTGCTCATCGACGCGGTTTTTTATCCGCTGGAATTCTACCTTGCCCAGGGCAGGGCGGCCCGGAGTGAAGCGTACGTGCACCAGGTTGCGTGCGGGGATGTTGCGGGCCTGCCGGTAGTAGTTGCCGATGCGGATACTTGACGGGTCATTGTCATTGACAATGATGGCCAGTTCTTTCGCCAGGATGCGGTGTTTCGGCAACGTCAGGTGCACATCGTCGGCGGCAGTTACCGCTCCGGTCAGCAGACAGAGAAGCAGCAGGCAGCCGGCTTCCGGCAGCCTGTACCCGGTTTGCAGCCAGGATCCCGGCACGTGCGGTGTTCTCCCGAAAATCACTGGAAAAAAATGGTACGGGCAGAGTCGCTGAAATGGAAGTGGTATCGAGATCGCTGCGATTGCCTGACTCCGACAGACTCCCGGCCAGGTTGCTCCCGTGTCAACCCTTGCAGCAGGCTGGTCAGTTGCCGCCTACTGCATCAGCCTTCGGTTTATCACCCAGCATGAACTGGATTTTGCAGATACGGTTGAGTTGCGAGTTGAAGGCGTCAAGGCAGTCGGGGTCGAAAAACTTGCCGCGTTGCGCACTGAGATAGTCCAGCGCTTTCTCCATGCTCCATTTGGGTTTGTACGGACGTTCGGAGGTCAGCGCGTCATAGGCATCGGCAACGCTGACGATCCTTGCCACCAGCGGGATATCCTGGCCGCCGAGCCGGTTGGGGTAACCGGTGCCGTTGAATTTTTCGTGGTGGCTCAGCGCGATGATTGCGCCCATCTGCAGGTATTCCGACGGGCTGTCCCTGAGGATCTCGTAGCCGATCCGGGTGTGCGTTTTCATGATTTCGAATTCGCAATGGGTCAGGCGCCCGGGCTTGCGCAGGATGCTGTCCGCGATGCCGATCTTGCCGATGTCGTGCATGGGTGCGGCCAGTTCAATGGTCTCGCAGTCCGCCAGTGACAGGCCCATCTGTTCGGCGATTACCCGCGAGTACCTGGCCATGCGAACCACATGATTGCCGGTATCCTCGTCACGGTATTCCCCGGCCTTGGCGAGTCGCAACAGGGTTTCGTGTTCGCGCTGGCGAATTTCCCGGGTGGCTTCCGAGACGCGCTGCTCCAGCCAGCGGGCCCGCTCGTGGATGATCTTCTGCTGGCTGTGCTGGGTGAGCAGATTGCGGCAGCGCGCGTGGAATTCCAGGTCGTCGATAGGTGTGGTCAGCAGATCGGTGGCGCCGGCGTCCAGTACCTGGCGGCGCCGTTCGCGGTCGTCGCAGGGCGCCATCAGTAGCAGGGGCAGTTCGCCGTCGCCGGGCAGAGCGCGCAGTTGCTGCACCAGGCGTGTCACGGGTATTTCCGTGAAGCGGCTGTTTACGATAGCCAGGTCCGCACTATGCCAGTGCAGCCAGCTGAGTGCCGGTTCAGGTTTGGTAAAAACTTCGGTATGGATTTCCGGGTCGATCCGGTGGATCAGTCTGAGCAGGTGCTCGCGCCGGGAGGCGTCACAGTCCATGAGTAGTATTGTCGGCATACAGTGCCTCTGTTCCCCAAATTCCACAGCAGAAAACTTCTCTGCGGTGCCTCCGTGCCAACCGCAATACCGAGACTTGTTGTGTCTCTAACACATTGAATAAAAGAGAAATGACAGCTTCTCTCCGGTGCTGTCTGAAGCTAACGGCGGAAATAGGCCAAACTTAAGCGTATGATTTAAATCATCTTGGGTGGACACGCGTCCACCTCGCTGTTTTGCTGATAATTAGTTACAAGGGGTAGGCATGTCTGACGAGGAAAATCCATCAACACCACGCAAGCAGTCACTGGGCAGCGTGTTTCGCAGTGTGTCGGCATCCATGTTCGGGGTGCAGAGCAGCAAAAAACATGCGGAGGATTTCGGGAAAGGGAATGTGTCTTCCTACGTCATCGTCGGCCTGGTCGCGACCATACTGTTTATTCTGACCGTGTGGGGCATCGTGCAACTGGTAGTGAGCGTAACGCAGCCATCCTGATCCGGCGCGGAGCCACGGGTTGAACCAGTCACTGAAGGCGCTGTCCAGGCACCTGTTCGATAGCCTGCGCGACCTGCTGCCCGTTATCCTGGTGGTGTTGTTCTTTCAGCTGCTGGTGTTGCAACAACCGTTACCCAACCTGGGACCGTTGTTATTCGGTACCTTCCTGGTGGTGCTGGGGCTGACATTTTTTATCAACGGCCTGGAGATGGGGCTGTTTCCGGTGGGCGAATCGCTGGCGCACGCCCTGGCCCGCAAGGGCAGCCTGTTCTGGTTGATGGTATTTGCCTTTACGCTGGGTTTCGGTACCACCATTGCGGAACCGGCACTGATTGCTGTGGCGGAAGAAGCATCTGAAATCGCAGCCGAGGCCGGCGTGATCGATCAGTCGGTGGATGCGCAGGAACACTACGCGATGGGCCTGCGCCTGACGGTAGCATTCTCGGTCGGACTCGCCATTGTGATCGGCGTGGTGCGTATCCTGAAAGGCTGGCCCATGCACTGGATGATTGTTGCGGGTTACGTGATCGTCGTGATCATTACCGGGTTTGCGCCGCGTGAAATCATCGGTATTGCCTATGACTCTGGTGGTGTGACGACCTCGACAATCACGGTGCCGCTGGTTACCGCGCTGGGAGTAGGACTCGCAACCTCTATTCGCGGGCGTAACCCCATGATCGATGGCTTCGGCCTGATCGCGTTCGCTTCCCTGACACCCATGATCTTTGTCATGCTGTACGGCATGGTGGTGAACTGAATGTTATGGAAAGAAATCCTGGACGCCTTCCTGGGCACCCTGCGCGATGTATTCCCGATCGTGGCCATGATCCTGGTTTTCCAGTTCCTCGTCATTCGCCGACCCCTGCCGGCAGCGCGGCGTGTGGCGCAGGGTTTTGCCTATGTCGTGGTGGGCCTGTCGCTGTTTCTGGTCGGACTGGAAGAGGCGCTGTTCCCCCTTGGCCGGCTGATGGCAAAACAACTGACCGATCCGGCTTTTATCTACGCCGGGTACGCACACATCCCCGCCGTGAGCCACTGGTCCGAGTACCACTGGGTCTATATTTTTGCGTTTGCTATCGGGTTTTCCACCACCATCGCGGAGCCCGCCCTGCTGGCAGTTGCCATCAAGGCCGAGCAGGTCTCGGGTGGCGCCATTGGCATCTGGGGTCTGCGTATCGCGGTTGCGCTGGGCGTGGCGGTCGGGCTGGCGCTGGGCGCGTACCGGATCGTAACCGGTCTGCCCATTCACTACTTTATCATTGCGGGTTACGCGGTGGTGGTCATCCAGACGCTGTTTGCGCCGCGACTGATCATACCGCTGGCCTACGATTCGGGCGGTGTTACCACGTCGACAGTGACGGTGCCGCTGGTGGCGGCGCTCGGTCTCGGCTTGGCAGAAACCGTGCCAGGGCGTAATGTACTGATCGACGGATTCGGACTGATCGCCTTTGCCAGCCTGTTTCCCATCATGAGCGTCATGGCCTATGCACAGCTGTCCGGTTATCGCGCCTGGCGGGATCGGCTACGAAAATCAGAGTCAGAGTAGAGTGAGAATCCAAGCATGCATTTCAAACTGATTATCGCCTTCGTGGATGACAGCAAGACCGACAAGGTCCTGGATGCGGCACGCGATGCCGGCGCGACCGGTGCGACGGTTGTCAACAACGCGCGAGGTGAAGGCCTGAAGAAAAGCAAGACCTTTTTCGGGCTCTCCCTGGAAACACAGCGTGACGTCATCCTGTTCCTGGTGGAAGAGCACCTGAGCAGAAGTATCCTGGAAAAAGTCTGTGCAGTCGGGGAGTTTGACGACAGCCCGGGGACCGGTATTGCCATACAGATCGATGTGGAAGATGCGGTTGGTGTACAGCACCAGGTCCGGGAACTGGTAGAGCGTGTGGAGGATGAGTTATGAATGAAGGCAGGCTGGTGCGGGTTCGCGACGTCATGAAGTCGAAGTTCGATATGATCAACGGCAAGACGACGGTCGAAGACGCGCTGAAAACCATGCGGCATGTTGAGACCAAGTCGCTGATTGTCGACAAGCGCCATGATGACGATGAGTACGGCATGGTATTGTTGTCGGATATTGCCAAGCAGGTACTGGCCAGGGATCGCTCCCCCGAAAGGGTAAACATCTACGAGATCATGTCCAAGCCGGTACTATCGGTGCGGCCGGACATGGATATCCGCTACTGTGCGCGGATGTTCGAGCAATTTGGTCTGTCCCGGGCACCGGTCATCGAGCAAGGCAGAGTGATCGGTATCGTCAGTTTTACCGACATGGTCCTGCACGGGCTGGTCGATGAAGAGGGCCGCTCCCGGTAAATCAGGTTTCTGCTGTAAAATGGCGGGTGGTTTGGCCTTGTTGGCCGTTAAGCTGTTGCTTTCATAATAATTACAGCTATTAGCGAAACCGTAAACATCCAGGCAACAACTGAAACCTTTAGTGCAATATCCAGCATGCGGTATTTTGCACGATCAATCTTGCTCACATCCCAGGTAAGTTCCTGTGCATGTTTATATATTAATTTACTTTCTGCGGCTGAAATTTCTTCCAGAAACTCATCGCATTTATATTGCGCAATTCTTACTGGATCAAGAAGTCCGCGCCCCCTTTTTACAAACCTGTCCGCTCTTGGCCAAAGTACCGAGACGCTAAATCCAGCGCCGATAAGAAGAGATGATATTGCCAATAGTGAAGGAACATAAAAATCCATGCTTTCTGCGGTTGAACAGGAGGCTTTATCAAGTAAAGAGTACATAACACCCATAAGACTTGTATTAATAACTAATACAGCACCTGCTTTGGCATCGGCAAATCTTAAATTCGCGTGTATTCTTGCAAGATTGGACATTAAAACTGTGAGTCCATCCGGGCACTTCGTATTCATTCTGTTCTTTCCTGGTTGCGCTGGAAGGGGGGCACCCCGATTTTTTCGGGCACTACCAGGCTACCTGGTAACGGGTAAGAGCCGGCCGGTTACAGGGCGGCGATCTTCTGCAACTGTTTTTCCAGTTGCTGGATGGCGGCCTGCAGTTCATCGGCCCTGGCTTTTTCCTTGTTGACCACGGCAGCCGGGGCTTTTGCCACGAAGGAGGCATTGTCCAGTTTTTTTCGGGTGCGCTCCAGCTCGGCGTGTTTGCGTTCCAGCTCTTTTTCCAGGCGCGCCAGTTCGGCGGCCTTGTCGATAAGGCCCGCCATGGGGATCAGCAGTTTCATTTCACCGACCAGCGCGGTGGCGGATTCAGGCGCTTCTTTTCTGCCCAGCCACTCGATAGACTCCACGCGCGCCAGCGAGCTAATGTAGTGCCGGTTGTCGGTGAGGCGCTGCTGGTCGGATTCACTACCGTCCTGAAGCAGTACCGGCAGTGGTTTGCGCGGGTCGATATTCATGCCGCTGCGGATTTTTCGTACGCCCAGCACGAAGGTCTTGACCCACTCCATTTCGTCGATGGCGGCCTGATCGATGCCATGGTCGACCGGTTCGGGGTAGACGCAGCGCATGATGGTTTCGCCCCCTGTCCCTGCCAGTGGTGCAACGCGCTGCCAGATCTCTTCGGTGATGAAGGGGATGATCGGGTGCGCCAGCCGCAGGATGGTTTCCAGTACCCGCACCAGGGTCTGTCGTGTCCCGCGCAACGCGGCTTCGCCGGCGTCGGCGTTGTTCAGGACCGGTTTGGAGAGTTCCAGGTACCAGTCGCAGTACTCATCCCAGATAAATGCATAGATAGCCTGCGCGGCGAGGTCAAGCCGGTATTTGGCAAAATGCTCAATGACCTGCTTTTCGGTCTGTTGCAGCAGTGACAGGATCCAGCGGTCGGCACTGCTGAGTTCGACCTCGCCGCCGTGCTGGCCACAGTCCCTGTCTTCGGTATTCATCAGCACATAGCGTGCGGCGTTCCACAGCTTGTTGCAGAAGTTGCGGTAACCTTCTATACGATTCAGGTCAAAGTTGATATCGCGCCCGGTGCTGGCCATGGCGGCAAAGGTGAAGCGCAAGGCATCGGTGCCGAAAGAGGGAATGCCGGCGGGGAAGTCCTTGCGCGTCTGCTTCGCGATCTTTTCCGCGAGGTGTGGTTGCATCATGCTGCCGGTGCGTTTTTCCACCAGTGCTTCCAGCTCGATACCGTCGATCAGGTCGATGGGGTCGAGCACGTTGCCCTTGGATTTGGACATTTTCTGGCCGTGCGCGTCGCGCACCAGACCGTGAATGTAGACCTCCCTGAAGGGTACGTCGTCCATGAACTTCAGGCCCATCATGATCATGCGTGCGACCCAGAAAAAAATGATGTCGAAGCCGGTGACCAGTACGCTGGTGGGGTAAAAAGTCTGCAGGCGCCGGGTCTGCTGCGGCCAGCCCAGGGTGCTGAACGGCCACAGCGCGGAGCTGAACCAGGTGTCGAGTACGTCCTCGTCCTGTTTCAGCGCCAGGGCAGGGTCCAGGCCGTGCTGTTCGCGTACTTCGTCTTCCGAGCGCCCTACATAGATATTGCCCTGCGCGTCATACCAGGCCGGGATGCGGTGGCCCCACCAGATCTGGCGCGAGATGCACCAGTCCTGGATGTTGCGCATCCATTCAAAGTACGTGTTTTTCCAGTTGTCCGGCACAAAGCGGATGTCGCCGTTTTCCACGGCCTTGATAGCCGGGTCGGCCAGCGGCTGAACCTTCACGTACCACTGGTCGGTGAGGAAAGGTTCCACCACCGAGCCGGAACGGGCGCCGCGCGGCACCACCAGTTTATGGTCGTCGATCTTCGCCAGCAGGCCCAGTGTCTCCAGGTCCGCGACGATCTGTTTGCGTGCCTCGAAGCGGTCCATGCCGATGTAGGGTTCCGGGATGAGGTTGTCTTCATCCGATGCATTGTTGCGGATCGCGGCATCCACGGTGAATACGTTAATCAGGCCGCCGTGCGGTTGCCCGCTGATGGCGATTTCGTCGCGGTGCCGTTGCCATACAGCGTAGTCGTTGAAGTCGTGCGCCGGGGTGATTTTTACACAACCGGTACCGAAGCCGGGATCGACATGCTCATCGGCGATGACGGGGATGGTGCGCCCGGTCAGTGGCAACTCGACCAGTTCGCCCAGCAGGTGTTTGTAGCGTTCGTCTCCGGGGTGCACGGCCACGGCACAGTCCCCCAGCAGGGTTTCCGGGCGGGTGGTGGCCACCACCAGTTCGCCGGTGCCGTTGGTGAGCGGGTAGCGCATGTGCCACAGGTGGCCCTTCTCTTCCTGCGACAGCACTTCCAGGTCGGAGATGGCGGTGTGCAGCACCGGGTCCCAGTTCACCAGGCGCTTGCCGCGGTAGATCAGGCCCTCCTCGTACAGACGCACGAAGACCTCTTTCACAGCGTCCGACAGGCCCTCGTCCATGGTAAAGCGTTCGTGCTGCCAGTCCAGCGACGAGCCCATGCGTCGCAACTGGCGGGTAATCCGGTTGCCGGAGGTTTTTTTCCATTCCCACACGCGCTCGATAAAGGCTTCACGTCCCAGGTCGTGGCGTGTCCGGCCTTCCGCTTCCAGCTGGCGTTCCACCACCATCTGGGTGGCGATCCCGGCGTGGTCGCTGCCGGCCTGCCACAGGGTATTGTCGCCACGCATGCGGTGAAAGCGCGTTAACGCGTCCATCAGGGTATCCTGGAAAGCGTGCCCCATGTGCAGGCTGCCGGTGACATTGGGCGGCGGGATCATGATGCAGTAGGGTGTGCCGCTGCCGCCGGGTGCGAAATAGCCCCGGTCTTCCCAGGTCTGGTACCAGCGTTGTTCGATGTGGTGCGGGTTGTAGGTTTTTTCCATGGAAATCAGGGGGGTTGTCTTGAGCCGGAAGTTGCGAGCGGCGATTATAGCGCAGATTTGCGCTTGGCTAAGTGCGATTTATTCCTGCCGGGACTGTTCTACCAGCCGGGCGATCAGGCCCGGCAGGGCCAGTTGCAGCTGGGTGCGGATATCCTGTGCCAGCCGCGGTGCGCTCTGCTCAGTGGCATCCTGTATCAGCCGGCTGACTTCTTCTTTCAGGAAAGTCTCGATTTTCCAGGCCACCATTTTTTGCAGGTCTTCGGTGATATCGTCGAGGATACCCTGCATGGCTTCGTGTTCGAGCAGCTGATTGACCAGGTTGTGATCCGTCAGGTCCGGGACGGGAGTGGCGCTGTCCAGCTCATCCAGCGAAACGGCATTTTCCAGTACCGGTACGCCGTGCTCGTCCAGCTTGATCGGGTCGGTAGTCATCAGCGTTTGATCTCGTGAGTGCGCAGCGGGTAACCGCGGTCCTTGTAGAAACTGTAGCGTTTTCGTCCCTGCCGGCGCATGGATTCACTGCCGTCGACCAGTTCCGCCACGCGTTCGAACCGGCTGAAGAACAGGGGCACATCCGCAGCCAGGTTGATCAGTACGTCGCTGTCCGCGTCCGGCTCGGCATCATGGGCGAGCTGAACCGGGGAGGAGGCCCGCCGGCCGGCCTGGTAGAGTTCGTGCGGTACAAAACTGTTCTGCTGGAAGGTCCACAACAGTTTGTCCAGTTGCTGTGTCTGTTCGGCCGACCGGGTATGAATGAAAACCCGGTTGCCGAGCCGGTAGGCCTTGTCGGCGAGGCGGCAGGCGAACTGCACCCGCGCCTGTTCCGAGTCGTCCTTCAGCAGGTAAAAATCAACTTCCGTCATGTACAGCGATTCATCAGGAAGCGGGTCAACAACTGCACCGGTCGACCGGTTGCACCCTTGGCGTGGCCGGATTTCCAGGCCACACCGGCAATGTCCAGGTGCGCCCAGCGATAGTCTTTGGTGAAGCGACCCAGGAAACAGCCCGCGGTGATGGTGCCGGCGCCGCGGCCGCCGATATTGGCCATGTCGGCAAAGTTGCTGGAGATCTGTTCGTCGTACTCGTCCCACAGGGGCAGCTGCCAGGCGCGGTCGCCGCTGTTCTGCCCGGCTTCCAGCAGTTCGTCGGCCAGGTCCTGGTCGTTGCTCAACAGGCCGGTGGTGTGATGCCCCAGGGCCACCACGCAGGCGCCGGTCAGGGTGGCGATGTCTACCACCACGTCCGGTTTGAAGCGGCCGGCGTAGGTCAGTGCATCGCACAGGATCAGACGGCCCTCGGCATCGGTGTTCAGCACCTCGATGGTTTGCCCGCTCATGCTGGTCACCACGTCACCGGGTTTGCTGGCATCGCCGTCGGGCAGGTTTTCGGTCGCCGGCACGATACCCACCAGGTTGACCGGGAGTTTCATCTCGGCGACCGCGGACAGCGTACCGAACACACTCGCGGCACCGCACATATCAAATTTCATTTCGTCCATGGCCGCGCCGGGCTTGATGGAAATGCCGCCCGAGTCGAAGGTGACACCCTTGCCGACCAGTACCACGGGCCGGGTGTTTTTGCGGCCACCGCTGTATTGCATCACGATGAGCTTGGCGGGCTGGCGGCTGCCGCGCGATACCGACAGCAGCGCTCCCATGCCGAGTTTTTTCATGGCGGGCTCTTCCAGTACCTGCACCTTCAGTGCCGGGTGGGTCTTCTTCAACGTCCTGGCCTCGGCGGCGAGGTCACCCGGCGTGCACAGGTTGCCTGGCCGGTTGCCCAGTGTGCGCGCCAGCTCGATACCGTTGGCAACCGCGATGCCGTGTTTTACCCCGCCTTTGGCCGCGCCCAGGTCAACGCGTTCACTGACCGCAACCGTTAACCTGCGTAACGGGTGCCTGGGTGGTTTGGCGTCACTTTTCAGTTCATCGAAACGGTACACGGCTTCACGCGTGGCTTCTACGCTGCGTTGCGCTTTCCAGGCCAGGTCGCGGTCTGCCACGTCCAGCTCGGTGAGAAAGGACACGGCCTCGGTGGCACTGCCCGATTGCAGGTTTTTGGCGGCTGCCGCAACGATTTTGCCAAAATGCTGTGCCGACAGTTTCCGCTCCTTGCCGCAGCCCACTACCAGGATGCGTTCTGCCTGGACGTTGCCTTGCGGGGAGTGGATCAGGGTGGTCTTGCCGCAGCCGGTGGCGATGTCGCCACGCTTCAGCAGGGCGCTCAGCTGGCCGCGACTGGCCTTGTCCAGCTGCCTGGCGGCGGCAGAAAGGCGGCGCGGTTCGGAAACGGCGACCACCACGCAGGCGCTGCGTACAGTATCGGCAGCACAGGTTTTGGCATTGAAATTCATAGATGACTCCAGGTTGACGGACGCTCCGGTATGGTGGCCGGACCCGATTCCGGTTAGTGTACTGGATGCCCCTGCGGCGCCCAAATTTTTTAGCGGAACATCATGTCACCGGTTATACGCCGTTACCTGAGCCTGGAGTTGTTACAGTACTGGCTGCTCATCACCCTGGTGTTGTGGCTGGTGCTGGTGGCGGCGCGTTTTTCCCTCTACCTGGGGCAGGCGGCCGGCGGCCAGCTGCCGGCCAGTACGGTGCTGTGGCTGCTGGCCTTCAAGTCGGTGGGCTTCTTTGTCTTTTTACTGCCCCTGACACTGTTCCTGGCCCTGCTGTGGTTGCTGGGGCGCCTCAACCGGGACCATGAATCGCTGGCGCTGGCGGCCAGCGGGGTCGGTACGGCCTGTCTGTACCGGGCGGTCGCCCTGCCGGTGCTGGGTGCCATGCTGCTGGTGGCCGCCCTGAGCTGGTACCTGGTGCCGACTACCGCCGCACTGGGTTACCAGTTGCGCAGCCAGGCCGAACACAACCTGGACATGGATGCACTGCAGCCAGGTCGTTTTCACAAGCTGCAGAAAGGCCGCTGGCTGGTCTACGCGCAACGCGCGGGGCCGGTGGCGGGCAGCCTGGAAGACGTATTCGTGCATATCAGCGGTCCGCCGCGCGGGCAGGTGCTGGTCGCCGCCCGCGCCGGTGTCGAAACCGGCGCCGGCAGCGAACGGTTCCTGGTGCTGGAAGATGGATACCGCTATGACGGCATCCCGGGGCAGGCGGATTACCGCGTACTGCGCTACCGGCAATACCGCCTGCACCTGCAGACCGCGACGGCCGGGCGGGAGAAAAAGTGGGATGCAGTGCCTACACGTGTCCTGTGGGAGCGCGGGGGACGGCAGGCCGGCGCCGAGTGGCAGCGACGCCTGTCGTACCCGGTCAGTGTGCTGGTACTGGCGCTGATGGCGGTCCCGCTGGCGCGTTTCCGGCCCGCCACCAGTCCTGCCTACCCCCTGTGGCTGGGGGTGATGCTGTTTGCCCTGTACTTTAATCTGCTCGGTACCGGGCAACTGTGGCTGGAGCAGGGGCGGATGCCGGGCTGGCCGGGCCTGTGGTGGGTGCACGGGCTGATGCTGCTGGCGCTGCTGGTTTTTACCCGTGCCTGGCGCGGCCGGCTGCGGTGGCGCTCGGCATGAAGCGGCTCGATACCTGTGTTGGCCGCAGTGTGCTGGAGGGCACGGCGCTGGCCTGGCTGGTGGTGATCGTGCTGGAGAGCCTGTTCGTATTCCTGGGCGAGATCGGCGATATCGGGCGCGGCGCCTATGCGCTGGATGATGCCGTACTGTATGTTCTGTTGAGCCTGCCGGCGCGTGCCTACCAGTCCTTTCCCATGGCGGCATTGATTGGTTCCCTGCTGGGACTGGGCAGTATGGCAGCGCATTGCGAGCTGGACGCGTTTCGCCTTGCCGGTTGTTCACCGGCGCGTCTGACGCGCTCGGTGTTGCAGGCCGGCGCGCTGATGCTGCTGGTTGTGGTGGCGCTTGGTGAAGGACTGGCGCCGGCCAGCCAGCAACTGGCCGGCCAGTTGCGCACCTCGGCCGTGTTCGATCAGGTGAGCGTGCAGCCTGACGCAGGCTTCTGGGTGCGCAGCGGCCAGCGACTGGTACAGGTGGGGCGCAGTGAAGCGGACGGCAGCCTGAGCGGGCTGCTGGTCTATGAACTGGATGCGACACCCCGCCTGAAGTCTGCCAGTCGCGTGGCGCGCGCACGTTACCATCAGGGACAGTGGTTGCTGGAAGATATCCAGGGGAGCTATTTCAGTGATCAACAGGTCGCTGTGCGTTCTGCACCGGAGCTTGCCTGGAAACACCTGATTGAGCCGGAGCTGGCACAGCTGCTGACCCGCGACGCGCAAACACTGTCGTTGCCGGACCTGGGACGGTACATCGATTACCTGCGAAAGAACGGAACCGGTGTCGCCCTCTACCGGCTGCACTACTGGCAGCGCTGGGCCACGCCGGTAGCCGCACTGGCCATGCTGTTCCTGGCGGTCAGTTTTGTGCTGGGGCCGGTAGGCAGGCTGGGTATGGGGCAGCGTATCCTGACGGGTGTTGCGGTGGGACTGGTGTTCAAACTGGCCAATGAAATCATGGCGCACGCCGGTCTGGTTTACGGTGCCCCACCGTGGCTGAGCGCCTTTGCACCGTCCGTGGTGGTCTGCGTGGCCGCTTTGCTGCTGTTGCGCAGGGCCGGTTGAACCTTCAGGATTTGCGACGCCGGTGCGGGTTCTCCTTGAGTTGCACGATACAGGTTTCCGAGTAGCGGTCATGCCAGCTGAGTTTCTGTTTGTCGACCAGTATCCACAGGTAGCCCAGTCCGGCCAGCAGGCCGGACGGTACAGCGACAAAGAAGCGCAGCAACACCTGCAGCCAGGTTACCGGACCCGGGCGCAGGTTACGCAGCTGCAGTTTCCATGCGCGCATGCCGAGGGTCTGACCGCCGTGCCGCCAGAACCACCCATAGAAGAAAAAACTGATGAACAGCAGGTAGGTGCTTAGCAGCGGGTTCCCGGAGTGGATGGCTTCCCCATCGTTGAACGGCAGCAGCACGGCCGTGGCCAGGAACCAGAGCGCCAGCAACAGCAGGGAATCGTAGAACAGCGCCGCCAGGCGCCGCCACAGGCTGGCAGGCCGGGGGGATGAATCGGCGTCGGGTGTGGCGGTCACGGTCATGCAATGTACCTTCTGCTCCAGGGCTTCTGCAACGGTGACAAGCATGCATTCCTGTGCTATGAAATAAATACAGGAAGACCCAGACCTAATAACACAAGAATCAGGAGCAGCTGGATGAGTGTCTATTCCGAACTGGCGGTGATGGAAGGTGTCATCGCTGCCGGTGAATATGCCTACCGCGGCGACCGCTATCATTTCAAGGGTCAGCTCAGTGATGAAATGGCACGCATGGCGTCGATCATGTGCCGTGCGACCACCATGAGTACCCACATGCAATCCGATATCCTGTGCGCCAACAGTGACAACTGCCCGTTCGAGGAGGCGCACGGCTGGATCGTGCGGGGTCCGCAGTTTTCTGTGTGCGTGATGGCCAATATATTCTGTTTTGTGCAGAACGAGCCCGGTGTGCTGAACCGGGTATTCAGATGGATGCGTGAGCGGCTGATGGACGCCCATGAAATGGTGTAGGGATCCGGGGAGGATACTATGAGTAGTCTGGACAATCTGATCGGCCTGGAAGGCGCCTCGGCTGCGTTCGAGTTTTCACAATCCGGTGAGTTGACGGATCACCGCGTGGCGGAGGGCTCGGATCTTACAGCGGAGACGCTGGACCTGCTGGCACACGTATTCGTGGCCAATATCGCCATCGCCACCATGCAGGCGCGCGGCTGGGAGAAAACCACCGGGCAGGGCGGTTTCTATCCCATACAGGGTTTTACCCTGGTGGGTTTTGAATGGTCTACGGTGGGTAACGGGCGGCGCGGTGTCGTGCTGCGCAACGATGTGGCGGATTTCGAAGCCGCCTATGCCGCGCTGGAAGGCTGAGCCGTGGCCATGATCAGAAACCTGCTGGCACTGGATGGCGTGCTGGTGGTCTGCCACTTCCGTGACGACGGCGCCTTACTGGAAGGCTACGGCATGATGGACGATGCGATGCTGGAACGGCTGGCCAGGTTTGCCCACGACTACAAGCGCATGGTGCAGGGTAATACTGACCAGTTCTCCATGTTTACCGGCCTGCCCGGCTGGGCCCCGCCGCGCGGCTGGAACGTGCGCGGTGCGCAGCATACCGTCTGCAGCGTGGGCAACCTGGTCTGTTTTATCGATAATACCGAAGCCTCGCTGAACGAGGTCATGCGCGAACTCACCGAAGCGTCACAGTACTGAAGCGATTTGCCGTCAGCGCGGGATCGGCAGCCGGTTGTGCGGCAGGCTGCCGGTGGTGCGGCTGGCGACCTGTACCAGGCCACCCAGGCTGAAACGTACCACCCACAAGGTGATGGCGGTGAGGGTAAAGCCCAGCAGGGCTGCAGTTACAAACAGCTTGAGTAGCAGTGAAGGGTTCATAGCGCCTCCTTATTATGTTGTCAGGGCACGCGGCCGGCCTGGAGCTATTGCCGGCCGGTATCGCTGCTTACTATTGACGCTGTGTTAAAACCGGTTGCGTAGGCCACTACCGAATCGACCGCCAGCAATCCAAAAACAAACAACAGCGCCAGGATTATGGTCATCTTGTGTGCTTTCATAACCCGGCCTCCGACGCACTTCTTTTTACAGGTATACAAGCATATTAAATGCCGGTTTTTCTAATGCACGGAAAACTATGCACTATTTATTTTCCCCGGTTTTCGGGGCTGCAAATCTGTAAAGAATTCCGGACAATATTCCGGAATTCTTTACAGATTTGCACGAGTCCGGGAAACGCGATTTGCACCGCTGTGGAGCTTCTATCCCGCATTTCTCCCCGGGTTCCGTAGCGAGGCGGTGGCAGGTCGTGTGATCAGCGGCGTTCGCGACCGAGGGCCGCGCAGGCATAGTCGACACGATGTCGAGCAGCCCGACCGAGTGAACGCCGCCTGGCGC